>Ga0193706_1000508_pt1 | contig 22440 bp, 22 predicted proteins | sample U3c1metaG_FD_160130 | JGI IMG/M metagenome (GOLD analysis project Ga0193706, IMG submission 160130) | Soil microbial communities from a riparian zone of the East river system, Colorado, United States - U3c1 | ecosystem: Environmental > Terrestrial > Soil > Riparian zone | place: USA: East River... | reverse complement strand
TCGGGTGCCCCTCCCGCGGAGGCTCAAGGAACCGCGTTTGAGCCCGCGGGGCTCGATCAGCTGCGCGACGGTCTCCGCGGGAGGGGCACCCGACCCTCCAGACAATGCGGTCCCTAGCCAACCTCTCGGCGGGAGGGGCACCCGGGGCTCCTCGGGATGCGGTCCCTAGCCCCGACACGCGCCCGACAGGATTCGAACCTGTGGCCTCTTCCTCCGGAGGGAAGCGCTCTATCCAGCTGAGCTACGGGCGCTCAGGCGGCCAGTCTAGTCGCGCCCAATCGGGGGTGGTCGCGTAGGCTCGCCGCGATGGATCTCTCGGTGACCTTCCTCGGCACCGGCGGCTCGGTGCCGTCGGCGCGGCGCTCGACCGCGAGCGTGCTGGTCGCGCGTGGGGGCGACCGCCTGATGTTCGATTGCGGCGAAGGCACGCAGCGGCAGATGCAGCGCTCGCTCGGCCTCACCCAGGTCGACGAGATCTACCTGACCCACTTCCACGCCGACCACATCCTCGGCCTGCCGGGGCTGCTGAAGACCTATGACCTGACCGACCGCGCGGTGCCGCTGAAGGTTTATGGGCCGCCGGGTCTGCGTGAGCTCTTCGCGATCCTGAAGCCGATGATCGGCCGGATCGGGTTCGACCTCGAGCTCGGCGAGCTGGCCCCGGGCGAGGCCGTGCCGCACGACGACTTCGAGGTCCAGTCCTTCGAGGTCTCCCACGGCACCCGCGCCCATGGCTACGCGGTCGTCGAGGAGAAGCGGCCGGGGCGCTTCGACCTCGAGGCCGCCAAGCGCCTCGGCGTGCCTGAAGGGCCCGCCTTCGCGGCGCTGCAGCGCGGGGAGGAGGTGCAGGGATCCTCAGGGCCGGTGAGCCCGGGCGACGTGGTCGGCGCGAACCGGCCCGGCCGCACCGTCGTCCTCACCGGCGACACCTCCCCCTGCCCCGCCACGGTCGCCGCCGCGGCCGACGCCGAGCTCTTGATCCACGACGCCAGCTTCGCCGAGGAGGACGCCCAGCGCGCCGCGGAAACGGGGCACTCCACCGTCGGCCAGGCCGCCGCCGTCGCCCGCGAGGCGCACGTGAAAATGCTCGCCCTCGTCCACATCTCCTCGCGCTACCACGTCGGCAAGGTCCTCGAGGAGGCCCAGGACGTCTACGAAGCCACCGTCGCTCCCAAAGACTTCGACGTAATCGAGATCCCCTTCGCCGAGAAGGGCTACCCCGAACTCGTTCCAAACGGAGCCAGGGACCGTGGCGGCTCCGGTACCGCCTCAACCGAACCTCCCGCAGTTCGTGAGGGCGAGGCGGTACCGGAGCCGCCACCAGCAGACCCTCCCCGCAGTTCGTGAGGGCGAGGCCATACCGGTCCCGCCACTCTCGCTGCTACGCTGCGGCCGTCCTTTAACCCGGTCCCGTGAGGCCAGGAAGGAAGCACCCAAGTGGCTGAGAAGATCGTGCTGGAGCACGACGACCTGAGGCGAACGCTGCGGCGCATCGCCCATGAGATCGTCGAGAAGAATCCCGATTCCGCCGCTCTCGCCCTCGTCGGGATCCACAGGCGCGGCGCCGTCCTCGCCCGCCGCCTGCACACCCTGCTCGCCGAGCTGACCGGCGCCGAGCTGCCGATCGGCGACCTCGACATCTCCTTCTACCGCGACGACGTCGGTGCCAAGGCGCCCGACACACAGCCGGTCGTCCACGCCTCCCACATCGACTTCGACCTCAGCGAGCGCACCGTCGTGCTCGTCGACGACGTCCTCTTCACCGGCCGCACCGTGCGGGCCGCGATCGAGGCGCTCTTCGACTACGGGCGGCCGCGCCGCGTCCAGCTCGCCGTGCTCTGCGACCGCGGCCATCGCGAGCTGCCGATCCGCCCCGACTACGTCGGCAAGAACCTGCCGACGGCGCGCGAGGAGCGGGTCAACGTCAGCCTCGAGGAGAGCGACGGGGCCGACCGGGTGACGATCTCGGGCGCCCGAGAGGAGGCGGTCGTTTGAGCGCGGTAGCGACCGAACGTGCATATCTGACTCTTCGCGAGGGAGCGAAGCGCGAGGTATTCGTATGAAGCACCTACTGGCCATCGAGCAGCTCTCCCGCGAGGAGATCGAGGCGATCCTCGACCGCGCCGAGAGCTTCGCCGAGGTCGGCCGCCGCGACATCAAGAAAGTGCCGACCCTGCGCGGCCGCACCGTCGTCACCCTCTTCTACGAGTCGAGCACCCGCACCAGCAGCTCCTTCGAGCTGGCCGCGAAGCGACTCTCCGCCGACCTCGTCTCCGTCAAGGCGGCGGGTTCCTCGGTCGACAAGGGCGAGTCGCTGAAGGACACCGTCGCCACGCTCTCCGCCTACGACCCGGCCGCGATCGTGATCCGCCATCCCCACGCGGGGGCCGCCCAGATGGTCGCCGGCTGGACCGCCGCGTCGGTCGTCAACGCCGGCGACGGCAAGCACGAGCACCCCAGCCAGGCGCTGCTCGACGTCTACACGCTGCGCCGCCGGCTCGGCTCCCTGGAGGGGACGCGGATCTGGATCGTCGGTGACGTCCTGCACAGCCGCGTCGCCCGCTCCAACCTGATCGCCTTCCAGCGGATGGGCGCCGAGGTCACCGTCTGCGGCCCGCCGACGCTGATCCCACGCGGGATCGAGGAGCTGGGCTGCGAGGTCACCCACTCGCTGGAGCGGATCGGCGAGGCCGAGGTCGTCTACGCGCTGCGGATGCAGCAGGAGCGGATGCGGGAGAGCTTCGTCCCCTCGCTGCGCGAGTACGCGGCGACCTTCCAGATCGATACCCGCAAGCTCAACCCGCGCCAGCTGCTGATGCACCCGGGGCCCGTCAACCGCGGCGTCGAGCTCTCCGGCGAGGCGATCGACTCGCCGCAATCGCTGATCACCGAGCAGGTGGCGGCGGGGCTGGTGGTGCGGATGGCGATCCTCTACGAGCTGCTGGCCGGCGGCGAGCGCCCGACGCCGATCAGCGAGGGCGAGGGCGCCGGCCGCCCGACGCCGATCGGACAGCCCGCATGAGCCTCACTGAGACGCTCGACGTCCGCCCCGGCGAGGACGCCAACCTGATCCTGCGCCGCGCCACCGTGCTCGACCCGGTCGCCGGTATCGACGGCGTCCACGATGTCGTCATCCGCGACGGCGCGATCGCCGCGCTGGCGGCGCCGGGGGAGGGGACGGCCGAGGGCGCCGAGATCGTCGACGCCGAGGGCATGCACGCCTTCCCTGCCTTCTTCGACCCCCACGTCCACCTGCGCACCCCCGGCCACGAGCACAAAGAGGACGTCGAGACCGGCACCCGCTCCGCCGCGGCCGGCGGCTACTGCGGGATCCTCGCGATGGCCAACACCGAGCCGCCCGTCTCGACCGCGGCCGACGTCTCCGCCCTGCGTGAGCAGGCCCGGGCGGGCGCCTCGATCCCGGTCGGCTTCATGGCCACGGTAACCCGCGACATGAAGGGCGAGGAGCTGACCGAGATGGTCGAACTGCGCGAAGCCGGCGCGGTCGGCTTCACCGACGACGGGCTGCCGATCGCCAGCGCCCGGGTGATGCTGCGCGCCCTCCAGTACCAGCGGCTCTGCGGCGGCACGATCGCCCTGCACGAGGAGGACCCCGAGCTCTCCGGCGCCGGGGTCATGCACGAGGGCCCGGTCTCCGCCGCGCTCGGCCTGGCCGGCGTCCCCTCGGTCTCGGAGTCGACGATGATCGCCCGCGACGCCGCCCTCGCCGCCTACGAGAACGCCCGCATCCACGTCCAGCACCTCTCCGCGGCGGAGTCGGTCGAGGTCGTCCGCGCCGCCAAGGCAGCCGGGGTGAAGATCAGCGCCGAGGCCAGCCCGCACCACCTCTGTCTGACCGACGAGGAGGTCCGCAGCCTCGACCCGCACCGCTTCAAGATGAACCCGCCGCTGCGCCGCGAGTCCGACCGCCAGGCGCTGATCGAGGCCCTGCGGGACGGCACGATCGAGTGCATCGCCACCGACCACGCCCCGCACCAGGCGGAGGAAAAGGACGTTCCCTTCGAGCAGGCGGCGATGGGCGTGACCGGCCTCGAGACCGCCTTCGCGGCGCTCCACACCGAGCTGGTCCTGCCGGGGACGATCGAGCTGAGCCTGCTGGTCGAGCGGCTGGCCGGCGGCGCCGCTCCGTTCGAGATCGAGCGGCCCAGCCTGGCGCCGGGCTCAGAGGCGAACGTCGCCCTCTGCGATCTCGCTGCCGAGTGGACGGTGGGGGAGGACGGCTACGAGAGCCGCTCGCAGAACTCCTGGTGCGGCGGCAAGGCGCTGACCGGCCGGGTGATGGTCACGATCGCCGCCGGCCAGGTGGCCTTCCGCCTGCGCAGCTTCAGCCTCGGAGTGGCGGCATGAGCGACGCCTACCTGCTGCTCGAGGACGGGACGCGGCTCGACGGGCTCGCCTGCGGCGACGACGGTGCGGTCACCGGCGAGGTCGTCTTCAACACCGCGATGACCGGCTACCAGGAGTCGGTCACCGACCCCTCCTACGCAGGCCAGATCATCGTCTTCACCTACCCGCTGATCGGCAACTACGGGGTCTCCGCCGCGGCGATGGAGTCCGACCGCGTCCATGCCCGCGGCGTCGTCATGCGCGACGCCAAGAACCGCGAGGACGTCGCCAGCGCCGAGGGCGGCTGGCTCGACTGGCTCGGCGACTGCGGCGTGCCCGCGATCAGCGGCGTCGACACCCGCGCCCTGGTCCGCCACATCCGCGACCGCGGCGCCATGCGCGGCGGCATCTTCCCGGCCGAGACGCCGGAAGCCGAGGCCCGCGAACGGATCGGCGCCGAGCCCGCGATGGACGGCGCCGACCTCGCCCGCACGGTCACCCCGCCGGAACCGGTCCGCTTCGACGGCGACGGCCCGCACGTGGTCGGGATCGACACCGGGATCAAGATGAGCATCGTCCGCCAGCTGCGCGAGCACGGCGCCAAGCTGACCCTGCTGCCCTGCGCCAGCTCCGCCGACCAGGTCCTCGCCGAGGACCCCGACATCGTCTTCCTCGCCAACGGCCCCGGCGACCCGGCGGCGCTCGACTACGTCGTCGACACCGTCCGCGAGATCGTCGGCAAGCGCCCCGTCTTCGGTATCTGCCTCGGCCACCAGCTGCTCTGCCGGGCGGTCGGCCTGGAGACCTACAAGCTCCCCTTCGGCCACCGCGGCGCCAATCACCCGGTCAAGGACCTGGAGACCGGGCGGATCGACATCACCTCCCAGAACCACGGCTTCGCTGTGGGCGGCCCCGGCGGCGAGCCGCGCATCGAGGGCGACGAGCCGGTCCGCTGGGAGACCGACTTCGGCGTCGCCGAGCTCTCCCAGCTGAACCTCTACGACCGCACGGTCGAGGGCCTGGTCCTGCGCGACGTCGCCGGGGCCACCGTCCAGTACCACCCCGAGGCGGGCCCAGGCCCGCACGACGCCCGCCACCTCTTCGATCGTTTCCTGTCCCTAGCCACCTGAACGGAACCCCTTGCCGCGTCGAGACGACATCCAGAAGATCCTCCTGATCGGCTCCGGGCCGATCGTGATCGGCCAGGCGGCCGAGTTCGACTACTCCGGCGTGCAGGCCTGCAAGGTGCTGCTCGAGGAGGGCTACGAAGTCGTGCTCGTCAACTCCAACCCGGCGACGATCATGACCGACCCCGAGTTCGCCACCGCCACCTACATCGAGCCGCTGCTGCCGGGGCCGGTGACCAAGATCATCGAAAAGGAGCGCCCCGACGCGCTGCTGCCGACGCTCGGTGGCCAGACGGCGTTGAACCTGGCGATGACCCTGCACGAGGATGGCACCCTGGAGAAGTTCGGGGTCGAGCTGATCGGCGCGGACTCCACGGCGATCCGCCGCGCTGAGGACCGCGAGGAGTTCCGCACGACGATGAACGAGGCGGGCATCCGCATTCCCTGGTCGATCACCGTGGAGACGCTGGGCGAGGTCGAGGAGGGGCTGGCCGACGGGCGCATCGCGCTGCCGGCGATCGTCCGGCCCGCCTTCACGATGGGCGGTCAGGGCGGCGGCATCGGCCGCACCGAGACGGAGCTGCGCCAGGTCGTCAGCGAGGGCCTCGCGGCCAGCCCGATCAACCAGGTGCTGGTCGAGGAGTCGGTGATCGGCTGGGGCGAGTTCGAGCTCGAGGTGATGCGCGACCGCAACGACAACGTCGTGATCATCTGCTCGATCGAGAACGTCGACCCGATGGGCGTCCACACCGGCGACTCGGTCACGGTGGCGCCGGCGCAGACGCTGACCGATCCGCTCTACCAGGAGCTGCGCGATGTCGCGATCAAGGTGATCCGGGCGATCGGGGTCGAGACCGGCGGCTCCAATGTCCAGTTCGCGGTCAACCCCGAGGACGGCGAGATCGCCGTGATCGAGATGAACCCGCGCGTCTCGCGCTCCTCCGCGCTCGCCTCCAAGGCGACCGGCTTCCCGATCGCCAAGATGGCGGCGAAACTGGCCGTCGGCTACGCGCTGGAGGAGATCCCCAACGACATCACCCGGGCCACGCCGGCCTCCTTCGAGCCGACGATCGACTACGTCGTCACCAAGATCCCGCGCTTCGCCTTCGAGAAGTTCCCCGGCGCCGACGGGCGCCTCTCGACCTACATGCAGAGCGTCGGCGAGGCGATGGCGATCGGCCGCACCTTCCGCGAGTCCTTCGCCAAGGCGATGCGCTCACGCGAGCTCGACTCCACCCCGGAGCCCCCCGAGAGCGAAGCGGAGCTGCTGGTCGCGATCGAGAAGCCCTGCGCCGAGCGCTTCGACCTGATCCTCGAGGCCTTCCGCCGCGGCCTCGACCTCGAGGCCGTGCACGAAGCCTGCCTGGTCGACCGCTGGTTCCTGCACGAGCTGCGGCTGCTGGCCACCGAGGGCGATGGCACCGAGGGCCTGGTCCGCACCTACAAGGCGGTCGACACCTGCGCGGCTGAGTTCGAGGCGGCGACGCCGTACTACTACTCCGGACACGAGCGCCCCAACGCCGACGGCAGCCCGCCGGCCTCCGAGGTCCGCCGGGGCGAGCGCGACTCGGTCGTCATCCTCGGCGCCGGGCCGAACCGGATCGGCCAGGGGATCGAGTTCGACTACTGCTGCGTGCACGCGGCGATGACCGCCCGCGAGCTGGGCCGCGACGCGGTGATGGTCAACTGCAACCCGGAGACCGTCTCGACCGACTACGACACCTCCGACCGCCTCTACTTCGAGCCGCTCACCGCCGAGGACGTGCTCGCCGTCTGCGCGCAGGAGAACCCGGAGGGCGTGATCGTCCAGTTCGGCGGCCAGACGCCGCTGAAGCTGGCCCGCACCCTCGAAGAAGCCGGCGTGCCGTTGCTCGGCACCCCGGTCGACGCGATCGACCTGGCCGAGGACCGCGGCCAGTTCGGCGCCCTGCTGCGCCGGCTCGGCATCAAGCACCCGCCCTACGGGACCGCACTCTCGGCCGAGGAAGCGACGACGGTCGCCGAAGAGGTCGGCTTCCCGCTGCTGGTCCGGCCCTCGTTCGTGCTCGGCGGCCGGGCGATGGAGATCTGTTACTCGACCGACGACCTCAACGCCTACCTCGAGGCTCACGTCAAGGCCGACCAGGAGCACCCGCTGCTGCTCGACCGCTTCCTCGAGAACGCGATCGAGGTGGACGTGGATGCCCTGGCCGATGGCGAGCAGGTCTGGGTCGCCGGGATCATGCAGCACGTCGAGGAGGCCGGCGTCCACTCCGGCGACTCCGCCTGTGTGATCCCACCGCTCAGCCTCGGCGAGGAGATGCTCGAGCAGATCCGCGCCACGACCGAGCAGATCGCTCTCGAGCTCGGCGTGATCGGCCTGCTCAACATCCAGTACGGCGTCGCCGCCGGCGAGCTCTACGTGATCGAGGCCAACCCGCGTGCCTCGCGCACGGTGCCCTTCGTCTCCAAGGCAATCGGGGTGCCGTTGGCGAAGCTGGCCGCCCGGCTGATGCTGGGCGAGCGCCTTGCCGATCAGGAGTTGCCCGAGGGCCCACCCGAGCACGTCAGCGTCAAGGAGGCGGTGCTGCCGTTCGCTCGCTTCGCCGGCGCCGACTCGGTGCTCGGCCCGGAGATGAAGAGCACCGGCGAGGTGATGGGCATCGCCGCCGACTTCCCGACCGCCTTCGGCAAGGCGCAGGCGGCGGCTGGGGTGCGGCTGCCGGAGGAGGGCTCGGTCTTCATCACCGTCACCGACACCGACAAGCCGGCCGCGACCCAGCTGGCGGCGCGCTTCCACGACCTCGGCTTCGAGGTGATCGCGACCGGCGGCACCGCCCAGGCGATCGAGCGGATGGGCGTGCCGGTTACCCGGATCAACAAGCTGGGCGAGGGATCCCCGCACGTCGTCGACCTGATCCGCGAGCGTCGCTGCGACCTCGTGATCAACACCCCGACCGGCTCCGGCGCTCGCGCCGACGGTTACGAGATCCGCACCGCCGCGGTCCGCCACGGGATCCCCTGCGTGACGACGATGACCGGCGCCACCGCGGCGGCGCGGGCGATCGCCGCCGGCCGCCAGGGCGACGCCGAGGTGCGCAGCATCCAGGAGATACATGGCGCCGCCGCCTCTGCGCTCGCGGGGGCGGAAGGGAACCGATGATGGATCCGCCCCCGCTTCCGCATCCGGGGGCGGCTGGGACGGCGCCGTTCGGGCGGCGGCTGTGCGAGGTCAGCGAGAACCGGGCCTCGGGCGGTTACCGCGTCTTCTCCCTGCTCGACCGCGAGGGCCCCGAGCCGCTGCCGGGTCAGTTCTACATGCTGACGACGGCCGATCACTGGGCGGGGGCGGGGGAGAGACCCTTCCTGCCGCGGGCGATCTCCGTCGCCGAGTGCGGCCCCGCCGCCGCGGGGACCCGGCTCGACTTCCTCGTCGAGGGCGTCGGCCCCGGCACCGACCGTCTCTGCGCGCTGCAGGCCGGGGAGGGGGTCTGGGTCACCGGGCCGCTCGGCAACGCCTTCGCCGAGCCCCGCCGGTTGCGCCCCGGCGCCGCCGGCGCGATCCTCGTCGGCGGCGGCATCGGCGTCGCCCCGCTCGCCCTGCTGCGGCGTCGCTTCGGCGAGCGCAACGTCCCGGCCCGCGTCCTGCTCGGCTTCCGCAACGAGCTCCACTCCGGCGGCCTGGATGATCTGTTCGGCTGCTGCGAGGTCCGCCTCGCCACCGAGGACGGCCACCGCGGCCACCAGGGCTACGTCACCGACCTCCTCGCGGCGATGCTGGCGGGGGATGACGCCGCCAGCGCCGTCGTCTACTCCTGCGGGCCGCCGCCGATGCTGGAGGCGGTGCGAGCCCTCTGCGCCGACCGTGGCGTCGCCTGCGAGCTGGCCATGGAGTCGCCGATGGCCTGCGGCTACGGCGCCTGCTTCGGCTGCGCCGTCCCGAAGCCGGATGGCACCTACATGCGCCTCTGCGTCGACGGACCGGTCGTCGGCGGCGAGCAGATCGCCGCGGTGACGCATGCCTAGCTTCTGCGGGATCGCGCTGGCCCACCCGGTCCTCAACGCGTCCGGGACCTACGACGCGATCGCCGCCCGCCGGGTCTTCGGCGACGCCGTGCTCGACGACTTCCCCTTCGCCGCCTTCGTCTCGAAGACGATCACGCCGGAGCCACGTGCCGGCAACGCGCCGCAGCGACTCTGGGAGACCCCCGCCGGCATGATCAACTCGATCGGCCTGCCGAACAAGGGCCTGGCCGGCTTCCTCGCCGAGGACCTTCCCCAGCTGGCCGAGCTGCCGGTGCCGCTGATCGTCTCGGTGATGGCGACCGGCCGCCCCGAGTTCTCAAGATTGGTCGAGGCGGTGGGCGATCGCAATGAGGTCGCCGCGATCGAGCTCAACGTCTCCTGCCCCAACGTCCACTCCGGCCTGATCGTCGGCGAGCAGCCCGCCGAGACCGAGGCCCTGCTGGAAACGCTGCGGCCGCTGACCGAGAAGCCGCTGATCGTGAAGCTGACCCCGAACGTCGCCGACCCCGCCGCGGTGGCGGTCGGCGCCGAGCAAGGCGGTGCCGACGCGGTCTCGCTGATCAACACCCTGAAGGCCAGCGCGATCGACCCGGCCCGCGGCGCCCCGGCGTTGGGAGCTGGCCACGGCGGGCTGTCGGGCCCGGCGGTGCGGCCGATCGCCCTGCAGCAGCTGCGCGCCGTCAGAGCCGCCGTCGGACTGCCCCTGGTCGGCATGGGAGGGATCTCCCGCGGCGCCGACGCCGCTGAATTTCTCGCCGCCGGAGCGGCCTTGGTGGCAGTCGGGACGGAGAATTTCAGAGACCCGCGGGCCGGCTCGCGGGTCACCGCCGAGCTCGCCCAGGTCCCTTCGCGGGGAGTCGTGGCCGCGCCAGTACTCGACCTCTAGTAGAGGTTGAGGTGAATTTAGGCTGAATCGGGTCTCGGCCACTTGCACGGGTCCGAGCCGCGGCTATACTCGCCGCCCAGATGCCCGCCCCGCCAGTCAAGATGTCAGCCGCCGCCCCCGAGCGGTCCCTGGATCAGAGGATGGAGGCGCTCAAACGAGCGAACGACATTCGCACCGCGCGGGCCAAACTGAAGAAGGACCTGAAGGCGAGCCGGGCCAGCATTCACGCGATCCTGCTCGACCCGCCGGAGTACGTGATGACCGCGAAGGTCTTCGACATGCTCCTCGCCGTCCCCAAGTACGGGCGCGTGAAGACCAATCGAATACTCAACCAGTGCCGGATTTCGCCCTCGAAGACGATCGGCGGTTTGTCCGAGCGCCAGCGCACCGAGCTGGTCTCGCTGCTTCGTCGTTAGACGACCGCCGCGCCGGTCAGTATCCGCGGCCGCATGTCCAAAGTCTTCGTAATCACTGGCCCATCGGGTGTCGGCAAGGGGACCCTGATCAGGGAACTATTGGCGCGCCTTCCCGATCTCGAGCTCTCGATCTCGGCTACCACTCGTGAGCCGCGCCAGGGGGAGGTCGATGGGCACGCCTACCACTTCCTCTCCACCGAGGAGTTCGAGCAGCGGATGCGCAGCGAAGACTTCCTCGAGTACGCGACCTACAGCGATAACTACTACGGGACGTTGCGCTCGGAGGTCGAGCAGCGTCTCGCCGCGGGGCACTCGGTCGTGCTCGAGATCGAGGTCCAGGGCGCCCGCCAGGTGCGAGCCGCGATGCGCGAGTCGATCCAGGTCTTCATCGCGCCTCCCGATCCGGCGGTCCTGCGCGAACGCCTCGAGGCGCGGGGCACCGACAGCGCCGAGGCGATCGACGCCCGGCTCGAGGTGGCGGAGGGGGAGATGGCCGCGCAGCACGAGTTCGCCCACAGCGTCGTCAACGACGATCTCGGCCGCGCGGCGGCCGAGCTGGAGGGGATCGTGCGCACCGAGCTCGGCCTATCACTAGACTCCCCGGCCGATGATTAAGCCACGCGTAGACAAGCTGCTCGACCACGCTGATTCGCATTACGCGGCCGTCGTTGTTTCGGCCAAGCGGGCGCGTCAGATCAACAGTTACTTCCACAACCTCGGAGAGGGCGGCTTCGGCGAGTACCCGCCGCCGATGGTCGAGGTCAACGCCGAGAGGAATTACCTCACGATGGCGCTGGAAGAGCTTGCCGAGGGCAAGCTCAAATACGAGTACCGCTCCTAGCGCCCCGCGCTGGGAGCCCCCTCCCGGGAGGCAACGGATGGCCAGAATCCTGCTTGGCGTGAGTGGCGGGATAGCCGCCTACAAGTCCTTGGAACTGGCCCGCCTGGCCACGCTCGGCGGCCACGGCGTCCGCGTGCTGATGACCGAGACGGCAACCCGCTTCGTCGGCGCGGCCTCCTTCGAGGGAATCGTCGGTGCCCCGGTCCTCCTCTCGGAGTTCGAGCGCGACCCGATGCGGGGCGCCTTCCCGGGTGACGGCGAGCCCAGTCACGACCCGATCGGCCACCTCGAGCTGGCCGCCAACTGCGATGCCTTCCTGGTCGCCCCGGCTTCTGCCAACACGATCGCCAAGCTGGCCGCCGGGGTCGCCGACTCGATGCTGACCACCTCGTTCCTCGCCTGCGCGGCGCCGCGCCTGGTTGCTCCGGCGATGAACGACCGCATGTACGCGGACGCGGCGACGCAGGCAAATCTGGAGACGCTGCGGGGGCGCGGCGTCGAGGTGATCGAACCCGACGAGGGCAAGCTCGCCTCCCGCGGCGAGTACGGCCGTGGGCGGCTGCCGGCGCCGGAACAGCTGCTGGCACGGATCGAGTCGGCGTTGCCGGGTGGCAGCCGTCCCTGGGACGGCCTGCGCGTGCTGGTCACCGCCGGCGGCACCCGCGAGCCGATCGACCCGGTGCGCTTCATCGGCAACCGCTCCAGCGGCCGCATGGGCATCGCCCTCGCCGCCGCCGCCGCCAGGCGCGGGGCCGAGGTCACCCTGATCGCCGCCAACGTCGCCCTCCCCGAGCCGGCCGGCGTGCGCCGCCTCGACGTCGAGACCGCCGACCAGCTCGCCGCCGCCGCCGGCGCCGAGTTCCCAGGTATTCAGGTGCTGCTGATGGCCGCGGCCCCCGCCGACTTCCGGGCGGCCACGGTGAGCAGCGCCAAGCTGGTCCGCCGCGACGCCCTCGACCTCCAGCTCGAGCCCACCGAGGACATCCTCGCCGGGCTTGCCGCTGGGCGCGGCCCTGAGCAGACGATCGTCGGCTTCGCCGCCGAGCACGGGGGGGAGGCCGTCGACCGCGCCCGCGCCAAGTTGACCCGCAAGAACGCCGACCTGATCGTCCTCAACGACGTTTCCGACCCGGCGATTGGGTTCGAGAGTGAGCAAAACGCGGTGACGCTGATCGACGCCGAGTCGGCGACGGAGGTTCAGATCGCCTCCAAGGACGCCATCGCCGAGGCGATCCTGGAGCGAGTCGACCGGCTTCGTCGATCCGGTTCGACGGAGAGCCGGGCCGAGCTATACTGACTTCAGCTTTTCAAAGTTTCTCAGTACCGAGAAGTGGGCCTGGCCCACTTTTTTTACGCCCGAACAAGGTATGACCGACCTCCAGCAGAACATTCAGCAGCAGCTTTCCGACCTCGACTCGGAACTCGACCTGGTCGCCCTGGAGCGCCCGGGCAACGAGTCGCTGCGCATCTTCATCGACCACCCCGATGGCGTCGATCTGGCGCTCTGCGAACGGGTCACCAAGCACCTCAACAATCTGCTGGTCGACTACTCGCTCGAGGTTTCCTCGCCGGGTGACAAGCATCGCCGCCCCAGCACCACTTCCGAGACCAAGGAGCCACTTCAGTGAGCAAGGAGATCGTCGACGCAGTCAAAGCGCTCGAGGCAGAGAAGGGAATCTCCGCCGACACGCTGATGGACGCCCTCGAGGACGCCCTTCTCTCGGCCTACAAGAAGACGCCTGGCGCCGCCAAATACGCCCGCGTCGACCTCGATCACGAAACCGGTGACTTCCTCGTCTTCGAACTGATCCTGCCGCCGGAGCTGGAGGAGAAGCTCCTCGCCGAGGCCGCCGAGCTCCAGGAGGAGCCCGAGGTCGACCCCGAGACCGGCGAAATGCGCGAGCCCGAGGATCCCGAACTGGACCCGGAGATGATCGCTCCTTATGAGGACCAGATCACGACCCGCGACGTCACTCCCGAAGACTTCGGCCGGATCGCCGCCCAGACCGCCAAGCAGGTGATCCTGCAGCGGATCCGCGAGGCCGAGCGGCAGATGATGTACGACGAGTACCAGGACCGGGTCGGCGAGCTGATCACCGGGATCATCCAGCAGTCCGACAAGCGCTACACGCTGGTCCAGCTGCGCGAGCGGGTCGAGGCGCTGCTGCCCAAGTCCGAGCAGGTCTACAACGAGCGCTACGACCACGGGATGCGCGTCAAGGCGGTCATCACCGACGTCTCCGACTCGACCAAAGGCCCGGCGATCGTCGTCTCGCGCCGCAGCCCGGAGCTGATCAAGAGCCTCTTCGAGCTCGAGGTCCCGGAGATTGCCGACAAGCTGGTCGAGATCGTCGGCGTCGCCCGCGAGCCCGGCTACCGCTCGAAGATCGCCGTCGTCTCCCACGCTGACGGCGTCGACCCGGTCGGCGCCTGCGTCGGCCCCCGCGGCTCCCGCGTGCGGATGGTCGTCTCCGAGCTGCGCGGCGAGAAGATCGACATCATTCCCCACAACGACGAGCCTGCCCGCTTCGTCGCCAAAGCCCTCTCGCCGGCCCGCGTTCGCGAGGTGATCGTCGACGACGGCGAGCGCCAGGCGACCGTGATCGTGCCCGACGACCAGCTCTCGCTGGCGATCGGCCGCGACGGCCAGAACGCCCGCCTCGCCGCCCGCCTGACCGGCTGGCGCGTCGACATCAAGTCGGAGACCGAGTTCGCCTCCGAGGACACCGAGATCGAGTACGAGGGCGAAGAGCAGTCCGACGGCCGCTGCATGGCGGTCCTCTCCAACGGCCGCCGTTGCCCCAACGCCGCGATTCCGGGCTCCACCTACTGCGGCCTGTCGACCCATCAGGCGTTGACCCGCTTCGAGACCAGCCAGGTCGCCGTTCTCGCCAACGTCTCCGAGACGGAGGTGGCGATCCTCGCTGACCCCGACGCCGACCAGGGCCAGGTCGACGAGATCGTCGAGCGCGCCACTGCCGAGTTCGTCGAGGTGGTCGAGGAGGAGCTCGAGGACGTCTCAGCCGCGGGTCCTGTCGTGGAGGACGACTCCTCGTCCTCGCAAGCTGCGGGCGAGGAGCCATCCGCCACGCCACCCGCGGATGAGACGCCTGAGGCTCCAGGGGAAGAGGTTCCAGCCGAAGTGGCTACCGACGATGCCACCGTGGCCGAGGCGGTTCCCGAGGAGGCTGAGCAGGCTTAGTGGCTAAGAAGCGGGTTCACGAGATCGCGAAAGCGCAGAACGTCAGCAGCAAGGAAGTCCTTGCGGCGCTGAAAGCCGCTGGCATCGACGCCAAAGCGGCAGCCTCGAACGTCGACGAGGACGCCGCGATGAAAGCGGTGGCGGCCGCCAAAACCAACGGCGGCAAAGTGCCCGCCACGCTGCCCGCCGCTGCCGCCCCAAAGCAAGCCGCGGCTGCCACGCCGGCGCCGAAACAGGCCGCGGCGGCACCCACGGACGCGGCCGCCAAACAGCCGGTGGCCGCCGCGAAACCACCGACTTCGACCAAACCGGTCCGGGCGGCCGGCGGCGCCCAGCAGGGCGCCGGGGGTGGCGCCGCCAAAAAACGCCGCGTCGTCATCGATTCCCAGGCCGCCCGCCGCGATCAGATGGGCGGACCGCCCCCGCAGCGCCCACCCCGGCGCCGCGGCGGTCGGCGACGCCGGCCGCTGCTCGAGGAGCCGCCGATGGGTCCGGCGACGCCCGTCGAGGCACCGGCCACCAAGGTCAACTCCGGCGCCACCGTGCGCGAGGTGGCCGAGTCGCTGGGCCTGGCCCCGGCCGAGGTGATCAAAAAGCTGATGACGATGGGGGAGATGGCGACGCTCACCCAGACCCTCACCGATGAGTCGGTGCGGGCGATCGCCGACGAGTACGACCGCAAGCTGGAGATCGTCACCGCCGCCGAGGAGGAGCCGGAGGAGCCGGAGTTCTCCGACGCCGCCGAGGATCTCGTCGACCGCCCGCCCGTGGTCACGATCATGGGCCACGTCGACCACGGCAAGACCTCGCTGCTGGACGCGATCCGCGAGACCGAGGTCGCGGCCGGGGAGGCCGGCGGCATCACCCAGCACATCGGCGCCTACCAGGTCCACAAAGACGAGAAGACGATCACCTTCCTCGATACGCCGGGACACGCCGCCTTCACGGCGATGCGCGCCCGCGGCGCCAAGGTGACCGACGTCGCTGTCGTGGTCGTCGCGGCCGACGACGGCGTCATGCCCCAGACCAAGGAGGCAATCGACCACGCCCGCGCCGCCGACGTGCCGATGCTGATCGCCGTCAACAAGATCGACAAAGAGGGCGCCAACCCCGAAAAGGTCCGCAACGAGCTCGCCCAGGAGGGCATCTCGCCCGAGGAGTGGGGCGGCGACACCGTCTTCTGCGAGGTCTCGGCCAAGACCCACGAGGGCCTCGACAACCTGCTCGACATGATCCTGCTGGTCACCGAGCTGGAGGAGCTCGGGGCCAACCCGAGCGCCCCCGGCTCGGGCACGGTGATCGAGTCCCAGCTCGACCCGGGCCGCGGCCCAGTCGTGACCGTGCTGGTCCAGCGCGGCACCCTGAAGGTCGGCGACTCGCTGGTGGCGGGCCCACAGTGGGGCCGGGTGCGGGCGATGCATGACTTCACCGGCAAGCGGGTCGAGGCAGCCGGGCCGGGAATGCCGGTCGAGGTGCTCGGCTTCGACGGTGTCTCCGACGCAGGCGAATTCGTGCAGGCGGTCGACAACGACCGCAAAGCCCGACAGCTCGCCCAGGAGCGCGCCAACCGGCTCAAGACCGAGGCCCTGGCTCGCCGCCAGGCTCGCAAGGTCAGCCTCGACGAGGTCTTCGCCCGGGTCCAGGAGGGCGACATCAAGGAGCTCAACATCGTCCTCAAGGCCGATGTCGCCGGCTCCCTGGAGGCGCTCCAGGACGAGATCGCCAAAGTCCCGCAGGAACGGGTCGCGATCAACATCATCCACTCTCAGACCGGCGGCATCAACGAGTCCGACGTGATGCTGGCCTCCGCCTCCGAAGCGATCATCATCGGCTTCAACGTGCGGCCGCTGGCCGACGCCCGCCGCGCCGGCGTCGCCGAGGGAGTTGACATCCGCACCTACTCGGTCATCTACAAAATCACCGAGGACCTGCGCAACGCGATGGAGGGCCTGCTGGAGGCGATCGAGGTCGAGGAGGCCGTCGGCGAGGCCGAAATCAAACAGACCTTCAAGGCTTCCAAAGTCGGCCGCATCGCCGGCTGCATCGTCACCGAGGGCAAGGCCTCCCGCACCGCGGGAGTCCGCCTGGTCCGCCAGGGCACGGTCGTCTGGACCGGCAAACTCGGCTCTCTGCGGCGCTTCAAAGACAACGTGCAGGAAGTGGAGGAGGGACAGGAGTGCGGCGTCGTGCTCGACGGCTACGCTGACGTCAAGGAGGAAGACGTGCTCGAGTTCTTCCAGACCAAACAGGTCGAGCAAACGCTGGAGTAGGATGGCCGGCCCTCGCATGCGGCGCATCAATGAGGTGCTGCGCGAGGTCGTGGGCAACGCTATTTCGAGCGATTTGAGCGATCCCCGCATCGGCTTCGTGACCGTGACCTCGGTTGAGACCAGCCCCGACTTGCGCACTGCAAAGGTGTACGTCAGCGTGCTCGGAAGTGACGAGGACCGTGAGGAGACGCTGAGCGGCCTGCGCTCCTCCCACGGAGTGCTGCAGACGCGGATCGCCGCCGAGACGCGGATGAAGCGGACCCCGACGCTGACCTTCCACTACGACGACACGATCGAGCAGGGCGTGCGGATCTCGCAGCTGCTCGACGAAGAGCCGCCCGCCCCTGCCCCCGACCCGGAGCCACCGGCATGACCGAGGTGACCGGCGTCGCCGCATCGGACCTGGATCGGGTCAGCGCCGAGCTGCGCGCCCGCGACCGCTTCCTGCTGACCGCCCACGAGGGGCCTGACGGCGACGCGCTCGGCTCCCTGCTGGGCATGCATCAGCTGTTGACCCAACTCGGCAAGGACTCGGTGATGTTCCTCGCCGCCAAAGAGTTCCCGCTGCCGATCGAGTACCGCTTCCTGCACCTGGAGGAGGTCTTCCACGAGCCCCCGGCGGACATGGCGGACCGCACCGTGATCTTCCTCGACTGCGGCAACATCGACCGCATGCCGGTCGACTTCCTCACCGAGGACGGCAACGACGTCATCAACATCGACCACCACCACGACAACACCCGCTTCGGCGACTTCAACCTGGTCAACGTCGAGGCCTCCTGCACGGCCGAGATCGTCTACGACCTCGCCGTCCTCTTCGGGGCCGAGATCACCCGGGAGATGGCCTCGTCGCTCTACGTCGGCCTGATCACCGATACCGGCAAATTCATGTACGAGAACACCAGCTCGCACACGCACCGGATCGCCGCCGACCTGATTGACGCCGGCGTCGACATCGACGACACCTACCGCCGCCTCTACGAGCACGTGCCGATCGAGAAGCTGCGCCTGGTCGCCCGTGCCCTCGAGGGGATCCGGCAGCATTGCGGCAACCGGCTCGTGGTCAGCTACATCACCAGCGCCGACTATGAGGCGACTGGAGCGGGGGAGGAGATGACCGAGGGCGTGATCGACCACCTGCGCTCGATCGACGGGACCAAGGTGGCCGCCGTGATCCGCGATCTCAACGACCGCGGCCGCGCCGCCCGCAAGGTCAGCCTGCGCTCCAGCGAGGGGGACGTCGACGTCTCGGCGATCGCCCGCAAGCACGGGGGAGGGGGGCACAAGCGCGCCGCCGGCTTTTCCACCGACCTCGAGCTGGACGAGCTGGTCAGCTTCCTCTGTGGCGAGGTCACCTCCCAGCTCGGGCCCTGAGCATGGCTAACGGCGATGCTGGGGGAGCGGTGCTGCTCTACGACAAGCCGGCGGGAGTCACCTCCCACGACGTGGTCGCCAAGGTGCGCCGTGAACAGCGCTGCAAAGCCGGCCACGCCGGCACCCTCGACCCCTTCGCGACGGGGCTGCTGCTGATCCTGCTCGGCCGCGCCACCCGCCTGCAGCGCTTCCTGGTCGGCCTGCCGAAGACCTACCTGGCGACGGCTCGGCTCGGCTGGCGCTCCAGCACCGGCGACCCCGATGGCGAGCTGACCGAGACCGGCGTCGTGCCGGACTCGCTCGAGCTGCCGACCGGAACGGTGCGCCAGCGGGTGCCGATGACTTCCGCCGTGCGGGTCGACGGCGAGCGCCTCTATAAGAAGGCCCACCGCGGCGAAACCGTCGTGACGCCGGAGCGCGACGTCGAGGTCCACCGGGCGGAGCTGCTCTCCGCCGGCGACGGCCTCGCCCACTACGAGATCGAGTGCGCCGCCGGCACCTACGTCCGCACCCTCCTGGAGACGCTCGGCGACGCCTACTGCGCCGATCTGCGGCGGACCGCCGTCGGGCCCTTCCGCGTCGAGGACGCCGGCGACCGGCTCGAGCTCGAGCGCGTCGCCGAGCTGGTTCCGGCCGTGGGGGAGGCGTTGCGATGAGCATCGAGGTCACCTCGCTGCCGGACGCCGAGCCGCGCCCGCGCCACGTCGCGATCGGGACCTTCGACGGCGTCCACCTCGGCCACCAGGCGGTCATCGACGACGCCGACACGGTCCTCACCTTCGACCCGCACCCGCTCGAGATCCTCCACCCGGCGGCGCTGCCGAAGCTGATCATGCCCTTCTCGGTCAAGCGCGACGTGATCGACGGGCTGGGCGTCGAGGAGCTGGTCGTGATCCCCTTCGACCGCGAGTTCGCCCAGCGCAGCGCCGAGGACTTCATCGAGCACGTCCTGATCGAGCGGCTGGGAGCGACCAAGGTCTCGGTCGGCGAGAACTTCCGCTTCGGGGCCAAGGCGAAAGGCGATCCGCAGATGCTGGCCGCGCGGGATGAGTTCGAGACCAGGGTCGTGCCGCTGGTCGAGGTCGATGGTGAGACCGTCTCCTCGACCCGTGTCAGGGCCCTCGTCGCGGCCGGCGACATGGAGCACGCCCGCCACTGCCTGGGCGCTCCCTTCATGGTCGAGGGAGTGGTCGTCAAGGGCGACCAGCGGGGCCGTGAGCTCGGCTTCCCGACCGCCAACTTCGTGCCCGACGACCGCCTGGCGATCCCTGGGCACGGCGTCTACGCCGCCTTCGCGGACGGCGTCCCGGCCGCTGTCAACGTTGGCGTCAGGCCTACTTTCGAGACTGGACGCGGGGTTCTGATCGAGACCCACCTGATCGATCGCGACGAAGACCTCTACGGCAGGACGCTGCGGGTCGCCTTCGTCGAGCGCCTGCGCGGGGAGAAGCGCTTCCCGAATGTCGATGATCTCGTCGCTCAGATGCAGCGCGATGTCGATGACGCCAAGCGCGTCTGTGCTAGCTTCCAGCGGCCGTGACCCACAGGGTGCACGGCTTTTTTTGAGACTTTTCGAGACTGATTGAGGCGAATTCGCGATGGGACTGACCAAAGAAAAAAAGAGCGAGCTGATCGGCAAATATGGCCGCGGCGATGGCGACACCGGTTCCGCCGAGGTCCAGGTTGCCCTGCTCACCGAGCGGATCAACGAACTCACCGGTCACCTCCGTGAGCACAGCAAAGACCATCACTCGCGCCGTGGCCTGCTGATGCTGGTCGGCAAACGTCGCCGCATGCTGCGCTACCTCGAGCGGATCGACCTCGAGCGCTACCGCGCCCTGGTCGCCGACCTCGGCCTGCGTCGATGATCGCCGCCGGTACGCCGGCCCCCGACTTCACCCTTCGCGACCAGGACGGCGAAGAGGTTTCGCTGTCCAGCTTCCGGGGCGGCAAGGTGCTGTTGGTCTTCTACCCGATGGACTTCAGCCCGGTCTGCTCCGATCAGCTCTCGATTTACCAAGAGGTCAAGCCGGAAATCGCCGCCAAGGGCGTGACGATGCTGGGGATCAGCATCGACCACTCCTACGCGCACAAGGCATTTCAGGAGAAGCTCGGCGTCGATACGCCGCTGCTCGCCGACTTCGAGCCCAAGGGCGAGGTCGCGCGGGCCTACGGCTCCTATCTCGACGGTCTCGGCTTCGCCAACCGCACCCTCGTCCTCGTCGACGAGGACGGCACCGTCGCCTGGGCCTACGAATCGCCCAACCCGGGTGAGTTCCCCGGCGCCAACATCATCTTCGACGCCCTCGTCTGACCGCGAGTCTGCACTTGTGTTCGCATAGCGAACACTGCGGCAGACTCGTGACCCGATGAGCGATCTGACCAGCGCCCCGGTCCCGCCAATCGGCCCCGAGGACCATGTGTGTGGCGAGGGGGAGGGGCTGATCGTCTACGCCGACCTCGGCTGCCCGCACTGCGCCGCGGCCTGGGCCGAGCTGGCCGCCCGGCCGGGCGGGCTCGCCTTCCGCCATTTCCCCGTCGCCAGCAAGCACCCGCGCTCTCCCGCCCTGCACGCCGCCGCCGAGGCCGCCGGCGCCCAGGGCAAGTTCTTCGCGATGGTCGATTCGCTCTACGGCGACCGCGGCCGGGTCGACGATCCCCATCTCTGGGAGCGGGTCGAGCGCCTCGGGCTCGACCTCGACCGCTTCGAGCGCGACCGTCGCTCGGCCGCCGTGGCCGAGCGCGTGCGCCGCGACTTCCAGTCCGGCATCCGCGCCGGAGTCGCCGGCACTCCAGCGCTTTTCGATGCCTGTACCCTTGTCGCAGTTAGAGAACGAGAGTTCTGAAGAAAAGCGAATGGCTGCCAACCGGGCGGCCGGAGGTAGGACAACTAAATGAGCATGTTTGACGTAAGCCGAGTCTCGGTGGATGTCGGCGACAGCCAGATTTCCTTCGAGACGGGCAAACTCGCGAAGCAGGCGGGTGGCGCGGTCGTGGTCCAGGCCGGCGACACCATGGTCCTTTGCACCGCAACCATCGGCGGCCTGCGCGATGTGGACTTCCTTCCCCTCACCGTCGATGTCGAGGAGCGCGCGTACGCCGCGGGCAAGATCCCCGGCTCGTTCTTCCGTCGCGAGGGTAAATCCGGCGAGAAGGCGACGCTGACCGCGCGCATGATCGACCGGCCGATCCGCCCGCTCTTCCCCAAGGGCTGGCACTACGAGACGCAGCTGGTCGCGATGCCGATGTCGGTGGACCACGTTCACCCCTACGACATCCTCGCCATGAACGGCGCCTCCGCGGCACTGGCGATCTCGCCGGTCCCGGTCGCCAAGCACGTCGGCTCCGTCCGCGTCGGCAAGCTCGAGGGCGACTTCGTGGTCAACCCGCCCGAGGAGCGCCACGAGGAGCTTGAACTCGACCTGATCGTCGCCGGCACCGACGAGGCGATCCTGATGGTCGAGGCCGGCGCCGACGGCGTCACCGAGGCCGAGATCCTCGACGCCCTCGACATCGCCCACAGCGAGATCAAGAAGCTCGTCGCCGCGATGGCGGAGCTCCAAGAGAAGGCCGGCAAAGAGAAGATCAAGCACGAGGAGCCGCAACTCGACGCTTCCCTGCTCGAGCAGATCCGCTCCGAGTTCGGCCAGTCCCTGATCGATGCGATCGCCACCGAGGGCAAGCTCGAGCGCTACGAGGCGATCGACAACGTCAAGGACGAGGTCGTCGCCAAGTACGCGCCCGGGTCCGCCGACGGCGAGGTCGACGCCGACCGCAAGGCCGAGGTCAAGGCCGCCTTCGGCTCGATCGAGAAGGACACCATCCGCAAGGCGATCGCCGTCGACAAGAAGCGCCCCGACGGTCGCGCCCAGGACGAGATCCGGCCGATCGAGTGCGAGGTCGACATCTCCCCACGCGTCCACGGCTCAGCTCTGTTCACCCGCGGCGAGACCCAGATCCTCTCAACATCGC
>Ga0193706_1000507_pt1 | contig 22460 bp, 22 predicted proteins | sample U3c1metaG_FD_160130 | JGI IMG/M metagenome (GOLD analysis project Ga0193706, IMG submission 160130) | Soil microbial communities from a riparian zone of the East river system, Colorado, United States - U3c1 | ecosystem: Environmental > Terrestrial > Soil > Riparian zone | place: USA: East River... | reverse complement strand
CGGTCATCACGATGAACCGCGAGACCTCGCTGAGGCAGGCCGGTACCCACGTCGGCGACGCGATCGACGCCGGCGCCGACTGCCTCGTCACCCCCTGCCCGCTCTGCCACCTCAACCTCGACATGCAGCAGCCGGAGGCGGCCAAGGTCGTCAACCGCGACCTCGGCCTCGCCGTCCTGCATCTCCCCCAGCTGGTTGGCCTGGCACTCGGCGCCTCGCCGAAGGAACTGGGCATGAGCAAGCACATCGCCTCGACCGGCTGGGTCGAGGATCGGCTTGCCGGCGTACCGGCCTAGGCTGCGCTCACCCCGGCCTGTCGAGCCCGACGCGACGGGCCATCCATCTGGCGCCGACCGTGTCGGTCAGTCCGTGGGCGGCGATCGAGGCGATGATCGCGATCGAAGCGATGTCGAAGATCAGGCCGGCGTTCTCGACCTGCGACTTGAGGACGAAGAGGGCGAAGAGCATTGACGCGACCCCCTTCGGTCCGAACCAGGCCATGAACAGCTTCTCCGGGCGCGGGATTCCGGTCCTCACGAAGGAGATCATCACGGCCGCGGGCCTCGCCACCAGCAGGGCGAAGACGACGAAGAGGATCAGCGGCGGAATGCTGTGATGGAAGCCGGTGGCGACGATCAGGCCGCCGAAGATGAAGAAGGTCATCACCTGGAGGATCGCGCTGGTGTTCTCGGCGAACTCGACGAAGCCCGCCGGCACGTCGCGCTCGGAGGCCGCCATCGCGATCCCGCAGACGAAGGCGGCGATCAGTCCGTTGGCCCAGGTGACTTCGGCGAGGCCGAAGGCGAAGAGCGCGAACCCGATCGCGTAGATGCCCTCGTAGCGCTGAGTCAGGCCGCCGCCGGGCAGATGGGGGTGCAGGCGCCCGCCCAGCGCACCGAGCCCGAACCCGATCGCGGCGCCCACCGCCGCCTGGCCGACCAGCTTTGCCGCTTCGGTCGCGGCGTCGCCGCCGGGACTGGCAAGGACGAGGAAGAAAAGGACGAACGGGAGCGCCAGGCCGTCGTTGAGGCCGGACTCGAGGTTGAGCGTGTGACGGACCGACTCCGGGACCAGGCGTGAGGTGACGACGGCGGAGGTGACGACGGGATCGGTGGCCGCCAGGACCGCGGCGAGCAAGAATGCCTCGGCCCAGCTGAACTCCGGGAACAGCGCCTTCCCCGCCAGCGCCAGCAGCGCCATCGTGATCGGCATCGCGATCACCAGCGCCCGGGCGACGGGGCTCCAGTGACGACCGAGCAGCTCTCGCTCGACGAACATGCCGTCGGAGAAAAGGGTAAGGACGAGCGCCAGCTCGATCAGCTCGACGATCGCCTTGTCACCGGCGTCGACATGGACCACCCCGGTAGCGGCGAGTCCGACTCCCAGCGCGACCGACAGAACCGAGGCTGAGAGGACCGTTCCCTTCATCACCCCCGACAGCGCCGCGACGACCGCCAGCAGGCCGCCGAACAACAGCAGCGCCTGGGCAAAGCTGATGTCCACCGACTAGGCCCGGCTACCGAGCAGGCCGCGCTCGACCAACAGCTCCGCGAGCTGGACCGTGTTGGTCGCGGCGCCCTTGCGGAGATTGTCGGAGACCACCCAGATGTCGAGGGCGCGCTCGTTGCCGGGGTCGCGGCGGATGCGGCCGACGAAGACGTCGTCCTTGCCGGCGGCCTCGATCGCCATTGGGTAGCGCCCGGCGGCGGGATCGTCGACGACGGTCACACCAGGCGCGGCCGAGAGCAGCTCGCGGGCGCGCTCCGGGCTCAGCGCCTCCTTCGTCTCGACGTTGACGGCCTCGGAGTGGCCGCTCACGACCGGCACCCGCACGCAGGTGGCGCTGACCCGGATCCCCTCGTCGCCGAGGATCTTGCGGGTCTCGTTGATCAGCTTGCGCTCCTCGTCGGTGTGGTCGTCGCCGGCGGGGAAGCTGCCGGCCTGGGCGAGGGCGTTGAAGGCGATCGGGTGCGGGTAGACGTTCGCCACCGGCTGCTCGCCGGCCAGCACCGCCCGCGACTGCTCGCGCAGCTCGTCGATGGCGGCCTTGCCGGTGCCGGAGACGGCCTGGTAGGTGGAGACCACCAGCCGCTCGATCCCAGCCTCGTCGTGAAGGGGCTTGAGCGCGACGACCATCTGCATCGTCGAGCAGTTGGGGTTGGCGACGATCCCGTTGTGACCATCGAGGGCGTCCGGGTTGACCTCGGCGACGATCAGCGGCACGTCGTCGTGCATGCGCCAGTAGCTGGTGTTGTCGACCACGGTGGCGCCGGCCGCGACCAGGCGCGGGGTCCACTCGGCGCTGACGGCGCCGCCGGCCGAGGAGAGGACGACGTCAAGTCCCTGGATCGAGTCCTCGCTCAGCTCGCGGCAGACCAGGGTCGAGCCGTTCCACTCCAGCTCCCTGCCGGCGGAACGCTCAGAGGCAAATGGGACTACCTCGGCCGCCGGAAAATCACGCGCGGCGAGCAGCTCGAGGATCGTCGTCCCGACCAGTCCGGTCGCGCCCAGAACTCCGACTCTGTACCCGTCGCCCGCCATCGCCCGATTATGACGAGGGCTCAGCCGGCGACCGTCGGCCGGTGCTGGGGCCCGGTCGGATCCTCAGGGCGGATCGCGTCGGCGCCGAGCTCGAAGGTGGTGTGCAGGGCCTTGACCGCGTCCGGAACCCGGTCGGCGGGGATGACGCAGGAGATCTTGATCGGCGAGGTGGAGATCATCTCGATGTTGATCCGTTCGGCGCCGAGCACCTCGAAGACTTTGGCGGCGACGCCCGGGTGCGAGCGCATGCCGGCGCCGACGATCGAGACCTTGCCGATCTGCTCGTCGGTGCGGACCTTGAGGGAGACATCGCCGAGTGCGGCGATCGTGTCCTTGGCGGTCGGCAGGTCGGAGCGGTCGACGGTGAAGGAGAGGTCGGCGAGCTGGTCGCCGCCGACCGGCTCGTTCTGGATGATCACGTCGACGTTGACATTGGCGTCGGCGAGGGCCTGGAAGATGCGGCCGGCGACGCCGGGCTCGTCGCGGACGCCGGTCAGCGTCACGCGGGCCTCCGCGTTGGAGTGGGTCACGGCGGTTACGAAAGGTTGCTCCACGGTTTCCTCCTCGGAGACAACGAGGGTACCGGGGCCGTCCTCGAAGCTGCTGCGGCAGTGGATGCGGACGCCGTGGTTGCGGGCGTACTCGACCGAGCGCAGCTGCAGGACACCCGCCCCGGAGGCCGACATCTCGAGCATCTCCTCGAAGGAGATGCGGGAGAGCTTGCGGGCGTCGGGAACCAGCCGCGGGTCGGCGCTGAAGACACCGGCGACGTCGGTGTAGATCTCGCAGACGCTGGCGTCGAGGGCCGCGGCGAGGGCAACCGCGGTGGTGTCGGAGCCGCCGCGCCCCAGCGTGGTCACGTCGTGGCTGTCGGTGGAGACGCCCTGGAAGCCGGCGACGAGGACGATCCGGTCCTCTCCCAGCGCCTCCTTGATGCGGTCGGCGCGAACGTCGACGATCCGCGCCTTGGTGTGGAAGGAGTCGGTGACGATGCCGGCCTGGGATCCCGTCAGCGAGATCGCCTCGTGGCCCATGTCGTGGATCGCCATCGCGCAGAGCGCACAGGAGATCCGCTCTCCCGTGGAGAGCAGCATGTCCATCTCGCGCGCCACCGGGCGCTCGGAGATCTCCTCGGCCTGGCTGACCAGTTCATCGGTCGTCTTGCCCCGCGCCGAGAGCACCGCGACGACGCGGCTGCCCGCCTCGCGGGCTGCGACGATCCGCCCCGCAGCCCGTTTGATCTGCTCGGCTCCGGCGACAGAAGTGCCACCGAACTTCATTACGACGATGTCGGAATCCGCCCCGCTCATGAGTGCCTGAGGATAGTCCGAGCGGACACTAGGCTGCGGCAATCGTCGCCGCGCGTCGAAACATCGAGCTGAAGGCCAGAGATCCCGATCCTGAGCGGTCGCTGGCTGCGTGCGAGGCCCTGGGTGCCAAGGCCCATTCCGTACTCCTCCAGCGGGATACCTACTTCGGCGCCCGGCAGGGACGGTTGAAGCTGCGCGAGGAAGAGGGCGCGGAGGCGCACCTGATCGCCTATGAGCGCTCGGATCGTCCCGGTCAGCGCGAGAGCCGCTACCGCCTCGTCCCGGTCGAGAAAGCCGACGAGCTGAAGGCCGCCCTTGCCAGCACGCTTGGCATCGAGGTCGTGGTTGCGAAAGAGCGGCGCCTATTCATCTGGAAAGACGTGCGCATTCATCTGGATCGGGTCGAAGGCCTTGGTCATTTCATCGAGTTCGAGGCAATCACCGGCAGCGGTACCTGCAGCGCCGAAACGCGGGTCGAGACCCTGCGCCAAGCATTCGGCATCGAAGACGCCAACCTGATCGGCGGCAGCTACTGCGATCTGGCGGCTGACAGCGCTGACACGGCCGGCTAGGACGACTCTGATCGAACGATGCGCGTGCTCCCGTCGGCGGCGACAACGACTGCGGCATAACCATCGCGGAGAGCCTTCTTGATCTGGCGCTCCGTGAACGGCGTACCGTCGTCGATGAAAGCCGAGGATTCTGGATAGGGCGACTCTTCGGCGATCGCCAACTCGATCGCTTCGTCCATGACCTTGCTCGCAGGCGAGCGCTCACTTTTGGTCGTCATCGTTCCCACCCTTCGACCATTTTGAAGTACCTGGCTTCCACGTCTTGGATCGCGGCTCGCATGCCTTCACCCAGGCTACCGCTGTGAAAAAGCGTTCCGGCCTGCTTGCCGAGGCGACGTGTGTACCGGTGCATCTCGTTGTATCCGTGGGCACCGTCGTAGACGCGGATCGTCTCCGCCCCGACCAAGGTGTCGAGCAAGAGCACCACTCGGTAATTGACGACTGTCCCTCGTTCGGTCGAGAAGTCCACCCAGATATGCACTCCACCGGGGAGATCGAGATCTTCGTAGTAGCGCCCGCTCACCCAATGATCGTGAGTGCGCCCAGCGCACCTGTGGTGCGCTGAAAGTCAGGCCATTGTCAATCTTCCCGCGCGGAACTCGAACTCCCGCGCAAGAAAGCTCCTACGAGCCACCGCCGAGGTTGCCGAGCATCGCCTGTTCGGCCATGCGGACCAGGCCGAGGCCGCTGTGCGGTCGCATGTCGCTGCTGCGGACGCGGACGTGGGAGCCGTGCGGGCCGACCACCTCGACGATCGTGCAGACGTCGCCGATTTCGCAGTCGTCGCCGTAGTCGCCTTCGATCGCCTCCATCTGCTCGGCCACTACGCGGCCGATCTTGCTCTGGTCAAGCGCCATCTGAAAGGTCCTTTCTCGAGGTCTGTCGACAACCGCCGAGAGAGCATCCCACGCGGGCGCCCAGTCATGACCTTCACGGATAAGTGTGAGCCGAATCACACTTGAGGATATATCGGACCGATATATATAGCTCCGAGATGGAGCAGCTGAGCGCCACCGCCTACGTGATTCTCGGGATGGTCGTCAAAGAGCCGCGGTCCGGCTATGAGATCAAGGCCGCCGTCGACGGTTCGACGCGGTTCTTCTGGGCCGCCAGCTACGGACAGATCTATCCGGAGCTGAAGCGCCTCTCCGAGGCTGGGCTCGTGGCCGGCGTCGAGGCGCCCACGGGTGGGCGGCGGCGCACGGTCTATGAGATCACCGCCAATGGCGAAGCGGAGCTGAAGGCGTGGCTGCGACAACCACCGAAGACCTTCGAGATGCGCGAGGAAGGGCTGCTGAAACTGTTCTTCGCGAACGCCCTGCCGCGCCAGGAGGCGGTGGAGATCCTCCGCGCAATGCGCGCTCACCGGCTCGCGGTCGCCGAGCAGTTGCGCTCCATGGAGCCGATGGCGGAAGAGAAAGAGGACCCCTTCCCCCTGATCGTCCTGCAGGGTGGCATCGAGTTCACCGAGTGGTTTGCCGACTGGTGCGAGCGGATGGAGGCGCAGATCCTCGACTCCGCTCCCGAGAAAAGGAGCAGCTGATGTTTGACGCCCTCGCCCGATTTGCCGACGGCAACGCCCGCCGAGTCGGCATCTTCGCGATTGCCTTCTTCCTCATCGCCGCCGCGGTCGGCGGCTCCGTCGCCAGCCGCCTCGACCCCTACGGGGCCGACGACCCGGCCACCGAGACGGTGCAGGCGAGGGAACAGCTGCAGGACGCCGGCCTGCGGGTGCCGGCGGTGCTGGCCGTGGTCGAAGACGCTCCAGTCGCCGCGGCTTCGAGCCGAGCCAGGGTCGTGGCGCTCGAGAACAGCATCCGGCGGCGCTCCGACGTCGCCTCGGTGACCGGCTACTACGACACCCACTCCCCCGCCTTCGTCGCCCGCGACGGCGGCTCCAGCTACTTCGCCGTGGCGCTGAAGGCGACCGGCGACAAAGAGCTGCAGGAATCGGGCGGCGACATCGCCGACCAGCTCGCCAAGCACCCCGGCGTCGTCGCCGGGGGCTTCGCGGTCGCCCAGGAGCAGGTCAACAAGCAGGTCGAGAAGGACCTGCGGATGGCCGAGATGCTCGCCTTCCCGCTGCTCTTCCTGCTCTCGCTGCTGTTCTTCCGCAGCCTCGTCGCCTCGGTGCTGCCGTTGATGATCGGCGGCCTGGCGATCGTCGGCACCTTCCTGATCCTCCGCGTCGCCAGCGAATTCGGCTCGATCTCGATCTTCGCGCTCAACCTGACCACGGCCCTGGGGCTGGGCCTGGCGATCGACTACAGCCTCTTCATCGTCTCCCGCTACCGCGAGGAGATCGCCAGGAGCGGGCCCGGGCTGGCGGCGATGCGGCGGGTGCTCGCCACCGCCGGCCGCACGGTCTTCTTCTCCTCGCTGACCGTCTCGGCGGCGCTCGCCTCGCTGCTCGTCTTCCCGCAGCGCTTCCTCTACTCGATGGGTCTGGGCGGCGCCCTGGTGGCGCTGTTCGCGGCGCTGATCTCACTGACCGTGCTGCCCGCCGTGCTGACCATGCTCGGCTCGCGGGTCAACGCCGGCGCGCCCAAGTTCCTGCAGCGCCGCGCCGCCGCCGACACCGCGGTCGACGAGAACGGCTTCTGGTACCGGCTCTCGCGCTTCGTGATGCGGCGGCCGCTGCCGGTGGCAACCCTCAGCGCGCTGCTGCTGATCGTCATGGGCCTGCCCTTTTTCGGCATCAAGTTCAACACCGTCGACCCGACCGTGCTGCCGGAGTCGGCGAGCGCGCGCCAGGCCTACGACACCGTCAGCGAGGAGTTCCCGCCCTACCACGAGACGCCGATCTGGATCGACGTCGACGGCGGCGGCCCAAAGGCGGCGGCCGCGGTCGCCGCGCAGGTGCGCCGGGTCGACGGCGTCGCCGAAGTGCTGCCGCCGCAGCCGCTCAGCGGCGGCGTCACCGCGATCCAGGCGATCTCCGCCAACCCGTTCGTCGACGACGCCAGCCAGGAAACCGTGAAGGGGATCCGGGCGATCGATCCGCCGGGCGGGGCGACGGTGAAGGTCAGCGGCGCCAGCGCCGACTTCATCGACTTCCAGTCGAGCCTGACCAGCCATCTGCCGATTGCGCTGGCGATCGTGATCGTCGCCACCCTGGTCATCCTCTTCCTGATGACCGGCTCGGTGATCCTGCCGATCAAGTCGCTGATCATGAACTTCCTCAACCTCAGCGCCGTCTTCGGCCTCCTGGTGCTGATCTTCCAGGACGGCAGGCTGGAGGGCTTCCTCGACTACACCAGCCCCGGGGCGATCGAGCAGACGATGCCGATCCTGCTCTTCGCGGTCGCCTTCGGCCTCTCCACCGACTACGCGGTCTTCCTGCTCTCGCGGATCAAGGAGGCGCGCGACAACGGCGCCTCGGACTCGGAGTGCGTGGCGATCGGGCTGGAGCGGACCGGGCGGATCGTCACCGCCGCGGCGCTGCTCTTCGCGGTCGCGATGGGCGCCTTCGCGACCTCGCAGATCATCTTCATCAAGGAGAACGGCGTCGGCACGGCGCTGGCGGTTCTGATCGACGCCAGTATCGTCCGCGCCCTCTTGGTCCCCTCGTTGATGGAGCTGCTCGGGAAGTGGAACTGGTGGGCGCCGGCGCCGCTGCGGCGCCTGCACGATCGTTTCGGGATCAACGAGCACCCTGGCCCGGCGGCCGGGCCGGAGCCGGAGGGCGCGTGAGCGAGCAGACCGAGACGGTTTCGCTGCCGGGCTTCGACGCCGACACCGCCATCGAGGACCTCGGCGGCGGCCGCTTCGCCGCCGAGATGAGCGAACGCTGGTGGGTTGGCAAAGGGCCCAACGGCGGCTACGTCGCGGCGGTGATCCTGCGGGCGATCCAGGCCAGCGCCAGCCCCGAGCGGGCGCCGCGCTCACTCACCGTTCATTACCTGCGGGCGCCGCGCTCGGGCCCGGTCGAGATCACCGTCGAGGTCGAGCGCGAGGGCGGCCGCGTGACCTTCCTCTCGGCGCGGATGACCCAGGAGGGCAAGGTGCAGGCGACCGCCCAGGCGGTGCTCTCGGAGAACTGGGGCGAGGGCGGCTTCACCGAGCTGACCATGCCCGCCGCGGGCGAGCCCGGCGAGCTGCACACGATCGATCCCGCAACCCGGGCCAGCCGGCCGAACATGCTGCAGAACTACCGCCTCCGCCCCGCTCTCGGCGAGCCGGCCTTCTCCGGCGGCGCGCCCCACACCGGTGCCTGGATCCGCACCCGCGAGCCGCACCTGCTCGACGCACCGCTGGCCGCGGCCTTCCTCGACACCTGGTTCCCGGCCCCCTTCGTCAAGCTCGAGCGCCCGCACGGGGCGCCGACGATCGACTACACGGTTCACTTCCGCTCGCCGCTGCCACCGTTGGGCGCCGGCGCCGAGGATCCCTACCTGGTCTCCTTCAGGTCGACCGTCGCCCGCCACGGCTTCTTCGAGGAAGACGGCGAGCTTTGGTCGGCCGACGGCACCCTGCTGGCGCAGTCGCGGCAGCTGGCGCTGCTGCTCGACCTCTCCTAGAGAAGGTGCGGCGGGTGCCTAGGCGAAAGCCTGGGCGGCACGGCGGCGCAGATCGGCATTGAGCATGCCGGTGACCTGGCTGGGGCTCTCGCCCGCGGAGGGAACGGCGTCGCCGATCAGGCCGCTGGCGCGGAAGCCGAAGAGCGGAGCGTCGAAGCCGACCTCGCGGATCTTGCGAACCAGCTTGACGGCGCCCTGGGTGTCGGCACCGGGACCGCAGAGGACGATCGCGGTCGGGTCGAGGGCGCCGAGGGCGCGCTCGAGTCGCTCGTCGCCGAGCTCGTTGGAGAGGACTAGAACGCGGAAGCCGGCGCGGCGCAGGGCGAGGTCGAGGGCCTGGGTATGAACCTGCTCGGCGTCCTGGCCCTGGCTGGAGTCGAGCAGCAGGATCCCGGCCGGTCGCGAGGCGGCGGCGGCGAGGCGGCGGGCGCCGTGCAGCCAGCCGGTCGCCCAGCGGGAGGCGAATTCCAGCTCGGCCTCGCGATCGGGGTCGGCGGCAAGCTCGTCAATCGCCGGCAGCAGCAGCTCCTCGACGGTGCGCTCCAGCGGTCGCAGCGCCAGGCTCTCCTCGATCGCACGGTCGGCCGCCCCCTCGTCGAAGCTCTCGAGCGCGGCGAGCATGTCGCCGCCGCTGGCCGGAGCCGACTGGCGCTGGCGGGCGAGCTCGATCGCCGAGGAGATGTTGCCGGTCTGGGCGAGCGCGTCGCGCAGCGTCTGCAGCTCCATCAACTCGTAGTTGCGGTGGTTGCCGACGGTGCGCTTCGGGACCGGGTAGCCGTAGCGCCGCTCCCAGCTGCGCAAGGTGTTGGGGCTGACGCCGAGCACTTCGGCCGCTGCGTTGGTTCGGATCCCTGGCATCTGCGCGCATTCTTCCACCGCTGATGCGGGTTTACATCAGTTATGGACAAATTTCCAGAATCTGTCAGGGATCTTGCAGAGCGCCGAGGCCCACCGGCTGCCCCACCGCGCGCGCCCGCCACATCGCCGCGTCGGCCTCGTGCAGCAGCTGGTCGACGTCGGCGCCGTGCTCCGGGCAGGCGACCACACCGGCCGAAACCGAGATCCGCAGCCCCCCCGCCCGCTCCAGCTCCGTCAGCTGGCCCAGCAGCCGCTCCGCCATCTGCACCGCTTCGACCGTGCGCAGGTTGGGAGCGAGGACGCAGATCGCATCCTCCTCGAGGCGGAAGGCTTCGTCGACCAGGCGGATGCTGTCGCGCAGGGCCGCCCCGACGATCGCCAGCACCGTCTCCTGGCCGCCGCCGGCGTCGCCGTCGCGCGTCCCCGGTCCCGAGGCATCGAAGACGACGAGGGCGAAGGGGTGGCCGTAGCGGCGGTTGGTCTCCGCCATCTGGTCGAGCCGGCGCCGCATGTGACCGGGCTGGTAGAGGCTGGCGAGCTTGTGGTGCCCGTCGGGCGCGAGCGCCGGCTCCTCCAGCGGCGGGGCCGGCGGCACCGTAGCGACCTCCTCGAAGGCGGCGTCGACTGCGGTCGCGGTGACCGCGCCGAAATCGCCGGCCAGGCGCTCCGCGGCCTCGGCGAACCGGTCGGGCTCCTGCCGGCTCAGTTCCTGGCGCAGCTTGCCGAGCAGCGAAGCCTGCAGCGAGGAGACCTCGCGGGCGATCCGGCCCGCCGGGGAACCGCCATTCGATCCACTGCCCGATGTCGGCTGGTCCGCCACGCCGTGACCTTGGCGAAAGCGGCGGACGTCGGCGGCGCGAAAAGCCGCTATTTACGGCACGACATCCGTCCAGGACGGATGTCCAAGTTGCGCTAATCGAGGCTGCGGCGGCCCGCCAGGGCCTTGCCCAGGGTGACCTCGTCGGCGTGCTCGAGGTCGGCTCCGACCGGCAGGCCACTGGCCAGGCGGGTCACCGCCACCTGTCCGCGCAGCCGTTCGGCGATATGCAGCGCCGTCGCCTCGCCGGTCGTGGTCGGGTTGGTGGCCAGCACCACCTCGCTCACCCCGCCGCGTCCGACCCGGGTCAGCAGCTCAGCGATCTTCAGGTCTTCGGCGTCGACGCCGTCGATCGGCGAGAGGGCGCCGCCGAGCACGTGGTAGAGGCCGCGGTATTCGTGGGTGCGCTCGATCGGGATCACGTCGGCCGGCTCCTCGACCACGCAGATCAGCGTCCGGTCGCGGTTCTGGTCGGCGCAGATCCGGCAGACCGGCCCCTCGGCGAGGTTGAAGCACTCCTCGCAGAGGCCGACCTTCTCCTTGACTTCGCGGATCGCGTCGCCGAGCGCGAAGGCCTCTTCGTCGGGCGCCCGCAGCAGGTGGAAGGCAAGCCGCTGGGCGGTCCGCTGCCCAATGCCGGGGAGCCGCGATAGCTCGGCGACGAGGCGCGCGAGCGGAGCCGGTCCCTCGGTACTCAACCCCCCAGGGCCCCCAGGCCACCGCCAAGCCCGCCGGTGATCCCGCCCATTTTCGAGCCGGCCAGCTCCTGCGCCGCGCGCAGGCCCTCGTTGACCGCGGCCTGGACCATCTCGGCCAGCATCTCGGCCTCCTCGGGGTCGATCGCCTCGGGGTCGATGACGATCTCGCGCAGGGTCAGGTCGCCGCCCATCTTCACCTTGACCATGCCGCCGCCGGCGCTGGCCTCGACCACCTCGTCTTTGAGCTGCTCCTGTGCCTGCAGCATCTGGTCCTGCATCTGCTGCGCCTGTTTCATCAGGGCGTTCACGTCGAAGCCCCCTGGACCGCCTCCTCGAGCCATCTAACTGACCTCCTCCGCGTCGAACTCGCTCTTCAGCCGCTCCAGCAGCTCTTCCTCACTAAGTCCCTCGTCCGCCTGCGGCGCGGCCGCCTGAGCCTCCACCGGCGCCTCACTCTCCCCGTCGAGGAGGACGTAGGTCGGCTTCAGCGCCTGGCCGGTGACTGCCAGGAGGGCCTCGGCGACCCGTTCTCGCTGCTCCGGAACCTCGGCCTTGCGTTTGTTGAAAGTGGCAGCGGCGGGGAATGAGATCTCGACCACGTTCTCGCCGGCATCGAACCCGACCGGCCGCGCCTCCTCGAAGAACGCCGCCAACGCCGGGGCCGTCTTCGCCAACTGATCCAAGATTGTCGGCCAGACCTGCTTCAACTTCTCGAGATCGAGATCGTCCCCTAGGCCCGCGGGTCCTGTCGCGGCGGCATCCCCCACGGTGCTCGCGGGAGGGGACTCCTCGTCAGATGGTTCGGGTTCGGGCGTCGGGGGCGGGTCCGCCGGGGGCACGGGCTGAGGGGCGGCTGCCGCGGGTGGCACAGGGGGAGGGGGGTCGAGGACGACTCCACCCGCAGCGCCCCCCTCCCCCTGTGACAGGACCCGCGGCCCGTCAGCTCCGGTGAGCTGACTCTCGAGCCGCTCAATCCGTCGCAGCAGTCCCTCGGTCGAAGGATCCAGGTCCGGCCGCGCCGCTTTGAGCAGCGCGATCTCCACGGCCATCCGCGCGTCGTCGCCCTCGCGGACCGCGGTGAGTGCGGTTGCCAGCTCGTCGATCGTGCGGATCAGGCTGGCCGTGCCGACCGCGGCTGCCTGCGACTGCAGGCGGGCGGAGTCGGTGGCGGTCACCACGAAGGAGGTCGGCACCTCACCGGTGGTCTGGGTGACGAGCAGGAAGCGCAGGTGGGCGAGCAGGTCGCGGGCGAACTGAGCGGGGTCGCGACCGGAGCGGGCCATCTTCTCGACCCCGAGCAGGACCGCTTTGGGGTCCTCGGCGACGACCGCGTCGACGGCCTCGAAGAGCAGCTCGGCGTCGGCGGCGCCGAGCATCTCCAGCACCTCGTCGAGGCCCACCTCGTTGCCGCCGAAGGCAACCAGCTGGTCGAGCGTGCCGAGCGCGTCGCGGAAGCTGCCCGAGGCGGAGCGGGCGATCATGGCCACGGCGCCCTCGTCGACCTCGATCTTCTCCTCGACGGAGACCCGGTCGAGGACCTCGGAGATCTGCTCCAGCGAGGGGCGCTGGAAGTCGAAGCGCTGGCAGCGGTCGGCGATCGTCGCCATCACCTTGTGCGACTCGGTGGTGGCGAGGACGAAGACCGTTTTCGGCGGCGGCTCCTCGAGCGTCTTCAGGAAGGCGTTCCAGGCCTCTTTGGTCAGCATGTGCGCCTCGTCGAGGATGTAGACCTTCCAGTGGCCGCCGGCGGGGGCGTAGGCGACCCGCTCGCGCAGGTCGCGGACGTCGTCGACGGAGCGGTTGGAGGCGGCGTCCATCTCGATCACGTCGATCGAGGTGCCGGCGGCGATCGTCAGGCAGGACTCGCATTCCCCGCAGGGGGTGACGGTCGGCCCACCCCGCTCGCAGTTGAGCGAGCGGGCGAGGATCTTCGCCATCGAGGTCTTGCCGGTGCCCCGCGAGCCGACGAAGAGGTAGGCGTGGTGGACCTTGTCCTGCTCGACCGCGTTGCGCAGGGTGCGGACCACGTGCTGCTGGCCCACGACCTCGTCGAAGGAGCCTGGGCGGTGGCGTCTATATAGAGAGGTCGACTCGGTCATCGGGGGGACTCGATCCAGTGTATCCACGCCCCGGCGGCGGTCCCGATAGCTTGCCCGCGTGCCATCGAGGGTCTCCAGCTGGCTGACGCCGGCCGCCTGGGTCGCCGCGGTGACGGCGGCGCTGCTGCTCGTCTTCCCGGTCGGCTTCCCCAACTACGACACGATCTACGCCCTCGTCTGGGGGCGCGAACTGGCGCACGGGGTGAGCCCGGATTACGGCTCCGCCCTGCCCCCCACGCCGCACCCCCTGACCGACCTGATCGGCCTGGTGGCGACGCCGCTCGGCGACGGCGCGATCACCGTGACGATGATCGTCGCCTACGCCTCGCTGGGCCTGATCGGCTACTTCGTCTACCGCCTCGGCAGCATCTGGTTCGACCGCTGGATCGGCGCCGTGGCCGCCGCGATCGTCCTCACCCGGGCGCCCTACCTCTCCAACGGCCTGCGCGCTTACATCGACCTCCCCTACATCGCCTTCTGCCTGGGCGCCCTCCTGGTCGAGGCGAAGCGCCCGCGCGCCGGCTGGCCAGTCCTCGCCCTGCTGGTCCCCGCCGGCCTGCTCCGCCCCGAGGCCTGGCTCTTCGCCGGCGTTTACTGGCTTTACCTGGTGCTCGAACTCCGCCCCCAAGAGTTGACGGGCCGGAAATACGCCCATATGGAGGGAAATCGGCCCATCGTCGCTCTTTTCAGCTGGGAGCTGAGGTGGCGCGGCGAGCGCTCGACCGTGGCGCTCGCCTGGCTCGCGGCGCTCGCCCTGGCGGGGCCGGTGCTCTGGGTTCTCTTCGACGCGATCACCGCCGGCAACGCGCTCTACTCGCTAACCGGCACCCAAGAAACGGTCGAGACGCTGAAGCGGCACACCGGGCCGGTCGACCTGGTCCTCTACGGGCCGCGGGCACTCGGCGAAGTGCTGCAGTGGCCGGGGATGGTCGGCGCCCTCGGCGGCGTCGTCCTCGGCTTCGCCTTCCTGCGGCGGCGCTCGGTGCTCGGCATCGCCGCCGCCGTCCTCGCCCTCGCCGCCTTCGCGCTGCTGGCCGGGGCCGGCCTGGCGATCCTCGCCCGCTACACGATGCTCGCCGCTGCGCTGCTGGCGATCTTCGTCGCCGTCGGCCTGCTCGGCTGGCGGCTGCTGGAGCCCGGCCACCGCTGGCGCCGCCGCTGGCAGCTCTTCGCCGGCCTGGTCGCGCTGATGTTCGTCGCCTGGCTCCCCAACCAGTGGGACCTCGATTCCCAGGTCGACACCGACCTCACCAACCAGGCGCGGATCGAGGTGGACTTGACCGACCTCGTCGACGCCGGCGCCTTCGAGCCACTCTGCGGACCGATCGCCGTGCCCAACCACCGTGCCGTCCCCCGCCTCGCCTTCGGCCTCGACGTCAAGCCGACGCGGATCGTCAGCGCCAGCGAGGAAGGCATTCCCAGCCACGGCTACTTCGTCGCCCCGGCCAGCCCCTTCGTGATCCACAACTTCATCCTCGACCCCAGGGACCCCACCCGCTTCACGCCTAAGGTCCCCCCCGGCTTCCACGAAGTCGCCTCGAATGACTCCTGGCGCGTCTACCGCCGCTGTTAGGCGGCCGCGAGTCTGCACTTGTGTCCGGATAGCGAACACAAGAGCAGACTCGTTAGCCGCCCTCGGCGCTGACGATCGCCGCGTGGGTCGCGGCGGCGAGGTCGGGGTCGGCGAGGTCGACCCGCGGGGGCAGCTCGACGTGAAGATCGTTGGAGGGGTCGAGCCGGGCCCGCAGGCCAGCCGAGCGCGAGTCGAGCACGTGGCCGCCGAGCGTGCGGTCCTCGCTGATGAAGTGGAGGTGATAGCCGGCCACCTCGATCCCCTCGACGTAGGCCGGGAAGCGGAAGCCGAGCATCGTCCCGACGACGTCGCTCAGCTCGAAGACGTGTTGGTCGGCGACCACCTCGGTCAGCGGCCGGTAGGGCGGGCTCTGGGGCGGAACCGAACGCGCCCGCACCGACTGGAAGCGGCCGTCGAGCCGGATCGCGCAGGAGGAGGCGTCGCCAGGGACGAGCGCGTCGAGACGGGCCAGCAGCCCCTGGTGGTCGAGTGGTCCCTCGATCCGCGCGTCGATCGCGGCTTCGAACTTCGTCACCACCGCGAACGGGGTCTTCTCCGCGGCGGCGATCGAGCGCACGGCGCCGTCGACGTCGGCCCTGAAGAACTCGCCGTCGAGCGCGATCATCTCGCCGTCGAGCCGGTTCAGCGTCCCCAGGCCGAGGTCGCCGTGCTCGGCCAGCTCGGCGAAGCTGAGGTCGCCGTCGAAGGCGCCGTCGAGCAGGGCGCCGATCGTCGAGGCCTGGAAGAGGACGTGCGGGTCGCGCTCCGCGTGCAGGTCCGCCCGCCGCATCGACTCGACGTGCAGCGATCTGATCCAGCGTTCGTCCAGCACGCGGGCAGTCTCCCATCCTCGCCTGCCAAGCAGTCGTGAAAGCATCAGCGGCCATGGCGGCAATCGAACTCAGCCGCGTCGTCAAGCACTTCGGCGCGATCACCGCGGTCGACGGGCTCGACCTCGACGTGCCCGAGGGCATCTGCCTCGGCCTGCTCGGTCCCAACGGCGCCGGCAAGTCGACGACGATGCGGCTGCTGACCGGACAGGCGATCGCCGATGCCGGCGAGCTGCGGGTGCTCGGCTACGAGCTGCCGGCGCAGTCGAAGCCCGCCCGCGCCGAGATGGGCGTCGTGCCCCAGCTCGACAACCTCGATGTCGACGTCACCGTCGAGGACAACCTGGCGGTCTACGCGCGGCTCTACCGGGTCAAGGACGTCGGCGCCGCGGTCGACCGCTGCCTCGACCTGGCGCGCCTGCGCGACCGCCGCAAGGACGCCGTCGACGAGCTCTCCGGAGGCATGCGGCGGCGCCTGCTGCTCGTCCGCGGTCTCGTCCACGAACCGAAGCTGGTCCTGCTCGACGAGCCCACCGTCGGGCTCGACCCGCAGATCCGCACCGAGCTCTGGACGCTGATCGGGGATCTGAAAGCCCGCGGCACGACGATCCTGATGTCGACCCACTACATCGAGGAGGCCGAGCGGCTCTCCGACGAGGTCGCGGTGATGCACAAGGGGAAGGTGATCAACCGCGGCCGCCCCGCCGACTTGATCGCCGAGCACGCCGGCACCCACACCGCCGAGGTCTACGCGGCGCCGGACCGGCTGATCGAGCTGCGCGCGAGCGCCGAGGCAGCGGGCCTGCGGGTGCGCCCGGCCGGACCCGCGATCGCCATCGTCGGCTCCGAGCGGGCCGGCGACGGGGCGGTGCCCGAGGACGCCGTGGTCCGCGCCGCCACGCTCGAGGACGTCTTCGTGCTGCTGACCGGCGAGGAGGCGGAGTGAGCGCCGAGACGCAGGCTCGCCCGCGGACGATGCGGCGGCTGGAACCGGCGGCGATCACCGGGGTGATGAGCCGCGAGGTCGCCAACTTCCGCACCTACTGGAAGGGGACGACCTTCTCCAGCGTGCTCGAACCGCTGGTCTACCTGCTCGCCTTCGGGCTCGGCCTCGGCGCCACCCTGGTCGACGAAGTCGAAGGCGTCCCCTACATCCAGTTCGTCGGCACCGGCATGGTCGCGACGGCGGTGATCTTCTCCAGCGCCGTGCCGGCGATGTTCGGCACCTTCGTCAAGCACCGCTTCCAGAACACCTACGAAGCGATCCTGGCGGCGCCGGTCGACGTCGAAGAGCTGGTCACGGCGGAGATGGTCTGGATCGCCGGGCGCTCCGCCGTCTACGGCTGCGTGCCGCTGATCGTCACCTTCTTCTGGGGCCTGGACCCGGCGCCGGGGATGTTGCTGGTCCCCGTCTTCGCCTTCCTCACCGCGCTCGGCTTCGCCGGGTTCGGGGTGGCGATGGCGGCGACGGTCGCCAAGATCGACCAGTTCAACTACGTCACCGCGCTCTTCGTCACGCCCCTGTTCCTGGTCGCCGGCACCTTCTTCCCGATCTCCGGCCTGCCCGAGGGAGTCCAGGTGGTGGCCCAGGTCAACCCACTGCACCAACTGGTCGAACTGGTCCGCGGTGGCGCCTTCGGCTTCGAGGCGGTCGACATCGCCCGCTTCGCCTTCCTCCTCGCCTTCGCCCTCCTCACCTGGCGCGTCGCGGTCAGCCGCATGTCCAAGCGGCTGATCGACTGAGATCGTTTCCAGAGTTGTCCCCGCCGTAGGGGGGACAATCCTGGAAACGATCTCGAAAATATGGACCGTGCACCCGCCTTCGAAACTCAGTCACCGGGCGTGTCCGTCGTTTTTGGCTCCTGCCGGGCTCACCTGCGGCACCCGCGGCATCCGCTTAAGGCTGCTTCCTTCCGGACCTGACCTGATTCGCGTGCCCACGTCGCGCAGGACCCGGCCGTCAACGCCGCCGCGACGCACTGACCCCGACGGCCAGCTCCTCGGAACGGAATTCGGCCCCGCTAGAGCGGATTGCGGGTTACAAGGCACCGCTAATTCCCCGCCTAGCACGGTCCGCTGACGATCCTACTCTGCCGGCCGTAGGATCAACCCGCCCTTGGGGATCCAGGTCGACACCGAGTCCTTCTTCGTAATCGTCGTCGTCGCCGCGTTCGCGGCAATCACGGTTGCCGTCGTGCCGAAACGGTTCGCGCCCCCGGTGGTGGTGCTCGAGCTGCTGATGGGGATCGTCGTCGGCCCCGAAGTGCTCGACCTCGCCCACACCGACGAGTTCATCGACTTCTTCTCCGACCTCGGGCTGGGGATGCTCTTCTTCTTCGCCGGCTACGAGATCGATTTCCAGCGGATCAAAGGCAAGCCGATCAAGCTCGGCGCCCTGGGCTGGCTGCTCTCGATAGCGCTGGCCTACGGGATCGGCGGCGCCCTGGTGGCGGCGGGGGTCGTCGTCTCCTTCCTCTACACCGGCTCGGCGCTGGCGACGACCGCGATCGGGACCCTGATCCCGATCCTGCGCGACAACGGCGAGCTGAAGACCCGCTTCGGCACCTACCTGCTGGCGGCCGGCGGCGCCGGCGAGTTCGGCCCGATCCTGCTGGTCACCCTGGTCCTCTCGACCGCCAACCCCCTGCACGAGTCGGCGATCCTGCTCGCCTTCGTCGCCCTGGCGCTGGCCCTGGCGCTGCTCTCGGTGCGCTATGCCTGGCGTGGCTGGCCGGCGCTGGAGCGGACCTTCGAGTCGAGCAGCCAGCTGGCGGTGCGGATCACCGTCGTCCTCGTCTTCGGCCTGGTCCTGCTCGCCGGCCAGCTCGGCCTCGACATCCTGCTCGGCGGCTTCGTTGCCGGGATGATCGTGCGAGTCGCCCTGCAGGGCCAGGAGCTGCAGGTGTTCGAGTCGAAGCTGACCGCGGTCGGATTCGGCTTCTTCGTGCCCTTCTTCTTCGTCACCAGTGGCATCGCCTTCGACCTCGACGCCCTCGGCTCGGTCGGGGCGATGGCGAAGCTGGTGCTGTTCTTCGGGCTTTTCCTGGTCGTCCGCGGCGCCCCGGCGATGCTGCTCTACCGCGGCGTGCTCAACACCCGCGACCGAGCGGCGCTCGCCTTCTACTCGGCGACCGAGCTGCCACTGGTAGTCGCGATCACGACGATCGCCACGGAGACCGGCCACATGAGGACCTCGACCGCGGCAGGCCTGGTCGGCGCCGCGATGCTCTCGACCCTCGTCTTCCCCTTCGTCGGCCTCGCCCTGCGCAAGCGCAGCGAGGCCGAAGAGGGCGAGGCGGGGCCACCGGGCGAGGACCCCTCCCAACTGGCGAGAGGCCCTTCGCCCAGCCCGGCCTGATCATCTAGCGGCGGATCAGCTTCAGCCGCATGTAGACGGTGGCCTTGGCCTTGCCGGCCTTGACCGTCTGCTTGAAAAGGAGCCTCTTGCGCGTGAGCAACTTCGCTCTGGCCTTTGGCTTCACCTTCAGCACCAGCGTCTTCGCCTTGCCCTTGGCGACCTTGGCGGTGCGCCTGGTCGTCGCCGGCTTGCGCTTCTGCAGCAGGCCCTGGATCGAGAGCCGGCAGCTGCGGCCGACTTTGGCCGGGCAGGGGCGCTTGACGAAGAGGCGCTTGCCCTTCAGGACCGCGATGCCGCCGGAGCTCGCCTGCAACAGCGAGAGCAAGCGAGCGTCGGAGATGCCGTTGCCACCGCTGCCCCCCTTGCCACCGCTGCCGCCTCCATTGCCCCCCGGCGTCTGCGCCGAGAGCGAGACGTTGTCGAAGCGGACGCTGGTCGTTCCACCGGCAAGACCGGTACCGGCAACCGTCGAGCTCGTTTCCGTCGTGATCGAGAGCGCGTAGACGTGCCCGGGCTTGACCGTCACCGCATGGTCTTTGCCGACGAAGGCCGAGGTTTCTTTCAGCTCCTCCGTCAGCGGTTCCGATTTCGTCCCCGCCGTGCGATCGATCAATGTGACGTCGTAGCTGGCCTGCGGCGCCAGGTCGACCAGCGAGCCGGATACGAACTGGCGGTCCAGGTGGAGCGTGCCGTCACCGGCGCTGGCGGCCGTGAAGTCCGGCGATTGCACGGTCACCGTCGATTTGAACAGGGTCACCAGGTTGAGCGCGATCGTCGTGTTCGCCGCGATCGAGCCCGGCGGGTTGCCGTTCGCGCCGTCGTACCCGCCTTCCGCGGTGCAGAAGGTCGGGGCGTTACAGCTGGCGTCGGTTACCTGCCAGCCCTGGGCGCCGCCGCTGAAAGTGCCACCCCCAGCTGGGTAGACGTCGGTCGCTCCCCGAGCCTGGCCCGCGCTCGCCAGCAATAGGAGAGCGACCGCTGCCAGCCCGCAGATGGCAGTCGCCCCTCGAATGCGAGTTTCCATGGATCGAATCACGATGTTCCTTTCGTAGATCCCCTGCCCATGCAGGTTTCTCAATCCATAGAACCCTTTACTTAAAATTCTCAACCCCTCTACCCACTTTTCTGGACTAACGTTCGACGCCAGCGCCGATCCCCGGCCTCGCAAACGCCTGCGAGGGACCCCCTCGCAATCCGCGTAAGATGGCCCTCTCCCGGGCGCGTAGCTCAGTGGGAGAGCGCTCGCTTCACACGCGAGAGGTCGCTGGTTCGAAACCAGCCGTGCCCATCGGTCGGGTCGCCAGGGTGGAGACCCCGACCCTCGCTCCCCCCGGCCTAGGCCTCGAGGGAGTCGAGGAACACGGAGCGGATGGAATCGGGGGTTCGGGGGGCCGCGAGGGGGTCCCGGACGTACTGGTTCACGGCCTCCAGTACCGCGGCCTCGGCGCCGTCCAGGTCGGCCAGGAAGGACTCGTAGGTGATGGCTTCGAGACTCACCTTCACGCCCTCCACCGTCATCTCGGTCAGTTCCGGCAGATCGAGCTCGTGGGCGACGAAGACGACGTCGACCTCCCACTCGAGGTCGGCGCCGACGTTCTCCTCCCACTCCTGGATGCGGCGCCTCAGCACGGCCTCGAGGGTCCGGAGGTGGCCACGGACGTAGAGGTCGGTGAGCTTGCCGGCGTGGGCCTCGTAGGCGGTGACTCGGAGGGCCTCGGTGTTCTGGAAGTCGCAGTCGCCGCACTTGCGCCTGCTCACGTTCGTCGCGTTGACCGAGTCGAGCAGGCCGCGGGGTATCCACTCGGGGGTCGGGTGGCGCAGCGAGGCGACCGCGTCGACGACCCGCTGCTCGAGGATCCCCCGGGTCGCAGTCTCGCCCGCGGCGATGGCCGCAAGGAGAGAGGTCGCCTGGCTCGCCGAGAGCTGCTCGGGAAGCTCGACCTCGGCCCCGCGGGCGAGCCGAATCCGGCGGACCAGGAGGCGCCGCAGCCAGGCCGCCAGCTCCCTCCGCGCCGCGTATCCCATGCTGTCTAGCCCGTGGATGGCGCCGACCAGGGCGTGCGCCTGGCGAATCTGCGCCGGCTTCTTGCTCTGCGCCCACTCGCGGCTCAGCTCGTCGACGCTCTTGGCGTTGTTGAGGAACGGGTTGCCGGCCACCTCCATCGCCGGCGGGTATTGCCCGAACAGCCATAGCGCCGTCTGGCCCCTCGGGTTGAACTCGTAGAGGACCCTCAGCGCATGGTCGTAGTGCTCGGCGATCATGCACTGGAAGTGGAGAATCTGCAGGTACGGCCCGTTGGCGGCCGCGCCCGCTGGCAACAGCGTCCTCAACAGCTCGAGGAGGTCACCCGGAAAGCCGAGGCGGCGCCCGGCCGCGGCGACCATCTCGGCGCAGGTCAGCTCGTCCGCGTCGGCGAGGGTGTCGACCTCCAGAGCCTCGTCCGTGGCATAGACCTCCTCGACCTCGGCCAGGCTCAGGTCCGGCGCCAGGCCGAGCTCGTTGAGGACCAGCTCGACGTGAGACCAGGTGATCGGCGCCCTGCTGTCGCGCGCGGCGACCAGCTTGGCCACCTGGGCCGCCGAGAGGTTCTCCTCGGAGACGAGCAACGCCATCAGCCGAGCGTGGCTGAGCACCGCGCTGGCGGCGTCGTGATCCATCAGCGGCCGCCCGGCAAGCCGGGCGTGGAGGCGGAAGTAGGCCTTGCCCAGGGCCGGGCCGAGATCGTCGCCCCCGGCTTCGATGTAGGCGGAGGCGATCGCGACGAGGTCGCCGCTGGGCTTTCCCGAGCGCCGCCACTCCTGCAGCTCCATCCCGATCCAGGTGGGGGCGTCCGCCGCCTCGACCCCGCTCCAGAGGAGCTTCTCCTCGGCCGCCGCCACGGCCTCCTCCTCGCCGTCGACCGGAACCGGCAGCAGCAGCCAGCGCATCGCTTCCCGCAGCCGATCCGGCTGGACGGCCACGGCCGCGTCTGCCTCGGGCCCCTGCTCCATCCCTTGATAATGCCGGTCTTGGCGTCGTTGCGGATCGGTAGCGTCGCCACGACGTGGCGTCCTCGGCGAAAACGTTCATCTCCCTGTACTCCGGGGCGGGGGGGCTAGACCTTGGCTTCGTCCAGGCCGGGTTCAAGCCGCTCTGGGCGAACGACCGCGATGCCGACGCGATCGCGACGCACCGGCACAACCTCGGCCCGCACGCCGTCTGCGGAGACATCCAGGAAGCTCGCGAGCGCATTCCCGGCTGCCGCCCCGACCTCGTGATCGGGGGCCCGCCCTGCCAGGGGTTC
>Ga0193706_1000506_pt1 | contig 22468 bp, 20 predicted proteins | sample U3c1metaG_FD_160130 | JGI IMG/M metagenome (GOLD analysis project Ga0193706, IMG submission 160130) | Soil microbial communities from a riparian zone of the East river system, Colorado, United States - U3c1 | ecosystem: Environmental > Terrestrial > Soil > Riparian zone | place: USA: East River... | reverse complement strand
GCCTGAAGTTGCGTAGCGAACCCGTGACCTGAAGAACCGTATGCGGTAGTCCCGCACGTACGGGTCTGTGGGGGACCAGGGTGGGTAACCACCCTGGTCTACCCGGCAGGTCCTATACGACACCCTGGGGAGGCCACGGGGACCGCGGAACGTCTCCGGCGAAGGGCATGCCGGCGGCAATACCAGATCTGAACGGGGCAGGCCGAAGCTGAACGTTTCTGAATGAGGTTGATGGCCTTCTCACGGGGAGCGGCAGAGGGAACGTCAAGCCCTTCGAAGAGACGTCACGCGGTCCCCGTGGCCTTCCAGGGGTGTCGTTAAGGACCTGTGAACGTCTCTACCGCCTTCGCCGGAGGTTGTCTACTCCAGGACTCTGAGATCCACGTAGGGGGGCGGGGGCTGGATGGCCGAGTAGTCGTTTTCCATGGTGGCCACCTCCCCCTCTCTCGCGATTTCCTTGAAGCCGGCGAAGCGGTAGGTGATCAGCATCTGGCGGTTGCGGTCGTTGGAGACGAACTCGGCGCGCAGCTTCGCTCCCGCTTCTTTCGCCAGCCGCAGGACGTGGTGGATCATGATCGTCCCCACACCCTTGGACATTACCCGGCAGGACATCAGCAGGAGTTTCACCGTCCAGACGTCCCCGTCCATTTCGAGCAACGTGAGGCCGATCTTGCCGTAGGTGCCGTGGCGGTCTTCCAGGCTCGAGATCCACAGCTTGTGGCGCGGGGATTGCCGCAGCTCGTCCAGCTCTTCGTAGGAGTAGGTGTAGCCGGTGGTGTTGAGCTGGTTGGTGCGCACGGTCAGCTCCTCGGCGCGCTTGAGGTCCTCCTCGCGGCAGGGGGCGATGGTGAAGATCATCCCGAGAGTGGCGAGGAACTCCTCCTTGGGGCCCACGTACTCCGCCTCCACCCGGTTGCGCTCGATGTCCGCCTGGTACATCCGGCGGCGCAGGCGCGAATCCTCGGTGATGAAACGGGGGTTGAGCTCGGGGCGGTCGAGGAAGTCCTCGAGCAGGGCGGAATCGACGCAGAGCACCTTGTCATGCGTGAAAGCCACCTCTTCGCGCTCGAATGGCTGGTCGTCGACAAAGGCGATGGCGTCGACCCCGATGTTGATGTCCTGCGCGATCTGGGTGATCGATGCGGCCTTGGAGCCCCAATTGATCTGCGGGTAGAGGAAGTACTCGTCGATCCCGAATTCCTTCAGCTTTGCCATCGCCACGTCGTGATCGTTGCGGCTGGCGATCGAATGCAGAATCCCCCGGCCGTCCAGGGTCTCGAGGATCTGGACGGCGTGGGGGCGCAGCGTCACCTCGGCGTCCTCGAGCAGGATGCCATCCCAGACGGTATTGTCGAGATCCCAGACCACGCACTTGATCGATTGCTTCTCTTTTTTCTTTGCCGCTTGAACGGCGGCGGCGTGATCTGAAACTCCGGCAGTCATTCAAAACTCCTGCAGCTCGAAGAGCGGGATGGTGATCTGCTGGATCTGCGTGCTCCCCTCGATGATCTCCATCACCCGGGAATCGCGCAGGTAGCGGCCGACGGGATATTCCTCGCTGCAGCCGTTGGCGCCATGGATCTGGACGGCGTCGTTGGCGGCGCGGGTCGCCATGGTCGAAGCGTAGTACTTGGCGACCATGATCTCGCCGGAGGCGCCGGGATCGCCGGCATCGCGCAGCCATCCGGCGCGCAGGCAGAGCAGGCGGGCGGCGCGCACCTCGACGATCATGTTGGTCAGCATGCGGCGGATGAGCTGGTGATCGGCGATCGGGGCGCCGAACTGCCGGCGCCCCGCGGCATAGGTTCTGGAGGCGTCGAGGCAGGCCTGGCCGAGGCCGACGGAGCCCCAGGCGACGCTGTAGCGCCCATGCTCCAGCGCGGCGGAGATCACGTGCGAGACGCCGAAGCCGGGGCGGCCGAGCAGGTTCTCCTTCGGTACCCGGCACCCCTCGAAGAAGATCTCGGCAAGCATCGAGGCGCGGGTGCCGGTGATCCCGTGCAGCGGGCGGACGGCGACGCCGGGGGTCTCGCGTTCGACCAGGAAGGCGGTGGGCTTGCCGTCGGCCTGGGCGAGGACCAGGAAGAGGCCGGCGAGCTGGCCGTAGGTGGTCCACTTCTTCCGGCCGTCGAGCACCCAGGCGTCGCCAGAATCAGAAGCCGTCGTCTGGACGCTTTTGGCATCGCTGCCGGCCTCGGGCTCGGAGAGGGCGAGGGCCCCCAGGATCTCGCCGCGCGCCATCGCCGGCAGGTAGCGCTGCTTCTGCGCCGGGCTCCCCCAGCGCTGGATGGCATGGGCCACCATGTCGTGCACGGTGAGCAGCGAGCGCACGGAGGAGCAGCCGCGGCCGATCTCCTCGGTCAGCAGGCCGTAGGCGATCATGTCGCGGCCGGTCCCGCCCCACTCGCGCGCGACGTTGGAGCCGAGATAGGCGCGCTCGCGGAGCTGATCGATCAGCGCGGCGGGCGTCGCCGCCTCGCGGTCCCAGCGGTCGGCGTGCGGCGCGATCTCGGCCGCGGCGAAGGCGCGGAACTCGGCGCGGGCGGCCCGCTGCTCGGGGCTCAGCTCCAGGTTCAAGCCGCGGCGCCCCGCTTGCGCGCGACCAGGCTGGCGATCGCGTCGATGGTGCGGAAGTTGTCGAGGTCGAGGTCCTCGTCGCCAACGGTGACGCCGAACTCTTTCTCGACGAAGGCGACGAGCTGCATCGCCAGCAGCGAGTTGACGAAGCCGAGGGCGAAGATGTCCTCGTTCGCCTTCAGGTCGTGGTTCTTGAAGAACCGCGACAGGAACTCCTTGATCTTTTCGTGGGTCTCGTCCATGCGCTCGCTCTCTCTAAAGGGAAATGCCGTAGTCGTAGAAGCCCTTGCCGTTCTTGCGGCCGTGCAGGCCGGCGTCGACCATCTTCTTGAGCAGCGGGCAGGGGCGGTACTTGCTGTCGTTGTAGCTCTCGTGGAGCACTTCGATCGAATAGAGGATGGTGTCGAGCCCGATCAGGTCGGCGGTCTCGAGCGGTCCCATCTTGTGGCCGAAGCAGGTCTTGAAGATCTGGTCGACCTGTTCGGCCGTGGCGACGCCGTCCTGCAGGACGAAGACCGCCTCGTTGATGGTCAGCATCAGGATCCGGTTGGTGACGAAGCCGGGCATGTCGTTGACCAGGATGCAATCTTTTCCCATCTGGCGCAGGAACTGGCGGGCGGTCTCGATCGTCGCCTCGCTGGTGTGATGGCCACGGATGGCCTCGACCATCGGCTTCAGCGGGACCGGATTCATGAAGTGCATGCCGATCACCCGATCCGGCCGCCTGGTGAGGGCGCCGACGCGGGTGATCGAGTAGCAGGAGGTGTTGACCGCGAAGATGGCCCGCTCGGGGCAGATGACGTCGATCCGCGGGTAGATCTCCTTCTTGATCTCCCACTTCTCGGGGACGTTCTCGACGACGAAGTCGACGTCCGCGAGGTCTTCGAGCCGCGTGCTGAAGCGGATGCGGCCGAGGACGGTCGCGGCATCCTCCTTGGCGGCCGCGCCTTTCTGGAACATCCCCGCAAAGCGGAGGTTCTTCCGGATCTCCGCTTTCGCGTGCTCCAGGACCTCCTCGGAGACGTCCACCAGGACGGCCTCCATGCCGCTCTGGGCGAGGCTCTGCCCCACCCCGACCCCCATGACACCGGCGCCGATGACGCCGACTTTCTTGATTTCCATCATCGCTCTCCCGTGGCCCGCCCGAAGATCCGCCTGTCCGAAGATCCGGGGGCCTGCGGGCCATAGTAGCCCGAGAGCCGCCGATCCGGCCTGTCCTTGTAGTCTGTGCCACCGAGGGCGTGGAGAGGGACAACACGGAAGCTGGCTCGATCCTTGCTAATTGGTTGAGGTGGGCGGGGTCGGCAATTGACTCGGCTGGCGTGCGGCAAAAAGCGAGGACGATCCTCCTTCGTCGCCAGCCAGTCAAGGAAAATCCCTGGTAAGTCTCCCTGGCAATTCCCGCGACGGGCCTTTTCCTCCTCGTCAGGCCTCGCCCCTTTCCTTCTCTCCCTCTCCTATAGCGTAGTAACGCGGACAGCCTCGAACGAGGCCGAACCGCGTATGGCGGCAAGCGCCACCCGGGCGGGTCCCGGCGGAACCTCGACGGTACCGAGCTGGAGCCCCTCCCAGGCGAGCTCCATCTCTTTATCAATTTTGCGGAAGCGGAACTGCTGCTCGATGGAGGGATCAAATGCCGCGGGGAGTGTAAAAATCTGCTCACCTTTTCTCAGGGCCCACTCCGTTCCGCGGCGTTCGAGGTGAATCCGAGGGCCTTCCGCCCCGGCGGGGGCGAAGGCGTAGCCGCCCCCCCGCTCGAGGCGCGCGTTGATGACTACGAGATACGAGCCGAGTGCGGGACCTTTCGCGATCCAGGAGGTCCCCTCGCCGTGGAGCCTCCCCTTCTCCACTCGCCACAGCCCGCCGTCCAGGATTTCCCAGCCGAGGGCGCCCGGATCTCCGTCCTCCTCGAAGAGGTTTTCCCAGCCGGCCGTCAGAGCGAAGCCGGAGAGCTCGGCGGACGTCTCCCGGGCGATCAGGGAGAGGGCGGCGGCGTTCCCAGCGGATGTTCCCCGCCAGAGCGATACTCCTTCGTCCCGGGACAGGGAGACACGGGGGCCGTCCACCTCCAGCCGGAGAAGACGGAATGCCTCGGCCGGTTCGGCTTCGAGGCGCAGAATGGCCTCCCCATCCTCATCCCAGAGAACGATCCCGGCTCCGCCCCGCACGCTCACCTCGACGAGGAACGACGGCGAGCCCGTCTCATAGCGGACCGCCTCTCCGGGCTGGAGCACGGCGGGCGCATCGAGAAGGTCCGCGATCGTGGGCGGGATCGGGCCAGGTTGGGGCGTGGTTGTGGGGCCGAGGACCAGCATGCGCTCGCCGGCCCAGTCGAGCGGATCGATGGCCATCACCCTATCTTTCAAGTCGGCTGACCAGCGGTGATAGACGCAGTAGAGCTGCCGGTTGTCCGGCCCGCGCACGACCGAGTTGTGGCCGGGGCCCACCACCTCGCCCGTGGAGCGCAGAATGGGCAGCACCCCCTCGCCGTCCGCGGCTTGGTCCCACTCGCACGAGTCGCGGAAATTTCGTGTCGTGGCATAGCTCACGCCGTAGGTGGGGTTCTGCCAGTTGCCGCCGCTGAACATCTCGTAGTAGACACCCTTGCGCCGGAGCACGAACGGCCCTTCGACGGTGTGCCAGCGCACGCCCCCCTTTTCGGGCCGGTGGGGGTGATAGACGTGCCAGTCGTGGCGCGGCAGCGCCACGGGACGGGGGTTTCCCTCCAGGGTGAAGGGGTCGAGCAGCCGGTCGCGGACAGTGCCCGTACCGATGTGGCTGGAGTCGAGGAAATCGGTCGCGTAGAAGAGCCATCTCGAATCGTCTGTGTCCGTGAAGACGTGGGCGTCGATGGCGAAGGGCTCGGAGGTCAGCCGGCGCCCCGAATCGAGGAAGGGGCCGGCGGGGTGATCGGCGACGGCCACCCGGATCTCCATCCGCTCCTCGTTGCCGACGCTGTAATAAAGGTAGAAGCGCCCCTCGAAGTATGCGACCTCGGGCGCCCAGTAGCAGGGGAAATTGCCCGGCAGAGGCTCCATCGCGCCGGCCAGCGGCCGCCAGTCGGCGAGATCCCGGGAGTGGATCACCCCGAAAGCGCGGCCGTCATGCCAGAGGCCGGTGCAGTAGCCCCAGTACTCCCCCCGGTGCTTGAGGACGAAGGGGTCGGGGAAGGGGTGGGGGTAGACGGGGTTGGTGTAGGTAGTTTGCCGCATGTCAGTTCTCTGCCACCCTCGCGCCCGGGATTGAAATCCCGGGCTACCAACAAACGTCCCTGACCGGGACTTGGAGTCCGGAGGACGGCCGTGGGTAGCCCGGGATTTCAACCCCGGGCGGCGCGGGCCTCTCCCACCCCGCTCAAGCCCGCAACGCCCCCTCCCATCCCCCCGATCGACGCCCGCGGATCCGCCACGTGTTTCCGGAACTGCTCCACCAGCGGCGTCGGCTCCCACCGCCGCCCGGAGCCCTCGGCGCCCTGGGTGTAGAGGCCGAGGTCGAGATGGAAGTCCTCGACCGGGCGTTTGCCGTAGCGATAGCGCCAGTCGATCATCGTGAACAGCGGGAACCAGGTGTAGCCGAGCACGGGCACGCCCTTGGCGCGGAGTTGGCGGATGGCGGCGATCGAGGTGTCGAGCCAGCGCGCGCGGACGTCGACGTCCCCCTTGGCGCTGGTCTCGGTGACCATGATCGGCGCGCCGTACTGCTTGTAGTAGTCCTCGATCAGGTGGACGAAGCCGGCGCCGTCCTGCTCGACCGCGCGCCAGGCGAGCCGTCCGTTGCGGTTCACCGAGACCTGCTGGGTGGACCACTGCGGATAGAAGTTCATGCCGATGACGTCGAGCGGGATGGCGTTGCGGCGGATCGACGTCAGCTCGTCCGGGCCGGCGCCGTTGCGCAGCAGCCAGGTGTAGAGCGGGTGGTCGGGCGTCAGCTTCCCCGACAGCAGGTCGTAGGCGAGGAAGCCGCGGCGCTGGTCCTCGACGGCGAGCGCCTCGAGGTCGGCGCGGGCGGCGCGGGCGAGGCCGGTGGCCTCGACGTGGACCATCAGCGCGCCGGGATCGACCTCCTTGATCGCCGCGACGGTGCGCTGGATGCCGCGCACGAGTTGCAGCATCAGCTTGAGATAACCGGCGTCGCCGCGCAGGTAGGGGGGCCAGAGACCCTTCTTGCCGCAGAACAGGGCGTTGACGATCGGCTCGTTGAGCGGCGTGTACCAGCGGATCAGCCCCTTGTAGCGCTCGGCGACCGCCTTCGCGTAGGCGGCGACGGCGCGCGGATAGTCGTCGCTGGCGAACTCGCGGCGCAGCCAGAAGGGGCAGCCGTAGTGCATCAGGTCGAGGATGGGGGTGATCTTCAGCTCCTCGACCAGGTAGGGGATCACCTGGTCGGTCCAGCTCCAGTCGAACTCGCCGGGCAGGGGCTCGACGCGATACCAGGGGATGCCCCAGCGGATCGCCCGCACGCCGAGCTCGCGGCAGAGGACCAGATCCTCGCGCCAGTGCTCGTAGTGACCCATCAACTGGTATTCGTCGAGGGCGCGATGGCCCTTGCGGGTCTGCGGGATGAAGGTGTCTTCGATGCCCGTCGCCCAGAGGAATTCCTCAGGCTCCGGTCCGGGGAGGAGGGGGTGCTGCGTCAAAACGTCTACCTCATCGCGTCCAAATCAAAAAGTGGGCGCACGTTACCACAGGAACGCGGAGACCCCTGTGCCGCCTCTACGGTACGTTGGCGGGATGGCCCGATGGAGAGGTTACGGGGACAAAGATTTCAATTACCCCACGATCCCCGGAACCTCGATTTTGCGCCACCGATCCAACGTACCGTAGAGGCGGCACGGCCCCTCTCAATTCGCCCGTTCGTGCAGCGTCATCCACAACCCCCCTTTGGGGCGCAGGGAGAGCATCGCCGCCGGTTCCACCCGCCGTCCCGGCACGGCGTGGAAGTCGTAGCGCTGGAGGACCGTCGCGAGGACCAGCAGCGACTGCATCTCCGCCAGCCGGCCGCCGATACAGAGGCGGGGTCCGCCGCCGAAGGGGAAGTAGGCGAACTGCGGGCGCCCCTCCGACCGCTCGGGGGTGAAGCGCTCGGGATCGAACGCCTCCGGATTGGGCCAGAAGTCCGGCCGCCGCTGGGTGACGTAGGACGAGAACATCAGGATCGAGCCGGCGGCGACGCGGTGCCCGGAGAGCTCGTCGTCGACCACCGGCGTGCGGGTGAGCATCCAGAACGGCGGATAGAGGCGCAGGGTCTCCTTGAGCACCATCGAGAGGTACGGCAGCCGCGGCAGGTCCTGGAACCCTGGCGTGCGGCCGCCCAGCACCTCGGCCAGCTCCTCCTGGACCCGCCGCGCCACCAGCGGATAACGGGAGAGGAGATAGAGGGCCCACGTCAGGCTGGCCCCGGTCGACTCGTGGCCGGCGACGAGCATGGTGACCACCTCGTCGCGGATCTGACGGTCGGGCATGGGGTCCCCCGCTTCGTCGCGGACGGAGAGCAGCGTCGAGAGCACGTCGTTCCCCTCGACGCCGCTGCGGCGGCGCTGATCGATCAGGCGGTAGACCACCGTTTCCAGATCGGCGACGGCGCGCAGGAAGCGGACGTGGCTCGGGAACGGGATCCACCAGGGGAGCGGCACGGCGGACAGCACGCGGCGGTGGAGGATCGAGAAGGCGGTGGTGATGGTCTGGTGAATCGTCGCCGCGTCGCCGGCCACCTCGGTGCCGAAGAGCGTCCGGGCCGAGACGTCGATCAGCAGGTCCATCATCTCGTGCTCGAGATCGAACGGCTCCCCCGGCGTGATCTCGCGCCGCCAGTGTTCCATCTTGGCCGCGATCGAGGCGTTGATGGTGTCCACCATGCCCATCAGCCGGGTGATGTGGAAGGACGGCTGGAGGAGCTTCCGCTGGCTGCGCCAGGAGTCCCCCTCGTTGAGGAACAGCCCCTTCCCCCCGAGCGGCCGCAGGAGCTCGAAATTGGAGCCCCGGACGTAGTTCCGGTGATGGGTCTTCCAGACCCGCTCAATGTCGCGGGGATGGGTAACGAGATAGAACTGCTGGGCGCCGAAACCGCCCAGATGGACGACGTCGCCATAGTCCCGCACCGCCTGCGAGAGGAACGGCAGCGGGTCCTTCAACACCTTGGGCAGGGCTCCCACGATGGGATAGCCCTGGGGTCCGGGTACGGCTGTTGAAGCGCCTTTGCGAACTTGGACTGCAGAGACTTCAGATGAAATCATAATTCCCTCCAAGCGTAGAAAACACAACATCCTCACCCGGACCCCGGGTTTACTTCCAATTCAACTACAAGCAAGCTTGTTCTAAACGTGGCGGGAACATCACAAACCGGGACAGAGGATTCAGGAAACCTGCGAGGCTCGTGGAACGCGCCTGCCGGCACTCTACTGAATGGACGTCTACTCAAGGAGAACAGAGATGACCAAAGCGCTTCGGAAGCTGCTGGTATCGGGCCTGCTACTGGCGATCGCCTTCCTGACGGGCGGACTAAGACAGGCCGCGGCGGTCGACCCCTGCTGTCTAAGCTGCGCGAACCAGTGGGCGGCCTGCGTGAATACCTGCAACTGCTGGACCCCTCGCGGTGACGACCCCTGCTATCCCGTCTATACGTCTTGCGCCAGCCACTGCTCGACGTACTGCCCGCCCATCTAGCGGGCTACCCCAGGGAGATCCCGTCCGTCCCCGCGCCGCAGACGATGGCACAGGCGGCGCGGACGCCGGCGAGGGGGATGCGCCCGGAGAGGAGGGCGGCGAGGGCGGCGGCGCCGGAGAGCTCGGCGGCGATGCCGGCCTCGAACCAGAGCCGGCGGGCGGCCTCGTACATCTCCTCGTCGGTGACCAGGACGACGTCGTCGACCCGCTCGCGGATGACCGCGAAGTTCATCTCGTGGCTGGCGCGGGGGGCCATGGTGTTGGCGGCGGTCGAGACGCTTGCGAGCTGGACGACCCGGCCGGCGCGCAGGCTCTGGTAGATCTTGGGGGCGCCGGTCGCCTCGACGCCGATCACTTTCGCCTCCGGCCGCCTCCCCTTCACCGCCGTGGCGACCCCGGAGATCAGGCCGCCGCCGCCGATCGCCACCACGAAGAGGTCGGCTTCGGGAGCGTCGTCGAGGGTTTCGAGGGCGAGGGTGCCCTGGCCGGCCATCACCTCGGGGTCCGCGAAGGGGTGAATATAGGTCATCCCCTCCCGGCGGGCGGCCGCGAGCGCCGCCGCGTTGGCGTCGTCCCAGACCTCCCCCTCCCAGACGACTTTCGCCCCCCAGCGCTCCAGCTTTACGCCCTTGGCCGGCGGCACGTGGGCAGGCAGATAGATGGTCGCGGGCACGCCGGCGAGGCGCCCGGCGAAGGCGACGCCGAGGCCGTGATTCCCTCCCGACGCGGTTACCAGCCCGCGCGACACTTGGGTAGTAGGGAGAGTCAGGACCTTGTTGGTCGCTCCCCGCGCCTTGAACGAGCCGGTCACCTGGAGATTCTCCAGCTTCAGCAGGAGCCGGCTCCCGGGATCGCCTCCCGGCAGCGGGCCGATGTCGAGGACGGGGGTGTGGCGTAAGTGGGGGGCAAGGCGGTGGGCGGCTTCTTCTATATCGGCGAGCTCGATCATTCGCCGATGCTACCAGGACCAGAGGGCGGAAAGGAGTTCGGCAGGGGGACTGGAAAGGCGGAAATTCCGTCTTCCAGTCTGCTTGACTTACGCCATGATTACGCCTAATATACGCCCATGGAAACGACGAGCGTGAACAAGTTCCGGCGAGGGGAGGCAACCCGCTTTAACAGAGATCCCGGGCGGGATCTCAGGAGATAACCACCGTGCGCACACCCATCTTGAACGGCCTCGGCCAGGCGCTGCGCTGGCTGCGCGACCGTCAAGGCAAGAAGCAGTACCAGGTGGCGGAGACCGCCGGCATTACCAAAGGCATGCTCTCGGCCTATGAAACGGGCCGCCAGCGCCCCTCGCTCGAGACCCTGGAGAAGATCCTCGACACTCTCGGGTGCGATCTGAACGACCTTCACAACGCGATCCAGATCATCAACGGCCGCCCGGAAGGGATCAAACGGCGGGGTGAGGGGGTCGCGGAGGAGCCGGAGGCCGCTCCGAAGCCGGACGGCGGCGGAAGGTCGGAGGTCCAGAAGATTCTCGGCCGGCGCGATCCGCTGCCCTTCGAGCAGGAGAGGGCGTTCAGCGAGATGCTGGACGGCTTCCATCGCCTCCTCCGCTACTTCCACGAGAGCTTCTCCCCGCCCCGCCGGCCCGAGCCGCCGGGCAACGGGGAGAACCAGTAGCTCTTCTTCGCGGCGGAACAGACTGTAGGGGCGGCCCTGTGTGGCCGCCCCTACAGAGTCTTCGGTAGTTGTCTCAATTGGCCCGTAGGGTGCGCTGTGCGCACCATGAACGACCTCGAAGGTGCGCACAGCGCACCCTACGAGCTCCCCCCGTCCAGCAGCCGGCCCCGCAGCACCATCACCGCCTGGCCGCCGAGCTTGACGCGGTCCCCCTCCACTCGCACCTTCACGACGCCGCCCCGCGCCGAAGCCTGATAGGCGAGAAGGTCTTCCTTCTCCAGCCGCGAGGCCCAGTAAGGTCCCAGCGTGCAGTGGGCGGAACCGGTCACCGGATCCTCGTCGACCCCTAAGCCCGGCGCGAAGAAGCGGGAGACGAAGTCGAACCGGGCGGCAGAGCTCCGCGCGGTCACGACGACGCCGCGCACCGGCAGGGACTTCAGCGCCTGGAAGTCGGGAATCAGGGCGCGGACCGCGTCCTCGGACGGCACCTCCACGAAGTAGTCGTAGCGGCTCTTGCCCACGAACCACGGCTCGGCGCCGAGCGCGGCCAGCAAGCCGGCGGGAGCCTCCACCGCCTCGACTCGCCGGGCCGGGAAGTCCAGTGAAATCCACTCCCCCTGCCGCTCGGCGGTGAGCAGCCCGCTCAGGGTATGGAAGCGCGCCGTCTCCCCCGCTCCCAGCCGCCCGGTCGCCCACAGCACGTGAGCGCTCGCCAGGGTCGCGTGGCCGCACAGCTCCACCTCGATCGCCGGCGTGAACCAGCGCAGGTTGAAGCCGCCCTCCACGGGATCGAGAAAGGCGGTCTCCGAGAGGTTCATCTCGCGGGCCACGTCCTGCATCCACCGCGCGTCCCGCGGCTCCGGCAGCAGGCAGACCGCGGCCGGGTTGCCGGCGAACGGGCGGTCGGTAAAGGCGTCGACTTGGTAGAGGTCGAGGGTTGGGGTTGGCATGGGGGGAGGATAGCAAGGTCCGTTAGCGTGCTGGATGTGCCCTCCTGGATCTGGATCCACGCCCGCCGCACCTCGACTTTACATCGCAAAGTCCTTCATCTATCATCCGAGCTTGTACCTGGCAGGAACAATCTCCCAGGTCCTTCGGTTACACTTTGCCGAGACCAGCACGAACTTCCCAGGGACCCGGAACGGACGCGAGCAGGGACAAACAGACAAGGAATGGGACTCTCGACCGCAGCTCCCTCGACCGCCCGCCCGGCGGCTGTGCCTGAAGGCTTTACCAGCCTGCTCGCCGGCTTCCGCGATCAGCTCGACCGCGCCCTGGTCAATTGGCTCGACGCCAAGCGCGAGGAGGCGTTGGCCCTCGGCTCCCCGGAGACGCTGGAGCTGATCGACGGCGTCGGCCAGCTCGCGACCCAGGGGGGCAAGCGGCTGCGCCCGGCTCTCGTCTACTACACCTACCGCGCCTGCGGCGGCGCCGCGGACGAGGAGGTGCTCCCCCTCGCCCTGTCGACCGAGCTCCTCCACACCTACCTGCTGATCCACGACGACATCATGGACCACGCCGAGTTCCGGCGCGGGCTGCCGGCGGCGCACGTGCGTTTCAGCGACGCCCACCGGACGCAGGGCTTTCATGGCGACGCCGACGACTTCGGCCGCTCCGCCGCCATCCTGCTCGGCGACCTCGCCCAGAGCTGGGCGGTGGAGCTGGCATGCCGGGTCTCGATCCGTCGAGGCCTTGGCGGCGGAGTTGACGGCGGCGAGCTCGCCCGCTGCTTCTCCGCCATGTGCCAGGAGGTGATCGGCGGCCAGTACCTGGAGCTCCAGGTGGCGCAGCGGCGCGCGGCGACCGAAGAGGAGCTGCTGCGGGTGCTGCGCCTGAAGTCCGGCCGCTACACGGCCGAGCGGCCAATCCAGCTCGGAGCGCTGCTGGCCGGCGCGCCGCCGGAGGTGCTCGCCGAGCTGTCGCGCTACGGCGCCGCGGTGGGCGAGGCCTTCCAGCTTCAGGACGACCTCCTGGGAATGTTCGGCGACCCGGAAACGGTGGGCAAGCCGGTCGACGCCGATCTCAAGGAGGGGAAGTTCACCTTCCTCATTCATCACGCCCTGGCCAAGGCCACCCCGGAGCAGCGCCTCACCCTCGACGCCGCCCTCGGCAATCCGGAGGCGACCCCGGAGCAGACCGCGGCGGCGCGCCGGGTGCTGGCCGAGACCGGCGCGCGCGAGGCGGTCGCCGCGATGATCGGAGAACGCCTGCGGGCCGCCCGGTCCGCGCTGGCGGCCATGGATCTACAGGCGGAAGGTCGCCTCTTCCTCGCCGGGCTGATCGACTACCTCTGGGGGCGCGAGCAGTGAGCACCTCGGAGTTGAGCGCCCCGGAGCTGATCCTCGGGGAGGAGCGCGACCGCAAGGCCGAGCACATCCAGCTCGCGCTCGATCAGCGCATGCAGCTCGGCCACAACTTCTTCGACGACTACCGTTTCGAGCCCGAGGCATGCCCCGAGATCGACATCGAGGAGATCGACACCTCGGTCGAGTTCCTGGGCCGCCGGCTCGCGGCGCCGCTGCTGATCTCCTCGATGACCGGCGGCACGGAGATGGCCGGCCGGATCAATCGCAACCTCGCGGAAGGCGCCGAGCGGACGGGCGTCGCCATGGGGGTGGGGTCGCAGCGCAAAGCTTTGGAAGATCCAGCGAAAGCTGATACCTTTCGTGTCCGCGAGGTCGCTCCTTCAGTCGTGTTGCTGGCCAACCTCGGCGCCGTCCAGCTCAATTACGGCATGGGCGTGCGCGAGTGCCGGCAGGCCGTGGACATGATCGGGGCCGACGCCCTGATCCTGCACCTGAACGCGCTGCAGGAGGCGATCCAGCCCGAAGGGCAGTGCAACTTCTCCGGGCTGCTGCCGAAGATCGGCGAGGTGGTACGGGAGGTGGGGGTGCCGGTGGTGGTCAAGGAGATCGGCTGCGGGATTTCGGAAACCACGGCGCGCGCCCTGGCGAGCCAGGGAGTGCGCATCGTCGACACGGCGGGTGTAGGGGGCACGAGCTGGGCCCGGATCGAGGCGCAGCGGGCCGACGACCTCGAGATTGGCGAGCTTTTCGCAGGTTGGGGACTGCCGACGCCGGAGTCGGTCCGGCAGGTCCGCCGCGTCGAGGGGGTGACGGTGATCGCCAGCGGTGGCATCCGCAACGGGCTCGACGCCGCGAAGGCGATCGCCCTCGGCGCCGGTCTCGCCGGTTTCGCCCATCCGTTCCTGGCGCCGGCCATGGAATCCGCCGAGCGGGTCGCCGACAAGGTGCGGCGCACCGTGCGCGAGCTCAAAATCTGTATGTTCTGCCTGGGTGTAAAAACCATCGCGGAGCTTCAACGTACGAAGCTCCTTAAAGGGTTGTGAGATGAGCAAGATCGCCAATTCCGCATCCGTGTCCGTGGCCCCCCTCACCCGCGAGGAGCTCGTCCGTTCGCTGGTCGCGGGCGAGCGCCGCTTCCATGAGATCCCCAAGCACCTGTCCGCGGAGGAGGCGGCCGAGATCCGCCGCCAGGCCCTGGAGGAGATGACGAGCACGCCGCTCTCCAACATCGGCCATCACTCGCTGGACGTCCAGCGGGCCTCCCACCGCAACTGCGAGAACTTCATCGGCGTGGCACAGATCCCGATGGGGGTCGTCGGCCCCCTGCGGGTCCGCGGCAAGCACGCCGACGGCGACGTCTGGGTGCCTCTCGCGACCACCGAGGCCGCCCTGGTGGCGAGCACCAACCGCGGCTGCGCCGCCCTGCGCGAGGCCGGCGGCGCCGTGGTGCGGGTGGAGGACGTGGGGATGACCCGCGCTCCCGTCTTCCGCACCTCCGGGATCGTGCAGACGCAGAGCTTTCTGCAGTGGATCCAGGACCACGAGGAGGAGATCCGCCAGCTCACCGAGGGGTCGAGCCGCTACCTCAAGCTCCTCGACGTGCGCCCCTACGCCTTCGGCACCACGGTCTTCCTCCGCTTCCGCTTCGACACCGGCGACGCGATGGGGATGAACATGGCCACGATCGCCTGCGACCGCGCGGTCAACGAGCTGATCGAGCCGGCGACCGGGGTGCCCTGCATCGGCCTGTCGGGCAACTACTGCGCGGACAAGAAGCCGGCGGCGATCAACTGGCACGAGGGGCGCGGCAAGCGCATCTACGCCGAGATCCTGCTCGACGCCCAGATCCTCCATCACGTCCTGAAGACCGACGCCCGCAGCCTGGTCGAGGTGCAGTACCGCAAGAACCTCCTGGGCTCGATCGCCGCCGGCTCGATGGGCTACAACGCCCACTACGCCAACGTCTGCGCGGCGTTCTTCATCGCCACGGGGCAGGATCCGGCGCACGTCGTCGAGAGCTCGCTGGGGATCACCTGCATCGAGTCGCGCGGCCCGGACTCGGTGTTCGCCTCGATCTTCATGCCCGACGTGCCGCTCGGCGCCATCGGCGGCGGCACCGCGCTCGACACCCAGCGCGAGGCCCTCGCCGTGCTCGGCGTCTCCCCGGACCCCGATCGCCGCGGCGACGCGGTCACCCGGCTGGCCGAGATCCTGGGCGCGGTCGTGCTCGCGGGCGAGCTGTCGCTGATGGCCGCCTTCACCTCGAACGATCTGGCGCGCGCCCACGAGAAGCTCGGGCGCGGCGAGATTCCCCAACTGCCGCTTCCGACCTAGCGCGGAGGCCGGCTGATCCCCCGCGCTCTCCGTACCGGGGCCCATTCAGGGGTCGAGCCGCCGGCGGCACCCGCCGCCGTCGCGGTCTCGACCCCCGGCAAGCTCATCCTGATGGGCGAGCACGCCGTGGTCTACGGCCGCCCCGCGCTCGCCGCCGCCATCGATCTGCGGCTCACCGTCCGCCTCTCGCCGCTGCCCGGTTCGATTCTCCATCTCGATCTCCCTTCCCTCCCCCACGCCGAGGAGACCACCTGGGAGGCGGTGCGCGCCCACGCCCGCGCCGCCCGCGAGCGCTGGGATGAATACGCCCGCGAGCCCGGCCCCGAGCGCTTCCGCGCCGTGCGCGGCGACGATCGGTCCCACCTCGTCAAGGTCGCCCTCGGCGAGGCCGCGGCGGCGCTCGGAGAGACGGCGCTGGTCGAGGCAAATAATCCGGGGCTCCATCTGCGGATCGAATCGGCGCTGCCGGTCGGCTCCGGCTTCGGCAGCTCGGCGGCCACCGCCGCCGGAATCGTCGCCGCCTATCTGGCCTTCCGAGGCGCTTTTCATGGGAAATCCGGGCTGGATCGCGAACAGATCGAGAAGATCGTCCTCGAGGCCGAGCGGCGCCAGCACGGCCTCCCCTCGGGGATCGACGGCGCGACCGTGCTCCACGGCGGCCTGCTCTGGGCGCGCAAGCTCCCCACCGGCGGTCTCCTGACCGAGCGGGTCCCCCTGCGCTCCCCGCTGCTCTCCCGCCTGCGCGTCTACGACACCGGCATGCCGGCCGAAACCACCGGCGCCGTGGTGGCCGCCGTGCGCCACCGCCGCGACCAGGATCCCGCGGGACACGAGCGGCTGCTCGACCGCATCGAGGCCGCCACCCGCGGCTTCCGCGCCGAGCTGGAGCGCGAGCAGGAGGATCCGGCGCGCGCCCGCGAGCTGATCGCGGAGTGCGAGGCGGCCCTGGAAGAGATGGGCGTCGTCACGCCCGAGGTCCGCGCCCTGGTCCGCCAGGTCGAGGCCGCGGGGGGCGCGGCGAAGATTTCCGGGGCCGGCGCGCTCACCGGCTCTGGCGCCGGGTCGCTCCTGGTCTATCATGCTGATCCTGAGTGGATCTCCGGTTGGAGCTTTCTCCGGCCTTTCCCCTTCCACCCCGTGCATTTAGGAGCCGAGGGGCTCCGTCTGGAGACCGACGCATGAGCAAGACCACGGTATCCGCGCCGGCCAATATCGCCTTCGTCAAATATTGGGGGGCCCGCGACCTCGCGAGCGCGACTCCGATGAACACCTCCATCTCGATGACGCTGGAGCACTGCGTGAGCCAGTGCACGGTCGAGACGCTGGATCACGGCGGCGAGGACGAGGTCTGGCGCGCCGAGCCGGACGGCGGTTTCGGCACCCCCGACCCCGAGTTCGCCCGCCGGGTGCGCGCGCAGCTCGACCGTATCCGCAAGTGGGCCGGCCGCAAGGAGCCGGTGCGAGTGGCGACGCGCAACACCTTCCCCACCGCGGGGGGCCTCGCCTCCTCCGCCTCCGGATTCGCGGCGCTGACCCTCGCCGCCGCCGGAGCGTTCGGCAAGAAGGCGTCGCAGAAGGACCTCTCGCTGCTCGCCCGCCGCAGCGGCTCCGGCTCGGCCTGCCGCTCGATCTTCGGCGGCTTCGTCGAATGGCCGGCCCCGCAGGCTGGCGGCAATGACGAGGACAGCTACGCCCGCCAGATCGCCGACGCCGAGCACTGGGACCTGCGCAACGTCATCGCCGTCGTCGAGATCGGCCCCAAGACCATCCCCTCAATCGAGGGGCATCGCCTCGCCACCACCAGCCCGTACTACACCAAGCGCCTGGAGCTCATCCCCGACCGGCTCGACAAGGTGCGCAAGGCGATCAAGGAGCGGGATCTCGAGGCCCTCGGGCCGGTGCTCGAGCAGGAGGCGATCGACCTCCACCTGATCACCATGTCCTCCAATCCGCCGATCTTCTACTGGAGCCCCGGCACGCTGGCGGTGCTGCGCGCCGTGCGCGAGCTGCGGCAGGAAGGATTGGCCGCCTGGGCCACCATGGACGCCGGCGCCAACGTGCACGTGATCTGCGACGCCGATTCCGAGGACGACGTCGCCGAACGCCTGGAGGACCTGCCCGCCGTCGGCTTCGTGATCCGCGACGGCGTCGGCGCCGGCCCCGACCAGGAGGCGGAGCATCTGTTCTGAGATCGTCTTCATAAAACTGGGCGGCAGCCTGATCACCGACAAGGCGCGGCCGGAGACGCCACGCCTGGAGGTGATCTCCCGCCTGGCCGGGGAGATCGCCCGCGCCGCGCGGGACATCCCCTTTCGCCTGATCGTCGGCCACGGCAGCGGCTCTTTCGGGCACGTCGCCGCCCGGCAGTCCGGCATCGCGGCGGGCCTCCATTCCGCCGAGCAGCTCCCCGGCGTCTCCAGGACCCAGGAACGGGCCGCCGCCCTCCACCGGATCGTCATCGAGGCTTTGGTCGAGGCCGGCGCCCTCCCCTTCTCCATCTCGCCGTCGAGCTGCGTGGTCTCCGAGGCGGGCCGGCCGGCCGCCCTCGCCGCCGAGCCGCTCCTGCTGGCGCTCGACCGCGGGCTCCTCCCCGTGCTCTACGGCGACGTGGTGACCGACCGCGCCTGGGGGATCTCGATCTGCTCGACCGAGAAGCTGTTCGAGATCCTGGCCCGCACCCTTCCGGAGCAGGGGCGGACGGTCCGCCGCGCTCTCTGGCTCGGCGAGACGGATGGCCTCTACGACGCCGCGGGGAAGACCGTTCCCACCTTCTCCGCCGGCGATCTCGACCGCGCCGCCACGGCGATCGGCGCGCCGTCCGGCACCGACGTCACCGGCGGCATGCTCCACCGCGTCGAGACCGCCCTCGCCCTGGCGCGGCTCGGCATCCCCTCGCGGCTCGCCAACGGCCTCGTCCCCGGCCTCCTCGAGCGGGCGCTGCGAGGGGAGGATGTGCCCGGCACCGAAGTGCTTTGAGCCCGGGATTGAAATCCCGGGCTACCCACAGTCGCCCCTCCCGGGGCTCTGCAAGGAAATCGGTTTTGGAGTCCCGGATGGGACGGCCGTCGGTAGGGCGGTGAGGCTGCTATCCTCTCCGCGTGCAGGCGGAGACCGAAGAGCGGGAGTCGCGGATGGCCGATCTGGAACAGCTCCTGATCGCGACCAGCCGCACGTTCGCGCTCGCCATCCCGCTGCTGCCCGAGCCCCTGCGCCGGGAAGTGACCCTCTCCTACCTCCTCTTCCGCGTCGCCGACACCTTCGAGGACGCGGCGAGCTGGCCGCGCGCCTTGCGCGTCGAGGCGCTCGGCCGGTTCGACGAGCTGCTGGAGAATCCCGGGCGCGAGGAGATCGAGAAGGTCTCCCGCCACTGGGCCGAGGAGGTGCCGTGCGAGCAGCTCGGCTACCGGGAGCTGCTGGCCGACCTCCCCTTCGTCCTCGATGCCTTCTTCGCCCTCTCCCCCGAAGCCGTCGTATTGATCCGCGAGCACGTCCTGCGCACCTCGCGCGGCATGGCCGGGTTCGTCGCCCGCACCACCGACGAAGGGGAGCTCAGGCTGCGCGACGTGCGGGACCTCCAGGACTACTGCTACGTGGTGGCCGGCATCGTCGGCGAGCTGCTGACCGAGCTCTTCCTGCTCGGCCGCCCCCATCTGGAGCCGGCCGCCGCCGGGCTGCGCGAGCGGTCGCGCGCCTTCGGCGAGGGGCTTCAGCTCGTCAACATTCTCAAGGACTCAGCCTCGGATGCCACTCAAGGGCGGCGCTACCTGCCGGACGGCGTCGAGCGCGCCGAGGTGATGACGCTGGCGCGGCACGATCTCCAGGCCGCGAGCGAGTACGTGCTCGACCTCCAGGGCGCCGGGGCCGAGCGCGGGCTGGTCGCCTTCGTCGCCCTCCCCGTGCGGCTCGCGACCGCCACGCTCGACCGTATCGAGGAGGCCGGCCCGGGCTCGAAGCTCACCCGCCCCGAGGTCTACGCCATCGTCCAGCGCATGAACAAGGCACTGGATCATGGCGAGCCGGCGATCGCGTGAAGGGTCCCTTTTCCGCCGCCCCGCCCGGGCGGGGGCCACGACCGGATTTTCTCTCCCCGCCGCTCTGTTCTCCCTCTCCGAGGTGACTGACACGATGAAGTTTTTCCGCGCCCCGCTCCTCCTCGCCCTCCCGCTCCTCGCCGCTTGTGCCGGAGGCGGCGCGCCGAAGCCGGTGCCGACGGCCCCGGCCCGGCCGGCGACTGCCCAGGCCCATCCGCGGGCGACCCCGATCCCGGCGGTCAAGGTGATCGCGGAGACGGCGCAGGACCCGCACTCCTTCGCCCATCCCGAGGAGGTCGCGGTCGAGCACCTGGTGCTGGATCTGACGGCGGATTTCACCCAGCGCCAGCTCACCGGCCGCGCCAGCCTGCGGCTGCGCAACCTGACCGGCGCGAATCGCCTGGTCCTCGACACTCGGGACCTCGACATCCGGCGGGTCACGCTGGACGACGGCAAGACCGCGGCGCGCTTCAAGCTCGGCGACGAAGTGAAGCTCCTGGGCCGGCCGCTGGAGGTGGAGATCACCCCCACCACCACCTGGGTCAACGTCGACTACACGACGAAACCGGAGGCGGCGGCCCTGCAGTGGCTCACCCCCGAGCAGGCCGGCAGCCCCTCGCCGTTCCTCTACACGCAGTCGGAGTCGATCCTCGCCCGCACCTGGGTCCCCTGTCAGGACTCCCCCGGCGTGCGCATGACCTACGAGGCCACCATCCACGCCCCGCGCGGGCTGATGGCGGTGATGAGCGCCGAGAATCCGACCCAGAAGAGCGCCGACGGCGCCTACCGCTTCAAGATGCCGCAGCGCATCCCCTCCTACCTGCTGGCGCTCGCGATCGGGGACCTGGAGTTCCGGCCGCTGGGTCCGATCAGCGGCGTCTACGCGCTGCCGGCCGTGGCCGAGCGGGCCGCCTGGGAGCTCGCCGACACGCCGAAGATGATCGCCGCGGCCGAGAAGCTCTACGGCCCCTACAAGTGGGGGCGGTACGATCTCCTGATCCTCCCCGCGAGCTACCCCTACGGCGGCATGGAGAACCCGCGGCTGACCTTCGCGACGCCGACGATCCTGGCCGGCGACCGCTCGCTGGTCTCCCTCGTCGCCCACGAGCTCGCCCACTCCTGGTCGGGCAACCTGGTGACCAACGCCACCTGGAGCGACTTCTGGCTCAACGAGGGGTTCACCACCTACTTCGAGGGGCGGATCATGGAAGCCGTCTACGGCCGCCCCTACTCCGACATGCTGACGGTGCTCGGCCGCCAGGACCTCGACGACGCGATCCAGGAAGCCGGCGGGATCGACAAGCCCGACACCCGCCTCGCCCTCGACCTCACCGGCCGCGATCCGGACGAGGGATCGAGCGGCATCGCCTACGAGAAGGGGGCGCTCTTCCTGCGCACGCTGGAGGCAACCGTCGGGCGCGAGAAGCTCGACCGCTTCCTGCGCACCTACTTCGACACCTTCGCGTTCCAGTCGATGGACTCGGTCCGTTTCGTCCAGTACCTGAAGCAGAACCTCCTGGGCGGCGACGAGGCGCAGGCGAAGAAGCTCCAGATCGACGCCTGGGTCTTCAACCCCGGCATCCCCGCGAACGCGATGCAACCCCATTCGGACGCCTTCGTCGCCGTGGACCGGGCCGTCCAGGCCTTCACGGCCGGCACGCCCGCAGCCCAGCTCACCACCACCGGCTGGACGACGCACCACTGGCTCCATTTTCTGCGCAACCTCCCCGAGGCGGTCGACACGCAGAAGATGGCCGACCTCGACGCGACGTTCCACCTCAGCCAGTCGGGAAACTCCGAGATCCTGGACGCCTGGCTCCTGAAAGTGGTCGACAGCAAGTACGAGCCCGCCTATCCGGCGCTCGAACAGTTCCTGATGACGGTTGGCCGGCGCAAGTACATCCAGCCGCTCTACGCGGCGATGGCGAAGAGCCCCGAGGGAGCCGAAAGGGCGTTGCGGATCTACGAGAAGGCACGGCCTGGATACCACTCGGTGTCGCAGGGGTCGATCGACGAGGTTCTGGGGTGGCGGGGATAGCTCGGCGCCAGGAAAGAAGCCCGGCGCGCCGCGCGAAAACCTGATTTCCTCATCCGCCGGCTCCAGCGAGTCATCCGCCGGCTCCGGCGAGTCGTCCGCCGGCTCCGGCGAGTCATCCGCCGGCTCCGGCGAGTCATCCGCCGGCTCCGGCGAGTCGTCCGCCGGCTCCGGCGAGTCGTCCGCCGGCTCCGGCGAGTCGTCCGCCGGCTCCGGCGAGTCGTCCGCCGGCTCCGGCGAGTCATCCGCCGGCTCCGGCGAGTCGTCCGCCGGCTCCGGCGAGTCATCCGCTGGCTCCGGCGAGACTGCGGAAATCCATCTTCCGCCACTCGCCGGCTCCGGCGAGCCTCGTGAAATGCATTTGACGTCATGAACCAGCGCCGGCGAGCCCGTGAAGTCCATTTCGCGCCACGCGACGAGGCGTGACCGCACGTCGTTGAAGCCGAAGGGTGGCTGATCGGGCCTCTCGTGTTCAGCCCCGCAGGGGCGTCATGAATTAGCCCCAATACTGTTTACTTAGTTCTCGGAAGGCGCTATTCTTTCTCTCTAGAGAGAAAGGATGGCTCCTATGGCGCGTACCGTAGCAAAGCTGCCCTCAGGCGCCAGGCTTACCGATTTCGTGAGCCTTGGCGTTCTGGCCGATCGCTTCCCGTTGGACAAAGTCCACGAAATCCTTCAGCAGACAGAGCGTAAGAGCCAGCGCCAGCGACACCTTCCGGCTCACGTGGTGGTGTACTACGTCATCGCGCTGGCCCTGTACATGGAGGTCTGTCAACGATCACCCAAAATTCCCCCACCTCGATCGCCTAAAAATCCCCCCCTCCTCGGTTGATGTTGTTCTCCTGACAGACCTCGTCGCCGGGCCTGTGGGGCCTGTGGGCGGCGCCGCTGTTG
>Ga0193706_1000505_pt1 | contig 22489 bp, 22 predicted proteins | sample U3c1metaG_FD_160130 | JGI IMG/M metagenome (GOLD analysis project Ga0193706, IMG submission 160130) | Soil microbial communities from a riparian zone of the East river system, Colorado, United States - U3c1 | ecosystem: Environmental > Terrestrial > Soil > Riparian zone | place: USA: East River... | reverse complement strand
GCCCAGGGTCTCGACGAGGGTGCGGACGTAGGTCCCGGCCGAGCATTCGATCTCGTAGTGGGCAAGCCCATCGCCGGCGGAGAGCAACTCCGCCCGGTGGACTTCGACGTCGCGCTCGGGCGTCTCCACGGTTTCGCCGCGGTGCGCCTTCTTGTAGAGGCGCTCGCCCCCGACCCGGACCGCGGAGGTCATCGGCACTCGCTGGCGCACCGTCCCGGTCGGCAGCTCCAGCGCCTCGGGGACATCTCCCGTCTCGGTCAGCTCGCCGTCGGGGTCGCCGGTGCTCGACCGCCAGCCGAGCCGGGCCGTCGCCAGGTAGGTCTTCGGCAGCCCGACCAGGAAGCGCTGCAGGCGGGTGGCGCGCCCGAGCAGGATCAGCAGCAGCCCCGTCGCGAAGGGATCGAGGGTGCCGGCGTGGCCGGCTTTGCAGCCCCGCTCCCTGCGCACCTGGGCAACCACGTCGTGGGAGGTGACCCCCGCCGGCTTGTCGTAGAGCAGCATCGCCCCCGCAGAATCGCCGTGAGCCATGCTCAGGGCCCTAGCTGGGAGGTGACCTCGCCGCAGAGAAAGGCGATCAACTCGTCGAGCTCGAGGTCGGTAGAGAAGCCGGCGGCCCGCTTGTGGCCCCCTCCCCCCCGTGCCCGGGCAATCGCCGAGACGTCGACGTCGCCCTCGCTGGAGCGGAGGCTGACCTTGCGTGCGGCGCGGCCACGGTCGCCCAGGTCGCGGATCACCGCGGCGACCTTGGTCCCGTCGATCGATCGGAGGTGGTCGATCACGCCCTCGGTCATCTCCTCGCCGGCCCCGGTCTCCGCGTAGTCGGCGGCGGTTATGTAGGTGAGCACCAGGCGGTCGCCGCAGTGGCGCTGGATGCCGTCGAGGGCGCGCGCGACCAGGCGCAGCTTCTCGATCGGGACGTGCTCGTAGAGGCGCCGGTAGGTGTCGTCGATGTCGACGCCGGCGTCGATCAGGGCGGCGGCCACCCGGTGGGTGTGGGCGTCGGTGTTCTCGTACATGAATTTGCCGGTGTCGGTGATCAAGCCGACATAGAGCGCCGAGGCCATCTCGCGGGTGATCTCGGCTTCGAAGAGGACCGCGAGGTCGTAGACGATCTCCGCCGTGCAGGAGGCGCCGACGTCGACCAGGTTGAAATCGCCGAAGCGGGTGTTGTCGTGGTGGTGATCGATGTTGATCACGGCGTTGCCGCCCGCGGTGAGGAAGTCCACCGGCATGCGGTCGATGTTGCCGCAGTCGAGGAAGACGACGGTGCGGTCTGCCATGTCCGCCGGGGGCTCGTGGAAGACCTCCTCCAGCGGCAGGAAGCGGTACTCGATCGGCAGCGGGAACTCTTTGGCGGCGAGGAACATCACCGAGTCCTTGCCGAGCTGTGTGAGCAGATGGTGCATCCCCAGCAGCGAGCCGAGGGCGTCGCCGTCAGGGCCCTCGTGCGCCGTCAAGAGAAAGCGGTCGCGCTTCCTCAGCTCGGCGCTGACGCGCTCGAGGTCGGAGGTCGCGAGACCGGTCGCCTCGCTCATGCGCCCGGCTCCGGCTCCGAAGGGGGCGCTTCGTCGAGCAGCTGAGAAATCCGCACGCCCTGGGCGACCGTGTCGTCGTAGCGGAAGGTCAGCGTCGGCGTCCGCTTCATCCGGGTCTGAGCGGCGATGCGCGTTTGCAGCACGCCGTGGGAGGAGCGCAGGCCGTTGAGCGTCTCCTCGCGCTCCTCCTCGCTCCCGAGCACGCTGACGTACACCTTGGCGGTGCGCAGGTCTGCGCTGGTGTCAACCGAGGTCACGGTCACGAAGCCGATACGGGGGTCGCTCAAATCGCTTGAAATCGCGGCACCGACGACCTCGCGCAGCACCTCGTTGATGCGTCGCATGCGCTGGCCGGCCATCCTACTCCATGGTCTGCTCGACCTGCTTGGTCTGGAAGAACTCGAGCACGTCTTCCTCCTTGACGTCAGCGTAGCCGTCGAGCACGACGCCACACTCCTGCCCCTCCTCGACTTCCTGCACGTTGTCTTTGAAGCGTCGCAGCGAGCCGAGTTTGCCGGTCCAGATGACCGTTCCCTGGCGGATCAGGCGAACGCCAGCGGTGCGGGTGGCCTTGCCCTCGGTGACGATGCAGCCGGCGATACGGCCGACCTTGGAGGCCTTGAAGGTCTGTTTGATTTCGGCCTCGCCAACGGACTCCTCGACCTCGATCGCCTCCAGCAGCCCCTCCATCGCGTTGCGCAGGTCTTCGGTGATTTTGTAGATGACCGAGTAGGTGCGGATGTCGACGCCCTCGCGCTCGCCGGCGCGGCGGGCGTCGGCGAGCGGCCGCACGTTGAAGCCGATGATGATCGCTTCCGAGGCCGAGGCCAGCATCACGTCGGACTCGTTGATGCCACCGGTCTGGGAGTGGATGATGTTGATCGCGACCCGTTCCTGCGGGACTTTGGCGATCTCGTCCTGGAGCGCCTCCAGCGAGCCGGCGACGTCGGCCTTGAGGACGATGTTGAGCTCCTTGATGTCGCCCTCCTGGACCCGGGCGAAGACCTCGTCGAGGCTGACCTTGCGCGCCTGGCGACGGGCCAGGGCCTCGGTCTTGAGCCGGTTGGCCCGCTCCTGGGCGAGCTGGCGGGCGCGGCGGTCGTTCTCGACGGCCTGGACGAACTCGCCGGCATCGCTGACGCCGTCGAAGCCGAGCACCTCGACCGGCATCCCCGGCCCCGCGGCCTCGACCCGCTCGCCGGTGAAGTCGTGCATCGCCCGCACCCGGCCCCACTGCGGGCCGGCGACCAGCGAGTCGCCGACTTTGAGGGTGCCGCGCTGGACCAGGACCGTGACCACCGGGCCGCGGCCGGGGTCGAGCTGGGACTCGATCACGGTGCCGGAGCCGGGCGCGTCGGGATTGGCACCGAGCTCCTCGAGCTCGGTGACCAGAAGGATCATGTCGAGCAGGTTGTCGAGGCCCTCGTGGGTCTTGGCCGAGACCTCGCAGAAGACCGTGTCGCCCCCCCACTCCTCCGGCGAGATGCCCTCCTGGGCGAGCTCGTTGCGGACCTTTTCGGTATTGGCGCCCTCTTTGTCGATCTTGTTGACGGCGATCAGCATCGGCACGTCGGCCGCGCGAGCGTGGTCGATCGCCTCCTTGGTCTGGGGCATGACGCCGTCGTCGGCGGCGACGACCACGACCGCGACGTCGGTGACCTTGGCGCCGCGGGCGCGCATCGCCGTGAAGGCGGCGTGGCCGGGCGTGTCAAGGAAGGTGATCGTTTTGTCGTCTTTATGGACCTGGTAGGCGCCGATGTGCTGGGTGATGCCGCCGGCCTCGCCGGCCGCGACCTCGGTCTCCCGGATCGCGTCCAGCAGCGAGGTCTTGCCGTGGTCGACATGGCCCATGATCGTGACCACGGGCGGGCGGGCGACAAGATCGGCCTCGGCATCGGAGAACTCCGGCTCCTCCGGCTCCTCCTCGGCGGCGGTGACGATCTCCAGCTTGCGGTCGTACTCGTCGGCGATCGCCCGGACCGACTCGTCGGTGAGGGTCTGGGTGAGCGTCGCCATCTCCCCCATCGTCATCAGCTTTTTGATCACCTCGGCCGGGGCCAGGCCGAGCGACGCGGCGACCTCGCGCACGGTGGCGCCGGAGTTGACCTTGGTGGCCTCCGGCTCCACCGGAGTGGCCGGGCCCATCGGCGGCTCCTCGAGCAGCGGGCGACGGCGGCGGCCACCGCGGCGGCGCGGCGGGCGCTGTGGCGGCGGGCCGCCCATCTGGTCGCGGCGCGCGGCCTGAGAGTCGATGACCACCCGGCGTTTTTTGGCGCCGCCGGCAGCGGCGGCCGCGCCCTGCTGAGGGCTGCCGGCGGAACGGACAGGCTTGGTCGAAGGCTGGGCTTTGGCGGCCGGCGCTGCCTGCGGTGGCGCCGCGGCGGGGGGAGTCGGCTCCGGCGCGGGCGGAGCGGGCTTGGGTTTGGGCCTGTGGACGGGCTTGGTCTTGGGTTTGTCCGGCGCCTTGGCGCCGTTGCCCTTGGCCGCGTTGATCGCCTTCACGGCCTCGCCCACCTCGACGCTGGAGGCGGCGGCCTTGGCCTCGATGCCGGCAGTCTTCAGCGCCGCAAGCAGTTCCTTGCTGCTTACGCCCTGCGCTTTCGCGATCTCGTGAACCCGCTTCTTAGCCACTAAGCCTGCTCAGCCTCCTCAGGCACAACCTCGGCTTGAACCTCGTCATTGTCCTCGCCAGGCGCCTCCTCGGGCGTCTCGTCCGCGGGCGCAACGTCCGCGGGCTCCTCCTCGACGAACTCAGCGGAGGCGCGCTCGACGATCTCGGCGACCTGGCCCTCGTCGCCGTCGGGGTCGGCGAGAATCGCCAGCTCGGCCTCGGAGACGTTGGTGAGGACGGCAACCTGGCTGGTCTCGAAGCGAGTCAGGGCCTGATGGGACGGCAGGCCGCAGTAGGTGGAGCCGGGGACGGCCGCGTTGGGGCAGCGGCGCCCGTTGGAGAGGAGCGCCATGCAGCGGCCGTCTGACTGCTCTTCGCCCTCGTACTCGACCTCGGTGTCCTCGGAGGCGAACTCGGTCTCGGACTTGATGTCGACGCGCCAGCCGGTCAGGCGGGCGGCGAGACGGGCGTTCTGGCCGTCGCGGCCGATCGCCAGCGAGAGCTGGTCGTCGGGCACGATCACGGTCGCCTGGCGCTCCTCGTCGTCGACGATCACCTCGCGCACGCGGGCCGGAGAAAGCGCTTTGGCGACGAACCGAGCCGGCTCGTCGTTGTGGGGGATGATGTCGATCTTCTCGCCCCGCAACTCGGAGACGACCATCCGCACCCGCGAGCCGCGGGGGCCGACGCAAGCGCCGACCGGGTCGACGCCGTCGGCGTGGGAGACGACCGCGATCTTCGAGCGGTATCCCGGCTCACGGGCGACGCCGACGATCTCGACGAGTTTGTCGGCAATCTCGGGGACCTCGAGCTCGAACAGGCTCTTGATCAGCTCCGGGCTGCGGCGGGAGACGACGATGGCCGGCCCTTTGGTCGAGTCGGAGACGTCGGTGATCACGGCCTTGACCCGCATCCCGTGGTCGTAGCGCTCGTTGTAGACCTGCTCGGACTTGGGCAGCAGCGCCTCGACGCGCTCGCGCAGCTGCACCAGCGTGTAGCGCTTGTCGGACTGCTGGATGATGCCGGTGATCAGCTCCCCGACCCGGTCCTGGTACTCGTCGTACATCATCTGCCGCTCGGCCTCGCGGATCCTTTGCAGGATCACCTGCTTGGCGGTCTGAGCGGCGATCCGGCCGAAGTCTTCGGGGGTGACGTCGCGGGTCGTGATCTGGTCCTCGTAAGGAGCGATCATCTCCGGGTCCAGCTCCGGGTCCTCGGGCTCACGCATTTCGCCCGTCTCGGGATCGACCTCGGGCTCCTCCTGCAGCTCGGCGGCCTCGGCCAGCAGCTTTTCCTCCAGCTCGGGCGGCAGGATCAGTTCGAAGACGCGGAAGTCCCCAGTTTCGTGGTCGAGGTCGACGCGGGCGTATTTGGCGGCGCCGGGCGTCTTTCTGTAGGCCGAGAGGAGGGCGTCCTCGAGGGCGTCCATCAACGTGTCGGCGGAGATTCCCTTCTCCTGCTCGAGCGCTTTGACTGCGTCGACGATCTCCTTGCTCACTGAGGCGGCTCCTTGGTCTCGGAAGTGGTGCTGGGGCGGCTGTACTTGGGGCCCGGCGAAGAGACCTCGAGCGAATACTCGGCCAGCAGGTGGTTTAGGTGCTTGGTAACCCGTTCGCAGAGCGCCAGATCGACACCGGCCGGATGGTCGATGAAGAGGCGCAGCGATTCGGTGCCGGGGCGCTCCACGGCAACGAGATCGAGCTCCGAATCGAGGTCGGAAAGTTGCTGCTGAATGTTCTGCTGAAGGTCGGTCATGCCTGGTTCGGGCCGAAAAAAAAGTGGGCCAGGCCCACTTCTCGACACTGATAAACGTGGAAAAGTGAACTCAGTATAGCTCTGGCCGGCTCCCGGCCGAGCCGGCTTGACGGAGGCGGTCGACTCGCTCCAGGATCGCGTCGGCGATGGCAGCCTTGGAGCTAAACGGGACGTGCTGCTCGCCCTCCGCCTCGATCAGAGTGACCGCGTTGTTCTCGCTCTCGAAGCCGATAGCGGGGTCGGAAACGTCGTTGAGGACGATCATGTCGGCGTTCTTGCGCTCCAGCTTGGCGCGGGCGCGATCGAGGGCGTCCCCCCCGTGCTCGGCGGCAAAGCCGACGATCGCCTGCCCGCCCGACCGGGTCGCGGCGAGGGAGGCGAGGATGTCCTCGGTGGGCTCGAGCCGAAGCTCGAGGCCGTCCTGGCGCTTCAGCTTCCCGGCCGCAACCTCGGCGGCGCGGAAGTCGGCGGGGGCGGCAGCCATCAACAACACGTGGGCGCCGGCGAACTCGGCGTGGGCGGCCGCGGCCAGTTGCTCCGCGGTCTCGACGTCGATGCGACGCACGCCGGCCGGCTCGGGCAGGGCGACGTTGGCGGCGATCAGGGTGACCTCGGCCCCGCGCTGGGAGGCGGCGGCGGCAAGGGCGATGCCCATCCGGCCGCTGGAGCGGTTGCCGATGAAGCGGACTGGGTCGATCGGCTCGCGGGTGCCGCCGGCGGTGACCAGGACCCGCAAGCCGTCCCAGGGCCGCGCGCCACTCGGCAGCGCCGCCTCGACCCGAGCCAGCAGCCGCGCCGGCTCGGGTAGCCGCCCGCGGCCGAACTCGCCGCGCGAGGCGAGCTTGCCCTCGTCGGCCTCGATCACCTCCACTCCACGCTCGCGCAGCGTCGCCAGGTTTGCCTGCGTCGCCGCGTCGGCGTACATGCGGTCGTTCATCGCCGGCGAGACCAGGCGCGGCGCCGTGCAGGCGAGGAAGGAGGTGGTCAGCATCGAGTCGGCGATGCCGGCCGCCAGCTTGGCGACGGTGTTTGCCGAGGCCGGGGCGACGAGGAAGGCGTCGCAATTGGCGGCCAGCTCGAGGTGGCCGATCGGGTCGTGGCTGGGCTCGCCCTCGCCGGGGAAGGCGCCGCGCATCGGATCGCGCTCGAACTCGGAGATCAGCACCGGGGCGCCGACGATCCCCTCGAAGGAGGCGGCGCCGACGAAGCGGGTTGCCGTCTCGGTCATCAGGACGCGGACGCCGTGGCCGGCAAGCGTCGCCAAGCGGGCCAGCTCCAACGACTTGTATGCGGCTATCCCGCCACTGACACCGAGCAGGATCCTGGCCATTCGCTGCCTCCCGTAAGAGGGCCCCCGGCGCTGAGCGCTAGGAGCGGTACTCGTATTTGAGCTTGCCCTCGGCGAGCTCTTCGAGCGCCATCGAGAGGTAGTTCCTCTCGGCGTTGACCTCGACCATCGGCGGTGGGTACTCGCCAAAGCCGCCCTCACCGAGGTTGTGGAAGTAGCTGTTGATCTGGCGGGCGCGCTTCGCCGAAACGACGACAGCGGCGTAATGCGAATCGGCGTGGTCGAGCAGCTTGTCTACGCGTGGTTTGATCATTCGGCCGGGGAGTCTAGTGATAGGCCGAGCTCGGTGCGCACGATCCCCTCCAAATCGGCTGCGGCACGGCTGAGATCGTCGTTGACCACCCGGTAGGCGAACTCGTCTTGAGCCGCCATCTCCTGGGCCGCGACCTCGAGCCGGGCATCGATTGCCTCGCGGGTGTCGGTGCCGCGGGCGTCGAGCCGTTCGCGCAGCACGGCCGGCGTCGGCGGTGCGATGAAGACCTGGATCGACTCCCGCATCGCCGCCCGCACCTGGCGGGCGCCCTGGACCTCGATCTCGAGCACCACCGAGTGGCCGGCGGCCAGGCGCCGCTCGACCTCGGTGCGCAGCGTCCCGTAGCGGTTGCCGCTGTAGGTCGCGAACTCGAGGAAGTCTTCCCGCTCGACCCGGCGATCGAACTCCTCGCGACTGAGGAAGTGGTAGTCACGACCGTTTGCCTCTCCCTCGCGGGGCTCGCGCGTGGTCGCCGAAATCGACAGCTCGAGGTCAGGGACCCGCTGCAGCAGCTCCCTGATCAGCGTTCCCTTGCCCACGCCCGACGGGCCGGTGATAACGAAGACTTTGGACATCCGGCGGCGGATACTGACCGGCGCGGCGGTCGGCTAGCGGCGCAGAAGCGAGACGAGCTCAGTGCGTTGGCGCTCGGAGAGGCCGCCGATCGTCTTCGAGGGCGAAATCCGGCACTGATTGAGTATTCGATTCGTCTTCACTCGCCCGTACTTCGGGACCGCGAGCAGCATGTCGAAGACCTTCGCGGTCAGCACGTACTCCGGCGGGTCGAGCAGGATCGCGTGGATGCTGGCGCGATTGGCCTTCAGGTCCTTCTTCAGTTTGGCGCGCGCGGTACGGATGTCGTTCGCTCGTTTGAGCGCATCCATCCTCTGATCCAGGGACCGCGCTGGAGCGGCGGCAGAGATCTTTACGGGGGCGGCCATCTGGGCGGCGAGTATAGCCGTGGGTCGAACCGGCGCAAGTGGCTGAGACCCATTTCCGCCTAAATTCACCTCAACCTCTACTTGAGGTCGAGCACTGGCGCCGGCCCCGACCTCCCCCGTGTCCCTTCGGCGAGCTCGGCTGCGACCCTCGAGCCCGCCCTCGGGTCGCGAAAATTCTCGGTCCCGACCGCTACCAGAGCGGCCCCCGCGGCGAGGAATTCCCGGGCGTCGGCCCCGCTGCAGATACCTCCCATGCCGATTGCGGGCAGCGCGGTGGCGGCAACGACGGCGCGCAGTTGCTGAACGGCGACCGGGCGGACCGCGGGCCCGGACAGGCCGCCGTGGCCGGCCGCCAGCGCCGGATCGCCGCCGACCGGGTCGATCGCGCTCGCCTTCAGGGTGTTGATCAACGAGACCGCGTCGGCCCCTCCCTGCTCTGCCGCGACGGCGACGGCCGCCGGGTCGGCGACGTTCGGCGTCAGCTTCACGATCAGCGGCTTGGCGGTCAGCGGCCGCAGCGTCTCCAGCAGCGCCTCGGTCTCCCCCGGCTGCTCGCCGACGATCAAGCCGGAGTGGACGTTGGGACAGGAGACGTTGAGCTCGATCGCCCCGACCTCGTCGCGATCGCCCACCGCTTCGACCAATCGGGAAAACTCCGGGCGGCCGGTCGCCATCACCGAGACGATCAGCGGCACCGGCAGCTCGGCCAGCCGTGGCAGGTCCTCCGCCAGGAAGCCCTCCAGCCCCTTGTTCGGCAGGCCGATCGAGTTGATCATCCCGGCGGGCGTCTCCCAGATCCGCCGCGGCGCGTTGCCGGCTCGTGGCTCTGGCGTGATCGTCTTCGAGACGAAGGCCGAGAACGGGAAGTCCTCCAGCAGGGCGTCGCCGAAGATCTGGCGGGCGGCGATCGCGTCGTAGGTGCCGGAGGCGTTGATGACGGGGTGCGCGAGGGAGATTCCGCAGAAGTCAGGCATGGGCCACCTCGGCGACCTGCTCGCCGCGGACCACCGGCCCGTCGACACAGAGGCGCATGTAGGTGCCGTCGGGCCTGGGGACGGCGCAGCCGAAACAGGCCCCGTAGCCACAGGCCATCGGCGACTCCATCGCCAGCTCGCAGGCGACGTCACGCTCCGCGCAGAGCGCCCGCACGGCCTCCAGCATCGCCGGCGGCCCGCAGGAGTAGACGGCGGCGCTGCCGGCGTCGTCTCCCGCCAGCATCGCCGCCAGCAAATCGGTGACGTAGCCACGGTGGCCGACGTGGCCATCCTCGCTGGCGAGGCCGACCTCGCAGCAGCGGAAGAGGTCGTCGAGGCCGCCCGAGTGAGCCTGGTCGCGGAAGCCGAGGAGGACTCGAGTGGGGATGTTGCGCTCGCCGAAGGAGCGCCGCAGCAGGGCCAGCGGGGCGATGCCGATGCCGCCGCCGACGAGGATCGCCCCCGCGGCTCCCGGAGTCAGCTCTCGCGGCGTCAAAAAGCTGTTGCCGAGGGGGCCGTTGACCCAGACCTCCTCCCCCACCTGCAGCCCGCAGAGCCGGTCGGTACCGGGGCCGATGCCCTCGATCAGGAAGTCGAGCCGGGAACCGGTGGCAGCCGGCCCGGTTTCGGCGACCGAGATCGCCCGGGGCAGGAAGGGCCTCTCGCCTTGCCCGGCCCAGCGATCGACCGTGGCGAGCATGTAGAACTGGCCGGGCAGCGGCTCCGGGCCTTCGCGGTCGAGCAGCGAGAAGAGTCGGTACCCGCCTGAATCGCGGACCTCGCTGACCTCGCAGCGGCGGCGCCCGAAGGGAGCGTTCATCGAGGCTGGGTGGCCGCGGCGCGGCCGTGGATCTCCTGGATGCTGCGCACCTCGGCATCGCCCTGCCTGCCTGCCGCGATCGCCCGGGAAGCGGCGGTCGCCCCGGTCATCGTCGTCACGCAGGGAATGCCGTGGCGGACGGCGGCGGTGCGGATCTCGTAGCCGTCGGCGCGGGCGCCGGACCCGGTCGGGGTGTTGATCACGAGGTCGCAGCGACGCTCGCGAATCAGGTCGAGGACGTGCGGCGACCCCTCGCCAAGCTTGTTGATGCGGGTCACCGGCACTCCCATCCGCTCGATTGCCTGGGCGGTTCCCCCGGTTGCGATCACCTCGAAGCCGAGGTCGTGGAAGCGCGCCGCCAGCTGCGTCGCGGCCGGCTTGTCGGTGTCGGTGACGGTGATGAAGACCGAGCCCTCCTCGGGCAGGCGCACGCCGGCGGCGGCCTGCGCCTTGCCGAAGGCGGTCGGAAAGTCGGCGGCGATGCCCATCACCTCCCCGGTGCTCTTCATCTCCGGCCCGAGAACCGAGTCCGCACCGGCGAAGCGGGCGAACGGCAGCACCGCCTCCTTGACGCTGACGTGTTCGGGCGGCCCGTCGGGACGCTCCTGGTCGGCGAGGCGCTCGCCCAGCATCAGGCGAGCGGCCATCTTCGCCAGCGGCACGCCGATCGCCTTGGAGACGAAGGGGACCGTGCGCGAGGCGCGCGGGTTGGCCTCGATCACGTAGAGCTCGCCGGCGGCGACGCCGTACTGGATGTTGAGCAGGCCGATCACGCCCAGCTCCAGGGCGATTCGCTCGGTGGTCGCCCGGATCTCCTCCAGCATCTCCTCGCCGAGGCTGAGCGGCGGGATCACGCAGGCCGAGTCGCCGGAGTGGACACCGGCCTCCTCGACGTGCTGCATGATCCCCGCGACCCAAACCTCCTCGCCGTCGGCAAGGGCGTCGACGTCGACCTCGATCGCGTTCTCGAGGAAGCGGTCGAGCAGCAGCGGGTGCTCCTGGTCGGCCTTGACGTGCGCCTTCAGGTAGGCAGCGAGGTCCTCGGTCGAGTAACAGATCTCCATAGCCCGGCCGCCGAGCACGAACGACGGCCGCACCAGCAGCGGGAAGCCGACCTCTTCGGCGACCGACACCGCCTCGTCGGCCGAGAGCGCGGTGCCGTAGGGCGGGTGTTTGATGCCGAGCCGGCGCAGCAGGGCGCCGAACTGGCCCCGGTCCTCGGCGAGGTCGATCGCGTCGACCGGCGTCCCGAGCAGCGGCACGCCCGCTTCTTCGAGCGTGCGGGCGAGCTTCAGCGGGGTCTGGCCGCCGAACTGGACGATCACGCCCTCTGGGTTCTCCTGCTCGCAGACCGCCAGCACGTCCGCGGCGGTGAGCGGCTCGAAGTAGAGGCGGTCGGAGGTGTCGTAGTCGGTCGAGACCGTCTCCGGGTTGCAGTTGACCATCACCGCATCGCGGCCCAGCTCGCGAGCCGTCATCGCCGCGTGCACGCAGCAGTAGTCGAACTCGATTCCCTGTCCGATCCGGTTCGGGCCGGCACCGAGGATGACGACCGAGTCGCGCTCGCCGCGGCGGACCTCGGAGGCGAGTGGGCTGCCGTCGGCACGGGGACGCTCGTGAGCGGAGTAGTAGTAGGGCGTCGCCGCCTCGAACTCGGCGGCACAGGTGTCGACTGCCTTGTAGGTGCGGACCAGGCCCTCGGTCCCCTCGCCTTCCCGGGCCAGCGCCTCTAGCTCCCGCAGGAACCAGCGGTCGACCAGGCAGGCCTCGTGAACCGCCTCGATGTCGAGGCCGCGGCGGAATGCCTCGAGGATCAGGTCGAAGCGCTCGGCGCAGGGCTTCTCGATCGCGACCAGCAGCTCGGCTTCGCCCTCGGGCGCTTCCGGTGCGGAGTCGAGCTCCCGCGAGCGCATCGCCTTGGCGAAGGACTCGCGGAAGGTGCGGCCGATCGCCATCGCCTCGCCAACGCTCTGCATGTAGGTCGAGAGGCGGCCGTCGGCGCCGGGGAACTTCTCGAAAGCGAAGCGCGGGATCTTCGTGACGACGTAGTCGATCGTCGGCTCGAAGGAGGCGGGCGTCGCCTTGGTGATGTCGTTGGGGATCTCCTCCAGCGCGTAGCCGACCGCCAGTTTCGCGGCCATCTTCGCGATCGGGAAGCCGGTCGCCTTGGAGGCGAGGGCGGAGGAGCGCGAGACCCGCGGGTTCATCTCGATCACGGCGATCTCACCGCTCTCGGGGTCGACCGCGAACTGCACGTTGGAGCCGCCGGTCTCGACGCCGATCGCGCGGATCACCTCGATCGCTATGTCGCGCAGCTCCTGGTAGAGCGGGTCGGTCAGCGTCTGCGCCGGCGCCACCGTGACCGAATCGCCGGTGTGGACGCCCATCGGGTCGACGTTCTCGATCGAGCAGACGATCACGACGTTGTCGTTGCGGTCGCGCATCACCTCGAGCTCGAACTCGCCCCAGCCGATCACCGACTCCTCGACCAGGACCTGGTTGATCGGGCTCGCGGCCAGGCCCTCGCTGACCACCTGGCGCAGTTCCGTCTCGGTGCGGCCGATGCCGCCACCCTGGCCGCCCATGGTGAAGGCCGGCCGGACGATCGCCGGCAGCGTGATCCGCCCGTCGGCAAGCGCCTCCTCGACCTCGCCCAGCGTCTCCACAGTCATCGACCAGGGAATGCGGATGTTGGCCTCGTTCATCGTCGTGCGGAACTCCTCGCGGTCCTCGGCACGGCGGATCGCGTCGGCGTCGGCACCGATCAGCTCCACCCCGAACCTCTCCAGGGTGCCGTCCTCGTGCAGCGTCATCGCCAGGTTCAGCGCGGTCTGGCCGCCGAGCGTCGGCAGCAGCGCGTCGGGGCGCTCCTTTTCGATGATCTTGGTCAGCGGCCCGGGCAGCAGCGGCTCGATGTAGGTGGCGGTGGCGAACTCCGGGTCGGTCATGATCGTCGCCGGGTTGGAGTTGACCAGGACGACTTCGAAGCCCTCCTCGAGCAGCACCTTGCAGGCCTGCACGCCGGAGTAGTCGAACTCGGCGGCCTGTCCGATCACGATCGGGCCGGAGCCGATCAGGAGGATCTTGGAGATGTCGTCTCTACGCGGCAAGGGCGAGGAACCTCTCGAATAGGTGGCGGGCGTCGTGCGGGCCGGGGCCCGCCTCGGGGTGGTACTGGACGGTGGCGCCGGCGACGTCGCGCAGCACCAGTCCCTCGCCCGTGCGGTCGTAGAGGTTCAGTTGGGAAAGCTCGGCGACGCCGAAGTCGGTCTCCCAGCGCACCGGCTCGTCGCCCTCGATACGAGGCTCGCCGCCGGGGCCGCTGACCGCGAAGCCGTGGTTCTGGGAGGTGATGTCGATTCGCCCCGTCTCCAGGTCCTTGACCGGGTGGTTGGCACCGCGATGGCCAAAGGGGAGCTTGTAGGTCTCCAGGCCGACCGCGCGGCAAAGCAGCTGATGGCCGAGGCAGATGCCGAACAGCGGGCGTTTGCCGACGATCTCGCGCACGGTCTCGACCACGTAGCCGAGCGCCGCCGGGTCGCCGGGGCCGTTGGCGAGGAAGACGATGTCGGGATCCTCGGCGAGGATCTGCTCGGACGAGCTGGTGCAGGGCAGCAGGGTCAGCTTGGCGCCGTGCTCGCGCAGCTGGCGGACGATGCTCATCTTGATCCCGGTGTCGATGCCGACCACGTGCGGCCCGTCGCCGTCGAAGCGGACCGGCTCCGGCGGGGTTACGGTGCGGGCCAGGTCGGCGCCGTCCATCGAAGGCTCGGCCGCGATCGATTCGCGCGCCTCGGACTCCGGCGTCTCGGCGAGGAAGATGCCGCCGCGCATGGCGCCGCGATCGCGGATGTGGCGGACGAGGGCGCGGGTGTCGACGCCGGTGATGCCGGGCACGCCGCAGTCGCCGAGCCAGTCGAGCCAGCCGCCCTCGGCGCTGGCGACGTCCTCGCGGTTCTTGGCGTCGCGCATAACGACCCCGCGGGCGTGGACCCGGTCGGACTCCATCGCCGCTGCGCTGACGCCGTAGTTGCCCACCAGCGGGTAGGTGAAGACGACGATCTGGCCGGCGTAGGAGGGGTCGGTGACGGACTCCTGGTAGCCGGTCATCGCCGTGTTGAAGACGACCTCGCCGGTTACCGCGCGGGGGTCGCCGCAGATATCGCCATCGAGGCGGGTGCCGTCCTCGAGCAGCAGGTAGGCGCCGCTCACGAGGCGACTCCGAGCGAGAAGCTGCGCAGGCGGAAGGCCACCTGGCCGGCCGCGAGGGTGACCATCACCCGGCCGGTCAGGGCCCTGCCGGCGCACCAGGAGTTCCGTGAGCGGCTCTCGTAGCCGTCCTCCCCGACGGTCCACTCGGCGGCGAGGTCGCAGAGGGCGACGTTGGCCTCCGCGCCGGGCGACAGGGTCGGCCGCTCGATCCCGAACGGGGCGGCGCCGCCGGCCATCCGCTCGACCAGCAGCCCCAGCTCGATCGTGCCCGGCAGCACCAGCTCGGTGTGCAGCGCGGCGAAGGCGGTCTCCAGCCCGGTCACGCCCATCGCCGCCTGCTCGAAGGGGACGTCCTTTTCCTCGGCCTGGTGCGGCGCGTGATCGGTGGCGACGCACTCGATCGTGCCGTCGCGCAGGGCCTCGATAAGCGCCTGGCGGTCGGCCTCGCGGCGCAGCGGCGGGTTCATCTTGAAGCGGCGCGGGTCGAGGCTGCGAACCTCCTCGTCGGTCAGGCAGAGGTGATGCGGGCTGGCCTCGGCGCTGATCTGAACCCCGGCCGCCTTGGCGGCGCGGACGACGTCTACCGACTCCGTCGCCGAGAGGTGCTGGACGTGGATGCGGGCGCCCTCGTAGGCGGCCAGGGCGGCGTCGCGGGCGATCATCGTCGACTCCGAGACCGAGGGGACGCCGGCCAGGCCGAGGGCGGCGGAGACCGGCCCCTCGTGCATGACGCCGTCGCCGGAGAGCTCGGGATCCTCCTCGTGCAGGGCGATGGTGCCCCCGCAGAGCCGCTGGTACTGGAGGGCGCGCAGCATCACCCTGGCGCTGGAGATCGGCAAGCCGTCGTCGCTGAAGCCGATCGCGCCGGCCTCGCGCAGCGCGACCATCTCGGTCAGCTCCTCTCCTTTCATGCCGCGGGTGACGGTGGCCAGGAAGCCGACCGCGACCGAGGCGCCCTCGCGGGCCTGCCCGCGCAGCGCCGAGACGTCGGCCGCGGTCGAGACCGGCGGCTCGGTGTTGGCCATCGCCAAGATGCCGCAGTAGCCGCCGGCAGCGGCCGAGCGCGTGCCCGTCTCGATGTCCTCTTTGTGCTCGTGGCCGGGGGTGCGGAGGTGGACGTGGGGGTCGAAGAAGGCGGGGAAGGCGTGCATGCCTTCGGCCTCGATCACCTCGGCCCCCTCCGCGGCCCCCTCTCCGGGTGCGGCCAGCTCCGCGATGGCGCCATCGCGGATGACGACGTCGTGGACGCCGTCGATGCCGGCCACGGGGTCGAGCACCGTGGCCCGGCGCAGGATCACGTTCGCGTCCTCCCCGCGGCGGACGTCGAGCATCTCGGCCAGGCTCATGCGGGTTGTCCGATCGGCGTCGGTTGGCCGGCTCCGGTGCCGTCCGCCAGCGGCGCCGGCCGCTCGCCGCCGGCCAGCAGCTCGTAGAGGATCGCCATCCGCACGACCAGGCCCGCCGCCACCTGCTCGGCGATCAGCGACTGCGGCGAGTCGATCGCCTCTCCGGAAAGCTCGACGCCGCGGTTGACCGGGCCGGGGTGCATCAGCAACTGGCGCGGGTTGAGGCGGCGGGTGTCGATCTGGAAGCTCGCCGCGTACTCGCGCAGCGAGGGGACGAAGCTCTCGCTCATCCGCTCCTGCTGCATCCGCAGCGCATAGACCACCTCGGCCTCGCCGAGCCGGTCGAGCGAGTGCGAGACCTCGCAGCCAAGCTCCTCGATCCCGCGCGGGATCAGGGTCGGCGGGCCGCAGACGGTGACCTCGGCCCCCATCCGCTGGAAGGCGATCAGGTTGGAGCGGGCGACGCGGCTGTGGAGGACGTCGCCGACGATCCAGATCCGCTTGCCGTCCAGCGAGCCGAGGCGGCGTCGCAGCGTGTAGACGTCCAGCAGCGCCTGGCTCGGGTGCTCGTGCTTGCCGTCGCCGGCATTGACGACCGCCGCGGAAGTCCACGCGGCGACCATCTGGGCGGCGCCGGCGTAGGGGTGGCGGATAACGATCGCCGCCGGGTCATATGCGGAAAGGGTCGCCACCGTGTCCTTCAAGGACTCCCCCTTGTCGACCGAGGAGCCGGCGGCCTTGACCGAGACCAGGTCGGCGGAGAGCCGCTTGGCGGCGAGCTCGAAGGAGCTGCTCGTGCGCGTGCTCGCCTCGTAGAAGAGGGTGACGACGGTGCGGCCGCGCAGGGTCGGCACTTTTTTGATGTCACGGCGGCCGACCTCGGCGAAGCTCTCGGCGCGGTCGAGGATCGCCTCGATCTCCTCGCGTGAGAGCCGCTCGATTGCCAGCAGGTGCTTCACGCGACCGATCCTGCCGCGCTGGATTCGGAGATCGTCATCTCGTCGACCCCGTCGGTCTCCTCGAGGCGCACGTTGACGCGCTCGTCGAGGGCGGTCGGCAGGCTCTTGCCGACGTAGTCGGGGCGGAAGGGCAGCTCGCGATGGCCGCGATCGCAGAGGACCGCGAGCTGGACCCGCTGCGGCCGCCCGTAGTCGAACAGCGCCTCGATCGCGGCCCTCACCGTGCGGCCGGTGAAGAGCACGTCGTCGACCAGGATGACGGTGCGGCCGCCGAGGTCGAAGTCGATGTGGGAAGCGTGGACGACCGGCTGTGTGTCCGGCGCCTTGGCGCCGACGTCGTCGCGGTAGAAGGAGATGTCGAGATCGCCGATCGGCAGCTCGGCGCCGGTCAGCTCGGCGAGGAAAGCGCGGAGCCGGCGGGCGAGGTGGGCGCCCCGAGTGTGGATGCCGACCAGGGCAAGGCCCCCGGCGTCGGGGTTCTTCTCGACGATCTCGTGCGCGATCCGCCTCAGGGTGCGCCCCAGATCATCGTGCTCGAGCACGACCTTCTCACTCACTCTTTCTTCGCTTCCTTCCTGGCCTCACGGGACCTGGTTAAAGGACGCCCGGGAGCGTAGCACTGGGGGAGGCGGGTCCGGTACGGCCTCGCCCTCACGAACTGCGGGGAGGGTCTGCCGGGGGAGGCTCCGGTACCGCCTCGCCCTCACGAACTGCGGGAGGTTCGGTTGAGGCGGTACCGGAGCCTCCTCTGTCGCGGGCTCCGTTGGGGATGAGTTCGGGGTATCCGCGCTCCGGGAAGGGGATCTCGATGACGTCGAAGTCTTTCGGGGCGACGGTGGGTTCGTAAACCTCCTGCGCCTCCTCCAGCACCTTGCCGACGTGGTAGCGCGAGGAGATGTGGACCAGGGCGAGCATCTTGACGTGGGCCTCGCGGGCGACGGCGGCGGCCTGGCCGACGGTGGAGTGGCCGGTCTCGGCGGCTCGCTGCACCTCCTCTTCGGCGAAGCTGGCGTCGTGGATCAGCAGCTCGGCGTCGGCGGCGGCGGCCACGGTCGCCGGGCTCGGCGAGGTGTCGCCGGTAAGGACCACGGTGCGGCCGGGGCGGCTGGCGCCGACCACGTCCTGAGGGCGCACCGGTCCGGAGCCGCCCTCCACCACCTCTCCGCGCTGCAGGGCGGCGAAGGCGGGGCCTTCCGGCACGCCGAGGCGCTTGGCCGCCTCGAGATCGAAGCGCCCGGGCCGCTGTGACTCGACCAGCGCGTAGCCGTTGGCGCGCACGCTGTGGGCGGCTTCGAAGGGCTGGATCTCGTAGCCGTCGTGGGCAACCGCCTCGCCGGGCGCCAGCTCGACCAGCTCCACGCCGAAGTGAAGCCGGCCGACGATCGGCTTGAGGATCGAAAAGAGGTCGCCCAGGCCGTGCGGCCCGTAGATCTTCAGCGGCACCTCGCGGTCGGTCAGGTCATACGTCTTCAGCAGCCCCGGCAGGCCGAGGATGTGATCGGCGTGAAAGTGGGTGAGGTAGATCTCGTCGACCTGGACCAGGCCCAGCGAGCGCTGCAGCTGGCGCTGGGTGCCTTCGCCGCAGTCGAACATCAGCCGCTCCCCCCCACGCGCGACCAGCACGCTCGCGGTCGAGCGCCGCGCCGACGGCACCGAGCCGCCGGTGCCGAGAAAGGTCACCGAAAGATCCACGGCGGCGAGCCTACGCGAACCGAGGCTCCCTCTCGCCCTCTCGCCGCCCCGCATGAGCCAGCCCAATGGAGCAAAGCTCTCCCGAGGGCGACGGATAAGCTGGGCCGGTGCGCCCGTAGCTCAGCTGGATAGAGCGCCGCCCTCCGGAGGCGGAGGCCACAGGTTCGAATCCTGTCGGGCGCGTCGATGTGGTGCCGCTGGGCGGTCGCGAACGATGATCGCGAATCGGCCGCCGGTTCGAATACTGTCGCGGCTGTGACCGAGCAACCGCAGGAGACCCGCCCGCCGCGTGGGGCGCTGATTGTGATTGCCGTCGGGCTGCTCGCCTGCGTAGCCGCGGCGTTGCTGACCACGGACAGGGCCTCAGGCGAAGCCGCCAACCTCGAATGGGTGAAGCGGGGCGCGATCGCGGACTCGGCGCCGGTGGAGGTGCCGGGTGGAGGCGGCCAGATGCAGCTGGTCGAGGGCGAGATCAAAGCCACGGGCGCCAACGTCAGCGGCTACGCGCTCTTCCTCGCCGGCGCGACCCTGCGAATCGACGCCGGCTCGCCGGTCGGCGACGGCCGTGTGCTCTGCACCGTCGCAGCGCGTGGCCGCACCGAAATCGCCCAGACCTCGGGGGGCCTGCGGGCCACCTTCCCACGCTCCTCCGAAGCTGGCATCTACAGCCAGGACGTGCCGGAAACCCTGTTGGTCGACTTCAGCGCCCGCGGTAGCGAACTCGTCGTCCTCGAACCGGAGTCGCTGCAGGCGTTCACCACCGAACGGGGCGTCAAGCTCGAATGGCCCGAGTACGAAGTGGGCACCGAGAACCTCAAATACTTCATCGCCGGCGGCAAGCCGAAGCAAGACCTCGTGCTGCCCTTCTACACCGTCTGGAAGACGACCGCCGCGCCATCGGCGGCGATCTCCTGCACGCTCACGACGAGCGGCGGCAAGGCGACCGCACGCACCGCGGGGGCGCTGGCCGCCTTCCCGCCGCCGATCGACGAAGAGGCGGAAGAGGAAAACGAAGAACTGGCCGAAGAGGAAGCCGAGGAAGAAGAAGCCGAAGAGGAGGAATGAGGCTCAGCCGGACTGCGGCGCAATCAGCAGCTCCGGCCCTTCGGCCATCCCTTTGCCGACCTTGTTCAGCTGCGGGTTGGCCGGGGCGCTCGACATCCGGCTCGGATCCAGCGGCCCGCACATCGCGATCGCATCCTCGGCACTGAGGTCCGGTCGCAGCCACGCCGCTTCGGCCTCGGGGCCGGGAAGGATCGCCGGCATCCGGTCGTGGACCGGGGCAACCACCTTGTTCGGCGTCGTGGTGACGATCGTGCAGCTGTAGAGCCAGCCGTCGTCGAAGCCACGGTCCTCCTCTCCCTCCCACTCCTTGCGGGTGCAGATCCCGGCGAAGGCAAACGGCTCGCCACCGTCGACGGTGAAGCGCCAGGGCTGGCGCGGTTGCTTGGGATCCTCCGCCTTCATCCACTCGTAGAAGCCGTCGGCGACGATCAGGCAACGGTGGCGGAACTTGCCGACCAGGGGCGCATAGGCTCGGCTGGAAGTGAGGTTCTCGGCTTTGGCGTTGATCATCCGGTAGCCGACCTTGAGGTCCTTGGCCCAGCGCGGCACCAGTCCCCAGCGCATCAGCCGCGCCTCACGCTCGCCGCGTGCCGCCTCCTCGGGATCGGGCGAGGAGCGCACGGTGAGGATCTCCTGGGTCGGCGCGACGTTGAAGCGACCAAGCCCCCTGGCCATCTTCTCGGCCCGCTCCTTGCTCGGCGGCGGCGCCTCTCCGTCCCCGCCCCGCTCCAGCGCCTTCTCCAGCTCGACCTGGAACCGATCGGCGATCGTCTTGGTGTCTTTGGCCGTGACCGTGAATCGTCCACACATCAGGGGCGCGCCTCCGGGTGCTGGCGGTACCACTCGAGGGTACGCCCCAGACCCTCGCCCAGCTCGACCTCCGGGCGCCAGCCGGTCAGCTGACGCAGCTTGGCGGAATCCACATACTGGCGGTCGATCTCCCCGGCGGGGTTGCCGGTGCCGTGGTATTCGGGGTCGAGGCCGGCGCCAGACACGGCGGCAATCGTCTCCAGCACCTCGGCCACCGAGTGGGGGCGCTCGCCGCCGGCGTTGAACGCCTCCCCGGCGGCCGGGCCGCCGGCGCCGACCGCATGCTCGATCGCCAGGTAAGCGGACACCGCGTCGTCGACGTAGAGAAAGTCCCGCTCGGGGCTGCCGTCGGAGCGGATCTGAGGGCGACGGCCGTCCAGCACGGCGGCGACCGCTTCCGGGATCAGCCGCGAGAAGTTGAGGTCGCCGCCGCCGTAGATGTTGGCGAAGCGCGTCACCGCGACCGGCAGGCCGTAGGCGGGGCGGTAGCTGAGGGCAATCGCATCGGCGGCGGCCTTGCTCGCCTCATAAGGAGACGCCGGCCGTAGCCGCATGTCCTCGCGGTAGGGCAGTTCCTCGCTCGGCCCGTAGGCCTTGTCGGAGGAGGCTACGACCAGCGCCGGAACGTCGGCCCGCCGGCAGGCCTCCAGCAGGTTCCAGGTGCCGCGCACGTTGGCATCGAAGGTCGCCGCCGGGGCGGCCATCGCCGGCCCGACCAGGGTCTGGGCGGCGAGGTGGAAGACGACGTCGAACTCGCTCGCCGCGACCGTCGCCTCGACCCTCTTCGCATTGCAAAGATCGGCCTCGACCAGCTCGACCTCGGGGGCGACTCCCTGCAGGGTCAGCCCTGAGAGAGCCGGCGCCGCCAAGTCGAGGACGGTGACCGAGTCGCCGCGCTCCAGCAGCGCCCGGGCCAGGTGCGAGGCGACGAAGCCGTGGCCGCCGGTAACCAGCGCCCGCTTCACCGTTTCTCCGCCGCGGCCGCGTCCCAAACCCGCCATGGGGCCTCGCCGCTAGCCCAGAGGTCGTTCAACGTCACCGCGTCCTTGTAGGTGTCCATGCAGTCCCAGAAGCCGCCGTGGCGGAAGGCATGCAGCTGACCGTCCGCGGCCAGGCGCCGCAGGGGCTCCCGCTCGAGCACGCTGTCCCCGTCTAGGTATGCGAGCGCTCCCGGCTCGAAGCAGAGGAAGCCGCCGTTGATCCAGTGTTCGCTGCGCGGCTTCTCGACGAAGCCGGCCACTCGATCGTCCTCATCCAGGTCCGCCACTCCCCACTGCAGATGGGGCCGCACCACGGTCAGCGTCGCCAGGCCACCGCGCTCGCGGTGGTAGTCCAGCAAGGCGCCGAGGTCGACGTCGGCGACACCGTCGGCGTAGGTGACGCAGAACCTCTCACCACCGAGCCGCTCTCCGAGCAGCGCGATGCGGCCACCGGTCGGCGTGTCGAGGCCGGTGTCGACGCACTCGACCTCGACCCCAGCCGGCCAGCGCTCGGAAGCGACGAACTCCTCCACCGCCTCGCCCATGTAACCGGTGGCGAGCAGGAAGCGCTTGAAGCCCTGGGCGGCGTAAATCTGGATCACGTGCCAGAGAATCGGCCGCCCACCGATCTCGACCAGGGCCTTCGGCACCGACTCCGTCCGCTCCCGCAGCCGCGTGCCGCGGCCACCACAGAGAATCACCACCGGTGGCTTCATCGCTCGTTCGATTTTGGTGCCTATAGGCACCAAAATGCATCGCGCGGCGCGATCAGCCGCCCGCAACGGCCGGGAGGATGGTGACCTCGGCCCCGTCGTCGATCGTCGTCTCCAGGCCCTGCTGGAAGCGGATGTCCTCGCCGGAGACGTAGACGTTGACGAAGCGGCGCAGATCGCCGTCCTGGGTGATCCGCTCGCGCAGGTCGCCATGGGCGTCGAAGACCGCGTCGAGCACCTCGCCGACGGTCGCTCCGGCCACCTCGACCTCGGATTGGCCGCCGGTCGCGGCGCGCAGCTGGGTCGGGATCTTCACGGTGACTGCCATCAGACGGCTACCTCCTGGCGGAACTCGGCCTCGAAGCTCTCGAGGTCGGGGTCGATCTCGTGCATCTGGAACGTATCGCGGGTGGCGTCGAGCGTCTTCAAGCCCTCGCCGGTGATGTAGACGACGACGCGTTCGCCGGCGCCGATC
>Ga0193706_1000504_pt1 | contig 22537 bp, 43 predicted proteins | sample U3c1metaG_FD_160130 | JGI IMG/M metagenome (GOLD analysis project Ga0193706, IMG submission 160130) | Soil microbial communities from a riparian zone of the East river system, Colorado, United States - U3c1 | ecosystem: Environmental > Terrestrial > Soil > Riparian zone | place: USA: East River... | reverse complement strand
TACACATGATCGCGCCGCTCGAGTCCGCGGTCGCGCACGTCTACACGCGCCGCGGCTATGCGCCCGTCGAGACGGCGTACGCGCTGGATCTCCGGGCGGCGTCGATCCCGAGGGTCGCATGACGCCGCACGCGCTGCGCGTGTTCGACAACGTCGTCGCCGATCCGGTCGCCTACCGGGCGGCCGCGCTGGCGCAATCGTTCGGCGATTTCCATTCAGGGATCGTCGTCTTTCACGGGCTCGCACCGATCGGCCGGTCGGAAGTGGCGCGCTGGCTCGAAACGCGCTACGGGCTGCAGACGACGTACGAAACCTTTCGGCGCTCGCCACACAAGCAAGTCGAACCGACGTTCGTCCACACCGATCGAGACATGGGCGACTGGTCGCTGATCCTCTACCTCAATCCCGATCCGCCGCCCGGAGACGGCACGACGTTCTGGCGCGCGCGCGACACGGGCGCGATCGCGTCCGTCGCGGCGACGCCCGACGAACGGATCGCGGAGGCGCTCACCTGGCGCGACGTCGATCGGTGGGAACCGTGGCAGACGGTCCCGGCCACGCTCAATCGCGCCGTGCTGTTTCCGGCGCCGTACTTTCACTCTCGCGCGCTGTTCGACAACTACGGCGAGGCCGACAGCGCACGCCTGATTCAACTCTGTTTCGGAACCGGTGCTCTATGTGTGTAGCAGTCGCGATCGTCGCCGGGATCGGCGTGGCGGGCACCGTGTCGGCCGCGAAGATGAGTAGCAACGCCTCGAAAAACGCGTCGAAGGCCCAAGCGGCCGCGGGCGACCAGGCGATCGCGTTCCAGCGGGAACAGTACGCGCAGAGTCGCGAGGACTTCAAACCGTACGCGGCGGCGGGCGGCGCCGCGCTCGGCCGGATGGGCGCGCAGGGCGGGACGCCGGTCCAAGGATTCCGGCAAGGGCCGCCGGCGCAGCTCGGCATGCCGCAACTCGGATCGCCGACGCCGGCGGGGCAGTCTGGGCCCGCGCCGGCCGGCCAGATGATGCCGACGATGCAGCCGCAGCCGATGGGCCCGGGCCGCCAGCTGTCCGCGCAGGGGGCGCCGCAGGCCGCCGGCGGGGCGCTCTGGACGATTCAAGCGCCCGACGGCGCGACGAAACAGCTCCCACCGGAGCAAGCGCAACAGTTCATCCAACACGGCGCGCGGCGGGTGGCCTAAATGGCGGATTGGTTCGACACGACGGCCGAAGCGCAGGGGATCAGCTACACGGGCGGCTCGCCGACGTTCGATGAGAGCGCGCCGTCCCTCGGCGCGCCCGGCGCGCCGGGCGCGAAGCTCAATCCCGCGGTCCGGCAGGCGCAACTGCAAACGCTCGACGGCGCCGCGCCGCCGCAGGCGGGGCAGTTCGCGGCGACCAATCAGGGGATGCTCGACTGGGCGACGCAAAAATACGGCGTCGATCCCAAGCGGGGCGGCGGGTTTGTCGATCTGAATGCACACGGCGGGCTGCAACAGGTGGCGGCGGAGTACGCCGCGGCGACGGGCAACCGGGCCGATTTCGAGGCCGGGCCGTCCGGCGATCGGATGAACTTCGGGCAGGGCACGCAAGACGCGATGACGTCGGAGGGGCAGCTCTGGAACGCGTCGGCCAACGCCGGGGCGGCCCGGCCGGCCACGGGCAACGGATCGCCGGCGAGTGGCTGGGGCGGCGGCGCGGCGGGTGCGGGCGCCGGGGCGGCGCCGATTCCCACCGGGCCGATACCGACGGCGCCCGCGGTGGTCGGACTCGACGCGCCGGCGCCGTTCGTGGCGCAGGGCGCGCAGCTCGGGACGTTCCAAGGGCCGGCCGCGGCCGCGGCGCCGGGGCAAGTGTCCTACACGAACGCGACGGCGCCGACGGCGCTGACGGCGCAGCAGGTGGGGGCGCCCGAAAAACTCTCGTACACGCCGGGCGCGACGCCGACGGCGTTCGCCGGGGATCGGCAAGCGACACCCACATCACTGAAGTACGACGCGCTCGCGACGCCGGACGCCTACGGGCACGAGAACTTCACGGCGACCACGGCCGCCGACCTGGCGAACGATCCCGGCTATCAGTTCCGGCAAAAGGCGCAGCAAGAGGCGCTCGAGAACAGCGCGGCCGCGCGCGGCATGGTGCGCGGGGGCAATCAGGCCAAAGCACTCATGACGGCGTCGGGGGAGCTCGCCTCGCAGGAGTTCGCCAACGTCGACGCACGCCGGCGGGCCACGAACACGAGCAACAATGCCGGGCAGCTCGGCGCGTACCAGACCAACGCGCAGACCGGGCTCCAGTACAACCAAAACGCGAACCAAAACGCGCTGCAATTCGGGCAAACGAACCTCACGAACGCGGAACGAGCGAACGCGGACAACTACGGGCGGAGCTCGGCCGAAGCGCAACAGGGCTTCGCGAATGCGAACACCGTCGCGCAGCAAAACAACCAGGGCGCGATGGCAGCCGCCTCCGGCAACAATGCCGCGCAGCTCGCCGCGACCCAGGCGAACAATCAGAGCGCGCTCGCCTACGGCGGCCAGAATTTCGCGCAGCAAAACGCCGTCGAGCAGCAGAACAACCAGGGCAACGCGGCGGCGATCTCGACCAACAACGCCGCGAACCAAGCCGCGCAGGCGCAGGCCTACGGGCAGGCCTCGAACACCTTCAACACCAACGCGGCCGCCAACCAACAGAACTACGCGCAGCAGCTCGGGGCCTACCAGACCAACGCCGGGAACGCGCTCGCCTACAACCAGAACACCAACACCAGCAACCTCAACGCCTACGGCGCGCAGACCAACGCCGCGCTCGGATTCGGGAACCTGGCCCTCGGGCAGCAGAACAGCGCCAACAGCTACGCCCTCGGCCAGGGCAACCTCGGGATCCAACAGGGCCAGCTCGGCATGCAGCAGGCCGGGCAACAGTTCAATCAGGATCTCGCGACCTTCAACAGCCAGTACCAGACGGGCGTCGTCGATCCCTGGAACCGGGACTATCAGATGGCGCAACTCGGGCAACCCGCGAGGCCGGACTAAATGGGCCGCTACGCCGACAGCGTCAGTCAGATCATGCTCGAGCAGGGCCGCGCGCAGGCGCAGGCGCAGCTCGGGAGCGCGCAGGCCTGGGGGCAGGCGGCGCAGTCGCTCGGGCAGATCCCGGGCCAGGTGCTCGCGCAGCATCGGCAGCAGGCGGTGCAGGATCAGGAGCTCAAGCTGCGCCAGCAGCAGATCGAAAGCAACGAAGCACTCGAAGCGCAACGCCGGGCGGGGACGGCGGCCGCCGTCGAGCTCACCAAGCAAGATGCCGCGCTGCGCGACTACTTCAAGGGGCTCGGCGACGGCACGCCGGACGTCAAAGCGATCAACGGGATCGTCGGGCCGGAGCGCGGGATCAAAATCGCGGAGGGGTTTACCGCGATGCGGAAGCTCCAACGCGACGAGTACACCGACGGCGCGACGCAAGTCCATAAGGTCATGCTCGGGTTTACCGCGCTCTCTGATGCGCAGCGCAAGGACGCCTGGGAGGGCACACGATCGACGCTGATCGCGAAAGGGTTCATGCAACCGGCCGACGCGCCGGAAGCCTACGATCCCGCCTGGTGGCAACAAAAGGTCGCGGAGGGCGTCGAGCAAGCGAAAGCGCCCGCGCAGACGCCGGCACAGATCGCCGCGCTCGAGGCGACGACGGCGCACACGCTCGCCCAAACCGCGGCGATCGGGAAACCGACGCCGGCCGACGCCGCGACGGCGGCTCGGTTCGAACGGACGCAAGCCGAAGTCGAGCGCAACAACCGGGCGCAGAACGCGATCGCGGGACAGAACGCGGCGACGTCGGCCCGAACGGCGGCCGCGTCCGCCGGCGACAAAACGGAGCTCTCGCCGGAGGGGCTCGACGCGGCGGCGATGATGTTCGCCAAAACGGGCCAGCTCCCAGCACTTGGCAACGGCGACAAATCGACGCGGAAAGCGATCATCAACCGGGCGGCCGCGCTGGTCCCGGGGCTCGACGTCGCGACGGCGAAAGCGGATTTCGGCGCGAATACCGCGTCGCTCCGGGGAATGCAAACGCAGCGCGACACCATCAGCGCGTTCGAGCAGACGGCGTCGAAGAACATCGACATTTTCCTTGAGCAAGCCGGGAAAGTAGTCGATACCGGATCGCCGATGGCCAACACGGCCGTGCGCTTGATCTCCGGGAAGATGCTCGGCAGTCCCGATCAGGCGCAGTACGAGGCAGCGCGCCAAGTCGCCGTCAACGAGATCGCGAAGATCACGAACGGCGGCGGCCTGAGCGGGGTCCTGTCCGATTCGGCCCGCCATGAGATCGCCGAGTTCAACCCGCAGAACGCGACCCTCAAGCAGACCGTCGCCGTGATGCGGCTGCTCAAGCGCGACATGGCGAACCGCGCGAGCTCGATGGACGACCAGATCGGGGCGATCACCGACCGGATCTCGAAAGGCGCGGGCGGCGCGGACACCAAGAAGGCGACGACGATGCGCGCGCGGGATCCACAAGGGAAGCTCCATGAAGCCCCGGCCGGGACGGCGCTGCCGACGGGCTGGACGGTGGAGCCGTAATGCCGCAAGGCTGGACGGCGATCCCGGAGCCGACGACGCCAGCCGCGCCCGCGGGCTGGACGCCCGTGGCGCCTGTCGAGACGGCGGCGACGGGGGCCGTCAGGCCGATCGCGGCCGACGAGCCGGACACGTATTGGCATGGCGCGTTGAAGGGCGCCAAAGAAGGCGTCGCGGGCGGAGCCAAGGGCTTCGTGGAAGGGATGGCGCAGAGTCCCGCGCATTTCGTGCAGGGCCTCGTGTCGCTGTTGACGACGAATCCGCTGACCACGGCGGGTGAGACCATCGCCGCGATCAAGCGTCTGCCTGAGTCGATCCGGCAGGCCGGCGGCGATCCGGAAGCGTGGGGCCAGGGGGTCGGCGACGTGACCGGCCAGACGATGATCGGCCTGGCCGCGCCTGCGGTCGCGCGTGGGACGGCGCGCGGCGCCCGGGCCGTCGCGACCTCCCCGATCGTCCAGCGGGTCGCACCGAGCCTCGTGAAACACGCCGCCACCGCGGCGGGCGCGGCCGTTGCCGGGCCCGCCGGCGCGATTGTGGGTGCCGGCATCGGGGAACACATCGCCGACGCCTTGCGCACCGGGGCGGCCGCGGCGGAGCGGCCGGCCGCGGTCGGGAAGGTCGTCGGCAAAGCGCCCACCGTCAACGCCGCGGTGATGGACGCGCTGAACGAGCTGCGCGCGGCACCGCCCGGGCCCGCCGGCGCCGCCCGCCTGCCCGAGTATCCACAAGCCGCGGCGGACACCATGCGCCGGTTGCAGGAGCGGCCGACCGTCACGAGTGCGCGCCCGTCGCCAGCGAGTGCGCCCGTCACGGCGCCGCCGGTCACCGCGCCGTTGGTGGTCGCCGCACCAGGCCCGCGCCTGGTCGCCTCGCATCCGCCCGCCGCGCCGACCCCCACCGTCCGGAATCTGAACGATGTGCCGGCCCCGGCGACGGTGGCCACGCGGTTCAACCCGACGTCCGCGTTGCGTGACGTCAAGGACGTGTTCGCGACGCTCGACGTCCCGCCGCTCCGCGCGGAAGCCACGAACGCGATGGAACTCGTGCGCCGCGGCCTGTCCCCGGAGGACGCCGTCGCCCGCATCCTCAAAACCCGCGCGCCCGCGTCGGCGGGGGCCGACCTCGCGGCGCGTCTGGCGCAACCGAGCGACGCGACGATGCACGCGCGCGTCGCGGCGCGCAATGCCGCAGGACGGTGGACCGAATGAGCTTCACACTCGCGCCATATGAGACGCGGCAATATTTCGACGGCGCCGGGAACCCGCTCAACGGCGGGCTGATCTACGTGTACGAAGCGGGCACGGCGACGCCGACGCCGACGTACAAGGACAGTCTGGGCACGCTGAATACCTGGCCGGTCGGCTGTGATTCGGAGGGGCGCTGCGCGATCTTCCTGTCGACGACGCTCTCGTACACGTTCATTGTCAAAACGTCGGCCGGCGTGGTCGTGCCGGGCGCCGGCGGCGGCGCGCCGGGGTTCGCACCAGTCGGGGCCGGGTCCGCGGGCCTGGGGTCCGTGTTCGCGTTTGAATCCGCCTCGGGTGCGCCAATCGTCAACACGGCGTACATCGTCGGCGCCGGGTTCGAGACGCTGCATCCGGGCACGAAGGTGCTCGAGCGGGATAGTGCCGATCTGCCGGGGACGTACGTCCTCGAGGCGACGGGGCTCTGTTATCCGGCCGGGACGCTCACCGTCGCGATCGTCAACCTCTCCGACGGCGCGCCGCAAACGCCGCTCGCGACGCTCACGATCACGAACGCGACGGGCGACGTCCAGCGCTCCGGGCCGATCACGTTCGGCGCGCCGGGCACGCTGAAGCGCTACGGGATCAAGCCGATCGTGAGTGCCAATACCGGGTACCTGATCGGCGTCGATCTGGTGCGAACGTCCTAGAAGGGGATTCCATGTTCAGAGTGCATAGTCGTCGGCTCGTCGTCGCGTTCCTGCTCGCGCTCCTGCCGGCGGCCGCGGCCGCGCAGCCGCAACCGTTCACGGCGACGACGCTCAAAGCGACGGACGGCACGGCGTCGGCGCTCTGCGTCGGGTGTCCGATCGCGACGCTGGTCCCGGCGGCGAACAGTGGCGCGCGCCTGGCGACGATCACGATCGATCCGCTCGTCGCGCCGACGATCACGACGAACAAGCTCTATAACGTCTCGGGCGCGCTCAGTTGGAACGGGACGACGCTCGCGACGGGATCGACGATCGCCGGCACGACGAACACGATCGGCCTCTTTACCGGTGTGGCGGCGATGGGCAACTCGATCATGACGCAATCGGGCGCCGTGATCACGGTCCTCGGGACGATCGCGGGCGCGCACAGCGGGAGCGGGGCGCTGCTGACGGCGATCCCGACGTCGGCCGTCTCGAGCGGGAATTACGTCGCGTCGGTCGCCAGCGGGACGGGGCTCACGTCGAGCGTGCCGACGGGCAACGCCGCGGCAACCACGGTCAGTCTCAACAATACGGCCGTCACGCCGGCGGCGTACGGGAGCTCGACGGCGATCCCGACGTTCACGGTCGATCAACAGGGCCGGCTCACGCTGGCGTCGACGGCGGTCGTCGTCGCGCCGGCGGGGACCCTCACCGGCGCGGCGCTCTCCGCGGCGGTGCTCGGGGCGGCGGGCGCCTGGACGGTCCCGGGGCTCCTGACGGTGAACGGGTTCGGGACGCATAGCATCAGCGCGGGGGCGGTCGGGAGTCAGACGTTCCAAGTCGTCAACACGCTCGCCGGCGTCGCGAATGACGCCGTAATCTTCGTCGGCAACAACTCGAGCGCCGCGCGCGGCCGGTTGCATCAACTCTCGACGACGTACACGACAGCGAACCGCTATATCGCCGATGGGACGCTGCTCGACGGGACGGGCGCCGGCGGCCTGACGCTGGCGGCGACGAACGGATCCGGCGTGCTCCGGATCTTCAGCGGCGGCACGGTGCAACGGGCGCAGTACGACAGCAACGGCAACTATTCGCTCGGATCCGCGGCCAATTTGACCGATGCCGTTACGACGCCGACGATCGGCGCCGGCCTGGGCACCGGCGCGACGATCGTCGGGAAAGCGTTCGCGTTCAAGCTCACGCTCGGAACGACGCCGGTCGATGGGGTCGTGAATTTCGGGGCAACCTTTACCAACAACCCGATCTGTGTTGCGAACGGGATCCCGATCTCCGGGACGGCGCCGCAAGCCGGCGGCGCCGTGGCGTCGAGCGTCAATATCAAGCTGGGATCGGCGCCGGTGGTCGGCGATGTGATCAACGTCCTGTGTCGGGGGTACTGAAACCATGAAAAACACGCTGATCGTCCTCGTCGTCCTCGTCGTGTTCGGTCTCGCGGCGGCCGCGCAAGAGCGGATCAACCTCGCGACGCCGAACCCGCTCCCGGTCCAAGTGACGGGCTATACGGTCAGTGCGCTACACCTGACGTGGGAACCGACGCCGCAGATCGTCGTCGTGCTCCGGGCGACGGACGGCACGACGCTGGACGCCGTGTACGAGGGCGCGATTGCGACGTCCCTCATGGTGGCGTTGAATAAAGCGAACCTCTCGACGCGTTCGCTCGTGCAGCGGATTTTCGATCGCCTGATTCTCGACGGAAAGATCGTCGGAACGGTGGCGGGGGCGGTTCCGTGAGGCGGATCCTCGCCGGCCTGATCGTCGCGCTGATCGTCGGCGGCCGTCTGACGGCGCAGGCGCCGGCGCCAGCGGTTCCGACGCTCACCGATCTGCAACGCGTCACGCTCGGGTACCGGGTGCTCGCGCAACGAAACGCGACGCTTGAGCTCGAGCTCTTGGTCCGGGAGCTCGCGCAACCGGGCTACACGCTCGACGTCAACGCCGGGATCTATGTCCCGGCAGAGGAGAAACGCGCACCATGACCGACCCGATCGATCCGCGGCCGCCGCCCGTCGTCGCCTATTGGGCGATCTCGATCCTCAATTCGCGGACGTTCTGGTTCAACGCCGCCAACGCAATCCTCTCGCTCCTCTCGATGTCGGAGATCGTCACGCTGATCCCGGCCCGCTTTCTCCCGCTGCAGCTCGCGATCGTCGCCGTCGTCAATCTCTATCTGCGCACGGTCACGACGCGGCCGGTCGCGTTTATCGCGCAGGGCACGACGGCGCCGGTCCTGGTCGCGAAGCTCGGGCCGCCGCCGGCGCCGGCGCCGCCGACGATCGGCGACTGACAACCTGCAGGGCGCGCACGGGCGCGCCGGAGTCCCGCTGATGAACGTCCGAATCAAAACGGCGCACGGCTATGCGAGTTTTCAACCCGACGGGCGCCTCGAGTACCGGCCGGTCGCCGGCGCCTGGGAGAACCTCGAGATCGAGGGGCTGACGCTCGAGGTCGCGCCGGGCCCGGGGCCGGTCGATCCGATCGAACCGCCCGGCCCGATCGCGTCGCCGGATGTCGGCTATGTGGCGGCCGTCAAGGCGCAGCTCGAGGCGCAGGGCGTCAACCTGTCGGGCCCGTGCGGGGCGTTCGCGATCACGAAGCGTGTCGCCTGGGGGCTCCGGGGGCACGGCTACGGACTTTTGAGCAAGCCGTCCGGGAACAACTGCGACGGCTACGCCACCGACATTGTGATGCGCAACGACGGAAGCGGAGACATCGTGGACGTGCTCGGCGACGGCGGCAACGGCAACCGGCCGCTCTGGGGGATCAGCGATACCGTCGAGCCGTCCCGGTGGCGGCCGCCGGTGCAACCGTGACGGTCGGCAGTGGCGGCGGCGCCATGAGCGGGCCGCCGCTCCCGGTGTGGGCGCGGATCCTGGGGATCGTCGGGATTCCCGGGTCGATCGCGCTGTTCGCGGTGTGGTTCGGATCGCAATCGATCCCGCAACTGCAGAACGAAGTCAAGATGCTGCGTGAAGTCGTCCAGCATCAAAACGTCCTCAACGAACAGATCGCCGCGCGCGGCGCGGAACATACGCGGCTGCTCCAAAAAATCTGCTCGGCGGCGTTCGCCAAAGAGGAGGAGAAACAGCGATGTTTCGATCGCTAGAGGCGGTATTCGCGACGACGACGCGGCTCCGGGCGGGGCTCCGGGCGCTGCAACCCAATCTCCGGATCGTGATCCTCGGTGGCGTCGTGGTCGGCGTCCTGATGGTGGGGGTCTACCTGGTGATCTGGCGGCGACAGGCGCATGAGAACCGGACGGCGATCGCGCTGTTGACGGTCACGCTCGATGGGGAACTCAATCGCCGGAAAGTGATGGAGGCGTCGGCCGACGCGCGGCTGCATGAGGTCGAGCGGACGCTCTACACGAAACCGACGCCGGCGGAGGCGCCGGGCCGCCGGCCGTCCGTCTTTGAACCATATCAAGTCAACCGGGACACGGAGATCCGCAACCGAATCCGGACGCTCGAGGCGAACCGGCAGGCGCTCGAAAAGCAGATCGCGGACCTGGGGAAGCGGCTCGACGAGATGGCGCGCGCCGGCGTGAAACCGTGAGGCGGGCTGTTCTCGGTGTAATTCTCCTGCTGCTGCTCCTGCCGGCGCCGGCGGCCGCGCAAGAGCCGACGCCGTTCCGGTGGGACGCGCGCGAGGTGATCCCGAAACGGATCTCGGATGTCGCCGTCGGCGTCGTCGTCGGGCTCGACGTCTGGACGGCGTTCCGCGCGGAGGATCATCGGGAGCGGTGGGCGTTCGTCTGTCGCAACCTGATCACGCTCGGCGTGACGGAAGTCACGAAGCGCACCGTACATCGAACGCGGCCGAACCGGTCCGATCGGCTGTCGTTTCCGTCGGGGCACGCCGGGATCGGGGCGGCGGCCGCGAGCTCGCCGCTGACCGCGTCGCTCGCGCTCACGGTGTCCTGGGGGCGGCAAGCGGGCGGGATGCATTTCGGATCCGACGTCGGCGTCGGTGCCAGCCTGGGCGTGTTCTCCCGGTGGGTGTGTCCGAAGATCGTCGGCGGGCCATGAGTATTTGGCATACGCAAGAGGTGCACGACGCGGCGACGCGCGTCCTCGCGCTGCATCCGGGCGCGGACGCGGCGACGTGCGCGCTCGTCGAGGTCACGATCCTCGAGGTCACGACGGCGGCGCTCTTGGCGAAGCACGCGGGCGCCTGGGAGATCGTGCGGCTCTATACCGTGGAGGCGCAGCTCCCGGGAGAGGTCGGCGTCGCCGTGATTGGGGTCTGGGTGACGTGTGGGCGGAATGCCGTTGTTTGACGGGAACGCGATCGCCGCGGCGCTCGAGCGCGCAGGCGCGCCGGCCGGCGCGACGAAAGCGTTTATCGTGTCGGGGGAAACCGGGCCGGCGGGCGGGCTCAAGGCGGCCTACGTGCAAAAGGTCGCACACGGGTGGGCGGTCGACGTGGAGCTCGAGATCGCCTATACGGGCACGGTCAGGGCCCGCGGCGGCGTGGTGTGGTCCGGGTAACCCACCGTCTCAGACGTCCCAGACACGGGTTGCCTCGCGTCGCGCACCAGGCGGTCGACATACGGACTCAATTCATCGAGCGAGAGGGTCGGGCGGTCGGCGCGCGGCCCCGGCCAGGGCGGCGGGGTGAGTCGCACCATGAGCTCGTCCATGTACGTGTCGCGCACCGGCGGTAGGCGCGGCGCGACGATCGCGGCGCCGACGAGCTGGAACAGGCCGCGGCGCGTCATCGCTCGATCATCCGTCAGCGGTACACTCCCCGCATGGACCTGCTTGAGATCATTGCGCCGCTGCCGGCCACGAACCCCGTCAAACGGTTGATCGAGTTCTGCACGCAGGAGCTCCAGCTCCCGGCGTGGCAGGTCGCCGATATATTGGGGCGCGCGCAGCGCGTGGCGGCCGCGGTCAAGACGCTCAGCGCAGAGGCCACGCACGAGCAGGACGAGCGGCGCCGGCAGGAGGACTTCGCGCAGCGGATGCGGGAGTTGGCCCTGATAGCCGCCCCGTTCCACGTGAAGCCGTTCAGTGAGGCGGACGACTAAACGCCTTCAGCATCGCCAACAGATCCGCCGCTTCGGCACGTTCGAATAGCGCGAGGCCGGGCGCGGCACGCTCGAGCGCGGCGGCCCGCTGGCGGCCGAGATCGGCTTCGACGTCGGGATCGCGCGCAATCAGCACCTGCCCGATCGCCTGGATCGTGGCTTCTAAGTCGGCAATCTTCCGCACCAACTGGACGATGGCGCGCCGGTAGACTTCATCGTCGATCATCGTCGGTCCCTCCGGTCAGTCAGGTCTCAGACGGTCTCCGACACGCGCCGGCGGATCGGCCATCGCCTGGCCCACGAAGTACTGATCCCCGCGGCAGATCACGTACAGGTGCGTCCGTTCCGCGGTCGATCGATCGGCGTACGGCTGCTCGATCACATGCGGGGTGCGACAGTGGGGACAGCGGTAGGGTTCGCCGGCGCGCAGCGGGGAAGTCTCAGACGTCTCAGACACTACATCTTCCCGTCGTTGAGGTCGCTCAACAGCCGGGGCACGCGCAGCCCCTTCAGCCGGACGCGCTTTTTCCAGCCGCTCATTTTGTGCGGCTTGCACAGCAGGCACCCGGCCCGCGTGTTCTTCGGCCGCCGTCGCTTGTGGTGGGCCATCCGTCAGTCCGTCGTCTTCGTACGGCCCGTCGTCGGCGCATGACCCCGCAGAATCTGGTCCGCGACGCGAAGCGCCGGCAGGAGGTTGCCCCCGGTGCAGTGCCGCGTCGCCTCGGTCAACTGCGCGGTCTCGTCCGCGGTGGCCACGAGGAACGCGTCGGTCAGAATCGCGATCTCGGCTTGCGCCCGCGGGGAGAGTTGTTCGATCTTCTGCATCAGGCGCCGGACGTCGGGGCGGCGGGGTGGCACGCGCTAGCCCTTCGCCACCGAGAGCGCGCCCATCCGGAGGGCCATCAGTGGGCGCTCCCGTCCTGCATGTCCCGCAAGAGCGCGATCGCGGCCCGGTTGGCCGCCAGCGCGGCGACGGCGGCGACATCGTGCGCGGCGACCGCGGCGCTCATGGCGGAGATCGCCACGCCCATCTCGCGATTCGCGGTGCGCAACGCCTCGATCGCGTGATCGTGCTGGTTGAAGAGTTCCGTAAAGCGCCGGTCCTGTTCGGGATTCAACATAAGAATAAGTATACGCTTACGGGGTAAGCATAGCAACGAGAATCGCTACGGCGACGGCGGTTTCTTGCGGTTCTTCCAGCGGCCCGCGGCGGCTTTCTTCGCGCGCGCCGTGCGGGCGGCCGGCGTCATGTTCTTGGCCGCGGTGGCGCCGCCGCGGGTGCCTTCTTGGCGGAAGTAGTCGAGGGCGGCGACGGGAAAGCGGGCACGAGCAGCCATGCAAAGAATCTTACACCCTAAGCGTCGTTTTCGCTTGCATTGTTTGGGGGGTAAGCATATATTGAATGGGTAAGCGGCGCCGGCCGGTGTAGCAAGCACCGACCGACACCTAACCGACAACCTGGGTTAGCAGGTCGAACGGCTCCCGCCATTCTACGGGAACCCTTCCGACCGGAAAGTGTTCCCTCCATGCTCCCGTCGTTTCTCCGCCCCGAGCGCGTGCCGTACGCCTCCATCGAGATCGTCCCGGCGCCCGTCGTGTGCGCCTACTGCCCGACGTTCGATCCCACCGTGCGCCCGGCGCCCGGCACGTCCCACGGGATCTGCCCGGCCTGCGCGGCCACGTTCGAGCAAGGGGGCCGCTGATGCGATCCCCGTCCTCGACATACCTCTACGGCTTCACGTCCACCTTCGGCGCCACGGTCAACGTCACCGCGGCCGACTACGCGGCGGTTGACGCGGACATGGCTGCGGAGATCGCGGCGGAGCGCACCGACCGGACGCGCTTCCGTGCGCTGCTGACCGACCCGACGACCGGCCCGCGCCTCGACGCCATGCTCGCCGACAACGCCCGGATCGACGCGCAGCTCCGTGAGGACGACCGCCTCGAGGACCTGCGCCAGGGCGATGACGGCGACACCTGCGGCGCCGCGTGCGGCTACTGCGGCCGCTGTTCGTAACACCCACACCACCACGCACCCCAACCAGGAGCCGAACCGATGCCCAACCTGAACGACCTGTTTCCGTCGAAGTTTCTCAAAGCACACGATCTCCAGGGCCACACGCCCGCCGTCACCATCGCCCGCGTCGGCGTCGAAGCGATGGGCCGCACGCGCGAGACGCTGCCCGTCGTCTACTTCAAGGGCAAGGCGAAAGGGCTGAAGCTCAATAAGACGAACGCCGCCGCGATCGCCGACATTGCCGGCTCGGCGCAGACGGAAGACTGGATCGGCGTGGCGGTCACGCTGTACGCGACGGTCGCCGACTTTGGCGGCCAGACGTACCCCGTCGTCCGCGTGCGCGCGGTCGTCCCCGCCGTCGCCCCCGTCGCGGGCTCCCGGGCGCCGCGTGCCCTGAACGCCATCACGCGCGCACTGCCGCCGCGCCCGCCGGCGCCACTCGACGAGCTGGACGTCGACCTGCAGGACCGCGGGGGTCGGTCATGACCCGCCGTCCGCCGACCCGTCGCGACGGCGCCGCCGGCCGCTTCTACGAGGTGGACGGGCAGCTGCTGCCGTCCGTCACGCACATCCTGTCCGCCATTGCGAAGCCGGCGCTGATTCCGTGGGCGGCGAAGGTCGAGCGCGAAGCCGTGACGCAGGCCGCCGCCGATCTCTACATGCAGTGGGCCGCCGACGCACAGCGCAAACCGCTCCCGCGCTCGTGGTATCTCGCCACGCTGCAGGCGCAGCTCGGCCAGGTGCGCTCGCATCAGACGGTGCTGGCCAAGGCCGGCGATCTCGGCACGGAGACCCACAAGCTGATCGAGTGGACGATGCGCACCGCGATCGGCGCTGTCGCCGGGCCGCAGCCGATCGTGTGCGCGCAGGCGCGGTTTGCCTTTCAGGCGTTCGAGGCGTGGGCGACGAGCGTCCGGCTGAAACCGGTGCTGATCGAGCAGACGGTCTATTCGACCGTGCACGGCTACGCGGGGACGATGGATGTGTTGGCGCGCGTCAACGGCGTCCTGACGCTGGTCGACTTCAAAACCGGCAAGGCGATCTACGCGGAAGCCCGGCTGCAGAGTGTGGCCTACAGCATGGCGCTGCAGGAGATGGGCTATCTCGCGCCAGCCGCGGCGGTGATCGTGCGGCTGCCGAAGGTGGCCACCGATCCGGCGTTCGAAGTGCAGACAGTCCCCCCGGTGGCGGATCTGTTCCCGGTGTTCCTCGCCGCGAAAGCGCTGTGGGCCTGGAGCTATCAGAACGAGGCGGCGTATCGCAAACGCGCCGGCACCGCGGCGTAAACGGCGGGCGGGTCTGAGACGTCTGAGACACGCACGCCCTCGACCCGTCATCTATCCTGACAGTCGTTCACCCATCGGTCGGTTTGAAAGTTGCCCGCTCATGAAAGCCCGCCTCGTCGCCGTCGCGTTCGCCCTCAGCCTGCCCGTCGTCGCGGCCGCGCAGAATTCCGGCGCCCCGCTGGCCGCCGTCACCGCCGCGGAATTCTCCCGACTGGGGTTGTATCTCGCCGATGCGTCGACCTTTTCGGCCGGCTGGGACCAGATCGTCCGCCTGCCCGTCGCCGACGCACGGATCGTCCGCGGGTTCTATCGCGCCAGTGACGGGATCTTCGTGTTGACGCTCGAGACGGACTACGGGATCGTGCTGGCGCAGTCGCCCGTGTGGCAGCTCCGCGCCGGCCTGACCCATCTCGATCTGACCGCGCTCCACACCGACGGCACGGTGTGGCCCGATCTGGGCCTGCAGGGCGTCGGGTTGATCGTCGTGTTCGGGTACGACCGGCAGACGGGCGCCGCCGTGCGCTCGCGGATCTACTGGCCGAACCCGATGCCGCCCGGGCTGTAACGGTTCGCTCTGCCTTCGCGGTGCGGGACTGAACACCTGTCTGAATCGGAACTCACCTATAAAGGAACACGCCCTCGCAACCCATCGGCCCGTCGAAAGCCCGTTCATGAAAGCCGCGGCCGTCCTGATCTCCCTGGCGCTCAGTCTGCCCGTCGCCGTGGCCGCGCAGTCGTCGACGCCGGCGGACGGGACGACCATCGCCATCTTTATCGGGCCGCAGTCGCGCGAGGGGTTCACGGACGTGGATCGTGGCATTCTCGATTCGATCAAAGACATCCAAGATCACTTCCGTCACGCCTCGGCCTTCACCGTGGTGTCGACGCCAGAGGCCGCGGACATGCGGCTCTTGGTGGTCGGGCGGCGAACAGCGGGCTCATCAGGCTCCGTCGGCGTGCCGATCGGCACGACGACGATCTTCGTCCCGATCAAGCGGCGCGTGATCGACACCCTGCTCCAGATCGGCACGTACGAGAAAGCCATCACGAGCGAAACCGAGGACCACGAGGCGTGGAAGGCGTCGGCCAAAACCGTCCTGAAGGACGTCCAGGCGTGGGTGGCGGCGAATCGTGCGGCGATTGCGCTGATGCGCAAACGCTGAGTGAAGCCGGTAACAGGGCGGCTCGAAAAGCGTAGCCGAAAGTTGGCCGCGAGGCCCGTACCGCTATGTACAGGCCACCCAAGGACGTGGCCCTTTCAAAGGCTGGAACACGGGCCGGTCGTGGGAGTGGATCGTGGGAGTAAGGCGAAGCCTCGCAGAATCTGCCGATAACACGCTCGTCTGGCGATACGGCCGACGGCTCATAACCCAAAGGTCGCGGGTTCAAATCCCGCCCCCGCAACCAACCTTTCTCTCTGAAATTCCTCGATAACTAACGATCGGGCGGCCATCGGGCGCGGCGCGAGCCGTGTCAGGCGACGTCTGATTTCCGCGCCAATTCGCGCGCTTTCGCGTCCCGTCGCTGGCGTCTCGTGGGAGCTCGTCGTGGGAGTGGGGCAAAGACCTTGCCGCCAAAGCGGTCGTCCAGGCGGGCGCTGATGGCGGCCTGCTGCTCCGGCGTCGCCGCGTAGTAGAACGTGCGTCCCGTCTCGATGGACGTGTGCCCGAGCGCCTCCTGGACATCGCTCGGGTCGCCGCCGCGGCGGCGCAACGTCTGCGCCGTGGACGCCCGCAACTGGTACGGGCGGATGCCTTTCGGCCAGCCGGCGCGCTGGATCGTTTTGGAGAACGAGCGGCTGTCGTAGTTGCCCCAGGCCTGGGCCGCGACGAACAGATCCCACGCGGCCCGCTGCTCGTCGTTCAAGAGCACGTCCGTGTTGTAGCCGCCCTTCGCCGTTCGCGTGAACCACTGGCGCCGCTCCAGGTCGAGATCCACGCGCTCCGTCCGCATCACTTCCACCGGCCGCTTGCCCGTGGTCGCCAACACCAGGAAGCGGGCGCGCGTTTTTGCGTCGCGCAGCGTGCCGGCGATCTCGTGCTTCCGGAGCTCGAGGGCGACGGCGCCGATGGTGACGTCGGGCACGGACACCGGCCGCGGTTTCGGCTTGGCCGGGATCTTCACGTCGTCGAGCGGGGTCGGGCTGCGCGCGCCGTCGAGCCGATGGAAGAGCGCCTCGAGCACTCGGACACGGTGCCGGATCGTCCGCGCTGCATAGCCCTGCTCAAGCCAGGTGGCGATGGCGAGCTCGACATGGGCTTGGGTGATCTGCCAGCGCCGAATGTGCGCCGGCAGGTACTGCAGCCAGGCGCGGAGATGCGACCGCTCGCTTTTGAAGCCGCGATGCCCCTTCAACCGCTTCAGGGCGCTGACAACGTCACGCGCGAGCGACCCACGCGGATCGCGGGGGGCCAGCTCGGCGTGTTGGCCGATCTGCCGCTTCCGCCACCGCACCAGCAGATCGAGCGGTTTGTCGATCGGGAAGCGTGTCTCGATCGGCTTCCCGTGCGCGTGGTAGATCACCGATCGGCCGAACGCATCCTCATAGATGCCGGTGGCGAGACGACGACGCTTCGGCAATTGTGTTATCCACCGTCAACCGCGTTTAACTGACACAGGAGCGGGTAGCACCGACGGCGACGGAGATCGCACGTACACAGCAGATGCGGAAAGTAGTCGCTGAGCAGAATTAAGTCTGCCGATCGCGGCGATGTCCCCCTTTTTGCCGAGTGGGTTCACTGACGGTCTGACGGCCGGCCGGCGCGGAGGCGTGATCGGGTTTTCGGTCGCGTTCCTGCTCGCGGAGCGGAGCCGGCCGCGACGTTGGTTCGCTGTCAGAGAGCGCGTCGGAGAGCTCCTGTACGTAGGCGTTGAACCCGTCGAGGGCGAGGAGCGAGGCCGGATTCATGCCGGGCTTTTTGTTCAGCCATCGGCTAAACGTGCTCGGCATCATGCCCATTTTCGCGGCCAGCACTTTCTGACTGACCCCGTGTTTGATTAGGCGCAACACCCGTTGCCGCAATCGGGCATTGGAGTCCATTCGCGACAACAGTAGCTGCCCGCCTGCATGAAAAAGTGCCGGCGAAAGTGTATGTCCCTCCAGGGATGCGTTTGTACAACTAGTTGTTGACAATTTCTTGCAAGAAACATATCGTCCCTGCATGGAACGGACCGAGAGGACTCCCTTACGCACGGCGATCTTTCACAGCGGCATTCGACAGGTCGTCATCGCGCAGAAGACCGAGATCAGTGAGGCCCGCCTGAGCAAGATCGCGAACGGCTACCTGGAAGCGACCGCTGATGAAAAGCGGAGAATCGCGCGGGCGCTAAAGCGATCCGTGCAGGATCTCTTTCCAGAGTCGATTGCGTCATGAGCATGAGCGCGAAAGCGGTCGCGGACTATCCGGAGCGGCTGTTTGCGCCGGACATGGCCGAAATTTTCCGTGTGAGCCTGAAGCGGTTCTACGCCTTGGATGCCGAAGGCGCGTTCGACTTTGCGCGGACGCGGCCGACGATCGGGCGGAAAAGCTGGAGTCGGGATCGCGTGCGCCAGTATTTCGCGGGCGAGATCACCAGTCTCGTCGACCGCGGCCGTCTCCGAATTGCGTGATGGCGTACGACCGACTCGCGGACGGGCGGATGTGGCTCACCACGGGCGATGCGGCGAAGCTCTTGGGATTGACGCGGGAGGGCGTGCGGTTCTTGGTGCGCGATCACCAGCTCGCGTGTGAGTACGCGGCCTCGGGACAGCGGCTCTTTCGACGTGGCGACGTACGACGCGTGCTCATCCAACGCACTGAGGATCGGGCCCGGCACCGGGCCTCGGTGCTCCAAGCGGTGAGGGTGCACATGCTGAAAGTCCCCCACGAACCCCGGCAACTCGCGCTCTTCGGGCGCACGCAGCTCCGCCTGGTGCGATCCGGGCCGGGATCAGGCGAAAGTGCCCTTGACAAGGGTCAAGTGAAAGCCGCGAAAACGTGCGGCACATCGCATGGATCCGAGAAGCGGTCTTATGTTGACCGAAAGGTCGCCGGCCGCTGATGCCAACCGCCCGACACCGCGGCGCGCACAAGCGGCAGCTCATGAGCCGCGAGGCCTTCGAGCACTTCGTGGGCAGCATGAACGTCCCGATCTACGCGCGGGCGCCGTACGAGATCGCGCCCTGTGACTGCGGGGACCTGGTGTGCCACGGCTGGCGGCTCATCGAACGCTTCCGGCCCGTGTCTGAGACGTCTCAGACACCGTCGGAGACCCGCCCGGCGATCCTACAGAAAACTACAGGTTTCGAAACCGGGCGGCGACCATGACCCCGCGTGCGGATCGCGACGACGGCGTCACGCGGCATCCCGCCCAACGCTGCCCGCTGTGCGCCGCGACGCTCGATGCGGCGGGCACGTTCGAGGGGCCCGCAGTGCCGCCGGCGCCCGGCGATTGGACCATCTGTTCGAAATGCCTCCAATGGCTCGTGTATCTCGACGGGTTCGTGCTGCGCCCGGTGACGGATGGCGAGTGGCTCGCCTTGTCGGACGCGGAGCGGCGCGTGCTCACGGCGCAACGCGATCGCGTCCGCCGCGCGTGGAGCCATCCATGAAGCCCACCGACGATCTGCTGATGCAGGCCCAGGTCCTGATTGCCCGCGCCCGGGCCGACTTCGCGCGCGACGTCGACGACCTCCTGCAGGAGTGGACGGTCTACAGCGCGAGTCTCGGCGATGCGATCGGTGAGGTCAGCCGAACGGAGGCGCTGCGGGCGTTGCGGGCGTTCGTGCTCGAGCGCTTCGATGCCAACCTGGCGCTCCCAAGGGCGGGCGATGAAAGTTGATAAGCAGCTCCGCGACGCGACGCGGCGGAACTTCGAGCTGATCAGCGGGAGCAAGACGTTCTGCCTGCTGTTCAACGACAAGATGATCGAGGAGGTGATCCCGGTCATTCAGATGGGCCTGGCGGTCTACCTCGATAAGCCGATCGTGATCTTGGCGCCGAAGGGGTCGGTGATGCCGGGGAATTTGCGCGCGATGGCAACGGCCGTCGAAGAGTACGACCCCGACGAGCCCGCCACGCTGGAGGCGGCCGTTCAACGGCTCGCGCGGAACGGGAAGATGTGATGGATCCCGCGTGGACCGCCGTCGTCTGGACGCTGGTGATCGTCGCCGGCGTGGGGCTGCTCGGCCTGGCGCTCCTGCGGTGGCGGCGGCATCGGACGGATCCCGCGGTGTTGACCGAGGCCTGGCGGAAGGATCACCCGTGAAGCTCGACACCATGACCGATGAGGGACTGCTCGGGCTGCTGAAGTACGAGCGCGAGATTGAATCGCAGCGGGGCAGTGTGGAGCGGGTCGAGCGATCGCTGCGGAAGATCGCGCGGATTCAAGCGGAGTTAGCGCGACGGGCGGGCCGAGAGGTCGAGGAGATCCAGGTGCGGGGGCACGCCGGATCCCCTCGGGAAGACGAACGCGGAACCTAGAGGAGCGTAACGAACAAGACGACGCGATTCCCAAGCGTCAGACCTTAACTGAGGATCGATCCCCGGCCTGCACAGCGCGTGAGAACGTGTGCACGCGGCGCGAGGACCGATCCGTGTCACCGGGAGCGCGTCGACGATGGACCGAGCCACCAGCCCATCAGCAACGAATTATAGATCTACCCGACTCGTCACGAGCCTGTCGGTCGCGTACCGAACGCACGCGGGCGGTGGGCGATGAGCACCGCCGCCGTGGAGCGGGTCAAGACGTACAGCCATCCGCACGTGAAGGGGAGCGCGCGGCGCTTACTCGAGGTGATCGCAACCCAGATTCCGGAGGGGCAGACGATGACCCCCCCGCTCAGGATCGAGGACCTGGCCGCACTCATGGACTATGGCGAGCCCACGGCGCGGCGCCGCCGCCAGACCTTGCTCGAGGTCGGCGCGGTGCGCATCCTCGGCGGCGGCCAGGGACAGGTCAGCCGCTACGAGCTGCTGCTCCTGCCCGACGCGCGCGGGGCGGATCCCGTCCTGCCGCTGATCGGGGCGGCGGCGCCGCCGCGCGCCCGGCGTCCGCGTGCGTCGGACGGGCCGACGTTTTTCGATACACCCCCAGCCGACACGTCTGACCATGAGGGCGAAAGGACAGTGGAGAACTTCGATCATTTTGATCGAAGTTGGCGGCGGTACTTCGATCACTTTGATCGAAGTTGGGGGGCGGTACTTCGATCACTTCGATCACTTTGGGTGGTACCTCGATCACTTTCGGCGACCAACTTCGATCATTTTGATCGAAGTGTCACCCGCGAGCGACATAGGGAGGACATAGACGGTACGCGCGCGCGCGACGTACACACTTTTAAGAACGTACACACACACACGCCGCCGGCGGACGAGCCCGTCAGAAAACATGACGTCGCGAAACCGGACATCGCACCGTGTCGCTGGGCCGGCACGGTGCACGCCTGGTGCGGCCGCGTCTGCGTCCCGTCGGGCCTCCATCACGAACTGCTCCGCAAGGGGCACGACGCAGCGTGGCTCGTGGCGTTCTACGCGCGAACGTGCGCCGCGCTTCCCGCCGACGAGCCGATCATCGTCGATGATTACAAATTCTGGCGGGCGGCGCTGAAAGCCGAGCTCGCGAGTACGGCGCCGGCGCGCGCATCGCCCGCCACCGAGGACTCGTTCAGCCGCCGCGAGCTCGAGGACGCCGCCACGTATCGCCGGATGCGATTCGGGGGGTGTCCGCATGACCCGCGGCACCTGCACGAAGCCGAGTGCATCCGCGAGATCGCGTGGTGGCGACGCACGGAGGGGGAGCGGAAACAGGGCTAGCGATTCTTCGACGTTCGGCGGGCTAGGGTCTGCAGCCCGAAGGGTGCGTTCCTGACGCACGGCCCGCCGATCACCATCAGGACCTGCGACAGGAGGCAGACGACATGGCGAAAGGTCAATCACCGGAAGCGCAGCAGGCTCGGCTCGCGATGCAGTGTTGTCCGAATCACGGCCTTGGGTTGGGTCAGGTCAGCGGCTGGCTCTCGTTCGTCACCGAGGCTCACCAACCGAACGACTACTCGCTCGGTTGCTGTCCGCGCGCGGATTGCGATGTGGTTGCGAAAATCACGTCGGCGGACTTTACGGACGGACCGGCGACGCTGGTGACGGAGGCCGACGTTCATCCGGAGATGTGGAGGCAAGCGGTCGAGTGGCTGCAGGTCAAGCGAACGCGAGGTCCGAAATCAAAATGACCGGTCGGGTCGATCGATCCGAGTCGGCGCGCTAGGGGAGGGGTCCCCGAACGGTCCGCATGTTCTACACCATGCGGCCAGCGCGCGCCGGCTCGGTTGGATCGGGGGAAGGGAACACATGAAAGTCTCGATCGATGTGAAGGACAAAACCGAAGCGGAGAACCTGCGCCGGGCGCTCGCCGATCCGATGACGCGGGCGTTTGTGTTGATCGTCGGCGCGTTGCTGCCGCTCGGGGATGAGGCGCGGACGCGCGTGCTGAGCTTCGTCAACGACACGCTGAACGAGGACGCCGGGCGCGTGACGATCGAGACGCGCGGCGATCGGCATGACGCGACCGTCGTCGCGCCGCTGCCATGACGTCCCGTTCCACGTGCCACGTGTCGCAGACGTCTCAGACATGACGCCCACAATCGACCTGTCCACCTGGGTGACGAAGCAGCAAGCGGCCGATCAGCTCGGGGTGTCCACCAAGGCGATCGAGCGGTTCACGGCGGCCGGCAAGCTCGAACAGCGCTTCCGGCGCCAGGCGGGCAGCCC
>Ga0193706_1000503_pt1 | contig 22542 bp, 20 predicted proteins | sample U3c1metaG_FD_160130 | JGI IMG/M metagenome (GOLD analysis project Ga0193706, IMG submission 160130) | Soil microbial communities from a riparian zone of the East river system, Colorado, United States - U3c1 | ecosystem: Environmental > Terrestrial > Soil > Riparian zone | place: USA: East River... | reverse complement strand
TGACATTCACCGACGAGGCCCCGGGGACGTTCGCCGAGGTCAAGGAGAGGATATCCCGGTCGAGCGTCGACCATTCCTTGGTCTCCGAACCACCGGCGTAGGCGAGCGAACTGGCCGAAGTCAGGGCCAGGGCTCCGATCACGAACTTATTCATTGAGTAGGCACTCCAAAGAGAGAGAGAGTGAGAGAGACAGACGGGATGGGGGTCTGGTGGAGGGCGACGTTACGCACGTCGTGGATGGAGTTCCAACTTTTTCTTCCGCTGGCGCTCCCCGTCGAAATCGTTCGGCTGCAACCCGGAGAACGCGCACCATCACTTCGGCGGGCAACGCAGAGGCGCTCGTAAGTACTTATAAAATAAGGTGTTATAGTCTACAGTCCAATTCGATATGCAGGGCGCGCTGACTCGGGATTTCGCCGCGCACTAAGTGAATCCACTGCTTTGATCGGACTCGCAGTTGGTTCTTGCCCTCACTCACCTCGCGAACCGCGATCCTTTTTGATCTCGCTGCGTTGGCGCTTTTCGGTCAGCCGCCGTTCGCGCGATCCCCGCGTGGGGCGGGTCGCTTTGCGCTGGCGCGGCCGCACCAGCGCATCGCGGAGCAGCTGCGCCAGACGTTCCCGTGCATCCTCGAGATTGCGCGCCTGGGAACGGAAGCGCGAGGCGTGCAGGATCAGCTCCCCACCAGCCGTCAGATTGGGGGACAGGCGCAGGGCCAGCCAGGCCTTGGTCTTTGCATCGAGACTCGGGCTGGCCGTCAATTGGAACCGCAGAGTCACCCGCGTCTCGACCTTGTTGACGTTCTGCCCCCCGGGGCCGCTCGCGCGCGAGGTCTCGAAACACAATTCCGAGCCAGGGATCGTGAGTCGGGGACCGATCCTCAGCTCCTCGTCGCGAGCGCCGGCCATGGCGAGATCTAGGAGCCAGCCCGCTCGGGTGCCTGACTGCGCAGCATCGTGAACGGATAGATGCCTGTTTCGTGGCCATCGCTGAAGCGGAACGACAGCGCGTAGTTGCCGACGAGACGAGCGTTCTGCTGCAGCAGGTCCGAAGGCACCGCGCTGGGATCGTGCATGCGCACGCCGGTCAATTCGTTCACGCAGCGCGCGCAAGGGCAGATCGCTCGCAATTGCGCGGCGGTGTAGACCGTGCGCGCTCCGTCGGCCCACTCGATCACGAGCCGCGTCGGATCGCTCTGGATGATCAGGCGCGGTTCTGCGTTCGACATGAGATTCTGGTGCCGACGCGTCGCAGGCACGCGACATCGGTGTTGGTGGGCAGGACCGGGATTGAACCGGTGACCCCGTGATTTTCAGTCACGTGCTCTACCAGCTGAGCTACCTGCCCCTCGGTCCTTGCGAAATCCCGCGCGAACCGATGCGAGGGCAGGGATTATCTCGGCCGCGTCCGTGGCCGTCAACCGCGAATCTCTGGAGGAAGCGAAGGTCCGAGAGATTCAGGCCTTCCAGCTCTTCAGGAAAGCGCGCGCAGCCTCGGTGTCGAGCGCGATCTGTCGCGTGAGCGCGTCTCGACTCTCGAAGCGCTGCTCCCCGCGCAGGCGCGTGCCGAAGAGGAATTCGAGCTGGCGGCCGTAGAGATCCCCGTGGAAATCGAGCAGATGCACTTCGACCTGCAGGCGCTGGTTGGCGCTGTCGACGGTCGGTCGCAGGCCGATGTTCGCGACGGCGAAGTGTGCCTTCGCGTCTCCGAGCACGCGCGCCAGGCCGGCGTAGACTCCCGGCGGGGGATGGAGCTCGTGGTGGAGATCGAGATTCGCGGTGGGAAAACCGAGCTCGCGGCCAACTTTGGCGCCGGCGACCACCGTGCCGAGCACCGACACGGCTCGGCCGAGCATGCGCCGCGCGCTGTCCAGATCTCCGAGCTCGACCGCTTCGCGAATGGCCGTGCTGGAGATCGGGTGACCGCCGATCTGCACCTGGTCGATGACCTGCACGTCATACCCGAGGGACTTGAGCAGGTCCGGACCGCCGCGCTTGTCGCGGCCGAATTTGCTGTCGAATCCGAGCACGAAGGCGCGCGCTCCCAGACGCGCCACCAGGATGTCGGACGAGAAATCCTCGGCGGAAATCCGCCGCAGATTCTCGTCGAAGGTCAGCGCGAGGGTGTGCTCGACGCCGGCGCGGCGGAACAGCTCGAGGCGGTGCTCCAGGCTGGTCAGCGTGCGCGGCTCGAGGCCGAGCAGCAGCTTCTTCGGGTGGCCAGCGAAAGTCACCACGGTGGCTCGAGCGCCGAGAGCGCGGGCGCGAGCGACGTTCGCGGCGAGGATCGCCTGGTGTCCGAGGTGCACGCCGTCGAATACGCCGATCGAAACCACGGAGCCGCCGGGCGGTGGCGGGGGCAGAGCTTGGAGCTCGCGGGTCTCGATCACTTACGGCTGCCGGAGAGTGCGCGCGATTTGTAGCGTTCGATCAAGGCGGCCAGGGCCGGCTTGTGGCGCGCCTTGTCCGCGGGCGACATGCGATCGACCAGCAGCACGCCTTCGAGGTGGTCGTACTCGTGCTGCACGATGCGACTGGTGAAACCCTCGAATTCACGCTCGATCCGCTCGCCCTCTGGCGTCCAGAAGAACACCTTGCAGCGCTCCGGGCGCTTGACCTCGGCGTAGATGTCGGGGAAGGACAGGCAGCCCTCCTCGAAGCTGGTCAGCGGGCCGGAACGCTCGACGATCGAGACGTTGATCAGCGCCAGGTCGTCCTTGGGCTCGCCGGTCGGGTTGAGCACGAGGATGCGCTGGGTCAGGCCGACCTGCGGCGCGGCGAGGCCGACTCCGTGCGAGGCGCGCATGCGCTCGAACATCGCCGCGACCGTCGACTGCAGACGATCGTCGAACAGTCCGACCGGCTGGGCGACTTTGCGCAGCACGGGATCGGGGTAAAGAGACAGCGAGAATTCGAGCTTTTCTTGAGACTTTTCGTTCATGGGGCGCGGTGGTTGGGACTCTTGTAGCCGCGTTCGGGGCTGCGACCAAGCGGCGATCCGCGTTGACGGTATTTTGCCGCGCCGCTACGATCCTCGCCCCCCCAATGCTCTGGGTGGCTCGCGTGGATTATTCCAACGAGGCCCTGCGCCGCAAGAACTTCGATTTCGCGATCGAGGTCTATCAACAGCTCCTGGAGCTCGAGCCCGACCTGGGCGAGGCCCGCCGCGGGCTGCGCCAGGCCCTGCGCAAGCGCTTCGAGGCCAAGGGCGGCGGCCGGCTGATGCGCGCGCTGTCCGGCGCGGTTCCGCTGGCCACGGCCAAGACCCTGCGCAAGGCGGGCCGCAACGACGCCTGCGCCAAGTCGCTGGAGAGTTACCTGGCGTCCAATCCGCTCGACGAGGACGCGAATCTGCTGCTCGGGCTCGCGCTCGATGACGCCGGCCACAAGAAGAGCGCGCTGGCCGTCTACGAGTTCGTGGCCGAGCTCGCGCCGAAGAACTCCGAAGCGCTCAAGCGCGCCGGCGCCCTGATGTACCGCGGCGGCGACCACGTCCGAGCCCTCGAGTACTACGAGCGAGCCTTGAAGGCCGACCCGCGCGATCAGGAAGCGCTCAAGGCGCGCAAGGACCTGTCGGCCGAGGCGGCGCTCACGAAGACGAACTTCGAGAACGTCAGCCACAGCCGCGACATGATGGCGAACAAGGAGGAGACGCGAGCCCTGGAACGCTCGCGGCGGCTGCACCTCTCCGACGAGGAGCTCGCCAGCGAGCGCACGCGGCTCGAGACGAAGTACGCCGACAATCCGACGGATCCCGACGTGATGCTCGAGCTCGCGGACATCGCCGAGAAGAGCAAGGACCTGGAGACCGCGAGCAGCCTGGTCGACCGCGCGCTCTCGTACCGCAAGACTTCGTTCGACCTGATCTGCCGCGCGGGCGATCTGCGCGCCAAGCTCCTGAAGAAGGCCATCGCGCGCGCGGACAAGGCCGGGCAAGCCGAAGAGGCGGCGCGCCTCGAGCGCGAGTTGATCGTCGACGAAGCGCGCGACTACCGCCAGCGGGTCGAGGCTCACCCCTCCGATCTCGCGTTGCGCGTCCAGCTCGGCAAGCGCCTGCTGCGCGCCGACGATGCCGACGCGGCGCTCGCCGAGCTGCAGAAAGCCACCGCCGATGCGCGCCACGAGCGCGAAGCGCGCGCCCTGCTCGCTCAATGCTTCGAGAAGAAAGGTTTCCTCGACCTGGCGCGCAAGGAGTACGAGCGCGCCCTCGGCGACGGACGCGAGCTCGACCAGCGCGCCAAGGAGATCCTGTACAATCTCGCCGGCATCGCCATTCAGGAAGGCGACTCCGCTCAGGCCCGCAGCTTCTACGCGCGCATCTACGAAGTGGACGTCGGCTTCCGCGACGTCGCGAGCAAGATGAACGAGCTGCGCGGAACTCCGCCGCGCTGAGTTCCAGCGAGCCGCGCGCCCACAGAATCACTCACCCTCACCAACGACTCCCTACTCACCGAACTCCAGCATGGCAACCAGCAAACAGTCCCAGAAGCGCATCCGCACCAACGAGAAGGCACGCGTCGCCAACAAGGCGATCCGCGGCGTGATGAAGTCGGCGGTCAAGGGCGTCACCAGCGCCAAGGACGCGGCGGAAGCGAAGCTGCAACTCGCGGCGGCGATGAAGCGCCTCGACAAGGCCGCCAAGGCCGGCGTGATCCACAAGAACGCGGCCGCGCGGCGCAAGAGCCGACTGGCGCGGAAAGTCAACGCGATGAAGGTCAAGGCGAAGTAGCTCGCCTTCCGCGCTGCAGCGCATGAGTTTTCAGACTTCCGATTCCAACTCCGCACCGGAGCTCCGGCCGGTGCGAGCCGCCGCGCTGCAGGCGGGAATCTTCGAGGAAGCGAAGACCCTGGTCAGCGAATTGCCCGGATGGAGCTTGATCGCGGCCGACGAAGCCCAGGGCCGGATCGAGTGCAGCAAGCGCAACGGATTCCTGTGCGGCACGTCGCGGATCACGATCACCCTGGAATCGCCCGCGGGAATCCCGTCGACGACGGTCAACCTGCGCTCGGAATCCAGCGGCGGGCTGTTCCACCGCGATCGGCAGAACATCGCGCAGTTCGTGCGCCCGTTCCACCGTCGCGTGTGTCTGTGAGCTACCTGCCGCCGAGCACGCGCGAGTAGCGGAAGTACACCTCGAGGCACAGCGCGCCGAGCGCCGTGGTGTACACGCGGCCGCCGGAGTGGCCCCAGGCGTCCTTGGGGTCCCAGGATCCCTGCATGTCGCCGTCCTTGCGCTGGCCGGCGAGCAGGGTCTGCTTCGCCGCCTTGTTCCACGCTTCCCAGCGCGGTCCGCCGAGCTGGAACAGCGCGTAGGAGCCGTAATACCAGTAGTACATGTCGTTGCCGAGCCCGTCCGCATCCCACTCGGGCAGGTGCTTCTTCAGCAGGTCCGCGCCCTTGTCGACCAGGGGATTCTTCGCGACGTCCTGACCCATGAAGACGCGCGAGAGGATCGCGACCGAGGTCATCGCTTCGCCTTTGTCGGTCGGATACTGCTCGTTGAGACCGCCGACGCGCGACGAGGCCGAGCCGATCGTGTCGTAGCCCGTGCGGCCCGTCGCCGGATCGGTCATGTCCTCGATCCACTGGGACGCGCCGATGAATCCCTCGGGATCGATGGTCAGGCCGCCTTCCTGCGCCGAGGCCATCGCGAACACGCACCAGCCGCTGACCGAGGTGTCGTTGTCTCCCGCGGGCGGCGAAGCGTAGCGCCAGGCTCCGTAGGGATTGCGCGCGCGCGTGATGAAGTTGATCGCGTCCTGTGCGGAGCGTCGAAGCAGCGGATTGCGCGAGAAGTAGTAGGCCTCGCACATCGCGAGGGTCGCGATCGCGTGGTCGTACATGAAACTGTGGCCGACGCGCTCGCCGTACACACCGGTGTCGGTTTCCTGCTGCTCTTTCAGCCATTTCACGGCCTTGGCAACTTGCTCCTTGTAGGGACCTTCGCGCGTCGTGCTGCCGTCGCCGAGGAAAGCGAGCATCGCCAGGCCGGTCATTCCGACGTCGTGAGTGCCTTCACCGGGTCCGTCGCAGGAGCTGCCCGCTTGGAGCTGGCCGCAGTTGGACATGAATCCGTCGCAGTCCCAGGAGCCGTCAGGAGACTGGTGCGCCTTCAACCACTTGAGGCTGTCGCCGAGCGGGATTTCCGTTCCACTGCTGCCGTTCTGGCCACGGCCTCCGTGGCCGGGGCCTCGTTTCCCCAGCTTGCTGCCCGGGTCGCCACCGATACCGATCACGGGGTTGCTGCCGGTGTAATCGAAGGGATGGTCGCCCTGGACATCCGGATCTCCCGCAGGTTCGGCGTCGTCCGGCTCATTCGACGGAAGCAGATCGTCTGGCGATTCGACGACTTTGGTCGGGTCGTCGTTCGCGGGCTTTTCGATCGCTTCGGGCAACTCCGGCGGAGGCGGATCCTCGAAGGGCTCTTCCATCGGCTGTTCGATGCCGGAGACGAAGACAGTGCTCGGCCTTTCCTCGAGCAACTCCCAAGGAATCATCAGCATCACGAGGATGACCACTCCATGCGCGGCCGCGGAAATCGCGAGCCAGGGTGCGCTCGACATCCAGTCGTAGAGCGTGTCGTGAAACGTTGTCTCGACTTCCCAGTGCTTGGGCAGCGAGCTCTCGATACGAAGCTGCTCGGAATCAGCATGGTTCATTTCAAAGCTCCTCGAACGTGCAATCGTTCGCGGGTTGATCAGCGCATGCATTGCGCGCGAGATCGCGCGCTGTAATTCACTTGCGCACGTTCACGAAACGTGCATTGCGTTCGAGAGTTCAGCGCGAATCGAAGAATCAGCGCAATGCAAATCGCGCGGACGCAGGTCCGGGCTCGCCCATGCCACAAGCGTCGTTCGCACGCGCCGAGACGAGAGAATCGAAACTAGAAAGCAGCGAGGCCGGCGATCCTCGTTGGAGAATCGCCGGCCTCGCGAAGAATCGCTTTTCGGATCAGCGTCCGCCGAGCACGCGCGCGTAGCGGAAGTAGACCTCGAGGCAGAGCACGGCGAGTGCCGTCATGTAGATCCGGCCGCCCGCATGTCCCCAGGCGTCCTTGGGATCCCACGAGCCCTTCTGGTCGCCCTCGTGGCGCTGGCTGTCGATCAAGGCCTTCTTGGCCGCCTTGTTCCACGCGTCCCAGCGCGGTCCGCCGAGCTGGAACAGAGCGTAGGAGCCGTAGTACCAGTAATAGATGTCGTTGTAGAGGCCGCCCTCGTCCCACTCGGGCAGGTGCGTCTTGAGCAGGTCGGCGCCCTTGTCGACGATCGGGCTTTTGGTGATGTCCTCGCCCATGAACACGCGCGAGAGGATCGCCACGGAGGTCATCGCCTCACCCTTGTCGGTCGGGTATTGATCGTTGAGGCCGGTGACGCGCGACGATGCGGAGCCGATCGTGTCGTAGCCCGTGCGACCCGTCGCCGGATCGGTCACGTCCTCGATCCATTGCTTCGCGCCGACGAATCCCTCGGGGTCGATCTCGAGTCCGCCTTCGTGGGCCGAGGCCATCGCGAACACGCACCATCCCGTCACCGACGTGTCGCTGTCCCCGGCGGGCGGGTAGGCGTAGCGCCAGGCACTGTAGGGATTGCGCGCGCGAGTTATGAAGTTGATCGCGTCCTGCGCCGAGCGCTTGAGCAGCGGGCTGCGCGAGAAGTAGTAGGCCTCGCACATCGCCAAAGTCGCGATCGCGTGGTCGTACATGAAGCTGTGGCCGCCGCGCTCGCCGTAGACGCCCATGTCGGCGTCCTGCTGGTCCTTCATCCATTTGATCGCCTTGGCGACCTGTTCCTTGTAAGGACCCTCGCGCGTGGTGTTGCCGTCGCCGAGGAAGGCGAGCATCGCCAGTCCGGTCATGCCGACGTCGTGGGTGGCTTCGCCCGGATCGGCGCAGGTGCTGCCGGCCTGGATGTGGCCGCAATTCGACATGAAGCCGTCGCAGTCCCAGGAGCCGTCGGTCGACTGGTGCCACTTCAACCACTCGAGGCCGTCCTTGAGCGCGACTTCGGTGCCGGATCCGCCGCCGGCCTTGAGGTTGCGGTGACCGCCGCGGCGACCGCCGTACTTGCCGCCGGCGCCGCCGCCGATGCCGATCACGCCGTTCTCGCCCTTGCCTTCGAAGGGTGAATCCGACAGCTGGTCGGACTCGCCCATGGACTCCTCGGTCTCCTGGTCGTCGTCGGTCTCGTTGTGGTCGGAGACTTCCGCGTCCTTGAGCACCGGCTCCTCGGTCTTCTCCTTCTCGAGCTCCTCGGGCTCCTCGGGCGGCGGGGGATCCTCGAACGTGTCCTGGGGAGCCTGCTCGATCGAGGCCTGGATCACCTTCGATTTCGGAGTCTCGAACAGCTCCCAAGGGATCATGAACATGATCAGGATGATCACGCCGTGGGCGGCTGCCGAGATCGCGAGCCAGGGGGCGCTCGCCATCCAATCGTAGAGCGTGTCATTGAAGGTCCGCTCGACTTCCCAGGTCCTGGGCAGCGAACTTTCGATGTGAACGTTTGAGAAGTCTTCTTGGGTCATGGACGGACTCCGAGCGTGCGCCCGGTCAGATCAACCCCCCGGCGGGCGTCACTCGGGGGTCTCGAAGAGGTACTCGCGCACCTGCAGGCCCCAACCGAACGCGCCGTGGATGTAAGGGTTCAGAGTATACCCAGGCCTGGGTCGACGGACACCGAAGCCTTCCCGCGCGAAGATTACGGATTCGTGTCGGTCTCGGGCTCAGGCTCGGGCTCGGGCGCGCGGAACGCTGTCGGCGGCCAGACATAGGCGGATCGAGCGAGCTCCATCAGTCCCTCGCGGATTCGCAAGTTTTTGATCCGGCGGCGCTGACCCTCGATCCAACCCTGCTGATTGGCCGGCGTGTCGAAACCCTCCACCGCCGGCAGCTTGAACTCTTCCAGCCGGATGAGGATCCAGCCGACCTGATGGTTCTTTTCGATGACAGGCAGGACAGGCGACAGATCGCCCAGCTTGGCCGTCCCCAGGAAACCGCTCACCTCGGCGTAGCTCTTCCTCAAGCCTTCGACGGGGTACCTGGCCAAGCCGTGCGAGCCCTTGGGCGCATTGCCGACCTGCTCCGCCAGCTCGCCCATGTCCTCGCCGTTCTCGATCCGTGCGCGCAGGTCTTCGAGCTGCGCCTTGATCCGCTCCGCAGCGCCAGGCGCGACGGGGTTGCCGAACAGCATGAGGATCTGGGTGAGCGAGACAGTGCGCTCGGAATCCTGGCTTCTCACCGCCTCGCGCTGGTTGAACTGCGCCAGACCCGGCCGGACGAATTGATCCCGACTCACCCGACCGCCCGGGCCCGCGCCCAAACCGGTGACGGAGAAGGTCCAGACCTTGCGGTACACGCCGGCCTCGATCTCTTCGCGGCGCACCGTGGAGTTCAAGTCCTCGGCCTTCAGCGCCTCGGCGAGCTTGGTGAGGCTGCCCATCATCTCGATCTGGTCCTCGAATCTCTTTTCGACGAATCGGGAGATCATCACAGGATCGTAGCCGAGGTCCTTGCCGCCCTGGATCTCGAGCAGGGCCACCGTGCGCGCTTCAATCTCATCGATGCGCATGCGATTGAGGTCGGGCTTCGGATTCTTCTGCTCGCGGATGCGCTGCTGGATGCCGCGCTGGATCTCGAGCTTCGTGACGGGCTCCTCGTTGACGATCAGCACCAGCGAATTGAAGCTTTGCCACCCATCCGACGGTTCCTCCACGGGTGGCGCGGGCGGCGGCGCCGGCTCAGGCACGGGTTCCGGTTCCGGTTTCGCGGGCTCTTGGGGCGTGGGAGGAGTCTCTCCCGCGATCCGGCCTTCCAAGCGGTCCTCGGCCGTTCGAGCCGGCTTCTCCTGGACTGGCGCGGTCGTCGCAGGCGGCTGGGGAGGCGGATTCTGCGGGGTCGGATCCTGGAGCAAGGCCAGTAGGAGATGCGTGATGATCATGGGCGTGGTGTGGCCGGGATCTTCGGGCCCACACCGGCCGCACGCAAGAGGCCCTCCAGCCAGGAAAGCGCGGCGTCCGGATCCTGCACGCGCTTGGGAACGATCAAGTGGGCGACTCCCGTGCGCAGATTGCGCAGCTCGACCGGCTGGCTGGCCAGGGGCTCGAGCGCGGCGCGATCGGAGTATTCGACGAGGTAGGCGTCGTTGCGCCAGGCGAGGCGTGTGATCGAGAGCTGCTCGAGCGCGAGGCGCAGCTTGAACTGGCGCACCAGGGCTTCGGCCTCGGCTGGGACGCGTCCGAATCTGTCGCGAAGTCCAGCGAGCACCGCTTCCAAATCGGCGGCCGAATGCGCGCCGTCGAGCGAACGCAGCGCTTCCAGACGCGTGTCCTGCGACGCGATCCATTCCGCCGGCAGGAAGGCGCGCAATCCCAGCTCGAGCTCGACGCCGGGCATCAATTCGGCGTCGGAAACCAGACCGGCGGATCCCATGCCGGCCTTCATGCGCTCGATCGTCAGCTTGAGCAGCCTGCAGTACATGTCGTAGCCGACCGCGGCGATGTGGCCCGATTGCTGGGGCCCGAGGATGTTGCCCGCGCCGCGGATTTCGAGGTCCTTCATCGAGATCTGGAATCCGGCGCCGAGCTGGTTGAGCTCCTCGAGGGCCTTGAGCCGCTCGCGCGCGACCTCGCGCATCGGCCGCAGCGGATCGACGAGGAGATAGCAGTGCGCCTTGTACTGGCCGCGGCCGACGCGCCCGCGCAACTGGTGCAGCTCCGCCAAGCCGAAATGGTTCGCTTCGTCGATGAAGATCGTTCCGGCGGCGGGGATGTCGAGGCCGTTCTCGACGATCGTCGTCGCGACCAGGCAGTCCGCGTCGCCGCGCGAGAAGACGTCCATGACTTCCTCGAGGGCGCGCGCGCCCATCTGCCCGTGCCCGATCGCGAAAGAGCACTCAGGCACGAGTGTCATCAACCGGTGCGCGACGCCGACGATCGAGTTGACTCGGTTGTGCAGGAAAAAAATCTGGCCGCCGCGATTCTTCTCGCGCAGGAAGGCGTCGCGGATGAAGGCGTCGTCGCTGTTGTCGACCAGCGCCGTCTCGATCTCCTGGCGGCCGGGCGGAGCGACGCTCAGCGCGGAGATGTCGCGCACGCCGGACAAGGACATGTGCAGCGTGCGCGGGATCGGGGTGGCCGAGAGGGTCAAGATGTCGATCTTCTCGCGCAGCGTCTTGAAGTGCTCCTTGTGCGTGACGCCGAATCGTTGCTCCTCGTCGATGATCACCAGGCCGAGGTGCTTGAACTTCACGTCCTTCGAGAGCAGGCGATGGGTGCCGACCACGATGTCAATTTCCCCGGAGGCGATGCGCTCGACCAGCGCGCGGCTGTCCTTGTTGCCGACCGTGCGCGAGAGCACGCCGATCTCCAGGGCGAAGTCGCTCAGGCGCTCGCGGAACGTCAAATAGTGTTGGTGAGCGAGCACCGTGGTCGGCACGAGCACGGCCACCTGTCCGCCCGCCGCCGCGACGCGGAAAGCGGCGCGGATCGCGATCTCGGTCTTGCCGAAGCCGACGTCGCCGCACAGCAGGCGGTCCATCGGATGCTCGCCGGCGAGATTGGCCGCGATCTCCAGGTCCGTCGTCGCCTGGTCGGGTGTGTCGACGAAGGGAAACTCGCCCTTCATCGACTCGACGAGTTGCGCGTCGGGCAGCCAGGGCGGCCTGGTCGAGAGCTCGCGCTTGGCTTGGACCTCGAGCAGCTCGCTGGCCAGGTCGAACAGCGCGCGCTCGACTTTTTCGCGTCTGCGTCGGAACGACTGGCCGCCGATCTTGTCCAGCGGCGGCGTGAGCGCGCCCTTGCCGCCGGCGCCGACATAGCGCTGCACGAGATCGATGCGCGAGCCGGGGACGAAGAGACTGACTTCGTCGGCGAACTCGAGGTGCAGGTGGTCTTCTTCGCCGCCGCCGCGCGTCATGCGCGAAAGGCCGCGGTAGAGCGCGACGCCGTGGACCGCGTGGACCACGTAATCGCCCGGCTTCAATTCGAAGAAGGACTGCAGCGCACGCGTCTTGTGCGCAACGCGAGCCGGCGACGAGCGGCGCGCGTTCGCGAGACCCGCGACCTCGCGGTGATTGATCACGATCTGTGACAGCGCGGGCCAGCGGAATCCCTTGGAAACGTTGCCGACCAGGACCTCGACGCCCGCGACGCCGCCGGCTTCGTCGAGCACCTGCTGGAAGCGATCGGCTTCGGCGGGAGTCCGGCAGGCGACGGCGATGCGCGTCCCGTTGGCCGCGGCCTCGCGCAGCGCAGCGGGGGAGGCGCGCACGCCGACCGATAGGGCCTGGATCGAGCGTGTGTCGAATTGCACGTCCTTGGCGGGCAGGCTCTGCAGCTCGAGCCGCCGCCGCGAGGCGAAGGCCGAGCGCAGCGCGAGCAGGGCGCGCTGGTGCGAAGCGGACTGGATGCGCAGGCCCTCCGCGCGGTCTTCGATGCGCAGCGGCTCGACCTCGACGACGATGGTGGTCGGCGAGATCAAGGTGTGGGGCTGCACACCGCCGCCGTCCTCGATGCCTCCCGGATCGGCGGCCAGCGAGACGCTGACGCGTTCCAGCGATTCGATGCTGGTTTGCAGCGCGGGGTCGAAGCGCCGCAGGGACTCGATCTCGTCGTCGAACATTTCGATGCGCAGCGGCCATTCCGAGGCGCGCGGGAACACGTCGAGGATCTCTCCGCAGGCTGAGCTCGCCGGCGCGCTCGACCAGCGGCACGCGCGAGAAACCGGCGTCGATCAAGCGCCGCACCAGGTGCTCGACATCCAGGTGCGCGCCCTTCAACAGCTCGAGCCGGTCGCGCTCGAGGGCCGCGGCATCGGGAATCGGCTCGAGCAGCGAGAGCACGCTGGCGACGAGCAGCCTGGGGCGGCGCTCGGGCGGACCCGCGATCTGCTGCGCCACCTGCAAGCGCTCGCGCAGCGCGTCGGAATCGACGTCGGCGGGCTTGCGCGCGCTGCTGTCCGCACGGGCGCAAAGCAGCGCGGCGCGGGTCGCGAACTGCTCCAGATCCTCGACGAGAGCCTGGGCTTCGGCCTCCGTCGACACCACCGCGAGCCACGGACCTTGAACGCGCAGCGCGAGGGCCGCGAGGCACAGGGCCTGCGACGCGCCCCACAAGCCGCCCGCCGCGACGCTGCGCCGCTTCTCCAGCGCGAGCGCCAGGGCCTCGATCTCCGGTGCGTGCTGCGCCAACTGAGGATCGACGAGCGCGCCGGCGCGCTTGGTTTGCTGAACGACTTCGGCCATCGGCTAGTGTCCTGTTTCCGAAGCTCGTACTCGAACTGAGGGGACAGGACACTGCCCGGCCGAAGGGCCGGGCCCGGCGCGCTCCGCCGCGCCGTGCGCCGCAGGCCAGTCGCGCGGTACTCCGTGCGACTGGATCGGCGCGACAGCGCCGCGCGAGTCGCTGGACTTCTTCAGTGAACCTCTGGAATCGAACACTAGGAGCGGTCCGTAGCCTCGGGCTCGAGTTCCAACAACGCCTCGAAAGCTGCCCAGCTCTCCGCTTCCTTCAAGGTGCGCCCCCAGGCCGGGCTGAAGCGCCGGCCGTCGACGCTGGCGGCGACCAGAAAGGCACGCGCGTGGGCCGCGCCGCGGGTCTCGATCAATTCGTAGCTCGGCAGGCGGGCGAAGCGACCCTGGCACAGCTCCTGGAATCGCTGCTTGGGATTGTCCTGGGCCGAATCGCGGAGCGCGCGCTCGATCTCATCGGCGAGGGTCGCGTGGACGAAGCGTCGAGCGGCTTCGAAGCCTCCGTCGAGGTGGATCGCCCCGACCACGGCCTCGTACAGGTTCGCGAGCACCGCCAGCGATTGCACCCGGCCGCGCAATCCAGGCCCCATCCGCGCGTGCTCGGCGAGCCCCAGGCGCCTCGCGGGCTCCGCCAGCGTCCGCCGCGCGACGACATCGGCCTTGAGCTGGGTCATCCGGCCCTCGTCGAGCCGCGGCTCGCGCTCGTGCAAGGCCTCGGCCACGATCAGGTCGAGCACGGCGTCGCCGAGGAACTCGAGCCGCTCGTTGTTCTGCGCTCCGTCGACCGAGGCGTGGGTCAAGGCCTGGGCCAGTCGCGCGCCGTCGCGGAAGTCGTAGCCGAGCTGGAGCATGGCCGGGAGAGGTTACCCGGCTTGTGGCCGCGACGGCAGACGATCAGAATCGTCCGCATGGGCGAGCCCGAAAAACGGCGCGAAGCGGACGAGCTCGTCGAGCCCTTGTTCGCGGGACTGGCTGGCGCCGAGGAGCAGAGCGAGGACTCACTCGAGCTCGAAGCGGAGGCCGAAGGGCCGAAGAACCCGTGGAACCATCCGCGGTCCGCGATTCTTCCCGGTCAAGCCGTGAGTACCGCGGACGTCGAGCGCGAGCCCGCGATGTTCCCGCTGGTCTTGAAAGCGCTGATCCTGATGGTCGCGCTGGTCGCGATCGGCGCCTTCATTTACGTGACCTTCGGGGCCTGAGCCGCGCGGTCAGCGCGCGAGAGTCTTCCGCGGCAGGGCCGCGAGCTCGAAAGCGGAGATCGCGGGAGCCGCGCGCGATTCCTCGATCGTCAAGCGCACGGCGTCCATCACCAGGGCAGGGGTGCGGAGGATGCGCTTGTTGCCGATCGTCGTGCCCTCGCCGATCCTACGCCATGCGCCGTCGACGCGGCCTTCGACGAAGAATCTCGCCACGCGCTGGCCGAGCGCGATCGGTTCGCGCAGCACGACGCGCTCGATGAGCACGGGCTGCGCTAGCTCGAGAGTCAAGATCGCGCTCGTCGCGCCGTCGTTCGCGGCCCAGAAAGTTTTCGGATCGCCGTCGACGAGCTTCTCCGCCGCGAAGCGCGTGCCATTGCCGCGCGTCTCGCTCGCGGACGTCCGAGCACCGCGCGCCAGGTCGACGCCGTACGTGCCTTCGATCCGCTGTCGCAGCTCGACGAGCCGCGCCGCATCGTTCTCGTGCACCAGGCCGCGCCGGTCGACCGGCAGGTTGAGCAGCAGCGAGCCGTTGTGTCCGACCGAGCGCTCGTAGAGATCGAACAGGTGATCGAGGGACTTCACCTCGCCATCCTGCTCCGCGTGGTAATACCAGCCCGGACGGATCGAGACGTCGCACTCAGCAGGCACCCAGTTGGGTCCCGAGACGTCTCCTTCGTTCAAGGAACTCGTCGGCGGCGCGCCGATCCCGCGCGCGAAGCCCTCGGTGCGCAGCATCGACCAGCAAGTCTCGCCGGCGAAGCCCGACTCATTGCCGACCCAACGGATGTCGGGACCGATGTCCGAAAAGATCACCGCATTCGGCTGCAGTCGGCGGACGATCTGCGTGAAGTGCTCGAAGTCGTACACCTGGCGTTTTCCATTCGGTCCCTCGCCGCAGGCTCCGTCCCACCAGACCTCGAAGATCTCGCCGTAGCCCGAGAGCAGCTCCTCGAGTTGCGCCGCGTAGTAGTCGTTGTACTTCGGCGAATCTCCGTAGACGGCGGAGTTGCGGTCCCAGGGCGAGAGATACACACCCATCAAGAGACCTGCCTCGCGGCAAGCTTCGCTCAGTTCGCGCACCACGTCGCCCTGGCCCTCGCGCCAGGGAGAATGCGCGACGGTGTGCTCGCTGAGCTTCGAAGGCCAGAGACAGAAACCGTCGTGGTGCTTCGCGGTCAGGATGATGCCCTTCATCCCGGCGCTCTTCGCGACGCGCGCCCATTGGCGGCAGTCGAGCGCGGTGGGAGCGAACAGAGCCGGCGACTCGCTGCCGTCGCCCCACTCGCGGCCGGTGAAGGTGTTCATGTTGAAGTGCACGAAGGCGTAGTACTCCAGCTCCTGCCAGGCCTGCTGGCGCGGCTTTGGAACGGGCATCAGCGGTGCAGGACCTGAAGTCTCCGGCGCTCGAGCGGGTTCCGCGACCGAGCCGGCGATCGGAGCGCATGCGCCGTTCGCCAGCGCGGCCACGACCAGCAGCCGTCGGAGCGGCGAGCTCACCACCTCTCAGGAACCCTTCAAGCGCGCGAATTCCTGCTCGGCGAATCGGTCCGTCATGCCCGCGAGGTAGTCGCACACCGCGCGCTCGAGACCCGCGCGCTCGATCCACTGCTGGTACCACGGCGCCATTTCCTTCGGAGCCGCGACATAGGCCGCGAACAGCGCCGCGAGGATCTGCTGCGCATGGGCGGTCAGCTCCTGGAGGTGCGGGTGGTGGTAGAAGCGCCGGTAGAGGAACTTGGTCAGATCCGCGACCTCGGCGCCGATGGCCTCGGAGTGGTCGACGATCAGCGCGTCGTGGTTGCGCGCTGCCTGGGCGTCGCGCAGGTCGAGCCGCTCCAGACGCTGCGACGTGGTCTCGATCAGATCGTTGATCGCGATCTTCAAGAGCTCGTTGGTCACGCGCTTGACGCGCAACTTCGTGTCGCTGGTCGCGGTCAGGAAACCGGGATGGCGCAGCTCGACCGATTCGCTCGCGCCGCGCCACAATTCGACTTCTTCGGCGAGCACCGCCTCGCTGAACATTTTCGCCGCGAGCCCGTCCTCGAGGTCGTGCATCAGGTACGCGGTCGAATCGGCGAGGTCGACCACCTGGGCCTCGAGGTAGGGCCGCGAAGGCCGCGGACGGAATTCCGCCGGCCAATCCGCGTCCTTCTCGTGCTTGAGCAGCGACTCGCGGATCTCGCGCGTCAGGTTCAAGCCCGGATACTCGGGGCTGCGCCGCTCGAGGCGATCGACGACGCGCAGCACCTGGAAATTGTGGCGGAAACCGCCGTGGTCGCGCATCAACTCGTCGAGGGCCGCCTCGCCGCGGTGGCCGAAGGGCGGGTGGCCGATGTCGTGGCACAGGGCCAGGGCTTCGCAGAAGGGCTCGTTGAGCGCCAGGGCATTGCCGACGCTGCGCGCCACCTGCGCGACCTCGAGCGAGTGCGACATGCGCGTGCGGAAATGATCGCCCTCGGAGTTGACGAAGACCTGGGTCTTGTACATCAAGCGCCGGAATCCCGTGCAATGCACGATGCGGTCGCGGTCGCGCTCCCAGCAGGTGCGCAGATCGTCATCTTCCTCGTGGAAGCTGCGGCCGCGCGACCTGACGCTGTGCAGGGCGTAGGGAGCCAGGTCGCGTTCCTCGCGGGCTTCCTTCGCGCGTCGATCGAACAGCGGGTGGTGTCGGCTCATTGCGGGGACCAGAGTGTGGTGCGCGGCGGCGAGCACGGCCAGCAGCGCGCGCATTTTCCTTCTGTCTCGACCGCCTGGATTCGATCGCGGGCTCGAGCCAGCGTATGCTCACGCTCCATCATGAAGATCCGATCAGCGCTCACGGCGGCCGTCCCCTTGTTCCTCGCCCTTCAACTCGCCGGTTGTGGCGACTCTCCGCAGCCGATCGATGCTCCCGCGACGCAAGCGCCCCAGGCGCCCTCGGCAGCGGGTGTCAAAGGCACGGTGATCCTCGAAGGTGCGCAATTCGAGGCACCCACGGGCACGTTGTTCGTGAGCGTCCGCCCCAAAGGCATCAAGGCGCCGTGGATGTCGCGCAAGTATCCCCTGGAGGGAGCGACGTTCGAGAAGACACCCGAGGGCGCGAAACGCTTGAGCTTCGAGCTCGACCCCAAGCTTCCGCAAGCCGTCATGTTCAACTCGGCTCCGGGGCAAGCGCCCTCGGTCGAGTGCGAGGTCTACGCCTGCTACAAGCTGGGCGCGACGGTCGACGTGCCGACGGTTGCCGATGCGGCAGCTCCCTATGTCGGCGGCAAGTCGGATTACGTCCTGACGCTCAAGCTCCCCTGAGAGCGCAGCGGACGTGAGCTCGCTCGAGCGCTGGTACGTCGAAGCCTTCCGCTCGGACTACCGGCGGGTATACGCGCACCGCGACGTGGCCAGCGCGCGCGACGAGGTCGGCTTCCTGATCGGCCACGGGCTCCAGGGCCGCGTGCTCGATCTCTGCTGCGGGTTCGGACGCCACACGCTGGCGATGCGCGAGCGCGGGCTCGACGCGGTCGGCCTCGACCTTTCGATGGAGCTCTTGCTCGAAGCGCGCACGCTCGAGAACGGCTCGCTGCTCGACGGCCGATTGCTCCGCGGCGACGCGGCGGCCCTGCCCTTCCACCGCGGGAGCTTCGACGGCGTGGTCAATCTCTTCTCGTCCTTCGGCTACTTCGGCGAGCTCGGCGACGCGCGCATGCTGTCCGAGATCGCGCGCGTGCAGAAACCGGGGGCGATCGCGATTCTCGATCTCATGAACCCGGCTTTCGTGCGCGCCAATCTGCGCTCCCAGTCCTCGCGCGAGGGCCAGGATTTCCTGGTCCGCGAGACGCGCACCCTCGCCGATGGCGGCCGGCGGGTGACCAAGGAGGTCGAGCTGCGCCTGCCCGAGAGCGGAATCCGGCGCTGGCGCGAGGACGTGCGTCTTTACGAGGAAATCGAGATGCGATCGCTGCTCGCGGGCCGGGGGTTGCGCGTCGAGACGGTCCACGGCGACTTCGACGGCCGGCCCTTCGGCCCCGAATCTCCGCGCATGGTGATCACGGCGCGGCACTGATCCAGGCCGGGCCGCAGGATCTGGAAAAAAGATCCGGGCCGGGCTCAAGTTCGTCACCCGCGGGCTGCCGAAAGTGCCATCAGCATGTCCCTTGCTCGCAGTTTCGTATCCCTTGCGCTGATCCTCCCCGCGCTGCTCTTCGCCTGCGGAACCAAGGAAAAGGCGGCGCCGGCCGCCGGCGCGACAGCAGCCGCAGCTGAAAAGGCCGGCAAGGGCGCTCCGGGACAGGCCGAAGCCGAGCTCGACTTCAGCGGCGCTCCCACGCACATCGCGAAGCTGATCCCGCCGAACACCGCGATCTACGTCCAGCTGCAGTCGCTGGCCCAGTGCGAGGCCTTGCTGACGCGCCTGGCGCGAGCCCACTCGAGCATCGGCAGGCAGCTCGACGAGCTGCGACGCGGGCTGCACCACATGATTCCGGGGGACGAGAGGCATGTGGTGCCTCACCAGCCCATCGGCATCGCGGTCACCTTCCCGCAGGACGGCGCGCCAGAGTTCACCTTCGTGCTGCCCCTGCGCGACGTGGTCAGCTACAAGCGCTCGCTCCAGATTTCCGCGCGCATGCCCCAGCCCGTGTTCGACGGCAGCTACCTCGCCGTCACGAACTCTCCGAGTTACGAGCGGCCGCGGGAACCCGTGGCCCTGGCGGTCGATCTGCCCGACCGTCCGATCTCGGCGCGCATCGATCTCACTCGACTCGATCGACGCTACGGCTCCCAGGTCCGCCTGGTGCTTGCCGCCCTCGCCAGCGAGAGCCCTGAAGCCAAGGCCGCCTTCCCCCTCGATCCACAGCTCACCGCCTGGTTCCAGGAGGTCTCCGATCCCCTGCTCTACGCGATGGCCGTCGGGCGCCAGCTCGACATCTCGGTGGCGATCGGTGACGACCGCCTGCAGCTGGATTGCGCGGTCGACACGCGCGAAGCCGGCATTCTCGCCGGCTGGACGGCCACCGATGCCGTGGATCTGACGCCCTTCGCGCGCTCGCTCGTCGCCTCGGACACCATCGCCCTGCTCGGAGGCTGCGATCCGAGCGTGCTCGCGGATCGCCTGGCGAGGCTGCTCAGCGATTCCGAAGCCGATCGCGAGCGGATGGCAGGGCTGCTCGAGAGCTTCGCATCCCAGTTCGGCTCGATCGCCGCCGTTTCGGGATCACTCTCCGCGGGCGAGTCGCATTTCGCCCTCCACGTGCGCGCTTCCGATGACCCCGCCTTCGCCCGCAACCTGGCCTCGACACTCGAGCTCTTCTCGCGCAGCGCCCTCGGCGTGGCGGTGCAGTCGAAGCAGGTCACGACCTTCGAGGGTGTCGAAGTCGAGGACCTGGTGGTCCACTTCGACGCGGTCTCGATGTGCGCCCTCTCGGGCGAGCGCGCCGATGACCTTCCCGCCATCCAGACACGCCTCGACGGCGTGGCGCGGTCGCTGTTCGGAGCCGATTCCGTGCGCGTGCGGATCACGAGCTTCGATCAGCGCGGCTTGATCGCGATCGGCAACGACGATGCCTGGTACCGGCGCACCCTGCTGTGGGCCAAGGAAGACAAGGATCTGACTCCGCCGGACGTGCGCGCGGCGCTCGAGCATCTCGGCACCGCCAGGGCTGCCGCCGTCTTGCGCCTGGATCTGGCGCGCTGGACCCAGGATCGCGAGGACTGGGGGGCGCAGTGGAGCGCCTTGTCGGGACCCGTGGCCAAGCTCAAGCAGCCCGGGGAGGCCAGCATGCACGCACTGGATCCGCAGTCCTTGACGCTGCACCTCGGCGCCGAGGGTCGCACCCTGCGCATCGGGCTCTCGATGGGACTGCCCATCGAACCTTCGGAAACCATGGCTCAGCGCTGAGCCGCGGGCTTCGCGCGATTTGCCGCGCCACTTCGGCCAGCCTGTCGGCCGCTCTCGCTATACTGCGCGCTTCCACCCAGCTGGAGCAGCCCGGACATGCGCGAGAACATCGTTTTTACCGACCTGGCCAAGGAACTCGCCGCGAAGGCGCGGGAGATCGCCGACAAGTACGTGCGCCCCGCGGCGGCCAAGTACGACAAGCTCCAGGAATACAACTGGGAAGCAGCGCGCGCCGTCGCCGACGCCGGCCTGTTCAAGACCTTCGTTCCCAAGGCCTACGGCGGACACGAGGCCGGGATCCTGGCCCTGGCGATGGTCACCGAGGAGCTGGCCAAGGCGGACTCCGGCTTCGGCGTGGCCTTCGCGGTCAACGCCCTGGGCTCCTTCCCGATCCTCGTCGGCGGCACGGAAGCCCAGAAACAGCGCTGGCTGCCGCAGATCGCGCGCGGCGAGAAGTTCGTCGCCTTCTGTCTCTCGGAGAAATTCGCAGGCTCGGACGCGGGCGGCCTGGCGGTGACCGCCGAGGAAGACGGCGACGATTACGTCATCTGCGGCGAGAAGAAGTGGACCACCAACGGCGGAGTGGCCGACATCTACTCGGTCTTCTGCGTGACGGACCCGACCTCGAAGTCTCGCCGGATCAGCGCGATCATCGTCGAGAAGGGCACGCCCGGATTCACGATCAAGAAGGTCGAGGACAAGATGGGGATCCGCTGCGTGCCCGTCGTCGAGACGCACTTCGACCACGTGCGGGTTCCCAAGTCGAATCTGATTGGCGAGCGGCCCGGCATGGGCTTCAAGCACGCGATGATGACCCTCGACCTCGCCCGCCCCGGCGTCGCCGCCCAGGCGGTTGGTGCCGCGCAGGGCGCGATGGACCTCGCCAGCGTCTACTCCAACCGCCGCAACCAGTTCGGCGCTCCGATCTCGAGCTTCCAGATGGTCCAGCAGATGCTGGCCAACATGGCGATGAAGACCGAGGCCGCGCGCTGGCTGGTCTATTCGGCCGCCGGCGCGATCGACCAGGGCCAGGTCGACAAGGTCAGCAAGCAGGCCGCCATGGCCAAGTGCTTCGCCACCGACGTCGCCATGGAAGTCGCGACCGACGCCGTGCAGATCTTCGGCGGCTACGGATACATGGAGGATTACCCGATCGCCAAGTTCTTCCGCGACGCGAAGATCCTTCAGATCTACGAAGGCACCAACCAGATCCAGCGCCTCGTGATCGCGCGCCACATGATCCGCGAAGCTCTGGAGCTCGAGCACCTGGCGCAGTTCATCCCGACCGAGTCACAAGCGACTTACAAAGACGGCGCGACGAAGACGGCAGCGACACCGGCGGTCAAGGCCTGAGCTTCGACACGGCGAAATGCAGCGGGCGGCGGGCTTCCAAGGAAGCGCGGCCCGCTGTCGTTTGAACAATCGCTAGTTGGAAACCGCAGGTAAGACCTGCCGAATTTCCAACTCGTCATGGGTCCTGCCGTTCTGTCGTGCGTATCAGAGGGTGAAAAGGAGTGGTGCCAGATCGGCAGTCTGCACCGCAAAGCTCGCCACTTTCAGGCTTGCAACGGAAGTCGTTCCACCACAATGGGTTAGGGCAATGACAGCCCTGGACTCGTCACGATGGACCGGGTTTCGCGGACACAGGGTCAAGAGTCGGCAGTCACGGACTCTTACGGGAGGGTAGGTCACTATGAGGCACAGTCAATCCAGAATCGGCAAAGGCAGGCACACAGACCCCCAGGGGGCCGCTGCGGACGCTCCGAGCACTCGCGCGGACCATTCGTCCGTTCCCCGTCGGGAATCCCCTCGGGCTCGCAGGCTGCCGATGACCAAGGATCCGTCGGTCCGCGATCTTCGCAGCGCCAAGCAGCCCAAGGGCGAGCGCGGCCAGAAGCTCATTACACACGCCGAACTCGACAAGCGTTTGGACGCGCTTGCCGTGGATCCTGACAGCTTCGCGGCAGGCTGTCTCAAGCTCGCCATCGAGCTCGATGGGACCGGAACCGGCCTCGAGATCACGGATCCGTTGACCTGGCGCAAGCCCGCCAACCCGGAAAAGGCTGGGACGCGGGTGACCCTCGCTCAGCAATTCCGCAGCGAAGTGGACGCCATGATCATCCTGGCTCGCGAGCCCGAAGCGCGCCTGGCGCGTCGGATCGAGTTCGCGCGCATCCGCTTCGAGAATGCCCTGAAGGTCGCCGGCCTCAGCGCCGCGGAAGTCATCGAAGG
>Ga0193706_1000502_pt1 | contig 22549 bp, 18 predicted proteins | sample U3c1metaG_FD_160130 | JGI IMG/M metagenome (GOLD analysis project Ga0193706, IMG submission 160130) | Soil microbial communities from a riparian zone of the East river system, Colorado, United States - U3c1 | ecosystem: Environmental > Terrestrial > Soil > Riparian zone | place: USA: East River... | reverse complement strand
TACCTGCTGTTCCTGTACAGGTGTATAAGATTATATCGAAAGTGCCCTTATGCATTCGGCGCTTTCCTGGCACTGGCACTCAGTTTCATGCTGGTAGTACAGGCAATAGCCAATATGGGGGTTAATGTAAATATTTTTCCAAATACGGGGGTAACACTGCCGCTGGTAAGTATGGGTGGAAGCAGTTTTTTATTCACGTGTTTATCTATCGGTATCATTTTAAGTGTGGCAAGGAACGTAGAGCAGCTGGAAGGAAAAGGGCCCCCTCTATCTCCCCCCGTGGGGGAGGAAAAGTAGAAGATGGGATTAAAATAAAATGAGTCACAAGTAAATGAATGATGGTAAAAATTTAGAAGCTTCAAATAACCCCCCACCGGGGGGCAGGGGGGCTGGGTCTAAGATTATCATAGCAGGCGGTGGAACAGGCGGTCATATTTTCCCGGCAATTGCAATAGCAAATGCCATAATGAAGTTGGACCCCCAAACAGAAATCCTTTTTGTAGGGGCAAAAGGAAAAATGGAAATGGAAAAGATACCCGAGGCCGGATATAAGATTGAAGGATTGGATATAGCAGGTTTTAACAGGAGTTCTTTGATAAAAAATATTGGATTGCCATTTAAGCTGGTAAAAAGTTTTTTCCAGGTAAGGAAGATATTCAGATCTTTTCAGCCAACAGCGGTAATTGGTGTTGGTGGCTATTCCAGTTTTCCCGTATTGCGCTTTGCGCAGGCAAAAAGAATTCCTTCTTTCATTCATGAGAGTAATTCGTTTGCCGGTAAAAGCAATATGATGCTGGGAAAAAAAGCCGTAAGGGTTTTTGTAGCCAGTGATGGTATGGAAAGATTCTTTCCTGCAAACAAGATTAGTGTAAGTGGCAACCCGGTAAGAAAGACGATTTCGGAAAGCAGGGTAAACAGGGAAGAAGGAATAAAATTCTTTGGCCTTGATCCTGCTAAACGAACGATCCTTTCCATTGGCGGAAGCCTCGGTGCTAAGAGTATTAATGAGTCATTGGATAAGGGATTGGAAGAATTTGAAAAGAACGGGCTTCAACTTATCTGGCAAACGGGTAAACCATATGCAGTAAGAGGTAAAGAAAGAGCAACGGGCACAGCCAATATTTGGGCAGGCGATTTTATCAGCAGAATGGAGAATGCTTATGCAGCCGCCGACCTTGTGATAAGCAGGAGCGGTGCAATGGCCATTGCTGAGTTGTGCGTAATGAAGAAGGCGGTAATATTTGTACCCTTTCCTTATGCAGCCGAAGATCACCAAACGGTAAATGCACAAAACCTGGTGAATAAAAATGCAGGCATACTGATAAAAGATTCAGCCGCAATGGAAATGCTGGTGCCATCGGTCATTGCCCTGTCAAAAGATGAGAATAAACAAAAAGAGTTAATTCACAATATTGGCGAATTAGCAATTACTGATGCGGACGAGGTTATTGCAAAAGAGATCCTGAAACTGGTAAAGAAATGAACGGAGACATACATATAAAAGAGCCTGGGTTCACCCTTCAGGGGGCGGAGGGGGTAAAGAGAATTTATTTTTTAGGCATCGGTGGTATCGGTATGAGTGCATTGGCCAGGTATTTTAACGCTAAGGGAGTTGCAGTGAGTGGATATGATAAAACCGAGACGCCTTTAACGAAACAACTGGCCGGCGAAGGAATAAATGTTCATTACGAAGATAATATTGAGTTCATTGACAAAGAAACAGACCTGGTAGTTTATACCCCGGCTCTTCCTAAGGATCATAAAGAGTTGAATTTTTACCGCCAGAATAATTACAGCGTTGTAAAACGCAGTGATGTACTGGGCGCTATAACCAACAGTTCTTTTAATATCTGCATTGCAGGTACACACGGTAAAACGACGACCAGTACCATGGTGGCTCATATACTGCGGCATAGTGAGTATGGATGCAATGCTTTTTTGGGCGGGATCGCTGTTAATTATGACAGCAACTTTTGGTCGAGCCAAAAAAATGTTTGCGTGGTAGAAGCCGATGAGTACGACCGCAGCTTTTTGAAATTGAGTCCTGATGTGGCGATCATCAGTTCTATGGATCCTGATCACCTGGATATTTATGGCACAGCGGAAAATATGGAACAGGCTTTCATAGACTTTGCCGGAAAAATAAAACCGGGTGGATTGCTGGTCAGCAAATTTGGCTTGAAAAGAAATGCAGACCTTGTAGCAGACAAACAGCTTACTTATCATTTAGATGATAAAAAAGCAGCGGTACACGCGGTGGATATAAAAATGGCGAATGGCAGCTACCGGTTTGATGTGATAATGAAAAACCCGCAGGCTATTGAATGGAAACTGAGCGATGTGGTTTTAAATATGGGCGGTATGCACAATATAGAGAACGTGATAGCAGCAATAGCCGTTGCCCACCACCTGGGAATTGATGATGATAAAATTAGAAAAGCCGTTGCGGATTTCAGGGGAGTGAAAAGAAGGTTTGAATACATAGTGAAGAAGGACGACCAGGTGTTCATTGATGATTATGCACACCACCCCGAAGAACTGAGGGCATTGATAAGCGGGGCCAAGACATTGTTCGCAGGAAAAAAATGTACAGTTGTTTTTCAGCCACACCTGTACAGCAGGACAAATGACCTGGCGGAGGGGTTTGCCGCGAGCCTTGACCTGGCAGACGAAGTGATACTGTTGCCCATTTACCCCGCAAGGGAATTACCAATGCCCGGGGTAAGCAGCGAAATGATCTTAAATAAAATGAAGAACAGGAATAAAAGAATACTTGAAAAAAATGAGTTGCCGGAATGGATAAAGGAAAACAAAACGGAATTATTAATTACTGCAGGAGCAGGTGACATAGATAATTTAGTTGAACCAATTAAGAATATAATTATAATATAAGATAGGTAAACCCCGTCGGCGGTTGTAAGGCCCCACAGCGGTTAAAATAAATGAAAGATAAAAAACGATACAGCATAAAAAACGTCCTGGTGATCACCCTGTGGGTTATCATTGGCTCGGGCACTATTGTATTACTGGTTGCGGCGATGCGCAAAAAGGAAGAAAAACGTTGCGTAGGGATTGAAATAAACATAAGCGGTGTTAGCAATAATTTTTTTGTAGATAAAAAAGACATCCTGAATTCCATCACCATAAGTGAGGCAGAAAACCCGGTGGGTAAGGCCATAGGTTCCTTTAACTTAAAAAAGATGGAGAGCGAACTGGAAAGGAATATCTGGATAAAAACAGCGGAGTTGTTCTTTGATAATAACGAGATACTGCAGGTGAATGTGCATGAGCGGGAACCCATTGCCAGGGTATTTACAGCATCAGGCGCTACATTTTATATTGATAATGAACTTGCCATCCTGCCGCTGAGTGAAAAATTTTCGGCTAGGTTACCGGTATTTACCAATTTCCCTTCCGATAAAAAGATCCTTTCCAAAGCGGACAATAGTTTATTGAGGGATATAAAAACGATCAGCCTTGCCATACAAAAAGATCCTTTCCAAATGGCCATGATAGAACAGGTAGATATAACAACAGGAAGAATATTTGAAATGATACCGAAGATCGGCAATCAGCTTATTGTTTTTGGAGATGCCACAAATGTTGAAGAGAAATTCAATAAGCTGCAATTATTTTATAAAGAGGTAATGATGAAAGCCGGCTGGACCAATTACAGCGTGATCAATGTACAGTATAAGAACCAGGTAGTAGCAAAGAGAAAAGGTGCAGAGGATATAACGGCAGATTCGCTGCGCACCTTTGAGATCATGCAACTCATTGTTGAAAGGGCACAAAAGCAATCCAACGATTCCTTGCAAAACATGCAACAGGATAATGAACGCAATTCTGTTGATAGTAATATGATACAGCAGTCCATCGAACGTGAAGAGTCTGCACAACCATCCAATACTTACGAAAAACCGGGACCACAAGATGATCCGGAGAATGCGTCTGTCTTAAAACTTACAGCACAGCCGGTTAAAACCCCGGCAAGCCCGAATGCAAAAAAACCGGTAAAGCCGGCAGCAATTAAACAAAAACCAAAAGCAGTAATGCAAAAACGAAATGTCAATTAATAGTTCATGGCATAAGGTTCATAGCCAAGGGTTCATAGTTCATAGTAGGCACGTCCTAAATATTGACCTGTGCTATGAACCATCAACCATGAACCATTAACTAAACAAAAAAACACAAACACAAAACATACAACTATGAATCAGGAACAACCCATCATCGTAGGCCTTGACATCGGTACCACAAAAATTGCCGCGATCGCCGGCCGTAAAAATGAGTACGGCAAGCTGGAGATACTTGGCTTTGGCCGTGCCAACAGTAATGGTGTTCAGCACGGAATGGTGTTGAACATTGATCAAACCATTAAAGCCATTGAACTGGCTTTAAAGAACTGCTACGACTCCAACCCCAACCTGGAGATCGGGGAAGTTTATGTGGGCATTGCAGGGCATCACATAAAAAGTTTACAAACCCGGGGTGATATTGTCAGGCAATCTATAGAAGAAGAGATAAGGCAGGAAGAGATAGACCGCCTGGTTGCTGATCAATACAGAACTTATATACCTGCAGGCGACCAGATCATTGATGTGATCCCGCAGGAATTTACCGTAGATAATTTTCAAAACATACCAAACCCAATCGGGTACAGCGGTGTAAAAGTGGGTGCTAACTTCCACATCATCACCGGTGATAAGAATGCAATACGCAATATTAACCGCAGCGTGGAAAAAGCCGGCCTGATAACCAAGGACCTGGTATTGCAGCCACTTGCATCTGCTGCCGCTGTAATGTGCGACCAGGACCTTGAAGCGGGTGTTGCCATTGTAGATATCGGTGGTGGTACAACCGACCTCGCTGTTTTTTATGAAGGCATTTTAAAACATACGGCTGTAATTCCATTCGGTGGTGAGAATATTACCAATGATATTAAAACAGGACTGGGTGTTTTAAAAACACAAGCTGAGCAAATGAAGATACAGTTTGGAAGTGCACTCAGCGATGAAGCCAAATCAAACGCTTTTATTACCATACCGGGATTGCGTGGCATGGCACCAAAAGAAATATCGGTTAAGAACCTGGCAAGCATCATCCAGGCACGTATGAGCGAGATCATGGATTTTGTTACCTATCATTTAAAGCAGGTGGGATTAGATACACGAATGCTTAATGGTGGTGTGATATTAACAGGCGGTGGATCACAACTGAAACATTTGATCCAGTTAACAGAATATGTTACGGGTCTGAATGCACGCATCGGTTATCCTAACGAACATTTAGCCGCCGGTCATATTGACGAACTGGCCAAGCCAATGTACAGCACCTGTATCGGTTTGATATTGAAAGGGTACAATGACTACGAGAATAACAACAAACAGTTTGAAGAGCAATTTAAAAGGATAGAGATACCTGGCGGGTTACAACAACAGCCGGTGGATGAAACATTGGATGTGGCAGATGAAAGCAAACCTGTTAAAGTAAGACAACGAAAATCTTTAAAAACCTTCATGGACGGATTCAAGAATGGCCTGATAGACCTGTTCAAGGAAGAAGAAGACGCAAAATTGTAAAGCCCCCTCTATCTCCCCCGAAGGGGAGGAAATGGAGAAGATTTAAGCGCAGATTGTTTTTATAGAAGCTGAATAAAGAAACAATAGTACAAGCGAGTGACACAACGATGAAGAGTAAAGGATCAAATGCTGGTAACAAAAAAATAAAAAGTTCTTTAACAATAAATATCCCATTAACAAAATGCAGTTTCTTTTCTTACTAACCGAAAAATAAATACTGTATAATTATTAAACTCTTCAAAGTCCCCCTCGGGGGGATTTAGGGGGCTAAACAAACAAACTATGATACATTTTGATCTGCCTAAAGAGCAATCCTCCATCATCAAAGTAATTGGCGTAGGTGGTGGTGGAAGCAATGCGGTAAACCACATGTTTTCGCAAAATATTGAAGGCGTAAATTTTATCATCTGTAATACAGATGCCCAGGCCATAGCGCTGAGTAAGGTACCCAACAAAATTCAGCTTGGGCCACATTTAACACAGGGCCTTGGTGCCGGCGCCAATCCTGCCATTGGACGCCAGGCGACTGAAGAAAGCCTGGAAGAAATAAAACGGATACTGGAAGTGAATACCAAGATGGCATTCATTACAGCTGGCATGGGTGGCGGTACAGGAACCGGTGGTGCGCCAATACTTGCAAAGATCTGTAAGGACCTCGGCATACTTACCGTTGGTATTGTTACAACGCCCTTTGCTTATGAGGGTAAAAAAAGGATCGCCCAGGCAGAGGAAGGCGTGATGCTGTTAAAAAATCATGTTGATACTTTGCTGGTGATAAGCAATGACAAACTGCGTCACCAGTTTGGGAACTTAAAAATGAAGGAAGCGTTTGCAAAAGCTGATAATGTATTGGCTACAGCCGCAAAATGTATCACTGATGTTATAAACAGTACCGGCCAGATCAACGTGGATTTCGCGGATGTATGTACCGTAATGAGTAATGGCGGGGTTGCTATTTTGGGAAGTGCATCTGCTGAAGGAGAGAACAGGGCGCAGGATGCGATCGAAAATGCAATAAACTCACCTTTGCTGAATGACAATGATATCCGCGGCGCCAAATGGATATTGATAAATATTAATTCATCAGAAGGTGAATATGAATTCACCATGGATGAAGTGGAAGTGATCCAGAATTATTTATTGAGCCAGGCAGGTGATGATACGGATGTGATACTTGGACTGGGTTATGACAATAATTTAGGCGCACAACTAGGTATAACCCTTATTGCCACGGGTTTTGAACACAAAGACCCTTTTGAAAAAAAGGCACCTGTTGTTGAAGATAAAAAAGATGAAAAGATCGTCATGGTGTTAGAGATGCCGCCCAAAGAAGAAAAGAAAAAAGTGAAGCAGCCAACCTTACTGTTTGATGAAAAAGAAGAAGAGCAGGCTATCGCTGAAATTACAGAATCACCCGCAGCAATGGAGGTTGTAGAAGATATGATGCCCAAGCTTGTTGAACACCCGGAAGAAGCGGCACGGGTGAAACTACCAAGTAAAACTACTGTGGACAATTCAGACGTAACTCCCGTGTATTTTGAAATATCTTCGACAGCAGATCAACCTCCGGTAATGGAGTTTGATATACAAGATCCCACTCCTTCTGAAGAACTAACTGCTGAACCAAAAATTCAAAAGAATATTTCCGTAGTAAATAAAGACGCTAGCAATTCTCCTTCGTCAGGAGGATACCTGGCTAAACCTGCACAGATCTATGTGGAGGAGAAGCCAAAACAAGAATCCAATTCGACTGATGAGCTACTGCCGGTGCAGACGAGAGAACAGGCCGACGAACCTGTGATTGAAATGCAGTTGGTGGTAAAATCCCATCACGCGGCGGAGGAAGAGCAACATGTACAACAAACTCAGTCCATCATGATGTCGAATGTTGAGGAGCCTGCAGTGCAGGACGAAACAGAAGACCTAAGGCGCCGGGCCATGGATCGAATCGCAAAACTGCGTAATTTGTCATTCAATATTAACGCGGCCGATCCTAATAATGAGTTTGAAACGGTGCCTGCTTACCTTCGCCGCAATATGGAATTGCACAATTCCATTGCCGATGTAGAGAGTTTTTACAGCAACTATACGGTAAAAACAGATGAGAACAACCAGGCAGAAATAAGTACCATCAATACCTTTTTGGAAGGAAAGAAACCTGATTAAAATAATAGCCAGTCCTGTTTGGACTGGCTTCTTTTGTTTGTGTTTGAACTTTGAGCAAAGTCCCGCCTGTCTATGCGGGGCTTTATTTTTTATAAAAAGCCGAACAATGCATTTGTAAAAACAGCAGGTGATTGAATATGTGGAATATGTCCAACACCTCTTAGTTCAACCAGTTTAGAATTCCTGATCTCTGCATTTATTTTCCTGCCGAGTTTGGGGTATTGCCCGTATTTTTTTTTATCTGCTTCGGTTAAGAGATTTTTACCTACCACGGTCCTGTCTTCGTATCCAATGATCAGCAGTGTGGGCACCTGTATTTTTTTTAATTCATACACAACAGGTTGTTCATAGATCATCTGGTAGGTCAAGGCATTTGCCCAGGCTGTTTTTTCAAAATCAGGTTGCGTTAATGGTTCGGCCTGTGCTTTTACATATTGTTCATATTCCGGCTTCCATAGGGGATAATAACTTTGCTGGTATTTTTTGTAAGATTCATAAGTTGCCTTACGTTCATTATCAAATATTTTTTCCAATGACTGGTAGGGAACAAATGTTTTGTAGTCTTCCAGCCCGATGGGATTTTCCAAAACCATTTTTTCTACCATTGCGGGATACATCAACGCAAATCTTGCGGCAAGCATGCCTCCCATAGAATGACCGATCACAATAACTTTTTTGATGTTCAATGAATCCAGCAATACACGGCTGTTTGCCGCCAGGAGATGAAAACTGTAATGAATGTCCGGCTTGTCCGACCGGCCCCAGCCCACCTGGTCGGGAACTATTACACGGTAACCTTTTCGGGAAAGTTCAGCAACCACATCCTTCCAGTAATAACCATTAAAATTCTTGCCGTGAAAAAGAAAGACCGTCATTCCACCAGGTGTTTGAGCAGCTATATCCATGTAAGCCATCTGTACTTCCTTATTTTCAATGCTGAGCGGGAAATATTTTACAGGATAAGGATAGGTGACCTGTGCAAAGGTTATATTATGGAATGCAATTAAAAGGAACAGTAGCCTATATTTTTTCATGATCCGCCATTTTTATAGTGGTCATACCAAATTGATGCCACGAATGGATGATCTTTATTTTCCTTCCAGTTCTTTCAGCCTGTTCCTTGCTTCTTCATATTTTGGGAAAAGAACTAAAGCCTTTTTATACCATAGGATAGCGTCTTCTTTTCTCCCCAGTGCTTCATTTATTTTTCCCATACTGAATACGGCAAGATCTTTAGTGGGGAAATCGGTCACATTATTTTCATATATTATTCTTGCCTCCCCGTATCGTTTAAGGTCATATAATTTATTGCCAAGAAAGTTCATGGAGATCCAGTCAATATAATAATTAGCCGTGTCCTTCTTCATGAGCTCATATTCTTCCATTGCTTTGGCAATTCCTTTTGAGCCTATCAAACCTTCCACAGCCTTGTGTACCGGCTGTTTTACCTTAACGGGTTTGTTATCCAATACTTTTGCCAGGCTTCCGCAAATGCCAAAAAAATCTGTTGGCGAGCTGTTGCAAAGGATAACGATCAGGCTGTTGGTAGCCGGGATGCGGAGGATGAAAGAAAGAAAGCCTTCCGTCATGCCCAGGTGAAAATTTGCGGCAACACTATCGGTACCGTATTTGAAATATTTGTTGAACCACCCAAAGCCATATTGCGCAGGTGGCATACCCCGCCTGAACATTTCTTCAGTAAGTTTTTTATTCAGCAACGTGTTATTGGAAAGGGCATTATGCAGTTTGAACAGGTCTTCAACAGTAGAATAAAGATCTCCTGTTCCCATGGTGTTCGACTGGTCGCGGAAATCGGAACTGGTATAGCCATCGAAATCATAATCATAACCGGTTGCTCTTTTAGGAACCACCTGTGTATGAAAGTAAGAACCTGAACCATTCATCCCCAGCTTATCGAAAATATCTTCTTTCATTAACTGTGCATAAGGTTTGCCTGATACTTTTTCCATGATATAGCCAAGTGTGAAATAACCCCAGCTGCTGTAAAAAAAACTTTTACCCGGTTCAAAAAGTAATGCAGAATCCATATACAGTTTAATGTAATCGGCCCTTGAAAAATTCTGTCGGCTTATTCTTGGAAAAAAATCAGGGGTAATGTCATAATTGGGTATGCCCGAAGTGTGGCTCAGCAATTGCCTGATGGTAATCCGGCTGCCATTCTTCTTTGAAAATTGAGGAATGTAGTCTGAAATGGTTTTATCAAGATCAACCAAACCCTTCTGTACCTGTACCAGCATAAGTAATGCGGTGATGGGTTTTGATACCGAGCCTATCATGAATTTGGTATCTGTGGCATTGGGAATATTCCATTCCCTGTTGGCCATTCCAAATGCGCCTTTGTAAATTAATTTCCCCTGCTCGGCTACAAGTACAGCCCCATCAAACATATTATACCGGTGATAGGTCTGCATGATCTCCTCAGCTTTTTCTTTTTTGCTTTGCCCGGTACCGGGTTGAACAAACAGAAAGATCGCTGCGAAGCAAAAAGTATATTTCATGGTGTATATTTTGTAGAATAAATGTTGCTAACCTCCGCAGGTTTATCCTGTTAAAGGAACGAAATTTAGTTTACAAAATGCGCTATCAGTTGAGCACTTCTGCACCCTGCCCCGCAAGCCAGCGGGTTACGCTCTCAGCAATTTGTATGGGAGCTTTTTTTGTTTGTGCGGCTGCCTTTTCGGTGAATTTGGGTACGGTGTTACGGTCTTCCAATTCCCTTAAAAGCTTTTTCCGGCAATCAGCATCATCAATACCTGCGATGCTGCAGGCTTTTTCAAAATCCGTATGCATGCCATAACCCACTACTACATCTGCCAGTCCCTTAAACTCGGGGATCACCATGAGTTTTTTTACAAAATAATAGGTCTTATCCTGTAACATCTTTGTGTCAACTGTGTATACATGTTCCATATGCCTGGTTTTGAGGTGAATTTATTGTTACTGTTTAGATTTTTTTTGTGCATTTAGTGCTGCTCGTTAAATACACTTTAACGTAGCATTACATAATGGAGTGGTTGTGGATAGGAAAGGATAATCATGAAGATCAACCGAATAAAGGTTGCCCAGCACGTGGATGTAATTCAAAGGATAATATTGGATGGATGAATAGTTAGGGGAATTGCCATAATGTAAATTGGCTGTTCAGAGGATAGGTACAAGTGGTAAGGGTTGTGTAATAAGCTGGAGTAAAAATATATTTTATTGTGCGGAAAAGCAAGTAAACTAAGAATAGTTTATTCACATTAACGTAAAAACCATGCAATTACCTAATTGGCATAGACTTACAATTAAAGTTGTTCTTTGATAAGGCACCCGCTAAATTTGTGTTTTTTTAGTTAGAGCCTTTTTACGCCAACTAAGGAGCTTATCAAATAAGATGGCTGGTTTTCCAGGATTAACAATTTCTGGTAAAATTATTGCCGTGTCAATAAAAACTAAAAAATAATGACGAGGATAAAACTGCTGTTCGTTGCCTTTTTAATGGTTTTCACAATATATAGTTGCAGCAAAAAAATCCATCCATCCAAAAAAGATGAAGCCGCTGCGATAAAGGATAGTATTGCCCTTGCAAAAAAAACACCGGTAAAAAAAATCAAAACTGCGGTCCCCAAAGTGATCGTGGTCAATGATGCTGCTGCAAAAAAAAGCGGGGATGGCAGGTTGTATTACGACCTGCAGGGGCGCAGGTACTGGCGTAATTATAAAGACGGCAAATATTACCTGTTCAATAAATCAATGTATAATGATGATGCGTTCAAGCCGGTGAATAAAAACTAATTGGTATTATTATTTATGCTGCATCAGCGATCTCCTTCCTTCTTCCAGGCTGTCAAAGAAATTTATGACGAGGTTCTCTTTATCAACTTTGTATGAAACCGTTTCAACGGCCACTTTATTGAAATAAGATCTTGGTTTTACGATAGCGATCTCTTTAAAACCAAACTTTATTGCCCGCGGTAAAAAATTGGACTCCAGCCATTTTTGATCATCCATTCCGATCAATACCATATCCCGGATGTCTGCCAATACTTTTGACGTCTCATTTTGAATAAGCACATTCAGCATCAGTTCTGTTCCCTCTCGAAATTGGTTACTGGTAGCATAGCCGTTCCATTCCATTATTACGGCATCCAGTTCCTTATCGAAGTAAATATTATATATGTCTGCGGCTGTTTCCATTTTTTTAAATTTCGTACCGCTAAATTACTCATTTTCGGGTTCCGGTAAAAAGACAGTAGGGAGGGCTGGTAACGAGGGCGCCTGCAAGACTATTCTGACCCAATAAAAAATATTTCCCAACGTTTATACGTTTTACTTCTACATTTGTAAATTGTTTTTCATACCCGTCGAACATTTAAATATTTTGTGTGTCAAAACAGGTTAATAAAGTAACAGCAGCCGGCCTACTGGTTGCTTTGGGAATTATTTACGGCGATATTGGTACCTCACCACTTTACGTTTTTAACTCTATTATCAAAGAAAGGGTAGTTGATGAAACACTTATTCTTGGCACCCTTTCACTTATCATCTGGACAATAACCCTGCTTACCACCATTAAATATGTGATACTGGTACTGCGGGCCGATAACCGTGGGGAGGGCGGTATCTTCGCCTTATTTGCGCTGGTAAGACGGCGTAAAAAATGGCTGGTGATACCGGCAATGATTGGGGGCGCTGCACTTTTATCGGATGGTATCATCACACCACCCATCTCTATTACGTCTGCCATCGAGGGCCTGAAAGAATTACCCAAATTTCATGATCTAAGCCAGGATACCATTGTGTACATCGTCTTGGGTATAATTGCTGCTTTCTTTTTTACACAACAATTCGGCACTTCTAACATCGGTAAGCTTTTTGGCCCTTTCATGTCGGTGTGGTTTACCATGCTTGCCGTATTGGGACTCATACATATCAGTGATGATCCCACTATCTTTAAAGCGCTGAATCCATACTATGCCATTAACTTTCTCTTTACGTATCCCGAGGGTTTCTGGTTACTCGGTGCGGTCTTTTTATGCACTACCGGCGCCGAAGCATTATACAGCGATCTTGGTCATTGCGGCCGGGGAAATATCCGTATCTCCTGGATCTATGTAAAAGCCTGCCTGCTCATCCATTATTTTGGACAAGGTGGAAGTTTATTAAAACACCACAGTGGTAAGTTGTTGGATAAGGCAACGATGGAAGCTGAAGGCATCAATGCTTTTTTTGACCTTATGCCTGATTGGTTCATTGTTCCGGGGGTTATCATTGCTACCAGTGCGGCCATCATTGCGAGCCAGGCCATGGTTACAGGTTCTTTCACTTTGATCAACGAAGCCATCCGTTTGAACCTGTGGCCCAAATTAAAGATCGTGTACCCTTCCGAAGCAAGGGGACAGATCTTCATACCTGCCATCAACATGATGTTATTCATTGGTTGCGTTGCCGTAGTATTGTTCTTTAGGGAATCCACGAGGATGGAAGCAGCCTATGGTTTGGCGATCATTACCACGATGATCATGACCACCATTCTTTTTGCAAACTATATGGTACTGCACAGGGTAAAGCCGGCCTTTATCTATCTTTTCCTGGGCGCATATTTTATCGTGGAGGTTTCTTTTCTCATCGCGTTGATGGATAAATTTGCGCATGGCGGTTATATTACCCTGATGATCGGGTTTTGCATGTTCTCGGTTATGTACATTTGGTTCCGAAGCCGCAAGATCAAGAACAGGTACATTGAATTTGTTCGCCTGGAAGAATATATCCCCAAGCTGGAAGAACTCAGTAATGATTCTTCTGTACCTAAATATGCAACGCACCTGGTGTACCTGACCAGTGCCAATAATCCAAAAGAGATCGAACATAAGATCATTTATTCCATATTAAGCGGTAAACCCAAGCGTGCTGATATATTCTGGTTTGTACACGTGGATACCATGGATGATCCTTATACCTGGGAAGAATCTGTAGAGCAGATCATACCCAATGACATCATACGCGTTGAATTCCGTTTGGGTTTCCGCATGGCGCCACGCATCAACCTCATGTTTAAAAAAGTTGTGGAAGACCTGGTGGCCAACCGTGAGGTGAATGTGATGAGCAGGTACGATAGCCAGCAGCGGAATAATGTGGTGGGTGATTTCCAGTTTGTGGTGATGGAAAAATTCCTGAGCCAGGATAATGAACTGCCTTTCTTTGAGCGCATCATAATGAAGATATATTTCTGGCTGAAGGAAATATCACTGAGCGAAGAAAAAGGTTTTGGCCTGGAACAAAATACGGTGCAGGTGGAGAAATTCCCCTTGATCATTGCGCCCATGAGTAAACTCAAACTGAACAGGATCTATAAGGATGAAGATGAATAGCGCCCCCAGCAAGAATTTTTAAGTAGAAAAATCAAGTAACCAGCATGCAATCCATTACCCCCGCAGCATTAAAACTAAAGATGGATAAGAAGGAAGATATCCGGTTGATCGACGTAAGAGAGCCTGATGAACATGAAGAATTCAACATCGGCGGCGAACTGATCCCACTGGGTGATATTGTACAGCATGCTACAAAAATTCCCACTGACAAACCGGTCATTCTTTATTGCCGCAAAGGCATCCGCAGCCAGGTTGCTATTCAGCGGTTGCAGGAAAAACTCCCGTTTAAAAATCTTATAAACCTTATTGGGGGTACGGAAGCATGGAAGAAGCAATTTAAAGTTTGAAGTTTGTGGTTTGTTGTTAGGTGGAGAATACTTAATTTAACAGGGCGCGGGAACCACAAACCAAAAATTACAAACCCAAAACTATTCTTTGCTTCAAATCATCCTTTATATCATCGGCGGTATTGCCGCTCTTTCTATTATCATCTATTTCGTGCAGGAGAAGCTGATCTTCAAACCCGAGAAATTAAAACAGGATTTCATTTACAAATACGATGCGCCTTTTGAAGAATTATTCTTTGACGTTGAGCCGGGCGTGCGTATCAACGGTTTGCATTTTACGGTAAAAGATCCTCTCGGCCTGATCCTGTACTTTCACGGCAACAGCAGGAGCATAAAGGGCTGGGCGAAATATGCCAAAGATTTTTACCGTTACAGGTATGATGTTGTGCTGGTTGACTATCGCGGTTTTGGTAAAAGTACAGGTAAGCGTAATGAAAAGGATATGCTCAACGACATGCAGTTTGTTTATGATAGCCTCGCAGTAAAATACCACGAGAACCACATCATTGTTTATGGCAGGAGCATGGGCAGCGGCTTTGCTGCCAAGATCGCCAGTGATAATAAACCACGCTATTTAATTTTAGATGCACCTTATTTCAGCTTTAAAAAAGCAGTGGAAAGATTCCTGCCCATGTTACCGATGCGCTTTGTATTGCGCTTTCATATGCGTACTGACAAGTGGATTACAAAAGTAAATTGCCATACCTATATATTACACGGTACAAAAGACTGGCTTCTGCCCATTAGCAACAGTGAAAAACTACAGGCGCTTAACCCGCGTAAGATCACCCTCATCCGCATTGAAGGGGGCCGGCATAATAACCTCCCTTCGTTCCCGGAGTACCATAAATTTATAAGGGATATTTTGCAGTACTAAAAAGCCTCAAGGGTAGAAGCTGCAAGGGAGGAGAATGCGAACTCCAAGTAGTATTTAAGTAAAAAATATTCTACAACATAAGCTTGGCCCCTTGTGGCTTGAAGCTTGGATCTTCAATCACCTAATAATGTAACTTGCAGCCCAAATGAAAAGAAAATTGATATTTCGATGGTTAAAAGTCATTGTCATCCTCTATTGCGGCATTGGCATTGCTTTATATTACCTGCAGGAGAAGTTTTTATTTCATCCTGAAAAATTAGCTGCGACCCATGTTTTTAATTTTCCGCAGGATTCGGGGAATAATGTTCCCTTTGAAGAAGTGAACATTCCCTTCAATAAAACAGATACGGTCAACATGGTAAAATTCTTTCCGCCCGATCCGGTAAGAAAAGGAGTGGTAATTTATTTTCATGGCAACAGGCAGAATGTTGAGCGTTATGCAAAATTTGCAGACAATTTTACCAGGCATGGTTATGAAGTATGGATGGAAGATTACCCGGGTTTTGGAAAAAGCACCGGCGAACGCACCGAAAAAAACTTATACCAGCATGCACTGCAGATCCAAAAGATGGCTGCCCGCAAATATGGTAAAGACAGTATTATTCTTTATGGAAAATCTTTTGGTACCGGTATTGCAGCCTATGTGGCATCACAATCAAATTGCAGGAGGCTGATACTGGAAACGCCTTATTACAGCATTCCTTCACTTTTCAACTGCTATGCGCCCATTTATCCAAGTTCTTCCATGTCAACCTGGAAAATACCAACTTATAAATTTTTGCAGGATGTGGATTATCCCGTTAGCATTTTTCATGGCACTTCAGATGCTGTTATACCTTATCGCTGTGCGGCAAAGTTGAAAAAGATATTAAAGCCCACAGATGAATTCATAACGATCGAAAAGGGTTCACACAATAACCTGGATGACCTTCCTTTGTTCAGGCAAAAACTGGACAGTTTATTAAAGCTCTGACAGCCATGTTGTTTTCTTTCCTGTTTTTAAAGTATACGTCACACCAACCTTTAAAGCATAATTTCTTTTTCCATGGCTTACAGGGAAATTAAAGCAAACGGGATAGTCATACCCTGATGTGATCTCCTGTACTACCTTGTAAGCAGTTTTTCCAAAAGCACGCTCTGTATCTCCCATATCGGTAAAGCCGCCAACAATGAGTCCGGCCAACCCGTCAAGCTTCCCGCTTCGTTTTAACTGGTACATCATCCGGTCGATACTGTAGATCTGTTCGCCGATGTCTTCAATAAAAAGTATCTTATCATTTGTATCGATGTCGGAAGGAGTTCCTACCAGGTGCGCAAGCAAGGAAAGGTTACCACCCACCAGTTCCGCGGTTGCCGTTCCCCGCCTGTTATAGGAATGCGCTGCACAACGGTATTTTGCTTTTTTACCAACGATCGCGTCGTGCAATGATTCGATGAACTTGTTTTCACCTTCATTAAAAGCATTGGCCATGGGCGCATGCAGGGATGCGATATGCATGTTTGTGAACAGGTGCGCATGCAGAACGGTGATATCACTAAAGCCAATGATCCATTTTGGATTCTTTTTGAATTCAGTGAAATCAAGCTGGTCAATGATACGCCCTACGCCATAGCCGCCCCGCCCGCAAAGGATGGCTTTTATATTTTCATCATTCAGCATGGCCTGCAGTTCATCCCGTCGCACATCATCTTTTGCACTGAAATAATTCTTAGACCTGCTGCCGAGGGTCTTTCCCACCATTACTTCTAAACCCCAGCGCTGTAAGGTCTCAATACATTTTTCTGCTTTAGCCGTGGCCATATAACCGGCGGGGCATGTGATGCCGATCGTGTCGCCTTTTTTTAAATACGGGGGAATTTGTATCATGTAGAACAGGATTTAGTTATTAGGCTATGGGCAATAAAGACTTTTTTCATTTATAAGTTGCGGTGAGGACACCAACCGCGGCGATGCGTGGCCGGTGTCCTCACCGGCCACTATTTGCAATTGTTATCATCGTGTTTCAGTTAAACTGCATTCGTTTGTGTCTATTTTCACAGTATGTTTTACGCCACATTTCAAAGCGAAATTATTTTTTTGATGTCCCACAGGGAAATCAAAACAAACAGGGTAATTGTATTCACTTACTTTTTCTAAAACAATTTCCGCAAGCGTTTTTCCAAATTCTTCGCCTGCATCATCGGTTTTTACCTTAAAACCTCCAACGACAAGGCCTTTCAGACCGGATAATTTATCACTTCGTTTTAAATTCCAGAACATACGGTCGATGCTATAGAGATATTCACCGGTATCTTCCACAAACAAGATCTTATCTTTTGTACGTATATCAGACCTGCTGCCGGATAAGGATTCCAGGGTTTTTAAATTTCCTCCAATCAACTCCCCAACAGCAACCCCTGTTTTATTATTCGGGTTGGGTGCAAACATGTAATTCATTTTTTCACCACTCAAGCATTTCCTGATGGATTCGATCGTCTCTATTTGCATGGGTTCTGCTTTACTCCAATCTTCAGGAAAACTATTGCACATTTTTGAATGGATAGAAGCAACACGGTAGTTTTGGTTGATGTGCGAATGAAGAACGGTAACATCACTAAAGCCAATGATCCATTTTGGATCTGCTTTGAATTTCTTCAGGTCAAGCCTGTCAACGATCCTTACAGCGCCATAACCTCCCCTGGCACACATAATGGCTTTTATATTTTTATCATCCAGCATTTGCTGGAGATCCCTGGTACGCTCTTCATCCGTACCGCCAAAAGTAAAAGCTCTTTTACCGATCGTATCTCCCGCCTTTGTATTATAGCCCCACTCATTTAATTTTAATACAGCGGGCTGAATGTCCTCCAAAGTAATATAACCTGCAGGTGAGCATATGCCAATCGTATCTCCTTTTTGCAAGTAAGGGGGAATAAGCGAAGGTTTATCGCTGTCTATAACCACCTTCCCGCTCGTCATGGAATTAAAGCTGGCAGCAAGCGGAACAACAGAGGAAAGAAAATCTTTGCGTTTCATAACTTAAAGTTAATGGATGGATCGGGTCATTTGTCTTAGACAGATATAAATTTTTAATAAAAAAGATTACATTAGAGTAACGATTGTATAACTGCTTAACCCCAACACTATGAACAGTTCTGTTTATTTGGCCGACCTACACAAAGTAGGTTTAAAAGACATTGAACAGGTAGGCGGAAAGAATGCATCATTGGGAGAGATGCTTCAGAACCTGACCCAGCTTGGAATACAGATCCCCGGTGGATTTGTTGTTACTGTTGCCGCTTACCGTGAATTCATCCGGTATAATAACCTTGATGAAGCCATTCACGACATCATCAACAGTATAAAACTGGATGACATTGAATCACTCCGGCGGGGTGGTTTGCAGGCACGACAACTTTTAAAGAATGCCAAGTTTCCCCGCGAACTCAGCGATGCGATCATTGAAAAATACCATGAGCTCAGCAAACTTTACGACCAGGATATTACCGACGTCGCGGTTCGTTCTTCTGCAACAGCAGAAGACCTCCCTGATGCATCTTTTGCAGGGCAGCAGGAAACATACCTCAACGTTCGCGGGCCTGCACCATTGATGAATGCCGTGCGAAATTGTTTTGCTTCCATCTTCACCGACCGTGCCATCAGCTACCGCCAGAGTTTTGGATATGATCACTTCAGCATCGGCCTTTCGGTTTGTATACAAAAAATGGTAAGAAGTGATCTTGGTGCATCGGGGGTTGCTTTCTCGCTTGATACCGAGAGTGGCTTTAAAGATGTTGTTGTCATCAACGCATCTTTTGGTTTGGGCGAAATGATCGTCCAGGGTGCAGTGTCTCCTGATGAATACATTGTATTCAAACCATCTTTGCAAAAAGGATTTAACAGTATCATCGAAAAGAAATTAGGCAGGAAAGACAAGATGATGGTATATGGTGATAATCCCGACGAACGCGTACAGATCATTCACGTTGAAAAACCTTTACAGGAACGTTATTGCTTAAAGGATGATCGCATACTGCAGTTGGCACAATGGGTAACCAGGATCGAAGAATATTACAGCAAGTTAAAAGGCCACTGGTGCCCGATGGACGTGGAGTGGGCAGTTGACGGTTTGTCGAAAGAATTATTCATTGTGCAGGCCAGGCCCGAAACCATTCATTCGCAAAAGGATTTTTCAAAGATCACGGAATACGTGATGGATACAAATGTGCCAAGAAAGACATTGGTAAAAGGCATCGCGGTGGGTGACAAGATAGGAACCGGCAAGGTTTCCATTTTGTTTTCTATGGATAAAAGGGTAACAGAAGGCCACGAGTTCCAGGCGGGTGATGTGCTGGTGACAGATATGACGGATCCCGATTGGGAGCCCATCATGAAAAAAGCTTCAGCCATCATTACCAATAAAGGCGGAAGGACCTGTCATGCAGCGATCGTTGCAAGGGAACTTGGAGTACCGGCGATCGTTGGTTGTGGTAATGCAACAGAAATATTGAGTACTGGTCAACTGGTCACTGCTTCCTGCGGCGAGGGTGATGAAGGCATAATATATGAGGGCGACGTTCCTTTTAAAACGATAGAAACGGATCTTAATGACCTGCCAAAAGTGAAGACACCCATCATGCTCAATGTGGCGTCACCAAACCTGGCATTCCGTTTTTCGCATTTGCCAAATGCAGGTGTGGGTTTGGCAAGAGAAGAATTCATCATTAATAACTTTATCCAGGCGCACCCGCTTGCATTGATGAAGCATAAAGAACTGAATGACCCCGAGCTGAGTGCTGCAATAAAAACAATGATACGAGGCTTTGACAATGAAGAAGATTTTTTTATCAGGAAGCTGAGTTATGGTATTGCAAAGATCGCGGCTGCTTTTTATCCCAACAAAGTGATCGTTCGCTTCAGTGATTTTAAAAGCAACGAGTATTATAATTTACTGGGCGGAAAATATTTTGAGCCACACGAAGAGAACCCGATGATCGGCTGGAGGGGCGCCAGCAGGTATTACTCTGAAAAATACAAGGAAGCATTCGGCATGGAATGCAAAGCGATCAAAAGAGTAAGAGAAGAAATGGGATTGACTAACGTGGTGGTGATGATACCATTTTGCAGAACCGTAGAAGAATTACACAAGGTACACGACGTGATGAAAGAATACGGCCTGGAAAGAGGAAAAGAGGGGCTGGAACTTTTTTTAATGGCAGAGATACCTTCCAATATCATCATGGCCGAAGAATTTGCAAAACACATTGATGGTTTTTCCATCGGCTCCAATGACCTTACACAATTAACGCTGGGCCTCGACAGGGACTCCTCCCTTGTTGCGCATTTATATGATGAAAGGAATCCCGCGGTCAAAGAACTGTTGCGCATGCTCATCAGCACGGCCAAGCGCATGAAGGTAAAAGTGGGCATTTGCGGTCAGGGGCCATCCGATTTCCCTGACTTTGCGCAATTCCTTGTTGAACTGGGTATAGATAGCATTTCCGTAACACCCGATTCTGTTGTTAAAACAGTAAAAGCCATTGCTGCAGTAGAGAAGACACTTAAATAGCGGCATCATTATAAATTTCAAACAGCCAATACTCTATTGGCTGTTTTTTTTGGCTATAAAGCGGATATCTCAAAAAAAACTTAAAATTTACCCAACCCTTTCTTTCCCGCAGGCAGTTATATATATTACATGAACAATGTTTTACCTAAAAAAAGATCATTGGATATAAATACAGCAATACTGATAGAGGGTTGCAGGCAAAATGACGTACTGTGCCAGCAGCAATTGTACAAATTTTGTTATCCCGACATGATAAAGGTCTGCTACCGTTATGCAAATGATATGGATGGAGCGGGTATGATTTTTAATGATGCCATGCTGAAAGTATTCAAAGGGATAAATAATTATAACGATAAAGGAAAACTGCTGGGATGGATAAAGACCATAGTTATTAATTGCTGCATTGATTTTTGTAAAAAGAAAACCATTTTCAACAGGTCTGTGGATATTACGGAGGAGGATGAGATCATAATATTTCCTGACGTTTTTGACAGGCTATCAGGCAAAGACGTACAGCAACTGATCAGTCAGTTACCCGCGGCAACAGCCGTAGTTTTCAATATGTATTTGTATGAAGGATTTACCCACAGGCAAATAGGAGAGCAGCTTGGGATAAGTGACGGTACCAGTAAATGGCATGTAAGTGAGGCAAAAAGAATATTAAAACAAAAATTGGAAAAAATTTCTGAAACCGAAATAAAAGCAAATGCAGCAGGATAATAACAATATTGAAAATAAATTAAGGCAACTGGAAAACCAGCAACTGCCAGACCTGAGCCACATGGATGAACACTGGCAGGAAATGAACCTGATGCTGGGGCAAAATGCTCCTGTGCCTCCCAAAAAACGTTTTTGGAAAAAAATAACCAGGCGCACTATTACCTATATGGGAGTTGCCGCGGTTGTAATAACTACTTCCTACTATGCTGTAAAATATTCAGCAAAGAAAGAGGCTTTTAAAAAGACCACACCCGGGGTTGCGATTAAAAAAACAAGTACCCAACAAAAAATTGTATTACCGCAACAGGTTCCGGTGAAATCAAAACCTGTTCTTCGCTACAATCAAAACCATAATATGGTTACTAAGATCAGGGAAGAATCAGATACTGTCTTTTTAAATCAGGTAAAACCTGCTGTAGTAGCAGATGGGTCATCAACAGGTCTTTCTTCGATAGAGCATTTTTACAGTAATTTAAAACAGCCTGTGCAACAATTTGAGATCGACCCCGCAAGAGATACTACGCTGCTTGGCAGGCAGGGCACTAAACTTACAATTCCTGCAAACGCATTTGTGTACCCCGACCGGAAACCAATAACAACAACTGTTCGTATAACACTTACTGAATGTTATGAATATACCGATATGCTGGCGTACCGGCTACATACCGTCTCCGATGATAAGCAATTGGTAACAGGCGGGATGATCAATATTAAGGCCGTTGACAAGGATAATATCAGCCTTAAACTTCTTAACTACAAGCCTGTAGGGGTTAGTATGCCCGCAAAAAAATACGACCCGGATATGCAGCTCTTCGTCAATAACCCGGGCGGGACACCAACTATTAAAACATACGACACTATATATCAGCCAATCGGCCTTGAAACACCAATTAACTGGCGTGCTGCCGGGCAACCGCAGGGCTATAATTATAAT
>Ga0193706_1000501_pt1 | contig 22571 bp, 19 predicted proteins | sample U3c1metaG_FD_160130 | JGI IMG/M metagenome (GOLD analysis project Ga0193706, IMG submission 160130) | Soil microbial communities from a riparian zone of the East river system, Colorado, United States - U3c1 | ecosystem: Environmental > Terrestrial > Soil > Riparian zone | place: USA: East River... | reverse complement strand
AAAGGATCGAAAGTGACCAGCAGAAATTGGTAAATGCTTTAAGGGGCGCCGGTGGCGCAAACGGCTACTGTGTTGTTATTGAACTGGATGACCAGCAGCAACCCCTTACCCTGGAAGAGATCATGCCTTATATCAACAAAGCCATCGCTCAAAAATAATCATACCATGCTATCTTTATGGTATGAGTACAGCTCCTTTAGCAGAAAGAATGCGCCCCAACAGCCTGGAAGAATTGACCGGGCAACAACACCTCACCGGCAAAGGAAGTATTTTAAGAACTGCGATTGAGCAGGGCAAACTTCCATCCCTTATTTTATGGGGTCCCCCGGGTGTAGGCAAAACAACCATTGCCAATATCATTGCGCATACCTTAAAAGTTCCTTTCTATACATTAAGCGCCATTTCCTCGGGAGTAAAAGAAGTAAGGGAAGTGATCGAAGCAGCGAAAACACAAACAGGTGTAATACTTTTTATTGACGAGATACACCGCTTCAATAAAGGTCAGCAGGATGCTTTGTTAGGAGCGGTAGAAAAAGGTATCATTACATTAATAGGTGCAACCACCGAAAATCCATCTTTTGAAGTGAACAGTGCCTTGCTGAGCCGCTGCCAGGTGTATGTATTAAAGCCACTAGGTAAGCCTGAACTGACAGGCTTATTGAATGATGCACTGAAAAAAGACAAAGTCCTGCTACAAAAAAATATTGTGCTCAAAGAAACAGACGCCCTGATCACCATTTCCGGCGGAGATGCAAGAAAACTTTTAAACCTGTTGGAACTGGTAACAGATACGCTTGGAAAAAAAGGCGAGATCACCGACAATATGGTTATGGAGATAGCCCAGCAACGCATTGCGCTATATGATAAAAAAGGGGAACAGCATTATGACATCATTTCCGCATTCATCAAAAGTATGCGTGGCAGTGATCCGAACGGTGCAGTTTACTGGCTGGCAAGGATGATCGAAGGAGGCGAGGATGTAAAATTCATTGCCCGCCGCATGCTGATATTTGCAAGCGAGGACATTGGTAATGCCAATCCAAATGCATTGTTACTGGCAAACGCAACATTTGAAGCGGTGAATAAGATCGGTTATCCCGAATCTCAACTGATACTTTCACAATGCGCTATTTATTTGGCCGGCAGTGCTAAAAGCAATACTTCAACCGTTGCTATCGGCGCTGCGCTTGATGCGGTAAAGCGTGGTGGTGATCTTCCTGTGCCGCTGCATATCCGTAATGCTCCAACAAAGCTGATGAAAGAGATGAACTACGGTAAGGGCTATAAATATGCCCACCAGTTTGATGAAAATTTCACACTACAGGAATATTTACCGGACCAGTTTAAAGGCACCGCATTCTATACCCCCGGCAAAAATGCAAGAGAAGAGGAGATGAGAAAATTTTTGAAAGAAAGATGGAAAGAAAAATATGGATATTGAATGGACCTTTAAAAAATTTGCAGAGCTTAACAGCAAAGAGCTTTATACCATCCTGAAGCTCAGGAACGAAGTATTTGTAATAGAGCAGGATTGTATTTACCAGGATGCAGACGATAAGGACCAGCTATCCTGGCACCTTATGGGATGGGATGGAAAGAACCTCGCTGCATATACCCGTATAATTCCCCCGGGTATTTCCTATGAGCAGGCAAGTATAGGCCGGGTAGTAACATCTCCCCGTTATCGTAAGACGGGTTTGGGAAGAACTTTAATGCAGGTAAGTATAGCCAGGACCTTTGACCAGTTCAATACCCACGAAATAAAGATCGGCGCCCAGGTTTACCTCACAAAATTCTACGGATCCTTAGGGTTTCGGCAGTATAGTGAACCCTATCTTGAAGATGGTATCCCCCATATAGAGATGATACTGGTCAAATAATTTTCAAAAAACGCAATATTCCCGCAAGATTCCCGTTTTAAAATCGTGGCTCAACAATTTTATCCTGCATAACCAAACCAGGACGATATTTTAGGCCGGAATTTATCCAATTATCTGTAGAAAGACTAAATCTGTTTCTGATGAAACCATGTTTACACAAATTTGTGGGAAAGTGTACCTTACTGCTGGTCATCTGCATTACAATTCTCTCAAAATCATATTCACAATCCCTTCTTTTTGGTGAAAAGGTCAAATGGGAAGTTGGTTTCAACTTTGGACCAAGTTTCTTTTTAGGCGACCTCGGTGGTAACTCCGGCAAGGGAACCAATGACCTGAAAGATATCAATTTCGAATTTACAAAATTCATGAAGGGCGCATTCTTAACCATGTATCCAAAAAGCTGGATCGGGTTTAGGGTGGCTGCCGATGTTACATACCTTGAAGGCGATGATGCCATAATAAATACAATGGGCATCAACGAGCTGTGGCGCAAACAGCGCAACCTTGATTTTAAAACTACTGTGCTCGAAGGATATTTTGCCGTCGAGATCTTTCCAACCATGCTTTTTAACCGTGATCCGGAAAATGAGCCAAGGTTAAGGCCATATGTTATGGGTGGAATAGGTGTATTCCATTTCAATCCTAAAGGATCCATCACGGATGCTGCCGGGAATAAAACCTGGTATTACCTGCACCCGCTGCGTTTGGAAGGACAGGGTATGTCAGAATATCCATCCAGCAAGCCGTATAAGCTCACGCAAATGAATATCCCTTACGGTGGTGGTGTAAAATACTTCCTTTCCGATCGTCTTAACGCGAGCATTGAACTGTTGTACAGGAAAACATTTACCGACTATATTGACGATGTGAGTCAAAAATATATTGACCCGGGTATTTACACAAAATACATGTCAACCCAGGAAGCAACACTGGCCTATAAGTTATCAGATAAATCGAAGGGCATTATTTTTCCAGGTATGACAAGGTACCCGGAAGGCACACAAAGAGGCGATACGAAAAATTCGGACACTTATTTTTCCTTTGTAGCAAAAGTTGGAGTACGGTTAGGGCCGATATATGAGAGTTCTTTTGCAAAAAGGGCAGCAAGACAAATGAGATGCCCGGCTGTTTATTAAAGAAGAAAATCCAATATCATGAATAACAATTTTCAATTAAATCCAAGAGCATACAAGGCTGCAGTGATATTTGCTACCTGCCTGTTACTTGTGATACAAATTTTAAACAAATAGTATCGTATAAACTTTACAAGTGTAATTGATACAACTGAAGTCAACCCCCGAGGATAGCTATGGATATTTTAATATCTGCAGATTACCCCTGAAACCACAATCTTACGATTTCGTTGACATCATTACACTATTTTTTTACGTAAGTTGAAAAATATAAATCCATGTTTATGAGGCATGGATTTTCTATTTTAGCTCAGCTGCTAAAAATTTACCGGTAAAGCTTTCCTTTACGTGCACGAGATCTTCAGGCACACCTTCAAATAAAATAAAGCCGCCGCCATCACCACCTTCGGGGCCGATATCAACGATATGGTCTGCAACTTTTATTACATCCATATTATGTTCTATCACCAGCACTGTATTACCCCGGTCAACAAGTTTATTCAAGACATCCAGTAAATGCTGGATATCCTGGAAATGAAGCCCCGTAGTGGGCTCGTCAAGAATATAAAATGTTTTACCCGTATCTTTTTTTCCAAGTTCGGTAGAAAGCTTTACCCTTTGGGCTTCGCCCCCGCTTAATGTAACAGCACTTTGTCCAAGGGTGATATACCCCAGTCCAACTTCCTGCAATACCTTTATTTTTCGGTAGATATAAGGAACTGCCTGGAAAAATTCCACGGCCTCATCTACGGTCATATCCAGCACATCACTGATCGACTTCCCTTTATACCGGATCTCCAGGGTTTCCCTGTTATAACGCCTGCCATTACATTTTTCACAATGCACGTAAACATCAGGTAAAAAGTTCATCTCTATTACCCGCATTCCACCACCCTCGCATACATCACACCTCCCGCTTTTTACGTTAAAGGAAAAACGGCCTGCTGTATAACCCCTTATTTTAGCCTCAGGTACTGCAGCAAACAAGGTACGTATGTCGGTAAAAAAACCACAATAGGTTGCAGGGTTGCTTCGTGGTGTCCTTCCTATGGGGCTTTGATCGATCTCTATCACTTTATCTATCTGCTCCAGCCCCTTTATGGATTTATATTCCAGCGGGTTTGCTTTCGAATTATAACAGAATTTATTCAGTAATGGATAGAGCGTTTCATTTATTAAAGTTGATTTTCCGCTTCCACTTACACCGGTGATCAATATCAGTTTGCCCAGTGGAAATTTTACACTAACATCTTTTAGGTTATTCCCTTTAACACCTTTTAATTCTATGAATTTTCCGTTTCCTTTTCTGCGTTCTTTGGGTATTGCTATACTTTTTGTACCAAGAAGGTATTGTGCTGTTTCAGACCTTGAATCCAGGATGGTTTGCGGTGTTCCCATGGCAACAATTTCACCGCCGTGATTGCCTGCCTTCGGTCCTATATCAACCAGGAAATCTGCCGCCAGCATAATATCCTTATCATGTTCAACAACTAAAACACTGTTGCCAATATCACGCAGGTTCTGCATTGCCGCGATCAACCGTTGGTTATCTCTTTGATGCAAACCAATACTCGGTTCATCAAGGATATAAGTGATGCCCTGCAATTGCGACCCGATCTGCGTAGCCAGCCTGATGCGCTGTGATTCTCCGCCACTAAGGCTTTTAGACGGGCGGTTCAAAGAAAGGTAGGTTAAGCCCACATCCAGTAAGAACTGGAGCCGCTCCCTTATTTCTTTTAATACATCCTTCGCAATTGCATTCTGCTTATTTTCCAATCTCAATTCAATACCATCAAACCATGCGGCAAGATTATCCAAATTCATTTTGCCCAGCTCGGCTATATTCCTGTTGTCTACTTTGAACCAGAGGCTTTCCTTTTTTAAACGGGCACCATTGCAGGTTGTGCAATTGGCAAGCTGCATATATTTTTCAACCCATGCACGCAAAGCTTCATTACTGTACGGTGATTTGAACCAGCGCTTGAGCATGGGAATTATTCCTTCATAGCTACCCGTATATTCCAGCGGAACACTTTCATCCCCCAGGTCCATTTCCAATCCGGCACTGATGTTCTGGTCGCCATACAAAAGCAGGTCAAGTTGTGGCTGGGTGAGATCCTTTACCGGTTTATCCAGGTTGATCTTATATTTTTTTGCGAACTGCACCACCTGTTGAAAAACACTTGCCTCCCGTTCTTCACCCAATGGTATGATGGCGCCTTCCTTCACGCTTATGCTTTTATCCGGTAACACGGCTTCCATATCAATGGTATAAATACTTCCCAGGCCTTTACAGGTTGGACATGCACCATAGGGAGAGTTAAAGGAAAAAGCATTGGGCGAAGGTTCTTCATAACTGATACCTGTATCTTCACACATGAGTTGTTTGCTGTACTGAACAACTTTATCATCATCATTTATCAAAAGGAACATTAGGTCTTTCCCTAACTGCAGGGTTTTTTGAACACTCTGGCTCAGTCTTACCCGCATATCATCCGTAACCGGCAACCTGTCGATCACCACTTCTATATCGTGGATCTTATAACGGTCGATCTGCATTCGTGGCACAAGGTCCATCACTTCTCCGTCAACCCTTACTTTTAAATACCCCTTTTTCCGAATGTCTTCAAACAATTCCCGGTAGTGTCCTTTTCTTCCTCTTACCAGCGGGGCCAGTACGCTTATTTTTTTATTTTTAAATTTTTCAAAGATGTTCATCACTATTTCCTCTTCGCTGAACTTCACCATTTTTTTCCCGGTATTATAGCTGTAAGCCTCTCCCACTCTTGCATAGAGCAGCCGAAGAAAATCATAGATCTCTGTAACGGTGCCTACCGTGCTGCGTGGATTTTTATTGGTGGTCTTTTGTTCTATGGAAATCACGGGTGACAGACCGGTGATCTTGTCAACATCAGGTCGTTCCATATCTCCTATGAACTGCCTGGCATAGGCACTGAAGCTTTCCATGTAACGGCGCTGCCCTTCATTGTAAATGGTATCAAATGCCAATGAAGATTTACCACTGCCGCTCACACCGGTAAACACCACCAGTTTATTCTTGGGTATCCTGATATCAATATTCTTAAGGTTGTGTTCCCTTGCGCCAAATACTTCAATAAAATCGTTGTGAATTATATCTTCTCCCGAAGCTTTTTTTTCTTTCGCCATGTGTACTTACTTGGCCTAAAGATACGAAGAAAACAGGCGATGATCGCTGCATGAAACTTTGTCCTTAAGTTTGCAATTCAAACATATGCATGGCTTTTAATTTATTTGGAAAGAAGGAAACCAACCCTGCAGGTAATATTTTTATTGACAGGGCCTACGTGAGTACCGCTGCAAAAATGAATGCCTGTGTTGAACTGGCCAAGAAAGACCCCGGGTATTTATTCATCAGCTGGTTCAGCGTTACAGCCGCCAAATTCAAAGAATTCTTCAGGCAGCACGGAATAGACGAGGGCAGGATCACGGAAGCTTTGTACGTAAATACATCTATGCTGCAACATAAAACGCCCGTATTTGTTGAACACCACCCGCTACATGCAAGGGAAATGGAATTTATAAAAAACTGGGAGGCAAAACAGGTCATTGTTTTCAGCGCCCTTGATGAACCTCTTTTTAAGCATTTTGGCAGTGATAAAGTAATACCCATTATGAAAATGCTGGGCATGAAAGAAGACGAAGCCATTGAGCACAGCATGGTATCCAAATCCATTATTAAAGGCCAGGAAAAAATTGCAGGCCTTGTCAGCTTTGAACAATCTGCCCATTCACAGGAGGAATGGATGGAAAGGAATATTAAGAAATGATTTCTTCTTTATCACTTTTTCCCCCAGATAGCTACCCTTGCCTTTCCTTTCCTGGTTCCGACCGTTTCATAAAGAAATTCTATTTTCTTTATTTGCCTTAGTCCCCCGGGAAAATCGATCACCCTGCTTTCCTGTCCCTGCCTGAAATTATTCTTTAACGGCACATTCATTTTTTCGCCGTTCTCAAAATAAACATCCATGTCAATGATGTGCAGAGGTGCATTGGTTACCCTCATCTTGATCTGGCGGAATGCATCATTGCCCGTAACCCAAAGTACATCCCGGTCAACGCCATAAGCTGCTATCTTATCACCGATAAAACGCCAACCCTGGGCCATGCTTTTAACAGGTGTGAAAAAGCTAAGTGCTGCTAATATTATTACAAAAGCTGAAATGGATCTGATGTAACGCATAAAAAATATTTTAATGGTTAAAAAGGTTTAGACCTTTATTCTCTGTGAAAGTTAAATTACGCAGGAATTTTAATAACTGCAATAGGATCATGGGTAAATAAACGGGCATACGCCAAAAATAATTCTCCCCTGAAAGCCTTTACTGCATTCGCTTTTACCTTCGCAACCTTCCGATCAAAAAAAATAAATTTGGAAATTAAATTTTTCGCCTCTTATCTTTGTACCAGTTCTTTAGTTTATCACTTATCAAGAAAGGCAGAGGGTAATGGCCCGATGAAGCCTTGACAACCTACCATGATTCAGTTCATGGAAAGGTGCCAATTCCATCACGCGTTAAGCGTGACAGATAAGTCAGATCCAAAGCTTAAAAAATACTTTTCAATATTTAAAGCTCATCTGATTTATCGGATGAGCTTTTTTATTTTCAACCCTGTTGGCGGCTACCAGCCCCGGCAGCGGTTCATAAAAAGCTCTTCCGGTAATACGCTCACCTGGTAAGTAATTAAACAAAAAACTGTTTAACACTATTTAATTAAAAATTAAAACCAAGGAAAATGAGCAACGCAACAGAACTGATCCACAGCATCCCCGTAGATCCATTAACAGGTGCCATCAGCGTACCTATCTATCAAACTAGTACCTATGTGCAGGACGCCCCGGGTGTTAATAAGGGCTATGATTATGCAAGAACAAACAACCCCACCAGGGCTATCCTGGAGACCGTAATTGCTAAACTCGAAAAAGGAACAGTAGGTATCGCCTTCGGCAGCGGCCTCGCAGCTATAGATGCAGTTGTCAAATTACTGAAAAGCGGCGATGAGATCCTGGCCGTTGATGATATTTACGGCGGGGCATTCCGGCTCTTCACCCATGTTTATGAAAAATTTGGCATCACCGTGAATTACGTTGACAGCACGAATGCTGAAAATGTTTTTAATGCCATCACTCCAAACACAAAAATCATCTGGCTTGAAACGCCAACCAATCCTACTTTAAAAGTGAGCGACATTGAGGCCATTGCAAAAATTGCCAGGGCCAATTCCTGTTTACTTTGCGTGGATAATACTTTTGCTTCACCCGCCTTACAACAACCTCTCACGCTGGGAGCTGATATTGTAGTACACAGCGCAACAAAATACCTGGGTGGCCATAGTGATCTTATTGCCGGTCTTGTTGTTACCAGGGAAAAAGAACTTGGTGAAAAAATAAAGTTCCTGCAAAATGCGAGTGGTGCAATACTGGCTCCTTTTGATAGCTGGCTGGTTATCCGCGGTATTGAAACTTTACATCTTCGAGTGCAGCAACACTGTCGTAATGCCCAGGCAGTTGCTGAATTTTTAGAAACACACCCTGCCGTTGATAAAGTTTTTTACCCTGGCTTAAAAACACACCTTAACCATGACATTGCTAAAAAACAAAGCAAGGGATTTGGTGGCATTGTTTCTTTTACATTAAAAAATGATACGGAAGAAGCAGCTACCCAATTTGTAACCGCTACTCACTACTTTAAACTGGCTGAAAGCCTGGGCGGTGTAAAAAGCCTGCTATGCCACCCTGCACAGATGACCCACAAAAGCATTCCTGCTGAAAAGCGCAGGGCGGCAGGTGTTGCTGACAGCCTGGTCCGCCTGAGCGTTGGACTGGAAGAAGCGGAAGACCTGGTGGCAGATCTTGAACAGGCTTTTGCAAAATTAAAAGAAACAAAGAAAAACCTGGTAACTATCCCTGTCAGTGGTTGAAACCCTGACAGCGGTATTGAAAACCCTGCCTGCCGACAGGCCCGGCAGCGGTTAAAATAATCTTAAACTAAAATCATGTCAACCAACAACAATATTACCATAGGTCTCTTCGGCTTCGGTGTAGTAGGCAAAGGCCTCTATGATGTGTTGCACAGCACACCCACCTTGCAATCTTCTATTAAAAAAATATGCATAAAAGACCCGGACAAGAAAAGAAGCATCTCTGCAGAGAACTTTACAACAGATGCGGCATTATTATTAAATGATGAAAGCATCAATGTAATTGTTGAATTAATAGATGATGCCGATGCTGCTTTTGAAATTGTAAGAACAGCCTTGCGGAATGGTAAGGCCGTGGTAAGCGCCAATAAAAAAATGATTGCTGAACATTTTGAGGAGTTATTGCAACTACAGCAGAAATACAAGGCGACATTTTTATATGAAGCCGCCTGCTGTGCAAGCATGCCCATTGTGCGCAACCTGGAAGAGTATTATGACAATGATCTTTTAAAATCCATACGCGGTATCATTAACGGCTCAACCAACTTCATCCTTACCAAAATATTTGAAGAACAACTGGAATTTAAAGAAGCAGTCGCCATGGCACAACAGGCCGGCTTTGCAGAAAGCAATCCCAAACTCGATATCGGGGGTTTTGATGCTGCGAATAAACTCAGTATCCTGCTGGCGCATTCTTTTGGCGTGATCGCAAAGCCAAATGAATTTATTTTTAACGGTATTGAAAGCATATCGTTGCCTGATACCGTTGTAGCAAGGGAAAAGAACTACAGCATAAAACTCGTGGCCAATGCCAAAAAATTAACATCAGGCGAATTGGCTGCATTTGTGCTCCCGCAGTTTGTAACGGCAAAAGACGACCTGTATCATGTACAAAATGAATTTAATGCCCTTACCACAGAAAGCACATTTGCTGACAAGCATTTTTTCAAAGGCAAAGGTGCCGGGGCCTTTCCTACTGCTTCTGCCGTATTAAGTGATATTTCGGCGCTGAGGTACAATTACAGGTACGAATACAAAAAGATCTTTCATCAAACCGATACGTGGCTCAGCAATGACTTTTACTTAAAGGTTTTCCTGAGTATAGATGATATCAGCAAAATAAATAAGGACAATTTTGAATGGATCGAAGAATGGCACAATGAATTCAGGTATAGCTGGCTCATTGCGGTGATCCATGCAGAAAAACTATTTAACAGCACTTGGTGGAAACAGGAAGGCGTATCGCTCATTCTTTGCCCGGATGCTGTTATAGAATCGGTTGACTATAAAAAGATAAGCAAGCGTAGTTTGGAACTGGCAGGTGTTGTGTAAATAAAAACAGCCTACTGCGAAATATAATTCTGCAGGTGTGCAATGGTCTCTTTTTGTGATTCGATGATGGCGTTTACCACATCGCCGATCGAGATCATTCCAATGACCTTGTCATTTTCCATAACGGGCAAATGACGGATATGTTTTTCGGTCATAATGGCCATACACTTATCGATCGTATCCTCACCGGTAACGGTCAGTACATTTTCTGTCATGATCTCTTTTACCAGGGTCTCCCGGGAAGATTTTCCTTTTAACACTATTTTGCGGGCATAATCACGTTCTGATAATATGCCTGTGAGCTTTTCTTCTTCCATCACCAATATGGCCCCTATGTTCTTTTCACCCATGGTTTTTATGGCTTCGTAAACACTAACCTGCCCTGTTACGGAAAAAACCTTACTCCCTTTGATCTGGAGGATTTTAGAAACTTTCATAAGCTGTCGTTTAAATGAGCATTCGCCTTTAAAGTTAATAAATTTTTCAGAGGATTAAAAGAACGGAATTTATAGCAGTATTTAGTAGAATTTATTCCCCATTGTCTAACATAATACTCTCCTTCACCGCAAAATTTTGATCTTTTTACTTTGAAAACGTCTTGGCACAGTTTTAGAATTATTTAATTAAAATTTACTATTATGGAAACAAATGAAAAATTGACCGAAGTTTTAAATGGCCTTATCGAGATCAATAATGACCGTGTAAATGGTTATGAAAAAGCTGTTGAAGAAACAAAGGATCTTGACCTTGATATGAAAGCTATTTTTCACAGTATGGCAAATGACAGCCGTAAATATGCATCTGAACTTTCAACCCTTGTAACCCGCCTCGGCGGAACCCCTGCTGATGGTACGACCAACAGCGGTAAAGTATATCGTGTATGGATGGATATAAAGACAACTTTCACTGGTCACGACCGCCAGTCGGTATTGGAATTATGCGAATTTGGTGAAGACGCAGCGCAAAAAGCTTATAAAGCAGCTATCGCTTCAGACGCGGAGATGGATACTGATACACGCCAGTTGATCGCAGATCAACAAGCCAAGTTAAAAACATCGCATGACATGATCAAGAAATACAGGGACATGCATAAAGCAGTACATGCCTAGTTCAACTTTTTTTGCTTTGTATACACAGAAAAGCCCGGGTAGATTACCCGGGTTTTCTATAATTAACTGGCGAAATAAAAAAGCACCAAGTCTGTTTTCTTACGTCCTAATTGCTTATTTCGTAATCTTACTAACCCGATGCTTTCGTTTGATTGGCTTCCATCCGTTTAAAGACTTCCGCTTCTCAATTGTAAAATAAAGATACGTTCTGCAGTAACTGAATTCCAAATTTTTCAGCGCCATGTTTTGCACCTGTTTTGCACAGGTTTATGCACAGTGCTAATGATCATTCAAAGGAAGTCCTCTCTTCTGAAACTCCTTCCAGTTCAGGTATTCATCGTCCACTCTCTGTTCCACCATGGTAATGCAATCATTGACCGGACAAATTAATTGGCATAGGTTACATCCAACACATTCTTCTTCCTTAATAGCATAAGTATTATATGGTTTGCCATAAGTAAGACTGATGGATTGATGCGATGCATCTTCACAAGCGATATAACACAGTCCGCAATGAATGCATTTATCCTGGTCTATACGTGCTACATGATGAAAATTTATATCCAGGTCTTCCCAATGTGTTATTTTTTCTACAGACTTTCCAATGAAATCATTCAAAGTATTAAATCCCTTTTCATCCATCCAGTTATTTAGTCCTTCACACATGTCTTCTACGATCCTGAATCCATAATTCATTGCTGCGGTACACACCTGCACATTACCTGCACCCAATAACATAAATTCCACAGCGTCCTTCCAGGTACTCACGCCTCCTATTCCTGATATAGGAACTTTTGAAGTGGTTGCATCCTGTGAAATGGTGGTTAGCATTTTTAAAGCGATGGGTTTTACTGCCGGACCACAATACCCACCAAACACTGACTTGCCTGCTACATAAGGATTGGGAACAAGCGTATCAAGGTTGATACCTGTTACAGACTGAATGGTATTTATCAATGATAATGCATTGGTGCCTGCTTCCACGCATGCCTTACCTGTGGGTACAGGAGAATGTACGTTGGGTGTAAGTTTTGTAATCACAGGTATCGTTGCTGCTTCCATTACCCACTCCACCACCATACGTGCAATTTCAGGATCCTGTCCAACGGCAGCACCCATGCCTCTTTCCGTCATGCCGTGGGGACAACCAAAATTCAATTCCAATCCATGTGCACCTGTATCCTCAACTTTTTTTATCAGTTCATGCCAGCTTTCCCTGTCATTATCTGCCATCAGTGAAACGATCATTGCACGGTCGGGAAAAAGTTTAAGGCATTCAGCGATCTCTCTAAGGTTCAGGTCAAGGGGCCGGTCGCTTATCAATTCAATATTATTAAAACCCATCAGCTTATGCCCGCCAAAATTTACAGCCGAATAGCGTGAAGAGACATTTTTTACCTGGCTGCCCAATGTCTTCCATACCACACCACCCCAGCCTGCTTCAAAAGCACGAAGCACATTTATTTTTTTATCCGTTGGTGGCGCACTTGCTAACCAAAAGGGATTGGGAGATTTAATGCCGAGAAAATTTGAACTGATATCTGCCATAAAATTATTTTTTGCCACTAAGACACAAAATCACAAAGTAACACAAAGCTCCGTGCGTCTTTGTGCCCTGGTGGGTTAGTGGCTATTTAATATAAAATTTAATATTGCTGCTGCGCCCTCCTTCCCTGCCTGTACTGCGTCAACCACTTCTTTTCCACCATTAACAGCATCGCCGCCTGCAAATACACCGTTTAAATTGGTTGCTGCGCTGTCTTTTAAAATGATCTTCCCATTCTTGTTTTCTATACTATTGTTTTTTACCAACTCTTCAAAAGGCATTTGCCCCGCAGCTTTGATCACCATATCCACATCTAAAGAAAAGCTGTCACCCGTATCAACCGGTGAGCGACGGCCGCTCTCATCCGGTTCGCCTAATACCATTTTGCTGCAAACCAATTGTTTTACTTTCCCATTATCGCCAATCACTTCTTTCGGCGCTGCCAGCCAGATAATTTCGCAGCCATCAAGTTTGGCAATATCCAGTTCAACCTGGGTGCATGGCTTTTCATTTTCTGTTCTGCGGTAAACCATAGTAACCTGTGTTGCTCCCAGGCGCTTTGCCTGTGTTGCTGCATCAATGGCTGTCATACCCATGCCGATCACTGCAACACGATCACCAACGGCAACCTTATTGTATCCCTTATCCCGGATATCATAAATAAATTTTATGGCATCTTCCACACCTTCCAGGTTTTCTCCCGGTATGTCCAATTGCCTGGCCAGACCAACACCGATACCAAGGTAAACGGCATCGTAATTTTTTTGCAGTTCTGCCAGCGAAATATTTTTTCCCAGTTCCTGGTTATATTTTATTTCAATACCGCCAATACCCAAAATATAATTCACTTCATCTTCGCAAAATTGCGGTGTTACTTTATAGGCAGCAATGCCGTAGGTCATTAAACCACCAGCTTTGCTTTCCTTTTCAAAAATGGTAACATCAATTCCTTCTCTTGCTAAAACATGGGCGCAACTTAACCCTGCCGGGCCTGCGCCAACGATTGCTACTTTCTTACCTGTTGATTCTTTACGCTTAAAAAGCTGCCAGTTCTTCTCCATAGCTATCCCTGTAGAATAACGCTGCAGCCTGGCAATTGCTATCGGTTCTTCTTCCATCAGGTTGTATACACAGGCGCCTTCGCATAATTTTTCCACAGGGCAAACCTGGCTGCAGCCTGCGCCCATGATATTGCTTACAAAAATGGTATGGGCCGATCCTTTGATATTATCTGTAGAGATCTGCTTAATGAATTTAGGCACATTAATACCCGTAGGGCAACTCTTTGTACAGGGTGCATCATAACAGAACAGGCAGCGATTGGCTTCTACCAGTGCTCCATCTGCTGTTTCAAATGGCGGATGGATGTCGCTGAAATTCTGTTCATACTGCTCCTTAGATAGCCTGTTATTCTGTATCATTATTTTGAATTTTAAATTTTGAATTTTGAATTATGATTCTAATGGCATTTCATATAAAATTTATAATTCAAAATTTAAAATTGTCTAGAGTTCAGTAAGTTTTCCATAGGTTTCCGGCCTCCTATCCCTGTAAAACTGCCAGATACTTCTTACTTCGTCGATCATATCCAGGTCAAAATCGGCAACCAGTAATTCATCTTTATCCTCGCTTGCCTGCGCAAAAATTTGCCCGCGGGGGTCAACAAAATAACTGCTGCCATAGAACTTACCCAGGTTCCATGGCTTTTCTTCGCCAACCCGGTTAATGCACCCCATAAAATAGCCGTTGGCAGCAGCATGCGCCGGCTGTTCCAACTTCCATAAATATTGTGATAAGCCTGCAACAGTTGCCGAAGGGTTATAAACGATCTCGGCGCCATTCAATCCAAGGCATCTTGCGCCATCAGGAAAGTGGCGGTCATAACAAATGTACACGCCAACCTTAGCATACTTTGTTTGAAACACAGGATAGCCAAGATTGCCGGGCTTAAAGAAGAACTTTTCCCAAAAGCCACTTGTATGCGGAATATGATTTTTGCGATACTTACCTAAGTATGTTCCATCTGCGTCAATAACCGCAGCAGTATTGTACAACACGCCTGATTGCTCCTTTTCATAAATGGGAACAATGATCACCATATTATATTTCTTGGCATAGGTTGCCATCAGGTCGGTTGTTGGACCGGGAACGCTCTCCGCACTCTCATACCATTTCCTGTCCTGGCCCGGACAGAAATAAGGTGTATTGAAAATTTCCTGCAGGCAAAGTATCTGCACGCCTTTTTTTCCGGCTTCTTCTATAAGCGGAATGTGTTTTTGAACCATGGCATCAACAATTTCCTGAATCGTTCCTTCACCCTCAGTTTTTGGAAGACTCATCTGGATCAATCCCGATTTAATAATTCTTGGCATGTATTTATGTTTTAAGTTATAGGTTGTAAGTAATAAGTTTAAGATCAATCAAATTTACTGTTAACGACCGTCATCAATTTTATTCCATACTCAAGATATGCTTTTAACCAGGTGACCATGAATACCCATCCCTGTGTCTGCTCTGCCAAACTCGCAATACCTCCATCAGTTTTATCCCAGCCATCTTCTTTAACCCTGAGCTCTGTTATTGTTTCATTTATCGGTTCAAGTGTGAATTCCACCAAAGTTTCTGTGCCTGAAGCCGGCCATTTAAAAGATATGAACTTATCCACTTCCATTCTCTGCACATGGACAGGCAATGATACCTTATAATGTTCCCAGGTCCATGTTATTGTTTTGCCTTCCTCCAAACGTGCGCTGCCAGCGGTTATAAAATACTTTTCCATTTTTGTCGGATCCACGATCGCTTCAAATACTTCATGTACCGGCTTTGATATCTGCACCTGTGTCTTAGCCTGGAGCTTCATTTTGAAATTTAAATTTTCCCGGTCACTTTATTTCTTTTGATAAACTTCCCGTTTCCTTTTTCTACCAGGCATTCGCCTTTGTCGATCACAACTTCTCCCCTTAACAAAACAGTTTTGCACTTGCCCGTCAGTTTCCATCCTTCGTAAGCTGAATAATCGGTATTCATGTGGTGTGTTGATACGCTGATCGTGTGCTCTTCATTAGGATCGAAGAGAACAATATCCGCATCGGATCCCGGCGAGATACAACCTTTCCTTGGGAACATTCCGAATATCTTCGCAGGGTTGGTTGATAATACCTCTACGAATTTATTAAGTGTGATCTTTTCTTTTCGTACGCCTTCGCTGTATAATAATTCTACCCGGTGTTCTATTGCCGGGTGACCATTCGGTATCTTTGAAAAATCATCCTTCCCCAATAATTTTTTCTCCCAGGTAAATGGACAATGATCGGTTGCTACTACCTGTATCAATCCCTGGTTGATGCCGGCCCATAAGGCTTCCTGGTCTTTCTTCTCCCGCAATGGTGGACTCATCACCCATTTAGCGCCTTCAAAATTCTGTTCGTATAAAGAAGCGTCCAGCAATAAATATTGAATACAGGTCTCTGCAAATACTTTCTGATTGTGGCTGTTGTTGTTACGCACTGCATTCAATGCCCCTTCGCAGGTCATGTGCACAATATAACCGGGGCAACCCGTATAGCCTGCAATGGATGCAAAGCGTTCTGATGCTTCTGCTTCTGTTATTTCCGGTTGAGACAAGTAATGATAAATTGGTGCAAGGTTTCCTTCTGCTTTGTTCTTCGCAATTAGAAAATCGATCATGTCGCCATTGGTAGCATGAACGGTGACCATTCCACCACGTTCCTTTACTTCATTCATCAGCCCCACCATCTGCTTATCATCGATCATTAGTGCACCCTTATAAGCCATGAATATTTTGAAAGAAGTGATGCCTTCTTTTTCAACCAGGTCAACAATTTCTTTACAGGTATTATCATTGAAGTCTGTAACCGCCATGTGGAAACTGTAATCTCCAACACAATTATCATTTGCACGGCCACTCCATTCTTTGTAGGCATCGTATAAAGAATGACCCTGCTTTTGTAAGATGAAATCTATCACCGTGGTTGTTCCACCGTGTAATGCTGCACGGGTGCCTGTTTCATAATTATCGCTGGAGAATGTTCCCATAAAGGGCATTTCCAAATGAACGTGTGGATCTATACATCCGGGGAAGGCAAGCAGGCCTGTTGCATCAATGGTCTTGTCGGCTTTAATGTCAAGGTTCTTTCCGATCGCTGCAATGCTTTCGCCCTGGATAAAGATATCGCCGTTAAAATTTTCTGCGACCCCGATGATGTTGGCATTCTTAATGAGTATACTCATATTGACCTCACCCGGCCTCCCTCTCCTTCAGGAGAGGGAGGCCGGGAATTTGTTATTTAATTAAACAATTGTAACTAAGCATTTCAAATTTATATCAATATTAAACATTTAAAAACACAAAAGTTTCTCAGGAATTCAGGGTCTAAAGCCTCCCCTCCGGGGAGGTTTGGAGGGGCTTCATCAGTAATATATAGATAAGTCCGCTTACAAAAAACCCTACAAACCATGCATAATGATAAAGATCGGATATCCATCCCGGGAAAGTAGTGGCGGAAACCAATTTTACCTGTAACAAAAACCCGGGAATATTGGGTACGATCCCGATCAGTAAAGCGATGATGGCTGTCGTATTAAATCCATTGCTGAAACCGTAACGGCCGTTATGCTGATACAACTCATCAACATTCAATTGCTGTTTGCGGATAAAATAATAATCGGCGATCATGATGCCACCCACAGGCCCCAACAGGCTTGAATAAGCAATGAGCCAGGTAAAAATGTATCCGTTTGGATCTGCTATCAATTTCCATGGGAAGATCAAAATACCGATGATGCCGGTCATGTATCCACCCGTTCTAAAATTTATTTTCTTCGGCGATAAGTTAGAAAAATCATTTGCAGGGCTTACAATATTTGCCGCAATGTTTGTTGCTAAGGTAGAAATGGCAACTGCGATCATCGCGATACTCACCAGCAATTTATTTTCAAATTTTCCGGCAAGCACTACAGGATCCCAGATGGTTTCACCGTAAATGATAAAGGTTGCAGAAGTTACTACAACGCCAATGAAAGCAAACAAGGTCATGGATGGTGGCAGGCCGATTATCTGCCCGTTGATCTGCGCCTTCTGGCTCTTTGCATATCTTGTAAAATCAGGGATGTTCAAAGACAGTGTTGCCCAGAAGCCAACCATTCCTGTTAAGGCAGGAAAGAAATAATTCCAGAAGGCGGCGCCTGATAATTTGGAAGGCTGGTCAAGTATTGGCCCCAATCCATTGCCGGCATTGATGGCCCAGAATAATAAGGCCAATGCAGCAAACGGTAAAAAGAAAGCTTTGAAGACCAATAATTTTTTTATACTGTCTACACCGAGGTAAACAACCCACATATTCAATAACCAGAAAAGAAAAAAGCAGATCGCCGGCCCGGTCTGCAATCCGAATGAATCAGGAAATACCTGTGGCATGGTTGCCAGTGCGGGTATCCAAAGCTTCATCATCTGGTATAAAGCAAAGCCACCTATCCAGGTTTGAATGCCAAACCAGCCGCAAGCCACTATGGCCCGTAATATGGCAGGGATATTTGCCCCCTTTGTTCCAAAACTTGCCCTTGCAAAAACAGGAAAAGGAATTCCGTATTTGGCACCTGCGTGGCCATTCAATATCATTGGTATCAATACAACCGTGTTACCGATGAAGATGGTAAGGATGGATTGCCACCAGTTCATACCGCCTTCTATCAATGAACTAGCGAGCATATAAGTGGGAATGCACAGGCTCATGCTTATCCATAAAGCTGCATAGTTCCAGGTTCCCCAACTGCGCTTGTTATGGGGAATGGGGGCAAGATCCTCATTGTAGAGAGAAGGGTCAGTCAGGTTTTGGTTCTCGTTCATATTATTTTCGGCTAAGAGAAAATTAGGTGAAGGAGAAAAACACTACGCTTCTTGCTCCCTTTTCTCTTTTAACCTCTTAGCTAATATTTTCGTCGGCTATTTTGATCGCCTCGCTTATTATTGCCAGCCCTTCATCGATCTGTTCTTTTGTAACACAAAGCGGCGGCGCAATAAATATATAACTCCAGCGAACAAATGTGTACATACCCAGCTCTTTTATTTTTGCTGCTACTTTGTTCATAACAACCATCTCATCCGGTTTTGCATTGAACGGGGCCATGGGTTCTTTGGTATCACGGTCCTTAACCAGTTCTATGCAGCCGAGCAAACCTGTGGTTCTGAAATTACCGATGGACGGATGCTTTTGTTTTAACGCTTCTACTTTCTCTGTTACATACTTACCCATTGCTGCTGCGTTCTCTATTAAGCCATCATCTTCATAGATCTTCAGGGTTTCTAATGCAGCTGCGCAGCTTACGGGATGTGCAGAGTAGGTAAGTCCAAGCGCCAGCATGTTATCGTCATATTTTGCTGCGATCTTATCGGATACCATCAAACATCCGAATGGAAGATAACCGCAGGTTAATCCCTTCGCCATGCAGATCATATCCGGTATGATGCCATGGTGCTCAAACCCAAACCACTTACCCGTGCGGCCAAAGCCACTCATCACCTCATCCATTATTAAAAGGATGCCATGTTTATTACACAATTCTCTTACAGCTTTTAAATAGCCTGTTGGATACTGCAAACAACCCGAAGAACCCGATTCACCTTCTAACAATATTGCTGCAATATTTCCAGGCCCTTCATAAGCGATCATCCTTTCCAATTGGGCAGCAGATTCTTTTAACAGGTTTTCTTCACCATATTCCCAGCGGTATAAATAAGGCAGATCAAAATGAACAAAGTTAGGTGCCTGTTGTGCATCAGCAGGGATCCTGCGTGGATCACCACTTGCAGATATGGCACCAATGGAAGCTCCGTGGTATGACTGGTAGCGGCTCAATATCTTGTGCCTCCCTGTATAAAGCCTCGCAAGCTTGATCGCATTTTCAATAGAAGTGGCACCGCATAAAGTAAAGAAGGCTTTATTAAGATCACCTGGGCAAATCTCCGCAAGCTTCTTTCCGAGTTCACCTCTCACTTTTGTTACACAGCTTGGCGTAACATAACTCACTTCCTTCATCTGCTTTACAATAGCTTCTGTGATGCGCTGGTTGCCATGGCCGATGTTGACGTTCATCAGTCCGGATGAAAAGTCGATGTACTTTTTATCCTCATAATCGTAGAGGTAAACACCCTCGGCATATTTTACGGCGATGGGTGTAATGCCTTTTTGTTTGCTCCAGCTGAATAAGGTATAGTCGAGATTATCCTGGATGATCTGCGCCCCCGCCTCTGAATGGGAGCTTTTAGACTCTGGTGATTTAAGAACGCTTTTTATTTCTGACATAATTTTAATTTTTTCGTACGAACTTAAAATTTTAAGAATCTATAGTATAAATTATATGATACCATTTAAGTTCCCTTCCCGGGGACAAGGGCATATCAACTCATCCAGTTCACGCCGGCCTCAGCATTCCATTTAGTTGTACTCTTTTTCAATTTGGTCCAGAATTCAATGGAACTCTTTCCGGTAATATCCCCTACACCAAATTTACTTTCATTCCATCCGCCAAAAGAGAATGGTTCACGGGGCACGGGTACACCTACGTTAACACCGATCATCCCGGCACTGGCATGGTCAATTATATAACGTGCCATAGCACCATTTTGCGTAAATACCGATGCGGCATTACCATAAGGATTTGCATTTTCAATGGCCAGTGCTTCATCAACCGTATTGGTACGCATAATGGAGATCACCGGGCCAAAGATCTCTTCTGTGGCTACAGACATGTTTGGTTTTACAAAGTCAATAACCGTCGGGCCAACGTATGTACCGTTCTCTTTCCCTTTTACTTTTGTATTGCGGCCATCCACTAATATCTTAGCTCCATCTCTTTCTGCTTCGCCAATATATCTTTCTATCTTTTCTTTGCTTTCTTTACTGATAACTGCTCCTAAATTCTCTCCGGGGATAATTTTTCTTGCTTCTTCACATATCTTATCAATAATGCTGTCTACGTTGCCAACACCGATCATTGCACTGGCAGCCATGCAACGCTGGCCGGCACAGCCACTCATGGAAGCGGCAACATTTTGTGCGGTCATACCCGGTATTGCATCCGGCAACACCATCAGGTGATTTTTTGCACCACCCAATGCAAGGCATCTTTTATAATGGGACGTTGCTCTCAGGTAAACTATTTTGGCAACCTTTGTTGAACCTACAAATGAAACGGCTTCAATTTGCGGATGGTCACAAATCGCTTCTACTATCTCAACATCTCCGTGTACCACATTGAAAACGCCATCGGGCAGACCAGCTTCTTTTAATAATTCAGCCAGTCGTCCGCAACTCAAAGGAACTTTTTCAGATGGTTTCATGATCATACAATTACCAAGGGCAATAGCATTGGGCAATGTCCAGTTAGGCACCATACTGGGAAAATTAAACGGAACGATGGAAGCCACTACTCCCAGTGCCACATGTTCTGTTCTGCATTCAACGCCACGGCTTACTTCCAGCACTTCCCCGGTAACCAATTGCGGCAGGGAACATGCAAATTCAGTGAGCTCTATGGATTTTTCTATTTCTGCAACAGATTCTCCGTAGGTTTTCCCATTTTCTTCGCTGCAGAGTTCTGCCAGTTCTTTTAAGTTTTTTTCCAACAAGGTCTTATAACGAAAAAAAACCTGCACCCTTTCTTTAATGGGTGTTTTGCTCCATCCTGCAAATGCTGCTTTGGCTGCTTTCACTGCATTATCCAGGTCTTTCCCTGTAGACATAGGTACAGTTGATAACAACGTACCATCAATGGGGGAAACTACATCAAGTTTTCTCTCACTTGCTGAGCTAACAAATTTTCCACCGATAAAATTTTGTATGGGACCGTATTTCATATAACGTTAATTGGTATTTTTTTGAAAAGGAGCAAACCTAAAAATAAATGATTTTAAGAAGAATAAGTAGAAACGGGCAGGATTTACCCGAAGATCAAATCGAATATATCGGAAATGAAAAAGCCCTTCAAAAAATTGAAGGGCTCTTGTTATTCGTCGGGATGGCAAGATTCGAACTTGCGACCTCCTGGTCCCAAACCAGGCGCGATAACCGGGCTACGCTACATCCCGAACTATTGGTTATCGATCTTTAAGAACTTTTTTTTGCGGAGAGGGTGGGATTCGATCCGCCGCGGCGGAACAGTTTAATCCATACTCTTCCAAATTTTGCGGAGAGGGTGGGATTCGAACCCACGGTACAGTTTAACCCGTACGACGATTTAGCAAACCGTTCCTTTCGGCCTCTCAGGCACCTCTCCGTTGTAACCTGCCCTTCTTTTGTTAAGGGGTGGCAAAAATACAATCCGCAGCGTTAATACCCAAAACTAAATGGTAAAACCGGTATAATTTAATGAGAAAGTCCAGGCCGGCAGACTGGGGCATAGTTTGAAAGGCATACCTGAAACAAAAAAGCCAAATCATTTAAGGATTTGGGCTTGCTTATAAGTACCTGATCAGGTTCTACATTGCTGCCAGATGAACTTTTTGCTGTAGTTCCAAAACGCTTTCTTTAAAAAGGCTATCTGTATCCATGAGGTCCTTTACGGTCTGGCAACTATGAATTACAGTTGTGTG
>Ga0193706_1000500_pt1 | contig 22586 bp, 22 predicted proteins | sample U3c1metaG_FD_160130 | JGI IMG/M metagenome (GOLD analysis project Ga0193706, IMG submission 160130) | Soil microbial communities from a riparian zone of the East river system, Colorado, United States - U3c1 | ecosystem: Environmental > Terrestrial > Soil > Riparian zone | place: USA: East River... | reverse complement strand
TCGCTCGAGTCGGGGCTGAAGTACCTGATCGTCGGCTCGCTCGGCTCGGCGACGCTGCTCTACGGGATGGCCTTCCTCTACGGCGGCACCGGCTCGACCGGCTTCGAGGGGATCGCGATCGGCATCGCCCACAACGGCGTGCTCGGCGACCCGCTGATCCTGATCGGGATTGCGATGTGCGCGGTCGGGCTCGCCTTCAAGACCTCGATCGCCCCCTTCCACCAGTGGACGCCCGACGTCTACCAGGGGGCGCCGACGCCGATCACCTCGTTCATGGCGGTGGCGACCAAGGCCGCCGCCTTCGCTGTCTTCCTGCGCTTCTTCGACGTCGCCCTCGGCCCGCAGGCGAGCGAGTGGCAGCCGGCGCTGGCGGTCCTGGCGGCGATCTCGATCGTCGTCGGCAACGTCGGCGCCCTCGGCCAGGACTCGCTGAAGCGGCTGCTCGGCTACTCCGGCGTCGCCCAGGCCGGATACATGCTCGGCGGCATCGTCGTCGTCTCCGAGGCCGGCGTCAGCTCGCTGGTCTTCTACCTGGCCGGCTACGCCTTCATGAACCTCGCCGCCTTCGCGGTGATCGTCGCCCGCGAGCGCGAAACGCCGTTCGGCGACAGCCTCCGCTCGGTCCAGGGCCTCGGCACGGAGCGGCCGCTGCTGGCCTGGCCGCTGACGATCTCGATGCTGGCCCTGGCCGGGCTGCCGGCGACCGTCGGCTTCATCGGCAAGCTCTACCTGATCGAGGCCCTGGTCGAAGGTGACTACACCTGGCTGGCGGTCTTCATCGCGATCGGGACGATGATCTCGCTCGCCTACTACCTGCGGGTGGTGGCGGCGATGTGGATGCGGCCCGGCGGCGAGACCGTTCCGGGGGCGACCCCGGCAATCGCCGGCGCCTCGCCCGAGGCCGACCCGATCGACCCCGAGGCCGGCCGCCGCTGGTACCTCGTCGCGCCCGCCCTATTGGCCGCAGCGGCGACGGTCTTCTTCGGGATCATCCCGCAGCCGCTGGTCGATTTCGCCGCGCACGCGGGCGCCTCGCTCTTCGGCTAGCCAGCCCGGCGGAGCGCCGCTATCGTCGCTGCGATGAGCGACCGACCACGCGCCCTCTCCGCGACGACGATGTGCGAGGCCTTCCAGGCGACGGTCGCGGAGCGGCCCGACGGGCCGGCGCTGCGACTCGAGGACAGCGATTACGAGGCGGGCTTCGCGGAGTACGCGGAGACCGCCCGCCGGCGCGCCGCCGGCTTCGCGGCGCTGGGCGTCGGGCGCGGTGACACGGTCGGCTTCATGCTCACCAACCGCCCCGCCTTCCACCTCACCGACTGCGCCGCGATGCACCTCGGCGCCACCTGCTTCTCGATCTACAACACCTCCTCCCCCGAGCAGATCGAGTACGTGGTCGCCGACGCCGCCAACCGCGTGATCGTCACCGAGCAGGCCTTCCTCGGGCAGGTGCTGGAGGCGCGCGAGCGGGTCGCGACGCTCGAGCACGTCATCGTCGTCGACGGCGAGCCGGCCGCGGGGACGATCGGCCTCGAGGAGCTGGAGGCGATGGGCGAGCCCGGCTTCGACTTCGAGGCGGCCTGGCGCGCGGTCGAGCCCGATGACGTGCTCTGCCTGATCTACACCTCTGGCACCACCGGGCCGCCGAAGGGCGTGCAGCTGACCCACGCCAACATGATCGCCGAGTGGCGGGCCTGCGACCAGGTGCACGCCGCCGTCCCGGGCGGGCGCAGCATCTCCTTCCTGCCCAGCGCCCACGTCGCCGACCGCTGGTCGCAGCTCTACGCGCAGATGATCTACGGCAGCTGCGTGCACTGCTGCCCCGATCCGCGCCAGATGGTCGCCTACACGATCGAGGTGCGGCCGACCTTCTGGGGCGGCGTGCCGCGAATCTGGGAAAAACTGAAGACGGCGCTGGAAGCGGCGATGGAGGGGGAGCAGGACACCGCCAAACGCGCGGCCACCGAGTCGGCGATGGAGATCGGCCGGCGTCGCGTCGCGGCCTATGCCGAGGGGGAGATACCGGCCGGGCTGCAGGCCGAATGGGAGCAGGCCGACGAACGCGTCTTCGCGCCGCTGCGGGAGATGCTCGGGCTGAACGAGGTCGAACAGTTCGCGGTCGGCGCCGCGCCGGTGCCGGTCGAGGTGCTCGAGTTCTTCCTGGCGATGGGGATCGAGATCTGCGAGCTGTGGGGGATGTCGGAGCTCTCTTCGGCGGCGACCCTGAACCCGCCCGGCAAAGTGCGGGTCGGCACGGTCGGACCGCCGCTGCCCGGGATTGAGATCAAGCTCGCCGAGGACGGCGAGGTGCTGGTCCGCGGGCCAATCGTGATGAAGGGCTACCGCAACATGCCCGAGCGCACGGCCGAGGCGCTCGGCGACGACGGCTGGCTGAGCAGCGGCGACATCGGCGAATTCGACGCGGCCGGGTACCTGCGGATCGTCGACCGCAAGAAGGAGTTGATCATCGGCGCCAGCGGCAAGAACATGTCGCCGGCGGCAATCGAGGCGAAGCTGAAGTCAGCCTCGCCGCTGATCGCCCAGGCGGTGGCGATCGGCGATCGGCGCCCCTACAACGTGGCGCTGCTGACGCTCGACCTCGAGTACCTGGCCGCCCGCGACGCCGGCGCCGACGACGCCGAGATCATCGCCGAGGTCGAGCTGGCGGTGGCGGCCGCGAACGAGCGAATGTCACGGGTGGAGCAGATCAAGCACTACAGGGTGCTGCCGGGTGAGTGGGCGCCGGGTGGCGAGGAGCTGACCCCGACCATGAAGCTGCGGCGGCGGCCGATCGAGCGCCGCTACGAAGCCGAGATCGAGGCGCTCTACGCGCCGATCGGCTGAGCGGCCGCGCGGGTCTCCCGATGGGCGTTCTGCTCATCGCCGCTGCCATCGTCGCCGCCACCGGCGTCGGCGTCTGGGCAGAGCGGCGCTGGCCACGCGGCGCCGCCAACGCGGCCCGCCAGGGGCTGGTGCTGATCCTCTACGTGCTGCTGCCGCCGGTGATCTTCTTCAACCTCGCCGCCGCCGACATCGACCTCGACCACGGTGTCGGCCTCGGTCTGGCGATCGTCGCGATCTCGCTCGCCTCGCTGCTGGCCTGGTGGGTCTCCAGCCGGGTCATGAAGCTGTCCAGGCCGCAGGTCGGCGCGGTCGTCTGCGCCGTGCTCAGCGTCAACACCGGCTACCTCGGCTACCCGATGACGGTGGCCCTGCTCGGGCGGGGGCAGCTCTCGACCGCGGTCCTCTACGACGTCCTCGTCACCGGGCCCTGCGTGATGCTCGGGGCCTTCGCCGTCGGGGCGGCGTTCGGGACCAGAGCCGGCGAAAGCCCGCGCCAGCGCGTGCGCGCCTTCTTCACCCGCAACCCGCTCCTCTACGCGGCCATTGCCGGCCTGCTGGCGCCCAAGGCGCTGGCGCCGACGGCGCTGGTCGACGCCTCGCAGGCGCTGGTCATCGCGATCCTGCCGATCGGCTTCTTCGCGGTCGGCGCGACCCTGGCCGAGGGAGCCGAGCACGGCGAGCTGCCGATACCGCCGCCGCTGACCCGGCCGGTGCTGCTGACCCTGGTCGCGCGGCTGGCGATCGCGCCGGCGCTGCTGATGCTGCTGGCGGCGCCGCTGATCGACCTCCCCGTCACTTACCGCCTGCTCGCGGCGATGCCGACCGGCCTCAACTCGATGGTCGTCTCCCATGCCTACGGCCTCGACAACCAGATCGTCGCCGAGGCGGTCACCTGGTCGACCGCGCTGGTCGTCGGCGCTGCCCTAGTCTCGTTGCTGTTCTGATGCTCCACCATGTCGGGATCGAGCTCCAGCCCAGCGACGTCGACCGCACCGTCGAGTTCTTCGCGCTGCTCGGCTTCGAACAGGTCGAGCCCCCACCGGCACTTGCCAGTGGCTTCACCTGGCTCGAGCGCGAGGGCACCCAGATCCACCTGATGCACGAGGACGACCCGACCGTGCCTCGCCGCGCTCACCTCGCCGTGGTCGCACCCGACCTCGACGCCACCTTGGCGCGCCTGCACGAGCATGGCTTCGAGACCCGGCCCGGCCGCGAACACTGGGGCGCCCCGCGCGCCCACGCGATCGCGCCCGGCGGCCACCGCGTCGAGCTGATGGCCTTGCCTCCCAAGCGGGTCTGACGCATCCAACTCTCCCCCACCGGGGTGTGATCAAAATCAGCCGCGCGCGTCAGTCCAACGGTTCGATCCGCATGCCGTCGACGTAGCCGCGCCCCGGCGTCGCCTGACAGGCGTAGTCGCCGCGCGGTTTGGCGTAGAGAAAGCCGAGGCAGGTGCCGATCGCGCGCTGGCCGTAGGCGTTGGGATGGAGGGATTCGCGGCTGGAGCCCTGGACGAAGGCGAGGCGGCGCACCCACTCGGCGCTCGCCGGCGAAGGTCCCGTCGGTCCAACCCGGCGCAAGCGCCGGTCGCAGAGCTGGTGGCCGTCGAGGGCGTGGCGGAGATCGAGGAACTCCGCCCCGGCCGCCGCCGCGGCATTTCGCATCGCCGCGACGATCGAGCCCGTGCCTTCCCCCGCAGCCCAGTCGGCGTCGCCGTTCCAGACCGGGCAGCCGCCTTCGTTGAGCCGGCTCCAGCCCTCCTCGGGGTAGCGGATCCAGCCGCCGGCCGGGAAGGGCGACGCGTAGCCCATCGTCACCAGCCGGTAGCCCGAGCGCCGGTAGCCGGCGGCGGCCATCGCCGCCCGCAGCGCGCGCAGCGCCTTCAGCAGACCCCGTTCCATTGCCGGCAGGCGGACGTCGACGTCCGCCTGCGCGCGCCCCCGGCAGAGCGCGGGGTCATGCTCGGAGCTGCGTGCCCAGTCGAGCGCGCAACCGGCCACCAGCGCGCCGAAACCGACGTCGTTGGCGCCGGCGGTGAGGACGATCATCCGCACGTCGGTACGTCGCGCCAGCGCCGCGAACTGGTCCGCCTGGGGCGGCTCGCCGAAGTGCGGCCGCCCACCGAGCGCTGCCGGCCAGACGTTCGCCAGCCTTGCCCCCGAGCAGGCGAGGTTGAGCTTCTCCCCGACCGCGACCGGGGCGCTGAGGATCGGCGCCACGTCGGAGCGGTGGCAATCGTTGCGCTGCGAGGACCCGTAGACGCGGCTCGGATCGTAGTCGCAGCTCCCCCAGCCATCGCAATCGAAGGCCGCCCGGTCGGTCCCGGACCGCGTCCCGAAAGGCTCCGAGCCGTTGCCCAGCCAGCGCCCGCCCTCGCCGGAGATGAAGCTGTCCCCGAGCGCGACGATCGCCGTCGGCCGGGGTCCCGCCTGAGCCGCGACCGGCGACTCCCCGAGGCTCGCCATCACCCACGCAGCCGCAACCGCGGCGCACACCATGCACCTCATGATTCCTCCCGAGTTAGCCGTCAGAGCTGGGTGGCGATGAGGCCGATCAGGGCGACGATGATCCCGACGCCGATCTGGTTCAGCCCACGGTGCAGGCCGTCGATCCGGTCGTTCACCCTCGCGAGCTCGCCGTCAACCCGGTCGAACCGCTTGTCGACCTGCTCGAACCGCTTGTCGACCCGGTCGAACTGTTCGTCGACTTGTTTGAATCGCTCGTCGACCCGTCTGAACCCATCATCCACTCGGTGGTTGAGGTAATCCAGCCGCTCGTCGGTCCACGCTTCTCTCACCGCCTCCATGATGGCAGCGTAGACAAAAGGTTGCGCCGCGTTACGGCGCGAATGTCACATCTCTACAGCAATTACGCCACCGAACGCCGGCCCCCCACCCGGCTCAGGCAACCCCCCGCTCGCGCTTGGCGGCAAAGAGGTCGCGGTCGGCGAAGCCGAGCAGTTCCTCGACGCTGACGCCGTCGGCGGGGAACATCGCGAAACCGGTCGCGGCCGAGACCGGTCGCGTCGCGTCGCTTCCAAAGCCGCGCTGGCGGACCCTGGCACGCAGCCGCGTCGCGACTTCCTCGGCCTCTTCCGCGTGGGCCTCGGGGACGATCACCGCGAACTCGTCGCCGCCCTGGCGAAAGACGGAGTCCTCGGCGCGCACCTCGTCGCTCAGGGCCACACCGATCTCGGCCAGGAGCCGGTCTCCCTCGAGATGCCCGAAGCGCTCGTTGACCGCCTTGAAGCCGTCGAGGTCGAGCAGGACCAGGGCGAACTCGCGCGAGTGGCGCCGGTGCCGGGCGATTTCCTCGCCCAGGCGCTCGTGCAGGCTGCGGTAGTTGCCGACCCCGGTCAGCTCGTCGCGGCGGGCCAGCGCCCAGAGCGCCCGGTGGCTGGCCTGCAGGCGCCGGGCGAGCAGCAAGATTCCCACCCCGACCACGGCCAGACAGACCGCCTCGACGACGGCGAGGATCAAGGTCTGGCCTCGCGAGAAGGAGCCCAGGACGACCGGCAGCAGCAGGCCGGCCACGATCGCGGCCAGCGCCGCGACGAGATAGCCGGCGCCGATCGGGCGCCGGCCGTCGGGCTCGGGCGGGGAATATCTGACCGTCATGAGAATTAGGTAGGAGTTTCGTTGATACCCGCAGGATATGCGGGTTTGCCCGCCGCGTCGTCGGCCGCCACTACGATGCCCCGGTGCGCTATCCGGTCGAGCAGTTCACCGCGGAGGAGCGAGCGATCCTCGCTCCCCACTTCACCAACCTCGAGCGCCCCGTGTTCGCGATGACGAACCTGCCGGAGACCGTCAAGGGCGCCCTCTTTGCCCGTTACTCGCGCTATTCCGGGACCGCCAGGCGCCTCTACCTGGATGAGTTCGCGGCCGACTCGCCAGCCGCCGGGCGCCCTTTCGACGACGAGGAGGGAGCGCGGGCGGCGCAGCTCTACGAGCGGGTCTTCGTCGGCTACGGCGACGACTCGATCGCCCAGGTCGGCGGCGCCCACGTCGCCTGCGAGTGGGTCTCCAACATCCTCACCAAGCTGCTCCAGCGCGGCCGCCTCGCCGCCTACCTGGAGCAGTCGACCCGCTACATCCCCTACGACAAGCCGCTGCCCGAAGGCGGCTACCGCTTCTACCGCAACGAGGAGCTCGGCCCCGAGTTCGCCACGGCGATGGACGAGCTGTTCGGGATCTACTCGCGCTCACTGACCGAGGTCGAGGCCTGGGCGGCCGAGCGCTGGCCGTGCGGGGACGGGGAGCCGGAGGGCGCCTGGCAGCGCTCGATTCGAGCCAAGGCGCTGGACCTGCTGCGCGGCCTGCTGCCGGCGGCGACGCTGAGCCACGTCGGCATCTACGCCTCCGGCCAGGCCTACGAGCAGCTGATCCTGCGCCTGATGGCCTCGCCGCTGCCAGAGGCCCGCGAGTACGGCGGCATGATCCTCGCCGAGCTCAAGCAGGTGATGCCGAGCTTCGTCTCGCGGGTCGAGCGCCCCGATCGCGGCGGCGAGTGGGTCTCCTACCTGGAGCAGCGCCGCGCCCAGACCGAGGACTGGGTCGCCCGGCTCGGGCTCGACCGGCGCGACAGCGGCGACGCCGCCCCCGCGGTCGAGCTGATCCACGTCGACGGAACCGAAGAGAACCTGCTCGCCGCCTGCCTGTTCGAGGCCGCCGGCACACCCGAGACCGAGATCCTCGCCCGCATCGACGTCCTCGATCGCACCGAGCGGGCACAACTGCTGGCGGCGCTGGTCGGCGAGCGGTCCAACCGCCGCCACCGCCCCGGCCGTGGCTTCGAGGCGCTGCGCTACCGCTTCGAGATCGTCTCCGACTACGGCGCCTTCCGCGACCTCCAGCGCCACCGGATGCTGACCTGCCAGTGGCAGCGCCTCGGCCCCGACCTCGGCGCCGGCGTCCCCGACGAGGTGCACGAAGCCGGCGCCGGCGGTGAGTTCGAACGGGCGCTCGAGGTCTCCCGCAATGAGTACGAGCGCCTGCTCGCCGCCGGCCTCACCGAGCAGGCGCCCTACGCGCTCAGCCTCGCCTACCGGATCCGCTACACGCTCGACCTCAATGCCCGCGAGGCGATGCACCTGATCGAGCTGCGCTCCGGCCGCGAGGGCCACCCCGGCTACCGCGCCGTCGCCCAGGCGATGCACGAGCGGGTCGCGGCGATCCACCCAGGCGTGGCGGCGGCGATGAACCATGTGGATACCTCCGCGGAGCCGCGCCTGGAGCGGATCATGAGCGAGATCCGCACCCACCGCAAGCGGGCTCATGCGGCGGAGCAGACGGCGGCCCCGCCCGGGCTCAGCCCCCTGGGATAGCCCGAGTTAGTCGCGCTGCTTGCGCTTGCGGCGTTCGCCGTCTGCGGAGCCGTTATCGCCTGGGGGGGTTTGCTCCGGGGCATCAATGGGCTCGGTGCCTTCCAGGCTTTCGGCGGCTTTCTCGCCTGGAGTTGGCCAGGGGATCGCTTCTCCGGCGGCCCAGGCGGGTGGTTTCCCGCCCGGCAGGCGACCGAGCAAAAGCAGGGCGAAGTAGATGAACCAGATCATCGTGAACTGGACCAGGAGCAGCAGGGCGGCGACGCCCAGCGCCATCCCCAGCGAGCCCCAGAAGCGGGTCAGCAGGCCGGTCCGCATCGCGAACAGGCAGGAGTAGACGAGAGCCACGGCGAGGCCGAGGCGGCCGCCGAGGCCGAGGCCGGTGGCGATGCCGCGGGTCGGCGCTTCGCTGACCGCGTTGCTCGCTTCTTCGTCGTCGACCTTCGTGTCAGAGCACTGCTTCAGCGCCGCCGCCTGCGAGCCGCCGCCGAATTCTTCGCCGAATTCCTTCGCTCCCATGTCCTTCAGTTCGGACTGGCAATCTTCGCCCGCCGCCTTGGCGGTGATCCCCGGCTTGGCGTTGCCGGCGATGAACTCCGTCGCCGCTTCGTCGGTGGCGACGGCGTTGAGCACCGCCGAGGCCGAAAGGAAGAGGGGCGCCGCGATGACCAGGCCGATCAGCTGGTAGCGCATCCTGTCGCTGCGAGCCGCCGCCGCTTTGAAGAGGAAGACGAGCGGCGCGACCAGGAGAACGAAGCCACCCGCCTGAAGGACGCCGGCGAGGAGCACAGAGGAGCTGTGGTCGTGGGCCGAGCGCAGCAGTTCGGCGTCGCCGTCGCCGCTGACGCCGCCGATCGCGAAGGCCGACGCGATGACCAGGGCGACGCCGACGAGGGTCGCCAGCCCGGCCGGGAGCGACCAGCGCCCCTCCCACTCCAAGATCTCCGCCCTGTTGCGCAACCGCGTCAGCCCCTCTCGTGGAAATAGAACTGGGGCAGCGCCCCCTCGATCACGTCCTGCGTCATCTTCTGCGCCAGCTCGAGGTTGCCGCTGCGAACGGCGATGTCGTCGAGGGTGACGATTCCGACCAGCTTGCCGCCGGACACTACGGGCAGGCGCCGCACCCGGTGCTGGACCATCAGCGCCGCCGCCTCGTCGAGCTCCATCTCCGGCTCGCCGCAGACCAGCGGCCGCGAGGCGTTGTCCGCGATCACCGAGTCGGCTGGGACGGCCTCGGCGAAGACCCGCAAGGCGAGGTCGCGGTCGGTGACCATCGCCAGCGGGCTGCCGGCCGAGTCGACGACGACGACCGAGCCGACCCGGTGATCGCGCATCAGTCGGGCGACGTCGAGGGCGCTCGTTTCCGGCGTCGCGGTGACGACGCCGGCGGTCATGATCTCGTTGAGCCGCACGAGTCGTACGCTACCTGGCATGAGCAGCGCACAGCGAACCCCCGTCGTCCCACTCGAGGCCGGTGCCGGCCCCGAGAATCCCCCCTGCCCCGCCTGCGGCGAGCCGCTGTTCGGCTGGCTCTCGGCACAGCCCGGCCTGCACGGTCCGGTCAGCCGCTGCGAGAGCTGCGGCCTGGGCGTCGCCGGCGGCCCCGGCGAGGCGGAGGAGGCGCTGCGCGAGCTGAGCCGGCTCGGCGGCGAGGACAGCCCGCGGATCGCCAACCGGGCCAGCTTCGCCGCCTCGCTCGGCAATGCCGGCTGGGCCGGGCTGGAGCCGCGCGCCCGCTACCTGTTCACGGTCGAGTCGGTGCGGCGGCTGGTCGCCCGCCGTGACCAGATCGTCAAGGCGCGCCGCTGGGCCCCCGCCGCCGGGCTCGCCGCCACCTGGCAGACGCTGCTCAACAGCGTCACCTTCGGCCACAACGTCGCCCTGGCCGCGCTCGGGCGGGGCGAAGCCGCCAAGGCGAAGCGCCGCTGGCAGCGTCGCATCGACGCCCTGGCCAGCATCGTCCTGGCGATCCCGGCCCTTGTGATCGCGATCCCGGTCGAGCTGGCCGGCGGCCTGCTTGGCCGTGGCGCCGTCATCTCGCTGCGCTTCGAACTCCTCTGAATCCAGCCCCAGCTGAGGTTGCCGGACCAAGCAGTTCAAGGACGCAGGGAGCGAAGCGTGCTCCGCACGCGAGCGACCGAGGACGCCGAAATGCGCCGGTCCGGGGGCCTCAGGAGAGGCCTTCGCGGGCCTCGCGGACCAGCGTCACAGCCTCCGGGAAGAGGACGCGGATGGCGTCGCGGACCTGCATCGCCTGCTCGTCGGCGCTGCCGTGGAGGTCGAGGCGGCCGATCGAGGCGACGGTCATCTCGACCGCCAGCTTGATCGCGTTGTCGGCCCAGGCGACCCGCTGGGAGGACTGCATCTGCTCCGAAAGCTCCTCCATACGGGCACGGAACTCGTCGGGGTCGCCGAAGAGGTTGAAGGGGCTGCCCTCCATGCCCCCATGTAAGCAGACCCGCGACACCGTTGGCGCAGAGTTGTGACTTCTTGCGCGCCACCCGTGCGCCCGGCGGCCCTAGCGTCAGGCCGATGCGGCGCGGAGAAGACCGGGAGAGGGGTTCGGCGAGCGTCGAGCAGGCGGGCCTGGTGGCGCTGGTCGCGCTGTTGCTGCTGGTCGCGATCGCCGCCGTCGCGGCCGGCGGCCAGGTGGATGCGGGCCGCGGCCTGGCGGGCGCGATCGGCAAGCGGCTCGCCTGCGGCCCACGCCTGCCCGACGCCTGCGCCCACCACCCGCTGGTCCCCGCCTACGGCTGGCCCCTCGCACGCACGGTACGGGCGCTCGCTCCGGCGCCGGCGGCGCAGCCCGGTCCGTCGGGCCTGCCGCTGATGCCGGTCGACTTCCGCCATTGCCGGCGGGAAAGCTGCGCAGTGGCGGCCGGTCCCCACCTGACCGCCTCACGCCGCCGCACCACCGCCTTCACGGAGATCGTCGACCGGCGCCGCTCGCTCGGCTGGGTCGAACTCGTCTACTGGCTCTACCGCCCGACCCTCGGCTGGCAGCGCCTCGTCCGCCGCGCCGACCAAGCCCAGATCGACTCCGCCAGCGGAGTCGAGGTCCTGCTTGGCGACGATCCCGCTCTGGTCCCCCTCGAGACCCTCCCGGGCCGCAACCACTACGAGTTCCCGGCGGGAGAGCGCCCGCCGTGGCAGTGGCACGTCGGCGGCGCTTACCCCGGCTGGTCAAGCTGACAGGCGAGTCTCAGACGTTGCCGGGCAAGGACGCAGGGAGCCCGAATAGCGGCGCTATTCGGGCGACTGAGGACGCAGCGTGGCGGCGTCTGAGGCCGCCTCGTCCTGCGCCTGGCGAATCAGCCCCCGCCAGTCGGTAGTGCGGAAGACGAGCAGGATCGCGGCGAAGCCGAGCACGACCGACCAGGCCGCCATGGCGATCTGGGTGCCGACCGAGAAGGAGAGGACGGCGGTGCGGGACGGGCCAGTCAGGGTCGCGACCAGCAGCGCCTGTTGGGCGCCGGCGCCGCCGGGGGTGAAGGGGATGATGTTGGCGATCGCCTGGACGCTCATCACCAGCATCACGCTGCTGACCGAGCCGCCGATGCCGAAGGCCTCGAGGAAGAACCAGAAGGCCGCAAAGCGGAAGAGCCAGCCGAGACCCTGCCAGGCGGCGACCTCGCGCAGGTAGCGGCGCGGCTCGGCGAGGATGATCACGCCCTGTTTGACCCGGTCCCAGAAACGGCGCACCCGGTGGGCGAGGAAGTAAATCCCGATCATCAGCGCGATCAGCAGGCCGAGGACCGTGAACCCGAGCACCTTCGGGTGGTCGGCCCAGAAGGAGATCTCGAAGGCCGGCAGGTCGGGGATCTGCGGCAACGGCGGCAGCAGCCCCTGGCTGATCGCGTAGAGGAGGACGAGGATCCCGACGCTGGTGTCGAAGACGGTCTGGACCAGGAAGGAGGAGGTCACCGCCGGGTAGGAGGAGCCGGGGATCTGGCGTTTGACCAGGAAGACCTTGGTGACGTCACCGGCGTGGGCGGGGACGACGGCGTTGATCCCGGCCCCGGCCAGGTAGGCGGCGGCCAGCGGCAGGAAGGGGATGGGCCGCTGCGGGTAGGAGGCGCGCAGCACGTTGCGCCAGGCCCAGGAACGGACCAGTTGCATCGCCAGCAGGCAGAGCAGGGCGACCATGAACGGCGTCCAGCGGATTTCCGAGAGGTGGCGGAAAAATTCCGCGGCGCTGTTGAAGAAGAAGGTGAAGCTCGATCCGAGATCGGCGGCTGGCATCGCAGCTACACTAGCCCGCTCGTGCCGGAGCTCGACACGCATATGTCAGCCCAGACGCTGCCCCCAGATCCCGCCGACGTGGCGATGTGCGCGCGCGCCCGCGAGCGCTACGCCGCCGACCGCAAAAGTCGCCGCCGGCGCCGGCGCAAACCGCACGCGCAGCTGCCGAACCTGATCATCATCGGCGGCCTCAAGTGCGGCACCACCAGCATCCACCACTACCTGGGCCTGCATCCGGAAATCCAGATGTCAAAGCCGAAGGAGCTCAACTTCTTCGTCGAGGAGCTGAACTGGGACCTCGGCCTCGACTGGTACGCCAGCCGCTTCGACGACCACTTCGAGGTCCGCGGCGAGTCATCGCCGCACTACACGAACCTGCCCCGTTTCCAGGGTGCCGCGGAGCGGATCCGCGAGCACTGCCCGGACGCGCGCCTGCTCTACATGGTGCGCGACCCGATCAAGCGCATCCTCTCCCACTGGGTCCACGCGACGGGCGCCGGCTACGAGCAGGGCGACCTGGTCGAGGTTCTCTCCCGGCCCGACACCTCATACATGAACCGCTCCAAGTACTGGATGCAGTTGCAGCCCTATCTGGAGCGCTTCGACCGCGAGCAGATCGAGGTCATCACCCAGGAGGAGCTGCAGCGCGAACGCGAGGAGACGATGCGCAAGGCCTTCGCCTTCGCCGGGGTCGACGAGACCTTCACCTCCGAGCAGTTCGACCGCGAGTGGGAGAAGTCGGCCGCCAAGGAGGGCGACAAATATCAGCTCATGGAGCGACTCATAAAACTGCCGGGCTTCCGCTCCCTGGACCGTAATTTCGACCGCCTGCCGGAGTCGATGCGCTGGATCGTCGAGAAGGTCGTCCACGACCCCGACAAGCCCCCGGCCGAGAAGCCGAAGCTGCCCGACGATCTCTTCGAGACCGTTCGCTCCCGGTTCGGCGAGGACGTCGCCGCCCTGCAGAAGTTCGCCGGTCGCGAGTTCGCCGGCTGGCACGACTACTCCTGAGCGCAGGATAAGCTCACGCCGCATGCAGCGGCTGCTTCCTGATCCGGGTGCGACCACGGTCGCCCAACAGCTCGAGACCTACCGGCCCTGGGAGCAACCGCACGAGGAGCGGCCGCTGGTCGCGATGAACTTCGCCGCCACCGTCGACGGGCGGGCGACGATCGCTGGCGTCTCCGAGCCGATCGGCTCCGCCACCGACACCGCGATGCTGGTCGGACTGCGCCGTCGCTTCGACGCGGTGATGATCGGCGCCGGGACGATGCGGGCCGAGCGCTACGGCCGTCTCGTCTCCGACCCCGAGCAGCACCAGCGCCGCGAGCGGCTCGGGCTGCCCCCCGAACCGTTGATGGTGATCGTCAGCGGCCGCCTCGACCTGCCCTGGGACGCGCCGCTGTTCACCGCCGGCGGCGGGCGGGTGCTGATCTTCACCGCCTCCGAGGCCGAGCCGCCGGAGACCGCGACCGCGCTCGAGGTGGTCCGCCACGACGGCTTCGTCAACCTCGCCGAGGCGCTGCGGCAGCTCCGCCAGGAGCGCGACATCCGGGCCCTGCTCTGCGAGGGCGGGCCCGGCCTGCACGCCGAGCTGGAGGGCGGCGGCGTCGTCGACGATCTCTTCCTGACGATCGCCCCCAAGCTCGCCGGCGGCGAGGCTCCCCGCATCATCGAGGGCGAGCTGCCGCAGGTCGCCGAGCTGGAGCTGGCCTGGCTGCTGGAGGAGCGGGGCGAGCTGTTCGCCCGCTACCGGCGCCCCTCCTGAGTTAGCGTTGCGGCCCGAGCCCGACGAGGAGAGGAACTTATGGACTTCAACCCCAGCCCCGAGGTAGCAGCCCTGCGCGAGCGCGTCCTCGACTTCATGGACGCCGAGATCTACCCGGCGGAGCGCGAGATCATGGCGGGCCTGGACGACGAGGTCGGCCCCGGCGTCGCCTATCCGCAGATCCTCGTCGAGATCCGCGAGAAGGCCAAGGATGAGGGGCTCTGGAATCTCTTCATGCCCGACGAGCGCTTCGGGCCCGGCCTGACCAACTGGGAGTACGGGCTGCTCTGCGAGGAGATGGGGCGCAGCCCGATGGCGGCGGCGATGGCCTTCAACTGCTCGGCGCCGGATACCGGCAACATGGAGATCCTCGCCGAGCACGGCACGAATCAGCAGAGAGAAAGATGGTTAGAGCCGTTGCTCGAGGGACGGATCCGCTCCTGCTTCTCGATGACCGAGCCCGAGGTCTCCGGCTCGGACCCGACGCTGCTGCAGGCCCGCGCGGTGCTCGACGGCGACGAGTGGGTCGTCGATGGCCACAAGTGGTTCACCTCGGGCGCGGTCGGCGCCGAGCTGGCGATCGCGATGGTCGTCACCGACCCCGACGCCCCGCCCTACGCCCGTGCCTCGATGATCTGCGTGCCGACCGACACCCCCGGCTTCAACCTGGTCCGGCCGATCTCTGTAATGGGCCACGACAAGGGCCCGGGCCACTGCGAGATCCGCTACGAAGGCTGCCGGGTACCCGCCGACAGCCTGCTCGGCGAGCGCGGCGCCGGTTTCGCGATCGCCCAGGACCGGCTCGGCCCGGGGCGCATCCACCACTGCATGCGGGCGATCGGGACCGCCGAGCGGGCCCACGAGATGATGTGCCGCCGCGCCAACGAGCGGGTCGCCTTCGGCGGCCCCTTGGCCGACAAGCAGTTCGTCCAGGAGTCGATCGCCGCCTCGCGGATGGAGATCGACCAGGCCCGCCTGCTCACCCTCTACGCCGCCTGGAAGATGGACACGGAGGGCAAGCGCGCCGCCCGCCAGTCGATCTCGGCGATCAAGATCGTCGCCGCCAACATGGTCATGGACGTGCTCGACCGGGCGATCCAGATCCACGGCTCGCTGGGCATGACCGACGACACCCCCCTCGCCGCCCTCTGGCGCTTCTCACGCATGCTGCGCCTCGCCGACGGCCCCGACGAGGTCCACAAGATGGTCCTCGCCCGCCGCGAGCTCAACCGCTGGGCCAAGCGCGACGAGGCGGCGGCGGCGGGCGAGCTGGAGACGAAGCACGCGCCGCGAATGGTCTGAGGGCGGAGCTGGATCGACGCAGCCGAGGGGGCGGCCCGCAGGCCACCCCCTCCCGAACCATCCGCAGGGCGCTACGGTTTTCCGATGCAGTAAGCCTGCACGATCAAGGTGTGAACACCGGTGATCGAGCGCCCCTCGGTGTACCAGCCACCGCCGGCGGCCTCAGAAGCGACGAATGAGACTTCCGTGCCGTTGACGCCGGGGAAGCCGCCACCGCCGGAGAGGATCTGCGTCCCAGCCGGACAGGGCGCGGTCACGCTTTTGTTTTCCCCTGCGGCGACGTTGACCTGAGCTGACACGAACGTCAGGTCGAGCTGAGTGAATCCGACTGCTTTGGCAGCGATCTTTTCAGTCGTCACCGAGTTGGCGCTGAGCTTGCCGGCGGTCACCGCACCATCGGTGATCTTGCCGGTGGTCACGGCGTTGGCCGCGAGCTTGTCGGCGTTGACGGCGCTTTCGCCCAGTTTGCCGCTGTTGACGGCTTTGTCGGCGATTTTCGGGGTGGTGACCGCGTCGTTGGCGAGATTGCCGGTGCCGACCGCGTTGGCGGCGAGCTTTTCGGCGGTCACGGCGGCGGAGCCGAGCTGGGTGGTGCTCACGGCACCAGGGCCGATTTTCGCCGCCTTGACGGCACCGTTCTTGATTTTCGCCGCCGTCACGGCGTTCTTCTTCAGCTGCTTGGTCCCGACCGTGTTCTTGCCGAGCTGCTGCGCCGCGAACGCAGTGGCTCCGCCGAGCACTAGGAATACAGCGATCGACGACATCACGTTCGCGTACGTGAGTCGCTTGCGAATCTGCTTCACGAAGGGTCTCCTTGGTTTAGTGAACGAAACTCTGCGGGCAGCCCAACAAGCGGGGCAACCGGATACTCAGTTCTCTGCATCAGGCCCCGACCCTGCCAGGGAGCCCTGGCACTGTCAACCGGGTTCGGCGAGTGTCAGTCGCGCCGCTCGGCCTCCTCGGCCGCTTCGGCCAGCCGCTCGACCAGTCGGGCGAAGTGCTCGATGCCGGGATTGACCTCGCCGTACCCGCCGGCGGCGTAGCGCGCGTAGACACCCTCGAGGATGATCGCCAGCTTCCAGTAGCCGAGGGCGACGAAGAAGTCGAGGTCGGAGAGGTCGCGACCGGAGCGCTCCGCATAGCGGCCGAGCAGCTCCTCGCGGGTCGGAAATCCGGGGGCGAGGTTGGCAGGCTGGCCGAGGGCGACCGGGTCGTCTTCGCGCGCGGGCCAGTAGGCCATCAACAGGCCGACGTCGGCGAGCGGGTCGCCGAGCGTGCAGAGCTCCCAGTCGACGACCGCGGCAACCTCGCCGCTCGGGGTGAGGATCATGTTGTCGAGCCGGTAGTCGCCGTGGACGATCGTCGCCGGGCCTTGCTTGGGGATGCGGGCGGAGAGGCGCTCGTGGACGGCGTCGATCGCCTCCAGCTCGCGCGTCTTCGACTTCTCCCACTGGCCCTGCCAGCGGTGCAGTTGGCGGGCGACGTAGTCCTCCTTGCGGCCGAGGTCGCCGAGCCCCACCGCGTCGGGGTCGACGGCGTGGATCGCGGCCAGCGTGTCGGCGACGCGCTCGCCGATCGCTCGCCGATCGCCCTCGTCGGGGAACGTCTCCGCCTCGGCCAGGCCGCGCAGGACCGGCCCCTCGACGAACTCCATCACGTAGAAGGGGGCACCGCTGACGCTCTCGTCCTGGCAGAGGCCGACCACCGGGGCCACCGGCACCTCGGTCGATCCCAGGGCGGCGACGACCTTGTGCTCGCGGGCCATGTCATGGGCCGAGCCCAGGCGCTTGCCGAGCGGCGGGCGGCGCAGCGCCCAGTGGTTGCCGCCGGCATCGCTGACGCGGAAGGTCAGATTGGAGTGGCCACCGGCGATGCGCTCGAAGGAAAGCGGCGGGCTGGCGCTGGGAACGTTGAGGGCGAACCAGGCTTCGATCCCGTTGATGTCGATGCCATCGGGCGCCGTCGCGGAAACGTCACCGCTGCCTGTAGCCTCGTCGCCCATCGCCGCGCAAGCATATTCCCGACGAGGCCCACGCCTGAGCCCATCGCTTGCCAACAGGCTGAGGATCGGCTTTGCGATCGGCTTTGCCGTGCTCACCGCGATGGCGGTGATCGGCGTCGGCCGCTTCATCCAGCAGCGCCAGGACTTCGAGGACGCGATCGCCCGCTCCTACCAGGTGGAGATGGCGGCCCGGGTGCGGCTGACGCGTGGCAACGACAACCGCACGGCCCGCGCCGCAGTGGCCGCCCAGGCCAATCGGCGCCAGGAACTGCGCGACCAGATCTCCTCCGACACCCGCGACACCGCCCTGCTCGTCGCCGCTGGCCTGATCGCCGGCCTGACCGGCGCCCTGTTGCTGTTCAGCGGCCTGATCGCCTCGATGCGGCGGCCGCTCGAGGAGCTGGTCGACGCGGCCGGGCGGCTCGCGGCTGGCGACCGCAGCGCCCGGGTCGAGGTGGGTGGTCTCTCGGAGACCGCGACGCTCGGCGCCGCCTTCAACGAGATGGCCGGCCAGCTGGAGCTGGAGGCCAGCCAGCGCGACCAGCTCGACCGGCTCAAAGACGAGTTCGTCCTCACCGCGTCGCACGAGCTGCGCAGCCCCCTCACCTCGGTCCAGGGCTTCGCCGAGCTGCTGATGCTGGAGCGCGACTCGCTGACTGCCAAGCAGGTCGACACGGTCGAGATCATCCTCGACAACTGCCGCCACCTGGTCCGCCTCCTCAACGACCTGCTCGACCTCGCCCGCAGCGACGCCGGCCGCCTCGCGGTCACTCCGAAGCCGACCGCGGTGGCGCCCCTGATCGACGACGCGGTGCGGACGATGCGGGCGCAGACCGAGGGCGCGAGCCAGGCGCTGAGCGAGCGGATCGAGCCCGGCCTCCCCCTGGTCGACGTCGAGGCCGGCCGGATTCGCCAAATACTGGTGAATTTGATTACCAACGCCCATGAGTACTCGCCCGAAGGTGCGTCTATCGAGGTCATGGCGCGGGTAGTCGGTGTCGATGTGGAGATTGCCGTGACCGACGATGGACCGGGGATACCCGAGAGCCAACTGGAGCACATCTTCGAGCGTTTCACGCGCGGCGACGCCGGCCTGACCCAGCGCGTCGGCGGCACCGGCCTTGGCCTGGCGATCTCGAAATCCCTGGTCGAGCTGCACGGCGGCACGATCGCGGTTCGGTCGACTCCCGGAGTCGGCTCCACCTTCAGCTTCCGGCTGCCGGCGGCGGGTCTTTCCGGCGCCGGGCCCGGCGCCGCGATCGCCGAGGCCAGCTGATGACCCGGGTCCTCGTCGCCGACGACTCGGAGACGATCCTGCTGCTGATGCGAACCCGCCTGGAGCTGGCCGGTTACGAGGTCGAAACCGCGGCCGACGGCCAGGAGGTGACCGAGCTCCTGCACGAGGGCGAGCCGGGCCAGCTTCCCGACCTGCTGCTGCTCGACGCGATGATGCCGCGCAAGTCCGGCATCGACGCCCTGCGCGAGCTGCGTGCCGCCGGCGTCGACACTCCGGCGCTGATCGTCAGCGCCCACCAGGACGCGACCGACGCCGACGCCCCCAGCGACCTCGAGGTCAGCGGCTTCGTCAACAAGCCGATCGACTTCGACCGCCTGCTCGACGACATCGCCGAGCTGACCTCCTAGCCCAGCCGACTCTCGACACCCCGGTGGGGCCAAGGTCGGATGCGGCGGGCGAGCCTCAGCTCTTGGCGATCTCGAGGCGGATCTCTTTGCCTTTGAGCTTGGTGCCGTCGAGGAACTCGACCGCACGCTCGGCTTGGTCCGGGGCCACCTCGACGAAGGAGAAGCGGTGCAGGACGCGGACCTCGTGGATCGACTCCTCGGGCAGCACGGCGCCCTCGCGCAGGGCCCAGCGCAGGTCGTCCTCGCTGATCCCGCTGCGCTCGCCGCGGTTGACGAAGAGCTTGACGGTGTCGCGCTCGGGCTCGGCGTCCTCGGCGTGGCCCTGCGCCTCGGGCTCGACCTGGTCCGGCGCGGCGTCAGGCTGCTCGGCGTCGGAGCTCTTGACCCAGGACTCGGACTCAGGCGCAGGCTCGGGCTTGGCGGGCTCCGGCGGCGCGCCGTTCTCGCTCGCGCCGCCCGGGCCGACCCGCTCGGTGCGCTCGCCGCGATCGCTGGGCCGGCTGCGCTCGGAACGCTCTGGGCGCTCGCGGCGGCGCGGCCGCGGTGCGTGCTCGAGCCGCTCCTCGGGGCTCTCCCACTCGCCGATCGACGTTTTCACGTCGCGCTCGATGCGGGTGATCTCCTCGCGCTGGGCGGGGGTGACGAAGGTGATCGCGCGGCCGGTGCGTCCGACCCGGCCGGTCCGCCCGATGCGGTGAACGTAGGTCTCCGAGGAGTTCGGAACGTCGTAGTTGATGACGTGGGTGACGTGCTCGATGTCGAGCCCGCGGGCGGCGATGTCGGTGGCGACCAGCAGCTTCACCCGATGGCTCTTGAAGGCGATCATGACCCCGTCGCGGACGCCCTGGCTGAGGTCGCCGTGCAGCGCCTTCACGTCCAGGCCTTTGTCCTTCAGCGTCTTCTCCAGCTTCGAGGCGCCGATCTTGGTACGGGTGAAGATGATCGCCTGCTCGGGTTCTTCGGTCTTCAGCAGCTCGACCAGGCGGGCCGCCTTGTCTTTGGCCGGGACCTCGACGAAGGCCTGGGCGATCGCGTCGACGGTCAGCGTCTTCGGGGTGATCCGGATCGTCGTCGGGTCGTACATATAGCCCTCGGCGAGCTTCTGGATCGGCGGCGGCATCGTCGCCGAGAAGAGCGCCGTCTGGCGCCCGCTCGGGCACATCCGCAGAATTTTCTCGACGTCCTCGATGAAGCCTAGGTCGAGCATCTCGTCGGCCTCGTCGAGGACCACGTAGCGGGCCGCGGTGAGGACCAGTGAGCGGCGCGCCATCAGGTCCTTCATGCGGCCGACGGTGGCGACGACGACGTGGGCGCCGGAGCGCAGCTGCGACTGCTGGGAGCGGATCGGGGCGCCGCCGAAGACGGCGACGATCTCGATGTCGAGGTGCTCGGCGTAGGTGCGCAGCGCCTGCGTCACCTGGATGCAGAGCTCGCGGGTCGGGGTGAGGACGATCGCCTGCACCTCGTTGTTCTCGGGATCGAGGTACTGCAGCAGCGGCAGTCCGAAGGCGGCGGTCTTACCGGTGCCGGTCTGCGCCTGGCCGATCACGTCGTGGCCGCCGAGCAGCTCCGGGATCGCCTGCTCTTGGATCGGCGTCGGATCCTGGAAGCCGAGCTCGTCCAGCGCCTGCTGGATCGGCGCCGAGAGGCCGAGGTCGTGGAAGGGAGTGCTCATCTAGTGACTATCCGAAGACCCGCGCGTGCGACTGGCGAGAGCCGGACCGAGCGGGGGTAGGACGCAGGGAGGCCTAATGGCAGCGCCATTTGGCCGACCGAGGACGACGCCCCGCGAAGTGTGTCCGGTGCCGCCAGGCGTGCGTGGGGGTCTTCGGATAGTCACTTAGAGGGATCGAGCAGGAGCTTGCCGCTGCTGCGGCGGGCGATCAGGTCTTCGTGGGCTCGCGCCGCGTCCGACAGAGGGTAGACGTCGCCGACGGTCACCCGCAGCTCGCCGGCCGCGACGGCGCCCAGCAGCTCGCCGATCATCGGCGCCGCCAGGTCGCGGCGGGCCAGCAGATGCACGAGCCAGAAGCCGACGACGGTCTTGGAGCCGCGCAGCAGGGCGGCCGTCGACACCTCGCGCTGCTCGCGCGAGGCGATGCCGAAGACGACCATCCGCCCCAGCGGCGCCAGCACCTCCATCTCGGCGTCGAAGGCATCGCCGCCGCTCATGTGCAGGAAGGCGTCGACGCGCTCGCCGCCGTTGGCCTCGCGGATCGCCTCGCCGAGATGCTCGGCCCGCGAGTCGACGCAGGCGTCGGCGCCGAGCTCCTCAACCAGAGCGCGCTTCTCCGGGCTGGAGGCGAGGCCGATCACCTTGGCGCCGGCCCGCTTGGCCAGCTGCACCGCGAGCGTGCCGGTGCCACCGGCGGCGGCCTCGATGACGATCGTCTCGCCGGGCTCGATCCGGGCGCAGCGCTTGACCAGCGCGATCGCGGTCAGGCCCTGCAGCAGCATTCCCGCGGCCTGGTCGTCGTCGACCTCGTCGGGGAGCGGGATCAGCAGTGACTCCGGGACGACCGCCTTATCGGCGTAGCCGCCGCTGCCCAGCAGCGCCGCGACGCGCCGGCCGTCGGGCGTGCGCCCGGCGATCTCGGCGCCGGGAACGAGCGGCAGCGACTGCTCGGCGAGGTAGTCGTTGCGGGTCGCGTGGGTGTCGGCGAAGTTGACGCCGGACCTGGCGACCTCGATCAGGACCTCGCCCTCAGCGGGCGTCGGGTCGTCGAGGTCGACGTACTCGAGCACGTCCGGCCCGCCGAACTCCTGGATCTGAATCGCCTTCATCGGCCGCTGAGTCTCGCAGGGCAGGCGTTAGGCTGCCGTCCGCATGTCGCTCACCGTCGTCGGATCAATCGCCTTTGATGCGGTCAAGACTCCTTTCGGGGAACGCCAGCGCATGCTCGGCGGCGCCGCCGTCCACTTCTCCCTCGCCGCCAGCTTCTTCACGGAGGTGCGTCCGGTCGGCCCGGTCGGCGACGACTTCGGTGCCGAGCAGTTCGCGGTCCTGGAGAGCCGCGGCATCCTCACCGACGACATCGAGCGGGTCGCGGGCGGCAAGTCCTTCTTCTGGCGCGGCCGCTACGAGTTCGACCTCAACGTCGCCCACACCGAGGACACCCAGCTCGGCGTCTTCGCCGAGTTCGAGCCGAAGCTCTCGGAGCGCTCGCGGGCGGCGGACACCCTCTTCCTCGCCAACATCCAGCCCGACCTGCAGCGCCAGGTCCGCAGCCAGTGCCCCGGCGCCGGCTTCAGCGGCCTCGACTCGATGAACCTCTGGATCGAAACCGCCAAGGACTCGCTGCGGGCGGCGATCGCCGAGGTCGACTGCCTGGTCGTCAACGACGCCGAGATCCGCCAGCTGACCGGCGAGTCGAACCTGGCCCGGGCCGCCCGCGCGGTGATGGAGCTGGGCCCGCGCGCGGTGATCGCCAAGCAGGGCGAGTACGGCGCGGCCCTGTTCA
>Ga0193706_1000499_pt1 | contig 22605 bp, 16 predicted proteins | sample U3c1metaG_FD_160130 | JGI IMG/M metagenome (GOLD analysis project Ga0193706, IMG submission 160130) | Soil microbial communities from a riparian zone of the East river system, Colorado, United States - U3c1 | ecosystem: Environmental > Terrestrial > Soil > Riparian zone | place: USA: East River... | reverse complement strand
CGAACTCGAACACCCAATGGGCATCGCGACCGACACCAAGGGCCGGATCTGGGTCACCGACTCCCAGAACAACCGGGTTCAGGAGTGGCGCAATCCGCAGGCCACCCCCACCTACGCCTCCTCCTTCGGCGCTGCCGGTGAAGGCAACGGCCAGTTCGACCATCCCGCCGACGTTGCAGTCACCGCCGGCGGGCAGCTCCTCGTCGCCGACTTCGAAAACGACCGCGTCCAGCGCTTCGACTCAGACGGCGAATACGTCGGCCAGTTCGGCACCACCGGCGAAGGCAACGGCCAGCTCGATCGCCCAGCTGCCCTCGCGATCGCCCCCAACGGCGACATCCTCGTGGGCGAGTCCATGAACGACCGCGTCCAGCGCTTCGACGCCACCGGCGCATACCTCGGCCAGTTCGGCGGCTGGGGCGAAGGCACCGGCGAGCTCAGAAACCCCGAAGGGATCGCGATTGAGCCGAGCGGCGCGATCTGGGTCTCCGACAACCTGAACGACCGCCTTCAGAAGTTCAGCGCCGAGGGCTCCTTCCTGGAAGCGATCGGCACCTCCGGCCCCGGAGAGCTCGACGGGCCACGCGGCGTCGACATTGGCCCGGGCGGCGAGATCGTCGTCTCCGACGAGAACAACGACCGCGTCGTCGTCTTCGACGCGGCCGGCAAATACCTCGATGACTTCGACACCCAGGGCCCGCCCAGCGGCCTCGACATCGACTCCGAAGGCAGCGTCTGGGTCGCCGACAAGAACAACGAGTGGGTTGAGCGATTCGACCTCGCCGGCCAACAGCTCGGCAGCTTTGGCACCGAAGGCAGCGAAGCCGGCGAGTTCGAACTCGAACACCCAATGGGCATCGCGACCGACACCAAGGGCCGGATCTGGGTCACCGACTCCCAGAACAACCGGGTTCAGGAGTGGCGCAATCCGCAAATGGTGATCATGCCCGAGACGACGATCACCTCACCCCAGCCCACCTACACCAGCGGCGAGAAACCCCAGATCACGTTCACCTCGGATCAGAAAGGGTCCGTGTTTCTCTGCGGCCTCGATGTCTCAATCTCGGCGGCCACTCCCTGCACCAGCCCATACTCACTCCCCGAAAATCTACACTCAGACTGGCATACCTTCAGTGTCGCCGCCATCAACGCGCAGGGCGCAGCAGACTCCACGCCGGCTGTGTGGCAATTCCAAACGGACATCTATCCCGATGCGCCCTCCGCCAGCAAGCTGGTCTCGCCCGAGGAAGGCGACACGTCCTCGAGCCACTACACGCTTCGGGCAAAATGGGGCAATCAGGCCGAGAGCGGCGATATATCCGGCGTAACCTTTCAGTTGAAGCTCTACTACTGGAAAGCGTTCAAAGCCGTTCCTGCCGAGTTCGTAAGCGATGCTCAGGGTCAGCCGGTGAGCTGGCCGCTGCCCGTTGCGTCGGGGCCGGGAGAAAGCAGCCCCGTCTTCTTTGACGCGGAGGCCTATCGCAAGCAGAACAAAATGAGCGAAGGGATGTTGGACGAGGACACCAAGTTCCGCGCGGTCTTCGACGGCGGCGCTAGCGCCGCGGGAGCGAGTCAGCCAGTCAAGGTTGAGTACGACAGGAAGTGGGGAAGCCCGACCAACGCGACCGAGACGGTAGGGCCAGCGGCCCTCGATCTGCTGAGCGGGAACTTCACGATCAACAGAACCGACGTCTCGATCCCCATCCCAGGCTCAGAAGCAAGCCTTGAGTTCGGCAGGACCTATGAGTCCGCCGGCATCGCGAGCGGCCTGAACGGCAAGTCCTTTCTGCTCGGCTATCTCTGGCAGCCCTCGGTGCCGGTCGAGCAGGCCTACGAAGGCTACGGCTGGACCAAGATCCTGGTCCGCCATCAGGATGCGATATCCGCCGAGTACGAAGAAGAATGCTGGGAAGGGGAATGTGAAAAATGGCTGATTGAAGATGAAATCCCCGCGGCAGACTGGGCGGAACTCCTCGACAACGAAGGCGGGGGCGTCGCGTTCGATCTGGTCGGGGGCAGCTATGTCGCTCCCGACTACGCGAAAGAATTCAATCTGACTAAAAAAGGGGATACCTTCGTCTTGGCGGGCCCTGACGGCACCCAGACTGTCTTCGTCAAAAACGAAGTCGGAGTGTCCAACGAATACCGCCCGAGCTCCGTCTCGTGGCAGGCGACGTCAAAAGACGCGCGCATGGTCTATGAAGAATCCAGCGGCGCCTACCATCGCTTGAAGATGATGATCGCCCCCGCGGCCGCCGGTGTCACCTGCGACGACTCTCCGGGTGGCAACTACGCTCCAACCACCCCCGGTTGCCGCACGCTCACCTTCCAGTACTCTGACCCCCCGACCCACTACAACAAAGACCGGCTAACCTCGATCACCTACCACAACGCGACCGGTTCGACTCCTCAAGTTGTGGCCGAGTACGCCTACAACGAAAAAGGCAGCCTGATCGCGGCCTGGGACCCACGGATCAGCCCGAACCTGAAAGAGGAATACACCTACAACGACACTTGGGACCACGACCTCGCGAGCCTGACCCCGCCTGGCGAAGAGCCGTGGGAGTTCGAGTACTACGACTACCCGTATCCGCCGATCCTGGACGGGAAACTGCGGGGCGTCAGCCGAGCGAGCCTGCTCGAAGACCCCGAAGTCGCCCAGACGACGGTCGTCTACGACGTGCCAATTGAAGGCGAAGATGCTCCATATGACATGAGTCCGAGCACGGTCGCCGGATGGGGCCAGCCGGACTACCCCGTCAACGCGACCGCGATCTTCCCACCCGACCAAGTGCCTGAGGACGAGTCGCCGAGCGACTACTCGCGCGCCAGGGTCTACTACATGGACCCCGACGGATATCTTGTGAACACCGCCTCCGCCGCGCCGCCGGGCGTCGAAGGGGATGCGATCGAGACGTCTGAGACTGACCCGCATGGAAACGTCGTGCGATCTCTTGGTGCGCAGAACCGCCTTCTCGCACTCGAAGACGAAGACTCTGTTGCCCGCTCGCGTGAGTTGGACACCCATTCCATCTACAACGCTGACGGAACGAGAATGCTCGAATCCTGGGGCCCTCTGCACCAGACGCGCTTGGAATCTGGCGAAACCGTTGAAGCCCGTCCTCACATGACGGTCGAATACGACAAAGGTGCAGAACCCAAAGAAGGGGAACCGTGGCCGAACCTGCCAACCAAGGAAACGGTTGGCGCAGCAATCTCGGGCCAGGAAGCTGATGCCGATAGCCGCGTCACCGAAACCAAATACGAATGGGATCTGCGCAAGCCGATTGAAACGATTGTCGATCCCGGCGATCCCAACAAAGGCTACCTCAACCTCGTCACCAAGACCGTCTACAACTCAGCGGGTCAGGTCATTGAAAGTCGCCAACCTTCCGACCACGAAGGCAAAGGCGCTGGAACTACGGTGAACGCCTATTACTCGGCGGAAAGCCAGTCTCCGATCTCCGCTTGCCGCAACAAAAAACAGTGGGCCAATCTTCCCTGCGTCTCGTATCCAAAGGCCGATCCGAGCCCGGCAGAAGGCAACCCCAAGCTGCCCTGGACGTGGATTACCGACTACAACTCCCTCGACCTGCCGACTGAAACCCAGGAGAAAGTCGACGGCCAACTGAAGCGCACTACGACCGCGACCTTTGACGCAGCCGGTCGCTCGCTGGAAACCCACGAGACGGGCGAAGGCATCGAGGTCCCGCCCTCCGAAACGCTCTACAGCGAAAGCACCGGGGCGTCCATCGGTCAGCGACTCGTCTGCGAAGAAGAATGCGAAGGCTTCGACGAACAGAAGGTGATCACCACTTTCGACACGCTGGGGAGGCCAATCGAATATGAAGACGCCGACGGCAACGTCTCAGAAGTCGCCTACGATTTTCTCGGCCGGCCAGCGATCACCCTTGACGGCAAAGGAACCCAGACGGCGATCTTTGACGAAGACTCGGGTGTCCTCACGCAGATTCAAGACTCCGCTGCGGGTACTTTCACGGCCACCTACGACGCCGACGGGCGGATGATCGAAGCGGGCCTGCCCAACGGCTTGGTGGCCCAGGCTAGCTACGACGAGACCGGCTCTCCGACCCAGCTCGCCTATGAGAAGGTCTACTGCTCCGAAGACTGCACCTGGCTCGAATTCGAGCGCGAGAGTTCCATCCAGGGCCTAGTGCTGAAGCAGGAGAGCACCCTCTCCACCCAGGAATACAGCTATGACAAAGCCGGGCGGCTGCTCCTCACCAAGGACACCGAAAAAGGCAAATGCACCACCCGTGCCTACAGCTTCGACCAAAACACGAACCGGACCAAACTTGTCACGCGCGAACCGGGCGAAGGCGGCGCTTGTGACACCACCTCCGAAGGAAAAGTGCAGGAATACAAATACGACACCGGCGACCGCCTGCTCGGTGAAGGCGTGGAATACGACAACCTCGGTCGGATCACCGACCTGCCGAGCAAATACGCGGGCGGTGGCGATCTCGAAACGAGCTATTTCGCCAACGATCTGACGCATAGTCAAACCCAGGATGAAGTCACCAGTACCTATGAGCTCGATGCTTTGCTCAGGCAGCGCCAAAGGATCCGTACCGGCGGTTCTGACCCGGGGACCGAGATCTACCACTATGCAAATGGCTCCGACTCGCCCGCATGGATCGATCAGGGTGAAGGGGATTGGACCCGATACATCTCCGGGATCGGGGCGATGGCGATCGAGGACAGCGCGACCGGCGAAGTCACCTTGCAGCTACCGAATATGCACGGCGACGTCGTTGCCACCGCGGATGACGACATCGAAGCCACCAAACTGCTCTCGACCCAAGAGTTCGACGAGTTCGGCAACCCGAAGGGGGAAGCTATTCCTAAGCTTGGATGGCTAGGTTCCAAGCTGCGCCGCACCGAGCTTCCCTCGGGAGTGATCCAGATGGGCGTCCGCAGCTATGTGCCGGCGCTTGGGAGGTTCATCTCGACCGATCCAGTCGAGGGCGGGTCAGCCAACGCCTATGACTACGCGAATGCTGATCCGGTGAACCAGTTCGATCTCTCGGGCACCGTGGCCACCCTTGGCCGTTGCCGTTTCCATGTCGATAATCCCCATCCGTCGAAGCACAAAGGTAGAAAAAGTATCAATGTGGTCATGCGTGCATCATGCACGGGGTCCCACCCAGCTATGGCTAAAGCCAAAGTTCGGATGAATATCTACAACGGTGCTGGCAAATTAGTAGCGCGGGGTCAGTGGCGCACCATCATAGTACCGATCCTGCCGGGTCCTCTTAAACCAAAGCCCGCCAAAATAGGCTTTGGACCAGGTGCTCCGAAGTGCGAACCTGGTGACTACCGTGGTGCAGCTGAAATAGTGCTATACCCACCTTTGCCATACGATCCAACGCCGAAAAGGGGAAGGGCAGTTGGCCGGATCGGTCATATCAGTCGCTGCTGAGCAGTCTGCTCATGCCTAAGCAAAGTAAGCGACGCGAGGTAACTCTGAGTGAACAACAATTAGTCGTCGCCGACTCTGTTAACAGTGTCGGCGCTGTCGGCGAGCGAGTCCGTTGGATCGACCTGCCAGGCCTCTAGCCTGGGTGATCCTACAATTGCATCAACAAGCGTGGGGCTGCCACCGAGGAGAGTCGAATCGAAGTCGACCTCACTGGTGACGAACCATGAGTGGTCTGCAGGCCAGATCAGATTCGGTGCTTCGCGCTGCAGGAACTCAGATGGATTCGGCCTGGGTGGTGGGTCGGGAGCCTGTTTGGCGCCGAACGTTATCTGAACCGAACCCGACCAGTCGTACATAAGTTGGTCAACTGCAGACAACGGGCCGGTGAGGACAATGTGATTGCGATCATAGGGGAGTTCGAGAAGCGGTTGAAGCTCGTCGGCCAAAAAGGAATCTTCCCAGCTCTCGGTCGTACAGAGGCCAAAGAAACAGTGAGTGGGATCGGCCGTGTGAACGGTGAGAATCTCGCAGAGCGCATCGAGGGTCTCGATGTCCATCGCGCCGATCGGGGGATCCGATCCCAGCCAGTTCACCTCACTTCCGTCATTTGAACCGTAGGACCCCCGGAGTTCATCGACGGAGCGGAGCCCGAGAATCGCGTGCCACTGCATCTCTCGGTGCGGAGTGGTTCCGCACGCCTTTGCTACCTCGGCCCACCTAGATGGATGTCCCTGCCGGTCAAGTGCCGGGTGGAAGATGCGGGCATACGCCTCAAAGCCTCGAGGGACCTCAAGAGTTACCGCTCCAAACTCGCCTCCAAGCCTCGGCTTGATCCAAGCGCCCGCAGCAGCGCCGTCGATGACTGTGAGATCGCTGCTCTGCACGCGATCAACTGTTGCAGATGGGGGCGTTGAGCGCCATCCCGCTAGCGGAGTCCGGCGTGGCTGCCGGAACTTGTCATCAAGGGTGGTCTGCGTGCGCGGTTATTCAGGCGAGAGCGACTCGATGAGGCTGGGTCAGCGCGTCGCGCCGAGGACGCTAGGCCGGTCGGTGGACATGCTTTCCACCGCCCTGCGGGAGGACCATCTCACTCAGTGATGTGACGTAAAGGGTGCTGCAGTTGGCTGGGCTCCTTCGGGATCTTCCTGTTGATGGGGTTGCTGACCTTCGTTCGCTTCTTGTCTGCGATGGCTTGGTGATTCTGCTGGCTTCTCGGTTTGGTCTTGGTGGCTAGGGTTTCTGGCTGATGGCTGGCGACGACAAGCTGGGCTCCAAGCTCAGGCGGACCGAGCTTCCCTCGGGTGTAATCCAGATGGGCGTCCGCAGCTACGTCCCCGCGCTGGGTAGGTTCCTAACTCGCGATCCGGCGTTCGGAGGATCGGCAAACGCTTACGAGTACGCCAGCGGCGATCCGGTCAACAACTTCGACCTGACGGGAGAAAAATGCGTTGGCGACACGGCGTGGGTAAAGCGATGCAAGGCGAAGAAGACCATTGCCTGGATGAAGAGGTCCAACAAGAACGGTGCCGTAATATTGAGGCTTAAGACTCAGCGAGCTGCAGAATATTTTGCTTACTCCCTCAACAGGAACTACATTAAGGAGCCGCAGCAGAAAGCAGGCAAGTGGAGACGGGAAGAATTGTCGAACCTATATAGAAGGGCGAGAGAATCAAGGATTCGGGAGTCGTTGATGCCGACCGATCCGTTCAGCTGCAGCGATCTATCAATTGGTCTTGGGCTTGCTGGCATGGTTATCGCAAAAGCTCCGTGGGGAGTGGGTCTTGTGATAAGTGGTGCTGGACTAGGGCCGGATATTGCTGAAGAGGCGGGTGTGTGTTGACACGCATACCCGGAGGCACAAACTCGGCTGGCGGCGGACGCCTATTCAAGGTAGTAATAGTTGCTTATATGGTGTTTGTGTCGGCCTACCTCGTATTCCTGATCGTGACTGGTGGCGGTGTGAAGTCCGCAGTGGCAGCTGCCTTGGCCTGGTTGACTGGAGCCATCATCTGGTTTCGCAATTGGCCGTCAGGTACTCCGCGCTGAGGGTGAGCCTGTTCAGTGGCTTGGTCGGTTCGACTTGACGACGATGGACGAGACCGGCGCCCAGCCGTTGCGGTTGGTGGGGGGCGGTCCGAAGAAGAGGCCACTACCGGAATGATTCACGCCGCCTTCTTGGTCGACGGATGGATCGATGGTCGTGTTTGCGGCGCTTTCGCGAGGTAAAGAGCGCGACGATCGAGTTGTTCTATACGGCTGCTCGACGCTCGGTAGGGCACGAGTTCGTGATGACTAACCTCGACCAACTGCCAGAGGAAACTTGTCCTCCTGGGATTAAGCCGGGTGGGTTTATCGGTGAAGGCCTGTTTGCCTAGCAGCCGTGGAGATCGTGAGGAGTAGATACTGATCGCGGATCGCCCCATCACCCCGAGACGATCGACGATCCAGCGCTTCCACACGTAACCGGGCACTTGGGACGAAGAGCGGATTGCGGCGGCGCTGCGCGAGTGGACACGAGAAGCGGGTGTTCCGCCGCTTGGGGAGCGGCCCACTACTCGTCGAGCAAAGACCGCACTTCTATTTTCAGCTCTATGGCGATCCGCTCGAGTCTCTGAAGAGAGATGTTCCGCTCGCCCTGCTCGATGTCTCCAAGGTACGTGCGATGAACGCCCACCGCATGGGCGAACTCCTCCTGGCTCAAGTTTCGCTCCTGCCGTCTTCTCCGCAGGTTGCGGCCGACGACTTGCTGTAGATCGTCAACCATCGGCCGGCAACATCGCGCAATGCCATGGATAGGTCTACCACTTATAAGTGGCAACTCGTACGTGTTCATGGACACAAGTCGCCACCAAAAACTCTTTTCGTACCTAGATTAACGCCAGCACCTTTGAGTGTTCAGGGGGCTTCCCCAGAGGCAGCCACGTCCGCTGAAGACCGGGCGCAGGCATGCGCTCGTCGTACCGCTGCATCGGGAGCATCGCCGGTGCACTCTCGTCGGCATCCTCGTGATGCCGACCTTGGCGCCGAGGATCTTCGCCGCCTGCTCGATTGACGCAACGCGGCTGCGCCTCGATCAGTCCCAGGCGATGCCTAGGGCATCAAGTCGCGGAACTCGCCCATGCCTTTGGCGCCGAGCAGGTTAAGGACAGCGATTGCATCGGAGCAGACGTCGTCATCGCCAGAGCTGAGAGCCGTTGCGAGGGTCTGCCGCACCTCGTCCACTGACCCGAGCACCGACCACTCCTCAGGATCGGTGACGATCATCAGCCGCAGGATCTCGACGACCTCGCGGGGGTGGTTGCCGGCCATGCGCGGCAGTGAGTCGTAAACCACGTGGTCGGGATCGAGCGGGACGCCCAGCTCAAGGACGCGCCGCCCTTGGGCGAGCAGCCAGTCGTCGTCGAACTGGTGGGCGCCGAACCAGGCGCCGAACGCGCCGAGCGAGTCATGCTCCTCCTGGCTGTGATTGAAGATCCATTCCCAGGTCTCGACCATGCGGGCTCGGACCTCCTCGGAGAGCTGCGGGCTGCCGTGCTCGAGCGACCAGCCAACGTCGCGGATCAGGTGTTTGCGCACCTGCGCTGGGGCGACCTTCCAAAAGCGAGCGAAGATGCCGTCGGCGGAGAGCTCGACTGAGTCGGAGAAGCACAGGAAGAAGAGGTGCTCGCCGAGGTGCTCACGTGGGCTTCCCGCCATGTAGCGGTCCTCGTCGACCTCCTCGAACCGCTCGACTGCGATCAGATAGGCCTCGCGCAGAATCTCGAAGACGGAGATCCACGCCCGGTTGAAGACGACATAGGCATTCCAGGACGCAGAGAAGGAGGCCGCCGCTACGGGGTCCGAAGGGAAGAGCCTCGGCACCAGCGATTCGGCCCACTTCTCGTCGATCCGTACAAACTGGACGAACCATTGCCCGAGAACGGCGCGGATTGCCAGCGACGGCTCGATAGCAGGATCAAGGCGATGGTCGACTGCCGCGGCGAGCTCGGGAAGCGAGTCGATGCCCTGGAAGGCCTCCTCGGCTTCGAGGGCCCGCTCGACCCAGAGGGCGTAGCGGACCGCCGCGTGCAGGGTCTCGCCGCGGACGGAGTTGATCGCCACCGTCGCCGGGTCGTTGCCCTCGTCGCGCTGCGGCGAGGGGTCGGGGTCGTCGAAATGCGGCTCGATCAACCCCCAGGCTCGGGTCCGCTCCTCAAAGGGGATTTCGGCGTCCGCGTCGTTGAACCCATCGGAGAGCAGGCTGACGATAGATCTCCGCAGCCAGTTCGCCGGAGCATCTTCGTCGCCGGATTCGGCTCCCGCCGTCTCCCTTGCCACCACCTGCTCGCAGAGATCGAGAACCGGCTTCCAGGCGAAAGCCACTTTCTCTCGCGCTGCTTTCGCGAGACCGCTTAGGAGACCGCGGACGTAGTCAGGATCGAGCTCGGCGAAATCCGCCGCGATCTCGGCGAAGCCGGCGGGGTCCTTTTCAACCGCGCCCTCGAGGACGCGGCCGAGACCCTCCGGTGAGGGATCCTCGGAGCCTTCCTCGGGGTCCCAGGTCCGTAGCGCCTCGAGAGCCCCCGCTGGTCCCATCTCCAGCAGCTCCTCGGCGGTGTAAGGAGACTTCGGGCCCGTCCACGAGGTGGTGATCCTGGAGCGGAAGGTCGGGTGCTTGGGCTTGCCGAACTCAGCAACCAGAGCTTCGCAGTCGACCCTCGCATCCCCGCCCAGGTGATCCTCGATGAGGGCGTAGCGTTCGAGTCGCCAGTAGCGCCGGCGAAGCTCGAACTGCTTCTTGGTCACGCCGCGTTCTTCTTGGGTGGGCGTCAGCTCTCGATTCGAGTCGGCGGCGATCAGGGCGAGAATTCGCGCCTGTTGATCTGCGTTGAGGTCTCTAAATCTGGCCTTCAACAGCTCGGCATACTCGTGCCAGACGTTGAAATCGTCGATCTGCTCCTCGTGGGCGAGGGCATCGGCGACCTGGTCGACCGAGCCGCAGCGAGCGAGGACGAAGAGCGCCAGGCGGCGGAATAACGGGGCGTCGTGGCGGGCGAGCTCGGCGAGCACCATATCCCGGCCCTCCGGCCCTTTCTCGGCGGTCGCCAGCGCGGTGTCGCGAACTGCGTCGACCAGGGTGTCGAGGAGGCTATGGCCGGTGTTTTGGGCGTGATCCTCGATCGCGGAACGCCACATATAGGTGGGGTCGAAGCTCGAACCTTCGACGAAGCCGATATCGATCACAGCGGCGAGCCGGTGGCAAAGGAAGCAGAAGGCCTTTTCGGGCTCGGCTTCCATCAGGGGAGGCCACGCCTTCTCGATGATTTTCCCGTACTCCCATTCGCTGATGAGCGCGACAGCGCGGCGGCGGGAGGTTCGACCCTCGGATTCGGGCGCCGCTGAGATCTTCAAGAGGGCTCCGGCCAGGCCGAACGCCGCCTTGACCTGACCCTCCTCTGCGAGGTGGGCGAGTAGATCGCCGGCCGAACCTGGGAACGAGACGAGATGCCCGTCGTAGTGGGAAAGCCAGCGCCGCTCTCGCGTCGCGAGCCGGGCCGCGGGCTCGCCGGGGAGTGCAGTCGCAGCGGTGATGATGTCCTCGTGAACGCGGGGATTGGACGTCTCGGGAATTCGCTCGATCGCCTCAACTACGAGCTCTGGGGCCTCGGCGGCAACCCGGGCCAGGTACTGCGACTCAGGCCAGCTTGGGAACTGAACCAAGCTCTGCCCTTCGTCGGTGGTCCAGGTTTTCGGGGGCGTCGGAGTTCGAAAGAAGCCCTCCTCGAGCAAAAAGGGAAGCCAGGATGCGTCCTGTAGATGGGCGAAGAAGTAGTCGAGGTTCGCCGCGCTGGCGCGGATCAGCTCTACCTTCTCTGAGCGGCTCCGCTGCGTCATGCCGGGCGGTCCTTCCGCCAGCAGCTCGTCGATCTCGCGGAAGTCATCGAAAGTGCGCGGTCGAAACCACGAGAGGAGGAAGGTCTCGAATCCTTCGACCCTAGATTCGAACCAGTCCAGGGCAGTGGGCTCTCCACCGTGCAGGACGTCATTGAACACATCTCGAAACTCGAGCAAAGCCTTGACTCGTGCCTCGTAGGTGTCCGGCGGCCCTTGTCGCTGAACAGGATCGAGCTCGGAGAAGGTCGTCTGGGCCCGATCCCTTCGGCTTGCGTAGCCTGCGGCAGCATCTTTTAGGAACTGGTCCGCGGCGAAGACGGCGGGATCGCAATTGTCGACCAGTCCGTTGTTCTCCGGCCGGCGCTCCGCCGCTTCCCATAGGGGTTGGAAGTCGTCGAACAACTCGCCCAGGCCAGGCCCAGCTTTAGGAGCGAGGGCCGCCCGCTCGAGCTCCTCGATTAGTTCCCGCAGACAGTAGGCCGCCGATTCGGGTCGGACCGGATTCGAGCGATCGGCAAGCGCACGCATCGCGCCCTCGAAGAAGTGATCCGCCCGTCCTTTTTGGCGGGCCAGAGTTTCCAGTACCTCCCGGGAGCGCCCACTCAGCTCGGGGAAGCGCAGGTTGGCTGCGTCGTCAGGCGGTCCGGGCAGGTTCTCGTCCTCGGCGGTCATGCGGAAAACGATCTCACGGCCCACGGCTGCTCTCGGGCAGCCCTTCTTGGTCACCGTTACGGAAGGGCTGTTCGTGCTCTCGCGCGGGTACCAAACGGGTACCAATTTGAGCGAAATTCAGGCCAACTCGGACCAACTCGAACCGCTTGAACAAGCCAAAAACCAGGCTGCTCAACCCCCCCGAGAAATCTCATAACCCGAAGGTCGCAGATTCGAATCCCTGCCCCCCGCTATAGGAGAAGGCCCCGGAAATGGGGCCTTCTCCGTGTCTAGGCGCTCGTGGCATACCTGGCGGAGACTGAGCCGGCGCAGAACTGCCCGCCCACGGTCAGCTGCGGCGGGGGCGCCGAGAAGGCCGTCGGCTCGACGCGGTTCACTATGTCCTCGTGATCTTCTATTCCATGAGCCTGTCGGCCGACGGCTACATCGCCGGACCCGACGGAAGCTTCGACTGGGCGGTGCCCAGCCAGGAGCTGCACCGGTTCCACAATGAGCGGGTCGCCGCGATCGACGCCCAACTGCTCGGCCGGCGCCTCTACGAGACGATGCTCGTGTGGGACATCGAGGAGTTCTCCGACCCCGCGATGGCAGAGTTCGCCGAGATCTGGCGCCCGCTCGAGAAGATCGTGTTCTCGACCACGCTGACTAGCGTCGAGGGCAGCAACCGCCTGGCCACGGGAACGCTCGAGGAGGAAATCGCCGCGCTCGGGGACCGGAGGATCGCGGTCGGCGGCGCCGGCCTTGCGGCGGAATGCATGCGGCGCGGGCTGATCGACGAGTTCGAGCTGTTCGTCGTCCCGATCGTGGTCGGTGGCGGCACGCCGTTCTTCCCGCCGGACGTGCACATCGACCTCGAGCTGGTCGAGACCCGCACGTTCGGCGCGACCGTGTACTTGCACTACCGCCGGCGCGGCTAGAGGGTCAACTAGCCGCAGCACGCGCCGGCCGCGTTGGGGTTCGAGCGCCGCCGGCCCGTGGTCACTTTTCTTCCTCCACGAGCGCGCGCCGCAGCGCCTCGTCAAATGACTCCGGGGAGATGCCGAACGGCTTGGCCCCTGAGGGGTCGGTGACCACAGTGGCGGTGGTCAGACCCTCAACCAGCGGCCGCGCCACCTTCACGTCGACCGGCGTCACCAAGCCAAGCCACAGCGCCGACAGCCAAGGGGTGATGAAGGGGACGGGGACCTTTCGCCGCGGCCGCATCCCCATCGCCAACGCCATCCGATCCAGCATCTCCGAGTAGGAGAGGACATCGGGGCCACCGATCTGGACCTCTCGCCCCTCGGACTCGGGAACCTCGGGAGCGCGGAGCAGATACGCAATCGTCGCGTCGATGCCGATCGGCTGCGTGTCTATGCGTAGCCAGCTGGGGCCGATCATCACCGGTAGCCGGCGGACCAGATAGCGCAGGGTCCGGTAGGACTCGCTGCCGGCACCGACCACCATCGCCGCCCGAAAGTAGGTGAGCGGTGGGCCCTCGGCGGCGAGGATGCGGGCAGTCTTATGGCGGCTGCTCAGGTGCTTCGACTTGCTCTCCTCGCCTAGCCCCCCGAGGTAGATGACGCGCTTGACGCCTTCGCGCTTGGCCATTCGGGCGAAGTTCAGCGCTCCGGTTTCCTCTCGCTCGGCGAACCCCTCGCCACCTGCCATCGCGTGGACGAGGTAGTAGGCGACCTCGATATCTTGACCCGCGCCCGCCAGGCTCTGCGCGTCAGTGACGTCGCCGACGTGGAGATCGAGGCCCGCTGCCTCCAGTGTGTGGGCCTTCGAGCGATCGCGAACCAGGCACCGGACTAGCGACCCCGAGTCTGCCAGTGAGGTGGCAAGCCGAGCACCAACGAAACCCGTTGCGCCAGCGATGAGAGTGCTTGCCGCGATCCTCTAAAGGTAGCCCCCACCAACCGGGCTGCAAGACTGGAGCCGTGTCCATACACGTCCTCGAGCGCAGTCAACGGGTCGAGGTGCCGGTCGAACAGGCATTTGACTTCTATGTGGATGCACTCAATCTGGAGCCGATGACTCCACCCTGGCTTCACTTCGAAGTGACGACGCCGGGGGAGTTGAGGCTGCGGCAGGGCACGCTGCTCGACTACAAGCTGAGGCTGCACGGAGTGCCGGTGCGCTGGCAGACCCGGATCGAGACCTGGGAACCGCCGCTGCGCTTCGTCGACACCCAGCGCAAGGGCCCGTACTCCCTGTGGGAGCACACCCACCTGTTCGAGAAGGACGGTGAGACTGCGACCATCATCCACGATCGCGTCCGCTACGCGATCCCGCTGGGACCGCTCGGCGCGCTGGCGCATCTCCTCTTCGTGCGCCGCGACCTCAGGCGGATCTTCGACTACCGCAGGGAGGCCGCCTCCGAGCGCCTTGTCGGATAGGCCCAGAGGCGCAGTCGCCAGGTACTTGCTGAGGACGAGTACTCGGGGCGCCGAAACGACGAGGGCGCGCAGCGCGCCCTCGTCCCACCCCGACATTGGCTCGTCGGCCACGGCCTGGTCAGTCCTCGGACGGCGACTTCCCGGACATCACCTCGCGCACGTCGATCCACTCATGCAGCGGCCCGCCGCCCGGGCCGGGCTCGGAGGAGATGTGCGCGGCGATCTCGACCGCGCGCTCGCGCGACTCGACGTCGACCATGTACCAGCCCGCCACGAGGTCGCTGGTCTCGGGCAGCGGGCCGTCGGTGGTGACCGGCGCGGTGTCCGGCCCGCCGTAGCGGACCCAGGTCTGCGCCGGCGTCAGCGCCTGCCCGTCGACGTACTCGCCGTTCTCCTGCAGCAGCGCTTTGACCTGCCGCAGGAAGGCCATGTGCGCCTCCACGTCCTCGGGCGCCCACTGGTCCATCGGCGGGAAGGGGTGGTGCGGCTCCGGGCCGCCGCTGTAGTGCTTGAGGAGCAGATACTTCGGCATGGTGGCCTCCTAGTGTCGGGGGCCGCGCCTGTCGCGGCCTTCCCTGGTGAGCGGAGCCGGTCACGGCTTCTCGACATCGAATCAATAACTATCGGGATCGTCGCATCTCCGCGCCGCTTTGCCGCTGTAGTGTGAGGCATGGCTCGAACCTCATCGCGGGGTGCTTCCAGGCCGAGGGTGCTCATCATCGGCGGCGGTGTTGGCGGGGTTGAGGCGATGGTTGCTCTGCACGATCTTTGCGGAGACCGAGTCGAGATTGCAGTCCATGCGCCGCGCCTCGAGTTCCTCTACCGACCCCTGGCTGTCACCGAGCCTTTTGGCATTGGGGAGGTGCTCAAGTTTGATCTTCAGCAGCTGACCGAGCGCTGCGGCGCTTCCTTCTCTCTCGACAGCATCGTCTCCGTCGACGCTGATGGACAGCGCGCCACGACCCACGACGGGGAGGAGGTCGAATACGACTACCTGGTCGTAGCCTGCGGCGCGCGGATGCTTTGGACCGTTCCTGGCGCGGTGACGTTTTGGGGCGGCTCAGATGAAGATGCCTCCGCTGACGTGGTGCGCGAGCTCCAAGCCGGCACGCTACGGAAAGTGATTTTCACGATGCCAGGAGGGTTCGGCTGGCCGTTGCCGATCTACGAGCTGGCCCTCCTTGCTGCCGCGCAGTTGAAGGATGCAGAAAGCAGCCCGAGCGCGGAGCTGAAAATCGTCACCCCGGAGGACGCGCCCCTTCAGTTGTTCGGGGTGCGCGCCAGCGAGCAGATGAGCCAACTGCTCGCCGGACATGGGATCGAGATCATTACCGGTGCCAGTCCCGTCAGGTTCGAGAACGGGCAACTGGACATCGCGCCGGGGGCTGCCATCGAAGCCGACGCCGTAGTCAGCGCGCCACGTTTCCAGGGGCGGACCCTTGAGGGCCTTCCCCACGACGAGGACGGCTTCGTCCCCGTTGACGAACACAGTCTGGTTCGAGGTCTCCAGGGAGTCTTCGCCGTTGGAGATGTGACGAACTTTCCCGTCAAGCAGGGTGGCATCGCCACGCAGCAGGCGGACGCCGCCGCGGAGGTGATCGCGTCGAAGATCGGCAGCTCGGTCAAGCCTCAACCGTTTGAGCCGGTGCTGCGCGCGGTGCTGCTCACCGGGGAGGAGCCCAAATACCTCTATGGGAAGCTGGGCGGGGGCCACGGCGAAACCTCGACCTTTAGCGACGATCCACCGTGGCGGGACGAAGGCAAGATCGTCGGGAAATACCTGGCGCCATTTCTGGCCTCGACCTCCGACGCTGTCGCGCGGGCCCTTCGGTCTTCGTTGAACCGCTCCTAGCTCTCGACATGCCGGAGGTAGTTGTCTTGCTGCTTGCCGCTTGCGGCACGACCCTTGCCACCGGCCTGGGTGCGATTCCGGTCTTCTTTCTTGGTCATCGCGCGGCCCAGTTGACGCCGCTACTCCTCGGCTTCGCGGCCGGCGTGATGGGTGTGGCTTCTATCGCCGGCTTGTTGATCCCGGCCACCGAAGAAGGCTCGACCCTGGCGGTGGCCAGTGGGCTCGCGGCAGGAGCTGGGCTGCTGGGCATCGCCCGTTCGCGGCTGGACCCTCACACCACCTTTATGGGGCGCTCCGGTCCCGGCGCCAGCACTTCGGCCCTGGTCTTCCTCGTGCTCTTTGTTCACAGCCTCCCCGAGGGGTTCGCAGTGGGTACGGCCTTCGCCTCTGACCGTGCCGGGCTTAGCTTGTTCGTGATCCTCGCGATCGCGATCCAGAACATTCCCGAGGGAACCAGCGTCGCGATCCCGATGGCCGTTGCCGGATTCAGCCGCACCCGTCAGTTTTGGGCAGCGGTTGCCACCAGCGCCCCGCAGCCGGTCGGTGCGTTGCTCGCGTTCCTCCTCGTCGAGCAGATCCAGGGGTTGCTCCCCTTCTCTTTTGCATTCGCTGCCGGGGCGATGCTTTCGTTGATAGTCATCGAGATGCTGCCGAAGGCTTATGCGAGATCGACGGACCGCATCGGGCCGAGTGCTGGCATAGCTGTTGGCGGCATCCTGATGTTGATGCTGAGCCTCCTGCTGGGCGTTTGACAGCGGACAGGTGCCATGCCTTATGTGTCCGCCGCGACACGACCCGACGCAGCTTCTCCGGGTGACACCTCCACTCACCGACCGTCCGTGCCGGGAGAATGGATTTGATGGACGCATCACGCGATCTGTTCACCGGGGAGACTCGGGATCATTCGACCGCTCGGGTTCCGGTCGTCTCACCATCACAATCTGTTGCCGAAGCCCGCCGCTCCATAGTTGGTAAATCGTTCGATCTCGCCGAAGCCGCTGTGATCCTCGATGAAGGCAGGCTAGTCGGCCTCGTGGCGCTGAGTCGATTGCTCGAGGCTCCCGAGAACGTCCCTCTCAAAGACCTGATCGACGCCGACCCGGCAGTCATGCGGCCAGATGAATCCGAGGAGGCGGCCGCGTGGCAGATGGTGCGCCGCCGGCAAAGCAACCTGGCCGTGGTCGATGCAGACGGTTCGTTCGTCGGCCTCGTGCCGTCGCACAAACTGATCGGTCGCCTGCTTGCGCAGCACGATGAGGACGCAGCTCGTCTCGGTGGGTACCTTGCCAGCAGCGGGCGAGCTCGTCTGGCAGCCGAAGAGCCGGTCAGCCGCCAGCTCCTTCACCGGCTGCCCTGGCTGTTGATTGGCCTGGTCGGGGCGATGGCATCGGCGGTGATCGTCGGCGCCTTTGAGGCCCAGCTGGAGGAGGTGGTCCTCCTGGCCTTCTTCGTTCCCGCCGTCGTCTATATGGCCGATGCGGTCGGGACGCAGACCGAGACCTTGCTGATCCGGGGGATGAGCGCAGGCATCGACATGCGCACGGTGATCCGACGAGAGCTGATCACCGGCGTCCTCATCGGGGCCCTGATCGGGCTCGCGTTCTTCCCCTTCGCCCTGATCGGCTGGGGCGATGCCGACGTAGCCCTCGCGGTCGCTCTTGCCCTGACCGCGAGCTGTTCGATCGCGACTTCGGTCGCGACCATCCTGCCTCGCCTGCTGACGCGCTTTGGGAGTGACCCCGCCTTCGGCTCGGGGCCTTTGGCGACGATCATCCAAGACCTGCTGTCGATCGCCGTCTACTTGGCGATCGCAACGCGAATAGCCACTTAGGGTTCGATGGGGCGATCGCGATTGCCTAGGAAAGTCGGGGCGAAGGTGACGCACTGCTACCCGTGTGGGCAGATCACCGCGCGGCCGTCGAGTCCGCCGCTCCGCATCTTCTCGTAGGCGTCCTCTACCCGATCCAGGGAGAAGTGCTCGACGTGGGAGCGGATCTTCCCCGCCCGAGCCAGATCGAGGACCTCCATCAGCTCGACCGCGCTGCCCCAGTAGGGGATGGTGAGCTGGCACTCAAAGGGCAGGGCACCGAAGCCGAACTGGAAGGTTCCTCCGGCAAGGCCGACCACCGTGAGGTGGCTCTCGAAGCGAACGAGCTGCGCGGAGAGGGCGAGCGTGTCATCGCTGCCGACCATGTCGATCACGAGCTCGGCGCCACGCCCCCGCATCGCGTCATTGATCGCCTCGGCCGCCCCCTCGCCTGCCATCACGGCCTCCTCGGCGCCCACCTCGCGTGCCAACCGCAGCTTCTCATCCGAGGTGTCCACGGCGATCACCCGCGCCGGGCTTAGAGCACGCAGGATCTGCACCGCCATGTGGCCGAGGCCGCCGACGCCGATCACCACTGCCGTCGACCCCGGGACCAGGAGGTCCAACGATCGCTTCACGGCGTGGTAGGGCGTCAGCGCGGCGTCGGAGAGCGGCGCGGCATCGCGGGGGTCGAGATCGCCGAGCGGCAGCAGCAAGCGGGGGTGCGGCACGAGCATGTATTCGGCCATGCCGCCGTCGCGGCCGAGGCCACCGCCGAACGCCCCGATCGCATCTTGGCGCTCGCAGTAATTCTCTGCCGAGCGGCGACAGGCGCGACAGCGACCGCAGCCCCACGGGCCGTAGACGGCAACCGCCTCGCCTACCTCCAAGCCCTCGACGCCAGCACCGAGCGCCTCCACCCAACCGGCGTTCTCGTGGCCGAGAGTGAACGGTAGGTCGAAGTTCATCAGACCCTCCGGCCATTCCATCAGGTGAAGGTCCGAGTGACAGGCTCCGGCGCCACCCACTTTGAGAAGCACTTCTCCGGGGCCAGGTTCGGGTACCTCAACCTCGCGCAGCTGCGGTGGCGTCTGCCAGGCCGTGAGCTGGTAAGCCTTCATCTGTTCGCCTTTCCTCGTCCGTTTCAGCCTAGCTCGATACGTCGGGGTCGGCCGAACTTCGGCAGTAGGATTCAGTCGGCGCCGCGGGGATCGGTTTTGGAGATCCGGCTGCCTGAGCGTCCGAGCAGCACGGCGAGGCCGGCGAGCATCGCCAACTGCACCGCCATTCCGAGCGGCGAGGTCAACGACTCGATTGCGACCGACCCGAGATTGCGCTCGGCCACGGAGGCGGCGGTGACATAGAGCGAATAGGAGACGAGCCGCCCAGCGAAAAATGCTGCGGTGAGCGGCACGAGGGCTACGGTCATCAGGCCGGCGGCGACAAAAAGCTGTCCCGAAGGCAATGGCGACAGAGCAAAGAGCCCGAGTCCAGCCGCGGAGCGCCTTCGGTTGGCGGTCAAAGCCGCCTCGGCGCGATCCAGGCGCTCCAGTCGAGCGACCGAGAAGCGCGGTCGAAGCCATCGCGCACCGTTGGCCAGCAGGAACCTTCCCGATGCCGCGGCCAGAGCGCCGCCCACGATCAGCGGTGTCGCCGGCAGGTCGAAGTCGAGACTGAAGAAGACCAGCAGCGCCCAGGTTGGCGGCCCGAACGCGGGCAGCAGGTTGACGCCAAACACAACCCCAAGCGCGATTGCGTATTGGGCCGCGACGGACATCGCACCACCGTAGCCTCGCGCTATGCCCTTCGACACAGACGGTGCTGATTCCGAGTACTGCGATTTCAGTCGGTGAGCCGTGCGAGCATGGCGCCGTGCCAGTGATCGAGACCGAGCGGCTGACTAAGTCCTACGGGAGCGCGCGGGGCATCGATGACGTGACGATCACGGTTGAGGCTGGGGAGGTCTTCGGGTTTCTCGGACCTAACGGCGCCGGCAAGACGACCACGATCCGCACCCTGCTCGACCTCCTCCATCCAACCTCCGGCAGCGCTCGGATCTTTGGACTCGACAGTCGGCGCGAGAGTGTTGCGATCCGGGCGCGGCTCGGCAACCTGCCTGGGGATTTCGGCTACGGAAAAGGGGCCAGCGGCCGCGAAGCACTCTCGCTCTTGGCTCGACTTCGCGGGATGAACGACGTGGGCAGGGCGGAGGCGCTGGCAAAGCGCTTTCGAGCCAACCTCGACCGTCCTTTGGGCGAGCTCTCGCGCGGCAACCGGCAGAAGGTCGGCCTCATCCTCGCGACCTTCCACGAACCCGAGCTGTTGATCCTCGACGAGCCGACCAGCGGGCTCGACCCCCTGATGCAGGAGGAGTTCCTGACCCTGGTAGGCGAGGAGCGCGAACGCGGCTGCGCGATCTTCATCTCCTCGCATGAGCTCGATGAGGTGGAGCGGGTCTGCGGCCGCGTTGGCATCGTGCGCGCGGGACGCCTGATCGCCGTGGAGCGGATCGCCGAGCTGCTCGGCAAGGCCAAGCGCCGGGTGAGGCTGGAGCTGGTCGAGCCGGCCGACCTGGCGGAGTTGAGAATGCTTCCGGGGGTCAGCGAGCTGAAGGTCGAGGGCCGACACGCCTCCTTCCTCATCGGCGGAGATCTCGACCAGGCGATCAAGGCGATTGCCCGCCACCACGTAACCGACGTCGAGATCGCCCACCCGACGCTCGAGGAGGTCTTTCTGACCTACTACGAGGAGGGCGGGGCCGGATGAGGCATCTGGTCGCGACCCACCTGCACGACCGTCGTCGCTCCGTCCTCGTCTGGGGGCTTGCCCTCGGCCTCTGGTCTGCCTTCATCGTCTCGATCTTCCCCTCGATCGAAGACGCGCTCTCGAAGGCGACCGAGGGGTATCCGCCGGCGCTCAAGGAAGCGTTCGGAGTCAGCGAACTGGCCAACGTCGAGCAGTACCTTCAGGCCGAGATGCTGAGCCTGATCGTGCCGCTCGCCCTTGGCTACATGGCCGTGAGGGCGGTCGCAAGCGGCCTCTCCGGCGCCGCCGAAAGCGGCCGTCTCGACGTCCTGCTCTCAGCACCGGTCTCGCGCAGGAGCCTCGCGGCGGCGAGCTTCGTGGCAACGGCGGTCGAGCTTGTCCTGGTGTTGGCGGTCACGGTCGCATTCACCGCCCTCGGCAGCGCGCTATCCGGTGCCGGTCTGTCGTTCGGCTCCGCGGTTGCCGGCTTCGCAAACGTCTGGCCGCTGGCGCTGCTGTTCGCCGGGTTCGGTGTCGTCGGCACCGGCTGGTCTTTGCGCACCAGCGTCGTCACCGGATCGGTCGCGGGCGTCTTGGCCTCGATGTACGTGATTGACCTGATCGGTCGGCTCGACTCCGGCCTCTCTGGTGTGCGTTACGTCTCGGTTTTCAAGTACTACGGAACCGCAATCGAAGACGGCATCGCGCCGTTCGCCTTCGGTGGCGTCGCCATCGCGGCCGTGGTCTTTGCGGCGCTTGGCGCCTGGCTCTTTGACCGGCGCGATCTCTAGGCCCCCTTGCTTTCCCCGCCGCATGGGGCTATTCGGCTTCGACGCCAGTCCACCAGTCGCGCTGGCCTTCGACGTCTTCGCGCGGAGCATCGCCGAGATTGGGCGCGCCGATGACGAGGATCTCGAGGCCCTCCGGCCCGGCCTCGTAGCCTCGCCACGTGCCGGGCGGGACGCGCACCGCGTCCCATTCCTTGAGCTCGACGATCTCGTCGTCGAGCTTCATCCGCCCGCTCCCGCGCAGGACCACGTACACCTCCTCCTGCTTCTTGTGCGTGTGGCCGTACGGAAAGCGATAGCCGGGCGGGACGCGCTGGTAGCCCAGGCCGGATTTCTCGAGCTCGAGCGCCTCGGTCGCCAAGCGGAACTCCAGGTCCGGCGCGCCGTCGAACTTGGGCCCGACGTCCTCCAGATCCTCCTTGAGGTTCCTGAGCGTGAATGGCACGGCGCAATCCTAGGGCACCCCTGGCTGGGGTCGCCGATCTTCAAAGGCTCGAGATTGCGCCACTCGACGGCACTCGCTGGGGCTAGTCCCTTCCCACGGCCTTGTGCGCCATGCGCCGCCGGAACTCGTCGACCGCGGTCGCCCCGACCTCTTGCATAATCGCTCGCCGGTGACCTCGGCCGTGACGCAGCGCCTGCGCCATCGTGGTCAGGGAGAAGGCCGGCGTGAAAGCCTCCGAGGGACGCAGTTCGTGGTTGAGGACCCGAACCATCGCGGTGGTCATCTCGGGGTCGCCGGCGATCCGCCGCTGGGCCTCGCGGCGCAGCGGCGGGGTAGGCCCGGCCGCGCCCATATCGTGGGCGAGCCAGTACATATCCCAGGCGTCCCCATCACGCCAGCGCCACCACTCGCGCAGGATTTTGTCTGGCTCGCCGTGGCCGTCGCCGAGCGCTCGTGTGATCGCCGCGGCCAGCTGCTCGGACTGCCGCAGAGCGTCGGCGATTCCCTGGCCCGGAGTGGGGTCCTTGAAGTGGCCGGCGTCACCGACGAGCGCCCAGCCAGGGCCGGCGGAGACGCGGAAGAAGCCGCGCATGTTGGC
>Ga0193706_1000498_pt1 | contig 22658 bp, 19 predicted proteins | sample U3c1metaG_FD_160130 | JGI IMG/M metagenome (GOLD analysis project Ga0193706, IMG submission 160130) | Soil microbial communities from a riparian zone of the East river system, Colorado, United States - U3c1 | ecosystem: Environmental > Terrestrial > Soil > Riparian zone | place: USA: East River... | reverse complement strand
ACTACACGGAGCGTGAGCTGCAAGCGTTCGGGGCCGGCATTTCCTTCAGCTTCGACAGGCTATTGCCTCAGATCTCGAGCACGAGCTTTCGGGAGGTGCGCGAATTGAACTGCCCGGTGGTGCTATTCCACGGTCGGCATGACCTGACCTCCGCAACGACGCTCGCCCACGCCTGGTTCGATGCACTGCGTGCACCAAAGAAGAAGTTCATCTGGTTCGACCGGTCCGCCCATCTGATCTTCACCGAGGAGCCCGGGAAGGTGTTCCATCATCTCGTCGACGACGTCTTGCCGCTGGCGAGCGAAGGAGATGAGGCATCGAAGAATTGAGCTGGCGCTTGTCGACGACTCGCACGAGGTCACCGTGGGAATATCGTCCTATCGAACACAAGGAGGCTTCACGTGCAGTGTCGTGGCCATGAGGGGGCGCCGCCCGCGCGCGGCGACGAAGGATAGGGGAGGGGGACGCCCGATTCGTGCGTCAGTCCAGTGTTTCGCTGAATCTTTGCGCCGCTGACGCAACCTCGTCACCTAGCGCGGTCGGATGGATGTCACGTCTAGGGTGCAGCCGAAGCGGCCTTCGGCCGAACTCGCCGCACCGCGCGGGCGATCGCCAAATTCAAAGACACCATGGGGCGAAAGATGACGGGCGAAGCCAAGCCAACTGGGCGCGACCTCGACGACGCGTCCCTCTACATCAACCGCGAACTCTCGTGGCTCGCGTTCAACGCGCGCGTTCTCGATCAGGCCGCGAGTGGCGACTGGCCACTACTCGAGCGCGTCAAGTCCCTTGCCATTTTTGCTGCGAATCTCGACGAGTTTTTCATGATCCGCGTCTCCGGGCTGCACGAACAACTCGAATCGGACGTGATCGAGCGAACGCCCGACGGGCTTTCCGCCGCCGAACAACTGGAACGCATCGGCGTGATCGTACGCCAACATTTGGAATCGGCGTCTACGCTCTATGCCCGCGTGCTCGTCCCGGCTCTGGCCGGCCAGGGCGTCCGGCTGCGGACCTGGAAGTCGCTTTCCGAAGGCATGCGCACCGCGGCGCGCTTGTACTACCGCGAATCGGTCTTCCCGGTTCTCACGCCCTTGGGCGTCGACCCGGTTCACCCCTTTCCTTTTCTCTCCAACCTCTCGCTCTCGCTCGCCGTCGAGGTCGTCGATCCGGTGACAGAGGAGCGCCGTTTTGCGCGGGTCAAAGTGCCCGAAAGCCTGCCTCGGTTCATCCCGGTCGAAGCCGCGCCGGGCAACGCATCCTCTGCCGACGAGCAGCGGAACTTCGACCTATTGCCGCTCGAAGAGCTCATTGCCAATAACCTCGGCGATCTTTTTCCGGGTATGAAGATCGAGGGATGCTTTCCCTTCCGCGTGACGCGCGACATGGATCTCGACATCCTCGAACAAGAGGCAGACGACCTCTTGTCCGTCATCGACCGGCATATCCGGCACCGGCGCTTCGGGGCACCGGTTCGCCTCGAACTGAGCCCGGGGCTGCCGGAGCACATTCGCGATCTCTTGCTGGACAAGCTCGAAATCGAGGATGAGGACGTCTACGAATATCCCGGGCTTCTCGGCCTTTCCGGTCTTCTCGATATCGCACAGCTTGCACGGCCCGAGCTGCGCGACGCCCCCTTCGTGGCGCGAACGCCCGTTCAGTTCGTCGAGCAGCCCGACCTTTTTGCCGCCATCCGCGGCGCCGACGTCCTCTTGCATCACCCCTACGATTCGTTCGGCCCCGTTCTCGACTTTCTGCGGCGTGCTGCCGACGATCCCAACGTGCTCGCCATCAAGATGACGCTCTATCGCGCGGGATCGAACGCCGAAGTGGTGCGCACGCTCGTCCATGCCGCGGAAAACGGCAAACAGGTCGCCGTTTCCATCGAGCTGAAGGCGCGCTTCGACGAGGAACGCAACATCGCCTGGGCGCGATCCCTGGAGCGCGCCGGCGTGCACGTTTTCTACGGCGTCGCCGGGATAAAGACGCATGCCAAGGTCCTGCTCGTCGTTCGGCGGGAGGGGGCGGAACTGCGCCGCTACGTCCACTTGTCGACGGGCAACTACAATGCGTCCACTGCGAAGCTCTACACCGATCTTGGCCTTTTCACGGCTGACTCCGCCATCGGTGAGGACGCGACCGAACTATTCAACGCGCTCTCCGGGTTCTCACGCAATCGCAACTACCGCAAGTTTGCGGTGGCGCCCATCACGCTGCGCGCGACGCTCGCCGCCAAGATCGAAGAGCAATGCGAAAGGGCGCGCTCGGGAAAACCTGCACGCATTTTTGCCAAGCTCAATTCACTCGTCGACATCGAGATCATTCGAGCTCTCTACGTCGCGTCGCAAAGCGGCGTCGACGTCGACCTCGTCGTTCGGGGGATCTGCTGCTTGCGTCCCGGAGTCGCCGGCGTGTCCGAGCGCATTCACGTGAGGTCGCTCATCGGTCGATTCCTCGAGCACGCGCGCGTTTATGTGTTCGGCCCCGACGGCGAGGAAGAGTTCCACATTTCGTCCGCCGATTGGATGCCGCGCAACCTGGATCGCCGGGTGGAAGTTCTCGCGCCCATCACTTGCGAACGCGCGCGCGCGAAAATTCGTCACGAGTGCATGGCAACGCTGGAGCGTGACAACTGCCGCGTCTACGAAATGGATGCCGACGGCGTGTACGCACGGCGCCGCCCCGGTGAAGGTCAGAGCCCGAACGATGCGCAGCTTCTCGCCATGAGCTCGCCGCAGCGAGCCGCGGCGTCCCCCAAGCGGCGGGCCATGACGATGAGCGCGTCCCGGCGAGCCTCGCCGCGTGCGTCTTCCGACGAAGCCAAGTCGGGAGAGAATGGCGCGCAGGGCAAGCCGGTGCGCGCCTAGCACCTCTACCTCAATCGCTGATGGTGACGTGCGCGTCCAGCAGGTTCGTGGCAGTGGGGGCGTCCCACGTCGCGCCGCTCGCCAGCCGCATCGCGTAGCTCGCGCTGTCTTTCAGGGTGGCTGCGGGATCGGGCATCCACAATCCGATTTGATACGAGCCGGCCGCCAGATCGGCGGGCACCCTCGCCGCCAGGCAGAGGTCCACCGTCGCCCCCGGAGCCCACCGGCGTGGATCGGCCTCCACCGGGAAAATGCGACGTTCGGGTCCAGCCAATACCAGGTACACCGTGCGGGGGTTGTACGGGGGCGCGTATCCATCATTGGTCAGGCGCACCGACAGGCTGAGCATTTCCCCCTTGCGCACCGCCGCGGGAACCTCGTGCCCGAGCAATGCCAGGCGGTATCCCAGCCGGCAGGTGATGGTCGAGAAACAGCCGCCGTCTTTCCAGCTCTGGATCACGGCTTGGTGGTACGACGTGTTGACGAAGCTCCAATGCAGCCGCGCCATCTCGCGCATCGCCGAAGCGCATTCGCTGCGTGGCGGATTCACCGCGCAGGTTTCACCGCCCACGGGAACGAAGGCCGAGTCATCCACCGCGAACTGCTCTTCGCCGGCCACCTGGTAGGTCCCCATGTCGTTGGCGCTGGCGAGAAAGCAGTCATTGAGGTGCCCCACGCGCGAAAGTGGCGCCCCCGAGAACGCGGTAGCGGCCGTGAGCGGTCCGCCATACGCGTCTTTCTTGAACGATGGCCGGCGGGTCAGCGTCATGCGATCGGGCGGCAGCGCCTGCAGGATCGCGTCGAAGATCTGTTTACGCGCGGCGGGCTCCGTGAGGTTGTTGGTCGAAGAGTGCCACTCCCCCCATGCACCGACGAAGCCGGGCTGAAGCACGGCGATCACATCGGCGTTCGTTTGCCAAAGAGGTGTGAGTTGCGCGATGTGCTTGAGCACCCGGTCGAGCGGCGCGTCCGGCGAGGTACCGTCGTCGGCGTAGTAAAAGCGGGGCAGCACTTTCAGACCTGCCGCCCTGAGCGACGCAAACGCGGCCGTCAGCTGATTGGTCAAAGTGCTGTCGATGTCCTTGTCGCGGTAGTCGTCGATCAGAGTTTTGCCGTAAATCAGCGTGTATCCCTGGCCGCGCAGGCCGGACACGGATCCCAGGTTGCGCAGGTCGAGAAACTGGAAAATACCGCGCTCGGGGTTCAGCACGCCGGTGCACTCGGGATCCGCCGACGGGTCGGCCCCCTGGCTGAAGAGTTTGGGGGACAGCATCTTGACGACCGTTGGCGGAGGCCCCACCGGGGAGCACATTCCCGGCGGCGGATTTGCGTCCATTTCTTGCGCGGCGTCGACGATGCGTCCCCCCTCGTCCTGGTTGGTGTCGATACCGACGTCCCTCGCCGGAGCATCGCTGTCGCTCGAACTGGCATCATGGCCGTCGGCATCGGCATCGCCGCTGGAACTGGCATCACGACCACCGGCATTGGCATCGCCGCCGGAACTGGCGTCACGGCCACCGGCATTGGCATCGCCGCCGATACCGGCATCGCTGCCCGCCCTGCCGTCTCCTTGCCCTGAGGCTCCGCCGGTTCCCGCGGCGCCATCGTGGCTCCCGCCGGCACCGGTACCCCCGGTCCCACCACTGGCGCCGCCGGTTCCGCCGTCCCGACCCCCGCCCGCGTCGTCGAGGTTGCTGGAGCAGGCCGCGCCGAGCACGGCCAGTGCCAGGGCCGCCTCGACGATCGACCTTGGAAAACGCACGGTCACTGGGCGCATAGGGGCTCTCCTCCGGGCAGATTCCGGTACTCCTTAGTGGCACGCAACCGCGAATTGTTGGTCAGCGCGACGGTCTTTTCTGGATTCGCCGTGACGCCGTTCTCCGCGATCGAAAAGCGCGAAATTCGGCCTCTCAAAAGGTCTTGATCCGAGGCTGAGTCACTCCGCAACGCTTCGCTACCTCAACCTGTGTCCAGTCGCTTTCTTCGACCAGGGGGCCGAGGAATCGCCGTGTCGACGCCCTAACATGAGGAAGCGACGCATTTGGCTGAGCCGTGAATGAAGGCTCTTCGCACTCCTATTGCGCGCACTGGCTCCCGCGGGGCGCCTTGGGATCTCGCTAGGTCCGACACTGATCCAATACCGGAGGATGCATGCGAAGCGATCGTCGGGAGCAAGACAACTCCAGGTCCGTGGCTCGTCCATCTGATCGCCAAGCAGGTGTCTCCAAGATGCGATGGGGGGGCGTAGTCCTCTTATCGACAATCGTTGCGGCCTGTTCCGGGAGTCCATCGGACACATCGAAGGGCAACGGAGGCGGTGGAGCAGGCAAGGGGGGCACCGCCGGTTCGGGCGGCATGAGCGGCGCGGGCGGTGCGACGGGCAAGGGGGGCGCCACCGGTTCGGGCGGCACGAGCGGCGCAGGCGGTACAACAGGCACCGGGGGCGCCGCTGGTTCGGGGGGCGGGAGCGGCAGTGGCGGTACGACGAGCACGGGGGGTGCGAGCGGCAATGGTGGCGCGGCCGGCAAAGGTGGCGCCGCCGGTTCGGGAGGAGCGAGCGGCAGTGGCGGCGCTGCCGGGACGGGGGGCACCGGCGGTTCGGGTGGCGCGAGTGGCAGTGGCGGTGCTGCAGGTTCGAGCGGCAGCGGCGGGATGGGCAAGGGCGGTACGGCCGGCGGTGGCGGAACGGGTACTGACGGAGGAGGTGCTGGAGGGAGCGCCGGCGCGGGAGGATCTTCGGCTGACGCGGGGTGCGCCAATCCCTCCGATCCCGATCCGGTGGTCGGCTGGGCCGCGGCAAGCGGCATGGGACAAAATACGCCCACCACCGGAGGCGGAACCGCCACGCCACAGACCGTGACAACGCTGGCGGCACTGAAGACGGCTGCGGCCGGCAACACGGCCGCCGTGATCTACGTCAGCGGCGTGATGGCGCCAGGAAGCCTCAGCATCGGTTCGAACAAGACCATCGTCGGTCTTTGCGGGGCCGAGATTCACGGACATGTCAGCGTGAGCGGATCGACCAATGTCATCGTCCGCAACATCAACATCATCGGCTACGGCGTCGGCGATTGCTCCAAGGACCCCGGTTTCGATCCTGCGGTCGGATGCTCGTCGGGCGACGACGCCATCACGATCCAAAACAACGCCCACCACGTCTGGTTCGATCATTGCGACGTCTCCGACGGCACCGATGGCAATCTCGATATCACCAGCGGCGCCGATTTCGTCACCATCTCGTGGACCAAATTCCACTACACCCCGCGCACTGACAACGTCGGCAACGATTCGACGGGCGCCGCTGGGCACCGCTTCTCGAACCTCATCGGCTCCGCCGACGACGTCGCCGGCGACGTGGGGCACCTGAACGTCACCTGGCACCACGACTGGTGGGCGGACAACGTCAACCAGCGCATGCCGCGCACGCGCAACGGGAAGATCCACCTGTTCAACAATCTCTTCACCTCGACCGGCAACAGCTACTGTACCAATTCAGGCTTCCAAGCGACGCTTCTGGTCGAGAGCAACATCTACGACGGCGTCAGCAATCCACTGCAACCCGACGTCGGAAACATGAAATCGCAGAACAACGTGTTCACCAACACGACGGGCACGAAAGCGGCGTCGGGGACCGGATTCGCTCCGACGTACGCGTACACCCCCGAGGCCACCACCAACCTGGCGGCGGCGATCAAAGCTGGCGCCGGCCCGCACTGACTCCGCGGTCGCAGCGAGCGGCTTGGTTGCTTGTTTTGCATGTCCAAACGTCATCTGCTGAACGGAACGCGACCATCGAAATCCCTCCGCGCTCCTTGAGCTTGGCTGTGGGGAAATCGAGCGATGAGAAGCGACGTCTCACCGGTCGATGACGGCCATGTTCCCTTGGTTGTGCCTCTCGCCGGCGGCCGGCGTGAGGCGATTGAGCCGCTCGATCTGCTTGGCGCTCAGCTCGCGGACGTCAAAGTGGAGATCGACGTCGACCACGGCCTGACCGACATCGTTGCTGGCGACGCCGCTGTAAGAGCCTTCCCTTGCCCCATCGGCTCGCGAGGTCGACCAGCGAAACCGGCCGCGCGTAGCCGTCTGGGAGCTGACCCTGCGATGCAACCTGTCCTGCATCCATTGTGGCTCGCGGGCTGGCAAGGCTCGCGTCGATGAGCTGTCGACCGAGGAGTGCCTGCGCGTTGTCGATGAGCTAGCAGCGCTCTCGGTACTCGAAGTCTCCCTCATCGGGGGAGAGGCGCACTTGCACCCCGGCTTTCTCGCCATCTTGAAGGCCTTGAAGTCACACGGCATCCAAGTGGGAATGACGACCGGAGGACGCGGCATCGGGCAGGACCTCGCGGCGAGCACGGCCTCGGCTGGTTTGGACAGTGTCAGTGTGTCAATCGACGGCCTAGCGTCCACGCACGATGAGCTGCGCGGAAGCGGCGCGTTCGGCGATGCTCTCGGCGCGATCGCGGCGTTCCAAAAGGCCGGTGTGTTCGTCGCCGTCAACACGCAGATCAACCGCACGAACCAGGGTGAGCTCGAAGCGCTGCTCGAACGGTTGATCGAAGCGGGGGTGCGCGCGTGGCAGATCGCATTGACGGTCCCGATGGGCCGCGCCGCCGATCGGCCCGAGATCCTCTTGCAGCCCTACGACTTGGCGGAGCTCTTCCCGCGCCTTGCAGAGATGAAGCGCCGCTGCGACGAGGCTTCCGTGCGACTCTGGCCTGGCAACAACATCGGTTACTTCGGTCCTTACGAGGAAGTGCTACGGGGTCAAATGCCGCTCGGGCACTGCTATTCGTGCGGTGCCGGACTCTCCACGCTCGGAATTGAAGCCGATGGGAGCGTCAAGGGCTGCCCTTCGCTGCCGAGCGAGGCTTGGGTGGGCGGCAACCTTCGTGAGCACACGCTGCTCGATCTCTGGGAACGAGCTCTTCCGCTGCGTTACGTTCGCGACCGTGGCACCTCCGATTTGTGGGGATTCTGCGAGACTTGTTACTACGCCGAGGAGTGCCGCGGCGGCTGCACGTGGACAGCGTTCAGTCTCTTTTCGTGGGCCGGCAACAATCCCTATTGCCACCACCGCGTGCTCGAGCTTTCGCGCCGCGGCCTGAGAGAGCGTGTCGAGCGCGAAGCTCCCCCTCCGGGCCAACCCTTCGACGTTGGGAAATTTCGCCTGATCCTGGAGCCGCTCGGTTCGATTTCCTCCCCCAGTCGAAGCAACGAGGAAGCCACATGAATGCCCTGCTCGTCCCGTGCTCCAGTTGCCGGCGTCACGTGCGCGCCAGCGAATCCTCTTGTCCGTTTTGTGCGGCAGCCCTCCCATTCGAGGTCAGGGCAGAGACTGTTTCGGCAGGTCCGCGCCGACGGCTCGGCAGCCTCGCCGTGATGGCGTTCCGAGCGACGGCCCTGAGTGCCGCCATGACGACGTGTGGCGGCAAGGTCGAAGAGCCGGCGGAAGGCGGTGACGCTTCGTCAGATGCGGCGGCTGGCGCAAGCGGAGCGGGAGCGGGCGGTTCGCCGAGCGGCAGCTCCGGAACCGGCGGCAGCGGCGGAAGGGGTGGCAGCTCCGGAACCGGCGGCAGCGGCGGAAGGGGCGGCTTCGGAACAGGCGGCAGAGCCGGCAACCCGCCAGGCGACGGCGGGCCCGTGCCGATCTATCGCGCGACGCCACCTGGATAAGCGATGATGATCGCGACCTACGACTTCGCGTAGCGAAGGCGGGAGAAGATGGCGAACAGCCGGTGCCGCGGCGCCCAAAGAACGAGAGCGCTCACAGATCCAGCGTGATGAGCGGCTCGCCGCCACTCACCTCGAGCACGGCGCCCGTCACGTAGGGGTTGGTCATCAGAAAGACGGCGGCGTGGCCGATATCCTCGATGTGACCGATCCTTCCGGCGGGCATCGTCTTGGCCACGGTCGTTCTGAACTGCTTGCGTTGGGCTTCATCGAGGAAGTCCCACATGTCGCTATCGATGACGCCGGGGCGGATGGTGTTGACCCGCAGGGGGCCGAGCTCGAGAGCGAGCGATTGCGAGAGGGCCTCGAGCGCCGCGAACGTCGCTGTCGCCATCGCCCGTCCGCGACTCGGACGAATCGAGGCACAACCCGTCAAGAACGTGATGGATCCTCCAGCACGCGTTCTCGGGGCCGCATGGAGAGCGCAGGCCAGGCTGCCGAAGAATTTGCCGTTCATGAAGCGCTGAGCCGATGCGAAGTCCTGCTCCAGGAAGGGCTTCAGTTCCGCGCTGGGGGTTGCGGTGACGAACAGGTGATGAAGCTCGCCGATCGCCTCGAAACAGGCGTGCACGGCGGCTTCGTCGGTGACGTCCAGCACGACGTGCTCGAAGCGATCGGCGGACGACGTGGCCTCGCGCTCCGCGATGCCGCGACGGCCGGCGACGATCACGTGCGCTCCTGCGCTCGCCGCCGCTCGTGCCGCGCCGAGCCCCATACCGCTCGTGCCTCCCACGATCACGACGCGTTGGTCCTTCAACGGCAAAGCGCTCGCCGTGGTGCTGATTGCATCGGATGTTTTCTGTTGGTTCATGTGGCTACGAAGCCTCCCTCGACGACGAGCGTGTGCCCATGAGGAACGGGTCGTTCTCGGCATCCATGTCAATGCGATACACGATCTCGATGTCGTCCAAGCGGACCGAGCAGGGTTCCAAGCGAGGGCTTCCCTTCTTTCTTACACGTCGGTCAGCTTGACGCGACGCTTGCCGAAGACAGCGGTGATCTCGAGCTTGCCGCCCAGCGCGTCCACATAGCGGCGCAAGGTCGAAATGCGGTGGTCGGCGCGGCTTTCCAAGCGCGACAGCTCCGACTGCGTCATCTCCGCTGCGCGCGCGAGCTCGACTTGCGTCATGGCGAAGTCCTGTCGCAGCTCCTGCAGGGTGACCTCGTCGATCCGCGTCTGTGCCCGCCGGGTCACTCGCGCCACCGCCGCCGGCGCGAGCCGCGCGTTTCGAACCGACTTCCACGTTCTGGTGCTCAAGATGATCGTCCGGTGGCGGCGGCCACGGTTTGGTACGCCTGGCGAAGCACGGCATAGGGGTCGGCCGGCTGTCCCGCTCGCGCGGCAACCTCGGCCACCAACATCGCCAGCCCTCGCCTCCGAACTGCAGACTCCATCCGGAGGGCATCGATGGCCACCATCACTCGCCCCGCGTCCTCCCGCGAAAGCGCGCGCAACTTGGCCGCGAACCCGGGCTGCTCGAGCCTCGTCACCATTTCTTTGGCCGAGTCGCGAAACTCCGACCAGTCGTCGACTGCAACGAACTCGGGCGCTCCGCGATGCTCGTACCAGAGGAGCCATTCGGAGCTGCCCGGCGCCGCGCGCAGGGGACCGAGCTTCTCGATCATCTCCAGGGCCGTGGCGACGTCTTCGGCCGGACCGTCTTCCAGCTCGTCGAACCACGCCGCAAACTCGTCGGTGGTGAGCACCTCCAGCATCGAAACCATTATGCAGTAAAGTGCATATAGCGTCAAGTGCATGGGAGCGCGTGACCCGACGGGTGCGCGGAGGAGCTGGCCCGGGATCCGCACCCGATCCTGGCCCGTCGCCCGGCCAGCCACGCGTACGACCGACGGCTCGTCGGCGACGAGGGTGGCGTCGTTGGCGAAGTCGAGCCCGGCAAAGGCGTAGCTGCTGCCCGAGAGTCGCAAGGCACCACCGACCCTAACGCTCCCGAACGCCCCGGCATCGAGCAGCCGGCTCTGCCCGGCGGCGACCACGAACGCCGGGGGCGCCATTTTCGCGATGCAGCCATGGTATCCCTACCGCGCGCCGCTTATCCTGGCGGGAGTCGAGCATTTCGGCGAGTGAGCCGTTTCGAGCCGTCGGAGCGACGGAAAACATTGTTCGATCGGCCCTTGACCTCTCCGCGGACGGCCCCATCATGGTCGCACCCATGAGGTATGTCTTGGCCGGGCTCGCCCTCATCGTCCTCGTGGGGGGGCTTGCGGCGGTGAAGTTCACGCAGATCTCTTCGCTCATCTCCATGGGCAAAGAGATGCAGAAGCAGGGACCGCCGCCCGAGGCTGTCGGAACTGCCACAGCCGAGGAGCAGACCTGGGGCGGATCGGTTTCGGCCGTTGGCACGATCACGTCGGTGAAGGGGGTTGCGATCAGCAACGAGGTACCGGGTGTCGTCTCGGCCATCCGTTTCCAATCGGGCGCATCCGTCAAGGAGGGGCAGACGCTGCTCGAGCTCGACAGTCGGGCTGAGCGGGCGCAGCTCGCATCGATCGAGGCGCGCCAAGAGCTTGCGACGTCGAACGTAGGTCGCACGCGCGCCCTCGTCGCCGACAAGGCGCTCGCCCAGGCGCAGCTCGACACCGACGAATCGGCGCTCAAAACGTCCAGCGCCGACTTGAACGCGCTGCGGGCGCAGATTGATCGCAAGGTCGTGCGCGCGCCGTTCACCGGTCGCCTCGGCATCCGCCAGGTCAACCTCGGCCAGTACCTGAACCCGGGCACGATGCTGGCCGAGCTCGAGGCGATCGACAGTGTCTTCGTCGACTTCTCGCTCCCGCAGCAGCGGCTCGAAGCGATCTCGGTGGGCATGCCCGTCCGGGTGACGGTCGAGGGGATCAACTTGTCGGCGGAGGGCGCAATTGCCGCGATCAACCCCGCGGTCGACGCGACGACACGGACGCTCAAAATTCGCGCCAGCGTCCCCAACAAGGACGAAAAACTCCGGCCCGGCATGTTCGCCAAGGTGGCCGTCGTGCTCCCCGAGAAGGGGACGGTCGTCGCCCTCCCGTCGTCCGCCGTCGTGCGCGCGTCCTACGGCGACTCGGTCTTCATCGTCGAGGACAAGAAGGACGACGCCGGGGCCGTCGCGAAAGGTCCCGACGGCAAGCCGAGCAAGGTCGCGCGCCAGCAGTTCGTGCGCCTCGGCGAAGCGCGCGGTGACTTCGTCTCCATCGCTGACGGTGTGAAGCCCGGACTAGAGGTCGTGTCGGCCGGCGCCTTCAAGCTGCGCAACGGCGTCGGCGTCGTCGTGAACAACGACATCAAGATCGAACCGCAGCTCGCCCCCAAGCCCGAAAACCGTTGAGGCTCCGGTGAAATTCACCGACATCTTCGTCAGGCGCCCGGTCCTTGCGATCGTCGTGAACCTGGTCATCATCATCGCGGGCCTGCAGGCGATCAGGACGCTCAACGCCCGCCAGTACCCGAAGCTCGAGAGCGCGACGATCACCGTGCGCACGGCCTACGTCGGCGCCAACGCCGATCTGGTGCGCGGGTTCATCACGACGCCGCTCGAGCGCGTCATCGCCGCGGCCGACGGCATCGACTACATCGAATCGCAGAGCGCCCAGGGGCTCTCGACGATCAACGCGCGCCTCAAGCTCAACTTCAACGCGTCCAGCGCGCTCACCGACGTGACGGCGCGCGTGAACCAAGTGCGCGCCGATCTACCGCCCGAAGCCGAGATCCCCGCCATCAACATCGAGCCGTCCGACTCGGTGACCGCGGCGATGTACCTCAGCTTCAACTCGACCATTCTGCAAGAAAATCAGGTCACCGACTACCTCATCCGTATCGTCCAGCCGCGCTTGTCGGCCATCGCAGGCGTCCAGCGGGCCGACATCCTCGGGGCACGCACGTTCGCCATCCGCGCCTGGCTCAAGCCCGATCGCATGGCGGCGCTCAACGTGAGCCCCGCGCAGGTGCGCCAGGCCCTCGGCGCGAACAACTACTTGTCCGCCGTCGGGCAGACGAAGGGGCAGCTCGTCCAGCAGAACCTCACGGCGTCGACCGACCTTCATTCGGTCGACGAGTTCAAGAAGCTCGTCATCCGCCAGCAAGGTGGGTCGCTCGTGCGGCTCGAGGACATCGCCGACGTCGTCCTCGGGTCCGACAACTACGACATGGAGGTGCGCTTCTCGGGCAAGAAGGCGGTGTTCATGGGCGTGTGGGTGCTCCCCAACGCCAACTCGCTCGACGTCATCGGTCGCGTGCGCAAGGAGATGGAGGGCATCCAGCGCGATCTTCCCTCGGGAATGGCGGCGAGCATCGCGTTCGACTCCACGAAGTACATCACCAGCGCCATCGACGAGGTCGTGCAGACGCTGCTGGAGACGGTGCTCATCGTCATCGTCGTCATCTTCTTGTTCCTCGGGTCGTTCCGCACGGTGCTCGTGCCCCTCGTCGCCATCCCCGTGTCCCTCATCGGCGCCGTGTTCCTCATGCAGGCGTTCGGGTTCACGCTGAACCTGCTCACGCTGCTCGCCATCGTGCTCTCGGTGGGTCTCGTCGTCGACGACGCGATCGTCGTCGTCGAAAATGTCGAGCGGCATATCCGCGAGGGGATGTCTCCGCTCGACGCCGCGTTCGTCGGAGCCCGCGAGCTCGTCGGACCCATCATCGCCATGACGATCACACTCGCGGCGGTGTACCTCCCGATCGGGTTTCAGGGGGGGCTCACCGGAGCGCTCTTCCGCGAGTTCGCCTTCACGCTCGCCGGCGCCGTCTTCATCTCGGGCATCGTCGCGCTCACGCTCTCGCCCATGATGTCGTCGCGCTTGCTGCGCGCCGGAGCGCACCAGGGGTTCTTCCCTCGTCTGGTCGATCGCGCCTTCGAAGCCCTGAAGCGGACGTACGTGCGCGCGCTCGACTGGACGCTTCGGACGAGGGGCGCCGTCTACGCCGCGTGGGTCGTCCTCACGCTGCTCATCGTGCCGATGTACATGTTCTCGCCGAGCGAGCTCGCGCCCACCGAGGATCAGGGCGTCGTCTTCGGTGCGATCGACGTGCCCCCCAACGCGACGCTCGAGCAGATCGTCCCCTACACGGAAGCGATCAACAAGCGTTTCATGGAGACGCCGGAGTTCGATCACAGCTTCCAGATCACGCTCCCTTCGTTTGGCTTCGGAGGGATGCTGGTGAAGCCGTGGCAAGAGCGCCATCGGAGCATCTTCCCCATCCAGGAAGAGCTCATGCAGAAGCTCTCCGGCATCAGCGGCGTGCGCGCGCCGGCGTTCTTGCCCCCTGCGCTGCCGAGCGCCGGTACGTTTCCCGTCGAGTTCGTCATCGCGTCGACGGCCAGCCACGAAGAGCTTCTACGCTTCGCGCAGATGATCGTGCTCGAGGCGATCAAGTCTAACCAGTTTGCTTTCCCACCCTTCACCGACGTGAAGATCGATCAAGCCAAGTCCGAGATCGTCATCGATCGTGACAAGGTGGCCTCGATGGGGCTGAACCTCCAGCAGGTGGGGGCCGATCTGTCGTCGATGCTCGGCGGCAACTTCGTGAACCGCTTCAACATCGATGGCCGGAGCTACAAGGTCATCCCCCAGATCGAGCGGGCGGGCAGGCTCACCGTCGATCAGCTGAAGGACATCTACGTGACGGGGCCGAACGGCCAGCTCATGCCGCTCAACGCCATCGCCACCATGAAACCGGGCGTCGAGCCGCGCACGCTCAACCGGTTCCAGCAGCTCAACGCGGTCAAGATCTCGGGCCTCGCGCCACGCGGTCTCGAGGGTGGGCTTCGCGTGCTCGAGGATGCTGCCGCCAAGGTCCTGCCGCAGGGCTACCGCGTCGACTACACGGGCGAGTCGCGGCAGCTGCGCCAGGAGTCGGGAAAATTCCTGCCCGCGATGGGCCTCGCGCTCGTCCTGATTTTCCTGGTGCTCGCCGCGCAGTTCAACTCGTTCCGCGATCCGTTCGTCATCCTCGCCGGGTCGGTGCCCCTCGCCATGTTCGGCGCCATGATCTTCACGTTCTTGAAGTTCGCAGGCCCCCCGTCGATGCACTTCAAGCTCACCGAGGGGTGGACGACCACCCTCAACATCTACTCGCAGGTCGGGCTCGTCACCCTCGTCGGTTTGGTTTCGAAGAATGGCATTTTGATTGTCGAGTTCGCGAACGTGAAACAGCTCGAAGGGATGAGCAAGATCGACGCCGTGCGCGCGGCGGCGACGACGCGCCTTCGGCCGATCTTGATGACCACGGTGGCCACCGTGATGGGACACTTTCCGCTGACGCTCGTCACGGGGCCGGGCGCCGTCGCGCGCAACTCGATCGGCGTCGTGCTGGTCGGCGGGATGAGCATTGGCACGCTCTTCACGCTCTTCATCGTGCCGTCGGTCTACATCCTCCTCGCCAAGGATCACTCGAAAGAGCGCGCGAGCCAGGCGCCACGTCCGGTCTCGACCCGGGTGCCGGCGAAGCATCCCGGATTCTCCGAGCCAGCCGAGCGCCGTTCCGCCAACTGAGTTTCGCGCCCGCGCCAGCCGCACGGAGCCTGGGTCACGCCCCATCGCGCTTCGTTCGGCGGATCGAGCGCGACGGCTTGCCCGTGCCCAGACGAAACGCCTTGCGCACCAGCCGCTTCACCGTCGCACGCTCGGCGTCTGCCCGTGTGCGGAGCGTGAAGTAGCGTAGCCGCTTACCCGCGCCTTCGAGGGTGCCGCTGCCGTCGTCGAGCTCGGCGCCGCGCGAGAAGAAGATCGACGCGTGGTTGGCGAAGGCGCCGATGGCGACGACGTACCCGTCCTCGCCTTCTCTGCCGTAGCGACAGAGCTTCCACATCATGCTCTTCGAACGGGGCTGCGCCATCTGGCAGCCGATTTCGACCGCGTCCGGCGCCGCAGCCTTCACGCTGCGGCGCGCGACCTGGACGATGGCGCGGACCGCTGCGGGCAGCGTGCGGAGTTGCGCGGGGAGGGAGTGCTGTTGATCGTCGCGTTTCGGCATGGCGCCCCGAGGATAGCGCGGCAAGCGGCACCCCGGGCGCGGACACTCCGGCAGCGGACCTTTGCAAGATAGTTCGCGCGCGGCTTGGCGACCACGACGAAGCCGCACACCCCGGGTGACGTCACAAGCGAGAAGAACGCTGCTATGAAGAGGGACGCCTTTTCGTCGAGTGACCGAGCACCGCCGTCAGTGTTCCTCCTCGGATCCTCCAGATCGAAGTACGACGGCGAGGAGGGACTCACGACCTCCCGTGCAAGCGTAGTCTTGCCGCACTGGCGCGGCCCAAGAGAGCCACCACCGGATTTCTTCGAAGCCCGGTCCGAATGGCCTGCGCCCAGCGGCGGCGGTCGAGCATCAAAGATCCTACGTGAAATTCTAATTTCGTATTTTACTTTTTCATGGATACGGAATGCCGAATCAGCGGTCGTATTCGACGATGTCGACGGGAGGGGTGAAGGCAGGCCTCTCATGCGCGGGGCGAGAACGAAGCGAAGGCGCGGTGGGCAACGCAGCGCTCTTCGTCCGAGCCCGAACGCCGGGCCAACATCGAGTCGGACGAATGCCCCACGCGAGAGGAAGAGTGTCACCTCGGAGCCGGATGTCGCCATCCAATGAGCAGGAAGGAGATCCCAATGGAAGCAAAGCAACTGAAACAGGGATACTGACTCCTGCGCGTGGTTTTCGGCGCCGTCCTGCACGTGGCCGGGCTCATCGAAATCCTCGCCGGCGTGCTGGTGCTGTCCAAATTCACGCGAATGGGATCGGCGACCGGTCAGTGCTGGGATTGGCAGACGAAGCACCCAGCGCCCTCGCACGGTTCGCTCCGCTCGACGCAGCGGCCGAGCTTTCCGGGCGCGTAGACACAGGTGGGACCCGCACTCGCGCAGGTCGCCACGGGAACGCTGCCCTTGGCCGCCGGGCTCGGATTGCACCCGCACAAAACGACGGCGAACCACGGCGCGCGGAGCTTGCTCATCGCCACCTTGTATCAGACGCCCACCGGCCTTAGGTCCTACCTAAGATCGACCCTGGCGCATCAGAGTTGGGCCGGATTTCGCGCGCGCTCGGTACATTGTAAACCCAGCGTCGATGAAAACGTTCCTCCTGATTCCCGGAGCGGGCGGCGCGGCGTGGTACTGGCATCGCGTGACGCCCCTCATCCAGCAAACCGGTCGCGACGTCATCGCCTTGGATCTTCCGGGCGATGACGAGACGAAAGGGATCGACGCGTATGCCGACCTCGTCGTCGAGTCGGCCTCTGGGCGCTCGTCAGTGGTCCTCGTCGCGCAATCGATGGGCGCGTTTTCCGCGGCGCTCGCCGCCTCACGCCTCGGCGAAGGGCAGCTCGAGCAGATCGTGCTCGTCAATGCGATGATCCCAGTACCGGGGGAAACCGCCGGCGCGTGGTGGGGCGCGACCGGTTCGGAGGAGGCGCGCAAGGCGGAGGCAACGCGTCGCGGCTACGCCGCCGATTTCGACGTCGAGACCTACTTCCTGCACGATCTGCCGAAGGACGTCGCTCGGGCGGGGGCCGAGCATCAGCGCGAGGAGGCGAAGATCGCGTTCACGCAGCCGGCGCGGTTTGAGCGCTGGCCCAAGGTTCCGCTGCACGTCGTCATCGGCAAGGACGACCGCTTCTTTCCGCGCGACTTCCAAGTGCGCGTCGCGCGCGAGCGACTCGGCGCCGATGTCGACATCGCCGAGGTCCCGGGCGGGCATCTCGTGGCCCTCTCGCACCCGCGCGAGCTTGCAGCGCGGCTCCTCGCTTACGCATAGGCCGAGCCTTTTCTTCGACACCGCCGAACACTTTCCGACCCCCGCCCAGTCTTTGTTGGGAAAGGGCGCCTTACCGCGTCCCACCAGGAGGTCTCCCATGAAGCTCTACCAAATCCCCCTCTCGCCGAACTGCCAGAAGGTCGTCGCCCTCGCCCACGAGGTGGGCGTGCCCCTCGAGCTCGCCGCGGTGGCGATCTTCAAGGGCGAGGCGCGGACGCCCGCGATGCTCGCGAAGAACCCCAACGGCAAGCTCCCGATCTTGGAGGACGATGACTTCGTCCTGTGGGAATCTACGGCGATGCTCGCCTACATCGCAGCCAAGGCGGGACGGGCGGATCTCGCGCCGACGACGCCACGGGAGCGGGCGGAGGTCGATCGTTGGACCTCATGGCAGGGCGCCCACTTCGGCCCCGCGATCCGGAAAGTCGCCTTTGAGCGCATCGTGAAGAAGCTCGCCGGGCTGGGGGCGCCGGACGAGGCCGCCGTGAAGGCGGGCATGGAGGAGTTCGCGGTGACGGCGAGCGTCCTCGAGCAGAGCCTCGGCACGAAGGAGTACGTGTGCGGCCGGCTCACCATCGCGGACTTCGCCCTCGCGCCGTACGCCGCCGTCACCGCGAGCTGCGGCCTCGATCTCGGTGCCTATCCGAAGGCCTCGGCGTGGCTCGAGCGCATGCTCGCGCGGGACAGCATGAAAAAGACGATGGCGGCCGCCCGCGGAGCCGCGTGAAACCTTTTGAGGCCCTCGTGGAGCCGCACCGCGCGACGCTGCGGCTCCACTGCTACCGAATGCTGGGCTCGTCGCACGACAGCGACGATATGGTGCAGGAGACGCTCGTCCGCGCCTTCCGCGCCCAGCACACGCTGGAGGACCCCGCGAGCGCGCGCGCCTGGCTCCACCGCATCGCCACCAACGTGTGCCTCGACGAGCTCGCCAAGCGCCCGCGCCGCGCCCGAGGGCCGGAGCTCGGGCCGCCCGGCGATCCCGACGCGCCCCCGGTGGCCCGCACACCCGACGCCGAGTGGCTCGAGCCGGCGCCATCGGCGTGGCTCGTGGGCGCGGCCCCAGAGGGCAGCAACCCGGCGGCGCAGTACACGATGAAGGAGAGCGTCGCGCTCGCGTTCGTCGCCGCGCTGCAGGTGCTCACACCGTCGCAGCGCGCGGTGCTCCTTCTCCGCGACGTGGTCGGGCTCTCGGCGGCGGAGACGGCCGAGGCCCTCGCGTGCTCGGTGTCCTCGGCGAACAGCGCTCTCCACCGCGCGCGCGTCACCCTGGAGGAGCGAGTGGGGCCGCGGGCGGGCTGGTCGCCGGAGCAAGGGACGGTCGATCGCGCGCTCCTCGAACGGTACGTGCGCGCGTGGGAGAAAGGCGATCTCGACACCATCATCGCCCTCCTCCACGAGGACGTGACGCTCTCGATGCCGCCAAGCCCGACCTGGATCGCCGGGCGCCCCGACGTCGCCCGCTTCTACACGAACCGAGTGTACCAAGCTGTCCGCGACCACCGCTTCCGGACCGTGCTCGTCGAGGCGAACGGGAGGGTCGGCGCTGGATTCTATCGCCTCGGCGACGACGGGCAGGCGGCGTTCTTCGCGCTCCAGGTCCTCGAGGGGAAGGACGGGCGCATCCACGTCATCGATCACTTCATGACCGCGAGCTCGCACGAGGCCTTCTTCGCCGAGGGCCTCGCGCGGACGATCGCGGCGCCGGGGTGATTCAGCGCGGCAGCGCGTGGCGCGCGTCGAGCGCGCGCGAGAAGTTCGAAGTGGGTACTGGCCGCTCACCGGCGCACATGTTATCGCCGGAAGATCGATGAAAGACGCAAGCAAGATAGTGGCCCTGGTGACGTGCGAAGCCCTTGCCAACCTCAATGAAGACGACCGTCTGCTCGTGACGGCGCTCGCCGAGATCGGCATCGCTTCCTCGCCGGCAGTGTGGAGTGATGCGAGCATCGATTGGACCTCGTTCGACACGGTGGTCATGCGTACGCCGTGGGACTACTTCGAGCGGGTCGTGGAGTTTCGCGCGTGGCTCGACGCGCGCATCGCGGAAGGCGCGCGCCTGTGCAACGCTCCAGAGATCCTGAGCTGGAATTTCGACAAGAGCTATTTGCAAGATCTGGCCCGCGCCGGGGTGGCGATCGTCCCCACGATCGTCATCGCCAAGAACGATGACGTCGACATCGCTGCCTTGGCGCGCGCCCGCGGCTGGAATGAAATCGTGGTCAAACCGACCATCGCCGGTGGCGGGTACCGCATCTATCGTTTTCGTGTCGAAGAGCTCGACCACTACGCCGCCGACATCGCTGCGACGCTCGCCGATCGGGGCCTGCTGGTGCAGCCTTTCTTGCCCGAAATCCAAGACGGCGGTGAGCTGTCACTTCTGTTCTTCGAGGGCATTTTCAGCCACGCTGTTTGCAAACGGCCGAAGGCCGGCGACTACCGCGTGCAGTTCGAATTCGGCGGTAGCAACGAGAGCGTGCAGGTGAGCGATGAGCTCATCGCCCAGGCTCGCCTCTGCATTGCACACGCGCCGGCGCTGCCGGCTTATGCGCGCGTCGATGGGGTCGTGAAAGACGGAAAATTTCTCTTGATGGAGCTCGAGATCTTCGAGCCTCTGATGTTCTTGTCGAGTCACTCTGAAGCGCCGGCACGTTTCGCGCGTGCGATCGCCAATCAGCTCGGTGCGCACGCGCGGGTTCGCCCCGTCCGCGACGTCAACCGCTGAAGGACGAAACGTGCGCGGATGGGCGCAGGGGCGGCCTGGGGGGCACGTGCGTGCCGAGACGTCCATCGGACCCGGAGTTTCGGGGCGCAACTGCCGCGCATGGGACGAAAGTCGGCCACGGACGAGCGACCGTGGTCTCTTTTCGACGAATGCGTTTCAATGCAGGGCTATGAGTTGGAACTGTCATGGTTGCGATCTCCGGGTGGTGTGCGAGTTCTGTGAATCATGTTCGGAGCACTGCGTCGCGCAGCCCCCCAACGAAATCGACGCGCATTGCGCTTATTTCGGCGCGATGCTCGCTCGCAGCACCGTGTTCGCACGCCCCGCGATGCCTGCGCCGACCGGTGCGACGACCGTTCCGCCTGCAGCGCACACGACGGTCACCGCGGGGTGCCGCGCCCTCGCGCCCCTCCTTTGACGATTTGAGGGCACCTTGAGTTGAGGGCACCTTGAGCGAGCTGTCGCGCGCTCGACGCGCGGTAGCTCGGCGACGTCAGGACCGAACCCGAGGCCCTCTGCTCCTTGACGCCCCGAGCGCTTGCTCCTAGTCGGGAGGCGTTCATCACGTCGCGCGCAACCGCAAGGGAAGGAGTCATTCATGAGCAATACGCAAGCCGCACCGGCCAAGCACCCGCAGGGCATCCGTAACGTCGTGCTCGTACATGGCGGTTTCGTCGATGGTTCGGGTTGGGAAGGCGTGTACGCAATCCTCAAGAAGGACGGCTATCATGTGAGCGTCGTTCAGAACCCGACCATCTCGCTCGACGGCGATGTAGCGGCCACGGCGCGCATCCTCAACGCGCAGGAGGCCCGGTGATTCTCGTCGGACACTCCTACGGGGGCGTGGTGATCACCGAAGCTGGCCGTCATCCGAAGGTCGTCGGACTCGTCTACATCGCTGCATTTGCTCCAGACCGAGGGGAATCGGTGTCGTCGCTCATCAAGGATCCTCCTCCCGGCGCACCCGTGCCTCCGATCCTGCCGACGCAAGAGGGTTTCTTGTTCCTCGACCCGGCCAAGTTTCACGCCTCGTTCGCCGCCGACGTGGAGGCGGACAAGGCCGCCTTCATGGCAAGCTCTCAAGTTCCGTGGGGCGTGGAAGCACTGGCCGGGACGATCGCCGAGCCGGCCTGGAAGACCAAGCCGAGCTTTTACCTCGTCGCAACGGACGACAAGATGATCCCACCTCCGGCCCAGCGTGCGATGTCGAAACGCGCCGGCTCGGCAGTCGTCGAGGTCGCCGGCAGTCATGCCGTCTATGTCTCGCAGGCGAAGTCCGTCGCCGCCTTCATCGAGAAGGCCGCCAGCGAAGTCGTCGCGCGAGCGACGTAGCGTACGCTCACTCCACGAAGTCGCCGTCGGCGCCTCGCTGGAGCGTCCGAAGGGCGGCGCGGACGTGATAGGCAAAGGCCATGCGTGGAAATCTGTTGTCGTCTCTCGTTCACGTCGTTTCGCTGGCCACCGGATGCGCCGGAACCGCGCAGCGGATGGAGGTCATCAAAGCGACGACGCCCGAAGACGATCGCAAGCCCAATAGCAGCGCCGTTCCTGACGTCTATGCGCTTTCTGGGCGGTTCGAACGCGTGGTTATTTTCCGGCTGAAGTACGACGTCGATTTGCTGGCTGGTATCGAAGGCGAAATCAAAAAGCAGGGCATTCGCAACGCGGTGATTCTCAGCGGCATCGGTTCGGTCCGCGGGTATCACATTCACACCGTGAGCAATGACTCCTTTCCGTCACGGAACATCTACGTGAAAGATCCGCATTCCCCCGCCGATATCCAGGCTATCAACGGTTACGTGATCGACGGCCGCGTCCACGCGCACGTCGTACTGGCCAATCCCGATCGCAGCTTCGGCGGTCACCTCGAACCCGAGACGCGAGTCTTTACGTTCGCGGTGGTGACGCTAGGCGTATTGGGCGAAGGTATCGATCTTAGCCGGGTCGACGACAAGACCCATCGCTAGCAGCGGCAATGTCCGGCTCGCCCCGACTTTCGTGCTCGTTGCTGATCCTTTCGGCATCCTGTTTCAGCGCGCCGAGGACTCGGAATTCGCCAGTCGACGTCTTGGGTTCGTCGTTCGATGCGCCTCGGAATGGCGAGGGCAAACCGTCGGCAAGCGCGTACGACGAATGGGTCATCGATAACATCACCTCGATCCATGGCCTACGACCGACGGTCCTCGGGGCCCCGCTGATAACTGCCACCGATCAAGATCGAGCCCTTTGCTTCGACGGCGACGACGGCATCTTGCTTCCCAAAAATCCGTTGGAGGGCCTGGCGGAGTTTACGCTTCAAGTGTTGCTTCGATGCGACGGCCTGACGCCTGCGCAAGCGGCGCTCGCCGAGCCACGCATTCTGCACATCGAAACCGAGGCGGCGAGCCGTGCCACCGTCGAAGCGCGCGTAACCGAGACGAGCTTCGCCTTGGACACGTTTCTCCGTTCCGGAAGCCAGAGCCGGACGTTGCTCGATGCAGCCAAGCGCCACCCGGTGGCCCTCTGGCATTGGGCGGCATTGACCTATGGAGATGGGCAGATGCGACACTACGTCGATGGTGTCGAAGATGCTGCGGGCCCGCTGGCG
>Ga0193706_1000497_pt1 | contig 22693 bp, 18 predicted proteins | sample U3c1metaG_FD_160130 | JGI IMG/M metagenome (GOLD analysis project Ga0193706, IMG submission 160130) | Soil microbial communities from a riparian zone of the East river system, Colorado, United States - U3c1 | ecosystem: Environmental > Terrestrial > Soil > Riparian zone | place: USA: East River... | reverse complement strand
CCTGCGGGGCCGACGCGGAATGTACGAACGGCTTTTGTACCGACAACGTCTGTTGCAACGCGCGGTGCAATGGGCAATGCCAGTCGTGCAACCTGTCGGTGACCTCGGCGGGCACCTGCTCGACCGTGCCATCCGGTCCACCGCAAGGCGGACGCCCGGCCTGCACCACCGACGGGGTTTGCGGCGGAGCGTGCGGTGGGCTGCCGAATGCGTGCACCTATGGCACCGGTTCTTGCGGAGGCGTTACGTGCAACACCACCACCAACATGCGCAGTGCTCCCGCCTGCAGCGCAGGGCAATGCGTCGCCACAGCGACGCTCTGCCCCAATGGGTACGCCTGCAATCCGGGCGGCACCGATTGCCTCACCGCGTGCACTGGCGATACGCAATGCCAGGCACAGGCGCCGGCGTGCGTGCGTGGCAAATGCTTCGGATGCGACCAGTCGACCGCAGTTGGCGGGACCTGGGCCAATTGGCCAATGCCCAACGTGCCGGGCAACGGCCCCAACGCGGCGCGCTACACGTTGTGCGCGGGCAATGAAACCATACGCGACAACGTCTCGGGGCTCGTCTGGCAAGCGGTCGTCGATGCCACCGCGACGGGCCGCAAGACCTGGCAAGATGCAAAGACATACTGTGCTGGGCTGACGCTGGCGGGCGGCGGATGGCGGCTACCCTCGCGCATCGAGCTCGTTTCGATCCTCGATGTCACGCAGCCGAGCGGCAACGCGCAAATCGATTTCTTTACCTTCCCCATCACGCCCGACGAACCATTTTGGACGTCGTCTCCGGTGGTGGGCTCGCCCACGACCGCTTGGGCGGTGTACTTCCAGAGTACGGGCCCTCAGGCCGGTCGTGTCATTTCGTATGACATCACAGGGGTTCAGCGGGTGCGTTGTGTTCGGTAGGGCCTGCCCATGAAGCGTCAAGCTGGAGGTTCAGCATGATCGGTCATCGACCCGGTACGAAAAGGTTGGTTTACGTTGGCATGGTCGCGAGCATGCGCGCCATCGGCATGGCTCTCGTCGGCACCGTGCGATCCGCGATCGCGGATGCCCCCCCGGGCCGCTACACCATCGCCGCTGGAGAAGTCACCGATACGCAGACGGGGCTCATCTGGCAGCAAGGAATGAGCGCGACAACCGGCATTACGTGGGCCGGCGCACCCACGTATTGCAGCACCTTGAATTTGAACAGCCAGGCCTGGCGACTGCCGTCGCTGCGGGAGCTGCAAACGCTGGTGGACGAGGGTAAGACGCAGGCGCCCGCCATCGATCTCACGGCGTTTCCCGGTACCCCGAGCACGTACTTCTGGACGTCGAACGCATTTACCGGCAATCCGGGCAACGCCTGGGTCGTCGATTTCACGTCCGGCTTTACCTTTGGTTTCGGTATCGATGCGACCTCGGAATACCCGGTTCGCTGCGTGCGCTGAACGCCGGCCGGCTACTTGTACTGCGGCGCCGCGGCGAAGGCCGTCCCCATGGGGCTGATGCCACCGTCGATCATGAGCTCGTTGTATGTATTCCACGGGTACCACGCGTAGCGTTCGATACGCGGATGCTTGGCGAACATGGCGACGGCTCCTTTGAAGAACGCCACCACGGTCGGAGAATCGGGGTTGCTCTCGTGCAGGCATCCCCATTCCGTCAGCCAGATGGGCCGATTGCCGGGAATCATTTCGATCGTCTTGATGTAGCCCTCGAGCGAGGAAGCGTTGGCCTCGCACGATCCGGCATTCCATCCGTACCAATGCGCGGCGATGAAATCGACGCGCAGGGTGCCGGTGGTATCTGCATTCACCTGCGCCATGAAATCAGCGAACCACATTTGCCCTGCAGCGTTGGCCGAAGTCGCGGGGCTTCCGATGCGGAGGGCGGGGTTGTTGAAGGAAGGCCAGAGGGAGATGGCGGTCGCGACAGGGATATTGGACTGGGTGGCCGTATCGGGTTCATTGAAACCGAGCACGGTCGTATAACCCTGCGAAACAAGGCTGTTGACGGCTTTGGTAATGCCGGCCGGTGTTTGCTCGTCGGGGTTAACGTGCCCCCACACCATGGGTATGAATTGCGGGGCCGTGCAGTTGCCGCGACCGACGGTCCAATTATAAAACCAAGTCGCGCCGAGCGTAGCCATCTCCGCGCAAGGCGAGTTGGCAACGCCTTTGTAAGGCGCAGGACCGGCGTCGCCGCCATTCACGTCGGGGAGCGACACGTCGCGCGCACCCGTGTCCGTCGAACTACCCGCGTCGGAAACATCATTCGATGCGCGCGCGTCGGTGACGTCGCGCGCGCTCACATCGTTGGGTCCGCGTGCATCGGTGGGCGCGCCGGCGTCCGTGATACCTCCTGCGCCGCCCGTTCCTGCATTGCCGCTGGAACCGCCAACGCCCGCGGCGCCGCCGGTGTTGGTCGTCGCGCCGGTGCCGGTCGTGCCTCCACTGCCGGTCGTTCCCCCCGACGCGCTCGCACCCCCGCCGCCGCCGGACCCGCCGCCCGCGCCCGCGGTGCCCCCTCCGCCCATGCCCGTCGGGCCCGTGGTGGACGAACCGCCCCTTCCCTGCGTGCCGGACGTGTCCGTGCCTGAAGTGCCGCACGCCGCGAGGAGCGCGAGGGCGGACACGATCATGCGACGCGAGCGATCGCGCATGGGAATCTCCTTAAGGTTTCGAGTGAGCATGGCGCTAGTCTCCTTAGTGGCAAGGCGCCTGAGCGGCGGCTCAACTCATCCGAGGAGCGCGCGGCGCCGGGCCAGACTCTCCGGCGGCCAATGCTCATTGCGGTCGTAGTATTCCGCTACGGCGGGCACGCCTGCCGGCAGCACGACCCACCGCTGCTTCGACGACGTGAAGATGTGGATGTCGGGCGGGCAGCGATCGGCATCGTCGAGCGTCCCCACGCGGACGAAGCGCATCTTGTCACCTGCGCCGGCGTAGTTGCTGAACACGGCGATCCGACACGTCGGGCAGCGCGTGATCCTCTGCCCCTTGCCGCTGTTCGACGGTGTGTGGACCACCTCGGGCTCGCCCTGGTCGAGCACGACGCGGTCGGCCTCGATCATGGCGTTGATGGCGAAGGCGGAGCCCGTCTCGCGCTGGCACCAGTGACAATGGCAACAATGAACGAAGAGGGGCTTGCTCGTCATCCGATAGCGAACCCCGCGGCAGGTGCAGCCGCCCTCGAGCGAAAAGTTCCTCTCGTCCGTCATGGCAGTCTCCGTCGTCTCCGGCGAATCGAGCCAAGGATATTACTGCATCGCCAGCTTACCTGCCCGATGCCATGTCCGATGCTTGCGATTGGGGCGCGATCCGCCGCTCTCGAGCGGTGACGTCAACTGGCGGCGCGCAAGAGCTCGGCGCACCGCTCGCCGATCATCATTGTCGGCGCGTTGGTGTTGCCGCCGGTGACGCTCGGCATGATCGAGGCGTCGGCGACGCGCAGGCCTTCGATGCCGCGCACCTTGAGCTCGTGATCGACCACGGCGCGCTCGTCGTTACCCATGCGACAGGTGCCGACGGGGTGATAAACGGTGTGGATGCGGTTGGGGAGCTCAGCCGCCATCGCCTGATCGGAGAAGAAGCTTGGTCCGGGGTGAAGCTCGGCGGAAATAACGTCTTTCATGTGGGGGCTTCGCACGATGTCGCGGATCATGTTGATCCCTTCCAAGAGCAGGCGGCGATCGTCAGCCTCTTCCAGGAAATGGGGATCGATGTGCGGCGCGACGGTCGGGTCGCCCGACACCAGGCGCACCTCGCCGCGGCTCTTCGGATAAATGAGCGTCGGCATGATGGTGAGCGCGGGGCGCTTGTCGACGATGTGCCGAATCGGTTTGTCCTGATTGGGGGATGGGTAGGCCCAGGGCAAACAATGGATCTGGATGTCCGGCACGTTGGGGCGGGCGCGGCTCGATCGCACGAAACCCATGACGTCGAAGACCGTCCGCGCGAACCAGGTGTCGCCTTTGAAGACCTCCGCCAAAACGCCGCCGAAGAAATGAAATGCAGTGCCGCGATGCATCGCGGTAGGGGCGAGAAAAGTGAGCGGCATGAAGAGGTGGTCGTGGAGGTTGCGACCGACGGGAAGATCGACGACGGGCTCGATGCCATGAGCACGCAGCTCGCCAGCAGGGCCGATTCCCGAGAGAAGAAGCAGGTGAGGGGAGCCCATTACGCCGGCCGATACGATGACCTCGCGCCGCGCGCGGATGAGCCGCTTTCCGCCATTGACGAGTAGCTCGACGCCCACGGCGCGGTTTTTCTCGATGACGACGCGCGCCACTACGGCGCCCATTTCCATGCGGAAGTTGGGACGGGCGAGCGCCGGCTGCAGATAAGCCTCCGATGATCCGTAGCGGCGCCCATTGCGCGCGTTCATCTGGCAAGGGCCGACCCCTTCTTGCGAGGCGCCGTTGTAATCGTCGAGCTTGGGCACGCCGCATGTTTCGGCGATGGCCTGCAAAAGACCTTGCGACGCGGGGGTGAGATCCTTCGAGGCCGTCACGCGCACCGGACCGCCGGCGCCGCGGTACTCGTTCTCGCCCCCCTCCCAATCTTCGTAGCGTTTGAACGAGGGGAGCACGTCGGTATAGCTCCAGCCTTTGCAGCCCTCGGCTTCCCAGTCGTCGTAATTTTGCCGGTTGCCGCGCACGTAGACCATGCCGTTGATCGAGGAGGACCCGCCGACCACGCGGCCGCGAACGTAAGGAATGCGGCGCTCGGCGCCAAAAGCTTGGGGCGCGGTGTGATTGCCCCAATCGAACCTCTTTTTCACCTGGGGAATGCTGTGGATGATCGAGATCATCCCCGGCACCATGCAGTACTTGTTGCGGTCGGTGCCGCCCGCCTCTAGCACGAGCACCGTCGTGTTCGGATCTTCGGAGAGGCGGCCGGCGATCACGCCGCCCGCTGACCCCGACCCCACGATGATGTAGTCGAACTCTTCGGTAGTGGCGGCAACCATGGTCGCCAGTATGCCAGAAGACGGGAGAAACTAGAACATGTTCTATGAATGGGCGGCCGGGCGCGGCCGGGGGTCGACGCGGCGCACGTTTCTTGCGGGCGGGATCGGTGCCTTGGGAACACTGGGATGGCCGGGGTGCGCGCCCCGGCGGCCCGCAGCCGTCGCGGCAGCGCCGGGACAAGGAGGGGCTGCCGTTTCGAAGGAGGGCGCCGCCGCGGAAGCCGCGAGCGCCAAGCTCTTTGCCTACGTCGTCGACCAGTCGAAAAGCGTCGCTCCCATCGGCCCGGAGGAACGCGTCGAACGCCGAGCGCGGCTGCAACGCATTCTGAATCAACTGGGCGGCGGCGCGCTTCTTCTCGAAGGAGGAGCCACGATGACCTACTTGACGGGGGTGAGCTGGTGGCGATCGGAGCGGCTCTTTGCGCTGGTCGTGCCAGCGGAGGGGCCGCATTTCTGGATCTGCCCTGCGTTCGAACAAGCGCGGGCGCGCTTGCTCCTCGACGCGCCCGACGGTCCGGGCGGCGACTTGGTGCCGTGGCAGGAGCACGAATATCCGTATGCGGCGCTGGAAGCCGCGCTACGTGAGAGGCGTATCGAAAAGCTCCTCATCGAGCCGCAGCTTCGCTGGATGTTCGCGGAGCGGCTCGGCGAGCGTATCGGTCGCGATCGTCTCACCTCCGGCCACGCGGCGGTCGTCGCGCTTCGGGCCCGAAAAGACGCGCACGAGGCGGCGCTTTTGCGACGCGCCAACGAGCTCACGCAGTACGCCATCATCGAGACGGCCAAGACATTGACGCCCGGGCTCACGGGCGGCGAAATCGGCGCGCGCGTCGATCGCGTCCATGAAAAGCTCGGCATGCGAGGAGCGTGGAACGTCTGCTTGATCGGCGCGGCGGCGGCGCAGCCGCACGGAAAAGGCCGCGAAGCAAAGCTCGCGCGCGGCGATCTCCTGCTGATGGACGTCGGGGCCAGCTTGCACGGCTACCAGAGCGACATCACCCGTACCTTCGTGTTCGATGGGGTTCCGAGCGCGCCAGTCGAACGTGCGTGGAACGCCGTTCGCGATGCGCAGCGCCGCGCGTTCGAGCTCGCGCGCCCGGGCGCTCCATGTCGCAGCGTCGACGCCGGCGCGCGGGCGCTCCTGGCCAGCGCCGGATTCGGCGCCGGATACGAAACGTTCACGCATCGACTCGGGCACGGGATCGGGCTCGAAACCCACGAAGATCCCTATTTCGACGGTGGCAGCGAAGTGCTGCTCGAACCGGGAATGACACTCACCGACGAGCCTGGCGTCTACCTGCCCGGCCAATTCGGCGTTCGCATCGAAGACGTCCTCCTCGTCACATCGGGCGGCGCCGAGCACTTCGGCCAATGGCAAACGACACCGCGCTGGCCAGGGTGAGTTCGAGCTCACCACGCACGCTGTAACTTTCTAGATAATTTGTTGACGCAGTGCGGAGCTGCGTCGTTCGGCCCTGGGTTGGCGCTAGGGAAGCGCTTGCGCACGCGGCGGAGCCCGCTTAGCGTAAAAGCGCCATGCACCTACGCTCAGGAATGAAGTGCGCGCTGACCGCAGCGCTTGGAATGACGTTCTGTCTTACCTCCTCGGAAGCAAACGCGAACGGGAGGTTCCCGCGAGGGGAGCACATCCTCGAGTACCCTTCCGATTCGAACCGAATCCTTCTCGCCGCCACCTATGGGCTCGTGACCACCAAGGATGGCGGGAAAAACTGGACGTACGTGTGCGAAACGGCGTTTTCCCTCTACCCGCCCCCGATGGGAGCCGATCCGGGGTACACGGGTGACCCGCTGCTCGCCCTGACGGCCGGCGAGTCGCTGCTGGCGGGCGTTCAGACGCGGATCACCAAATCGAATGACCAGGCGTGCGGCTGGGCGAAGTCTTACGAGGACCCCAACACGGGGGTCCTCGACCTCGCCGTCGCGCCGTCCAACCGCAACATCGCGGTCGCGCTCACGCAGCCCAAGGGCGGCGGCGCATTGCAGGTCTACGAGACGACGGACGGCGGCACGACCTGGGGCCCGATCGGCACGGCGATCACATCGATCGTGGTTGGCCACACGATCGATGTCGACCCCAAGGACCCCAATCATCTCATGGTGACCGGCCTCACCACATTCGACCCGGTGCCGCAGAGCGGCGTTTTTGTGAACTCGACCAACCACGGGATGACGTGGACGATCTCTCCGATTCCCAACACCAACATCGACTCGATCCCGTACATCGCGGGCGTGCACCCGACCGACGGCACCAAGGTTTTCGTCCGCACCGACGCGTGGATCGACGATGGGGTCGGCGCCACCCTGGCCAGAGATACGCTCTATTACTCGAAAGACAGCGGACAGACATGGACGGCGGTACTCCAGCCCACTGGCGTCGATGGCAACGGCGCCAAGCTCTATGGGTTTGCGATTTCGCCCAATGGCGAAACGGTGCTGGCGGGGTTCGGCGATCCGGTGGAGGGGGGCGGTCGCAACGTCGATCGCGACGTCATGGGGGTCTACAAGAGCACCGGCGCCGATTACGCATTCGGAGCGATGCCCAAACCGGTTTTCCAAGAGTCGGCGACGTGCATCACCTGGACGGCCAAAGGCATCTACGTTTGCGGCTCGCCCCAAGGAATGACCTCGTACATCTCCTTTGCAAGTGATGTGAACAACGTTACCGCCGCCGGCCTCAAGAAAATCATGGACGTCTCCGCGTTGAAAGGAGAGCCCGACTGCTGCTCGGGGCGCGCCGTGACCGCCTGCGACTGGAACGTCGACTGCACTCGTTTCGAGGCATGTGGCGACAGCGGTATGCCACCGCCTGCGCTGCCGCCCGATGCCGCGGCTTGCATGATGGCCGACGCAGGCAGCCGAGAAGGCGGCGCGGGCGCGGGCGGCGGCGTCCCTGAGGGAGGCGCGGATGGCGACGTGAGCGGATCGGGTGGAACAGGCTCAGGTGGCCGTTCGGGCGCGGCGGGCACGGCGGGTTCGGGCGATGGCTCATCGACCGGTGGTGCGGGTGGTTCAGGGAGAGGCGGCGCAGGAACTGGGGGCGCGGGAACCGGCGGCGCAGGAACTGGCGGCGCGGGAACCGGCGGCACCGGCGGAGGCGATGACGGATGCAACTGCCGGGTGGCGACCGCTGCCCGTAGCCAACGTCTCACGGGGCTGGGTCTTTTGCTCGGCTTGGTGGGCGCGAGCGGATGGCGGCGATCGCGCCGCCGTCAGAAGATTGCCGCGTAGCGAGGTACCCGCGCGCTAGGGCCGCGCGCTCTCAACCCTTTTCCAAGTGCGCGGCGATCTTGTTCGCCAAGTCCTCGGCTGCAGGCAAGAGCGCCGGTCCGAGCATCGCATTCACAAGCGGACCGGTCGGACCGCCGGCATCCATTCTCAAGACGAACTGCAGCTTGGAGGCTGATCCGTTGGTTGTGGGAAGCGCGCGCGCTTCGCGCTGGGGCGCCGGGCCATTCATGCGCCGAAAGAAAAACCGGAAGATCGCGTCGATGATGCGCCGGAAGAAAGGTGGTCGCTTCACGATCGGCGCGGCTCCGCCCGCGGCCGGCACGTAGGGGCCCATGAACAACGTGCCGCCCCCCTCGACGAGCTCGTTGATACCCGCGAGCGTGAACGAGACGCGCTCGGGACCGTTCCACTCCGTGATGTGCGCTTTCAGCTCGACCGTGCGCGCGAGGACGCCGACGTCCCCCTTGAGCGTCCAAATGGAGTCGGTCTCGCTCAAAATCTCGTGCTTCTGGTAGCCGGTGAGAAACGGCGCCCAATTGTTCATGTCCTTGACGAAGTCCCAGACCTTCTCGGGCGGCAGGTTCACGACGGTGCTGTACTCGACTTCCGGCATGCGGATTCTCCTCGGACTAGCTCGAAACGATGGCCCCGCGCGAGCTAAGGCGTCTTTTGCCGCGCGGCGTGGCGCCCGGCCAGGTACCCGAACGTCATGGCCGACCCGATGGTCGCGCCGGCTCCCGGGTAACCGGACCCGGCCGGTGCAGCGATCACATTGCCCGCCGCGTAAAGGCCTTCAATCGGCCCTCCGCTGGCGCGCAGCACTTGCGCGTCGACGGTGACGCGCGCGCCGCCTTTGGTGCCGATGGTGCCGGGGTGCACCTGCAGCGCGTAATACGGCGGCTTGCTCAAAGCTCCGAGATTCGGGTTGGGCTCGTGCTGCGGATCGCCATAGAACTTGTCGTAGAGGCTGTCGCCGCGGCGAAAATCCTCGTCGACCCCTTGCTCGGCGAAGCGGTTGACGCGCGCCACGGTCGCGGCGAGCCCCGCCGGATCGATCCCTACTCTGCGCGCCAGCTCTTCGAGGGTGTCCGCGCGCGGCAGCCAATCCGGCGGCTTTTGGCCGGGCATGATGGTGAGGAGGGCATACTTCTCGAGGAATGCCTGATCGAGCACGAGGTACGCCGGTAAATTGGGGCGCTCGTAGGCGTTCGGCTCGAAGGCGAAGAAAGGCTTCATGAGGTCGTTGTAGTTTTGCGCCTCGTTGACGAACCGGAGACCGCGCCGATTGACGATGATGGAATGCGGCATGGATCGGATGGCGAAGTCGCCGCGGTTCAATTGTCGCCCGTCGTACTCTTCGCCCGGGATCACGACGGAAGGGCACCACCAGGCCTCGTTCATGTTGCCGAGGTCGGCGCCTACGCTCATGGCCATCCTGAGGCCGTCCCCGTCGTTACCGGGCGGGCTATTGGGGTGCGTCACGACGCCGCCCAAGAACTGTTGCACGAGCTGCGCGTTCCACTCGAACCCGCCGCTGGCGAGAACGACGCCTTTCTTGGCGCGGATGTTGATCTCGCGTCCCCCTTGTTCGGCGCGAAGGCCGATGACGCGCCCCTCCTCGACGATGAGCTCACGCGCGGCGACGCCAAGCAGCGGAAGCACACTTTGATCGAGCAGCGCTTTCAACATCTTGCCGACCAGCGCCGCGCCGTAGCAGACGTATCCCTTGGAATAGCGCTCGGCCAGCAGCTTGAAGGGGAGCTTCAGCGGATTGGAAAAGACGCCCCAATCGGTGGCCTCGGTCACCGACATCGCCGTCATTCCGAAGATGGGGCTTTTGCGGAGATGCTTTTTCCAATCACCCAACTCGTTCGAATCGAAGAGGCCCGGGTCGAGCGAGCGACCACCCGGTTTGCCCCCCGGAAACTCGGGGTGGTAGTCCGGGTAACGAGCGAGCGCCGTGAAGGGGATCGCGGCAACCTTCTCGACGAAGCGCAGCATCGCCGGTGCTTGGTCGACGTACGTCTCGATCAGCTTGTCTTCGCTGCGTCCGTCGGCCAAACGCTTCATGTAGACGAGGGCCTCTTCGCGAGAGTCGGCAATGCCCACGTCGGCCATGTGATGATTGGTCGGCACCCACACCACGCCGCCGCTCACGGCCGTGGTCCCGCCCACGGTCGTCGATTTTTCGAGCACGATCACGCTCGCTCCGCCATCGCGCGCGATGAGAGCGGCAACGAGCCCGGCGCCGCCGGAGCCGACGACGAGCACGTCCGTCTCTTTGTCCCACTGTCGCTTCTTCTTGAAAAAATCCATGTTCGAGCTTTCTATCGATACCGCGCGCGACCTAACGCGAAGAGGCGTGCCGCCCCGCAAGGTACCCGCCCACCATTCCACGCAAATTCGAAAGACCGCTTTGGTAGCCGGCGCCGATATCGAGCGGCGCGGCTGAGTTACCCACCGCGTAGAGGCCGGGGATCGGGCGGCCACGCACGTGCATCACTTGCGCATCGCCATTGGTCTTGAGCCCAGCAGAGTTGATTCCCACGCTCGCGACGCGCAGGCGCATCCCGTAAAACGGCGGCTTATCGAGTGGACCGAGGTTCGGGTTTGGGCGCGTCATGTCGCCCGTCATCATCGCGGCCCATGGGTAGGTGCCGCGGCCGAAGTCCTTGTCCACACCGTCGGTGGCGAAGGCATTGAATCGGGCCACCGTTGCTTCGAGACCCGCAGCGTCGATGCCGAGCTTGCCCGCGAGCTCGCGCAATGTCGCCGCACACATGGCGACCGTTTCGGGAATCTCCTGTCCAGGGAGAAAGGTGCCGAGCGGATATTTTTCCCGGAAGTTCGTATCGAAGATGAGATACGGCGGAAAGTTGGGCTGCGTTTGGGCGGCGCCGTCCCACGCGCGCGTCTTCGGCAAGTAATCGCGATAGAACGACTCGTCACCGAAGCGCTGGCCGGCGCGATTGACCCAGATCGCATGCGGAAACCCGCCTTCCCACGATCCGCGCCAGAGCGGCTTTCCCTCCTGCTCTTCGCCGGGGATGTTGTAGCCGTAGAAGAGCCCGAGATTGCAGGGTGGTACGGCCGCCACTTGAGCGCCGAGCTCGCCCCCGAGCACCATGGCGTCGCCGCCGACGCTTGGCTGACACATCGACTGCCACTCGGGTAGCTGTTCGAAGTACTTCGCCATCTCCGGGTTCCAGTCGTAACCGCCGGCCGCGAGGACGACCCCCTTCTGCGCGCGCACCAAAAAATCTTTGCCGTTGCGCCGCGTGCGCACGCCAACCACGACGCCTTCTTCGACGATGAGCTCCGTGACCGGTGACTCGAGGAAGGCGGGGATCTTGCGGTCGACCATGGCCGCCTTGACGAAATACGCCATCATGCCGGGGCCGAACCCGCGCATGTCTTTGCGGTAGCGCTTGGCCATCAGCGCAAAATCCCACTTCAAGACGTTGACGAAGCCGCCCCAGGCGAAGAGCTCGTCGTGATCGATGCCGTTCGGCATGTGGGGCGAGAGGTATGTCTTCGACTGCCATTCGCCGAGGGTGGCGCCGTCGAAGAGATGCACCTCGAGGTAACGACCGCCGGCAAGGGTGCCGGGCGCTTTCGGATAATGATAGTCGGGAAAGTCCTTGATGATTTTCCAGCGGACGCCCGCTCGCTCTTCGAAATAGCGCGCCGCGACGGGGCCGGTGTCGAGGAGAAGCGCTTGCAGGGCCGGGTCGGCGTACCCCGCGGCCAGAAACTGGAAATAGTCGAGCCCGGCCTCGCGCGAATCACGAATGCCAGCCGCCTCCTGCAAGTGGTTGCGCGGCACGAAGACTTCGCCCCCCGAGTAGCCGCAGACACCGCCCAGCTTGGGAGCCTTCTCGAAAACCACGGCTTTTTTGCCGGCATCGTGCGCAACGATGGCTGCCCCGATGCCGCCCAGGCCTGAACCGACCGCCACGACGTCGACGGTGAGGTCCCACTTGCCGAAACCGAAGGCCATCAGGCGATCATCCCGCCGTCGACGACGACGACCGAGCCGTTCATGTACGATGCGTCGTCCGACGCCAGAAAGGCAATGGTCGCCGCGATCTCCGCCGGCTGACCCATGCGGCCGAGCGGCATGATCTTGGCGAGCACGTCGGGCTTCACCCCTTCGGGCAGCTGAAACTGCTGGATCATCGGCGTTTCGACGCCGCCCGGGCAGAGGCAGTTGATGCGCACCCCTTTGCGGCCGAATTCGACGGCGAGCGCCTTGGTCATCGTGACGATGCCCCCTTTGGAGGCGCAGTAAGCGGCGCTGTAGGGATGGGATTTCAGCCCCGCCACCGAGGCGACGTTGATGATCGCTCCCTTGCTGGCGAGGATGTGCGAAATGGCCTTTTGGCAGGTGAGGAACGTGCCGGTAAGGTTGATGCCGATGGTGCGGTTCCAATCGTCGAACGTCGTCTCGGTCAAGCGGCGAAAGCCGCCCACGCCGGCCACGTTGGCGAGCACATCGAGCCGCTTGTATCGCTCGAGCGCCTTGGCGAAAGTCTCGTCCACCGAAGGCGGTTTGGAAACGTCGCAAACGAGCCCGAGCGCGTCGCCCCCTTGGGTACGAATGGCTTCTGCCGTTTCTTCGACGCCCTTCGCGTTGATGTCGGCGCAGACGACCGACGCCCCTTCGCTGCCGAAACGCTCGGCAGTGGCCCGCCCGATACCCGAACCTGCACCCGTGATCAGCACCGTTCGCCCTTGGAATCGTTTCATGATTCTCCTCGCGTTCGCCTCGATAGTAGAACATGTTTCACTTGCGCCGGCAAGCCTTGCCCCACCCCGTGTCCTCGGCTAGAAAGGACTAGAACGTGTTGCAGTCGGAGTCCCAGCGCGTATCGGACGAGGAAGCGGCGAGGCGCAAATTCCACGCCCTCCGCGTCGCCGACGTCATCGAAGAGACTCACGACGCCAAGTCCATCGTCTTCGCCATCCCCGAGGCGTTGCGCCAGGTCTTTCGTTACCGCGCCGGGCAATTCCTCACGCTCGAAGTGCCCTGGGCGGGCGCCATGCTGCGCCGCTGCTATTCGCTGGCCAGCTCCCCGCAATGCGACCCGGCACCCAAAGTCACCGTCAAACGGGTGGCCGACGGACGTGCTTCCAATTGGCTCAACGATCAGGTTCGTGCCGGCGACACGCTGTCCGTGCTCCCCCCCGAGGGGCGTTTCGTGCTCACCGACACGGACGCTCCTCTCGTGCTCTTTGCCGGTGGCAGCGGGATCACCCCCGTCATCTCACTCGTCAAGACCGCGCTCGTCACGGGATCGCGCGCCATCCAGCTTTTTTACGCGAACCGCAACCAACGCTCGATCATCTTTCGCGACGAGCTGGCGGAGCTCGCGGCCAAGCACCCTCAACGCATCGAGCTCACCCATCATCTCGACGAGCAGAAGGGATTCGCCTCCAGCGCGGACGTGTGCGCGCTCGCGGAGCGCGACGCAGGGCGCGGCGTCTTTTACATCTGCGGGCCCGCTCCCTTCATGGAAACGGTGGAGCAGAGCCTCGTCCGTTCCGGCGTCGACCCCGGCCGCGTCCGCGTCGAGCGCTTCCTCTCGCTTCCCGATCCCGGGGCCGAGCCGGTTGCGGCGCCGCTCCCCCCCGCGGATGAATCGAAGCTCTCCCAAATCGAGATCGAGCTGCGCGGACAAACGCATTCCGTTGTTTGTAACGAGGGCTCGTCGATCTTGCAGTCGGCGCGCGCGGCGGGGCTCGACGCCCCTTACTCCTGCGAAGAAGGTTTTTGCGGTTGCTGCGCGGCGCGCCTCTTGGAAGGACGGGTCCACATGGCGGCTACCGACGCGCTCACCGAGGAGGAGAAGCGTCGCGGTCTCATTCTCACCTGTCAGGCGCGGCCGCTCACCAGCCGCTGCAAGGTCCGTTATGAGGAGTAGGCGTGATGACGTCCGCTTCGCAGTTGAAACACGTTCTACTCTGACGTAACGTTCACGCCCGGAGGCCCTCCATGACGCAATACGCCTTTTGGAAATTGGCAGAGGAGGATCCCTCGCGCGTCGCCGTCATTGACGCCGACGGGAGGGAAGTGACCGCCGGCGAGCTCTTGCGCGCGTCGAACCAGGTCGTGCACGGCTTACGGGGTCTCGGCCTCGTGCCGGGGGACACCATCGCCGTCATGCTCACCAACGAGCTGGCGATGCTCGAGCTTTACATGGCCGCCGTGCAGGCCGGTTGGTACATCACGCCGATCAACAGCCATCTTACCGCCGCCGAAGTGGCGTACATCGTCGGCGATTGCGATGCGAAAGCGCTGTTCTGCAATCCGCGCACGGCCGACGCTTGCGTACAGGCGGCAAAGTCGCTGAATTTTCCGGAGAAGACGCGCTTTGCCACCGGCGCCGTGACCGGTTTCCGCTCGCTCGACGAGCTGAAAGCCGGGCAGCCCACCACGACGCCCAGCGATCGCCGCGCCGGCGCGTCGATGACGTACACGTCCGGAACCACCGGTCAGCCCAAAGGGGTGCGCCGCCCCCTGGCCCCGGTCGCCCCGGAGGTCGTCGCCGAGCCGAACGCGATGTTCCTCGCCCTCTTCGGCATTCGGCCCAAAGACAACGGCGTGCACCTCGTGGTCGCGCCGCTCTACCACACCGCGGTGCTCAACTTCTGCACCAACCATCTGCACTTCGGCCACACCGTGGTGCTGATGGACAAATGGACACCCGAAGAGACGCTGCAGAAGATCGCGCGCTACCGCGTGACCTCGAGCCACATGGTGCCCACCCATTTTCGCCGGCTCCTCTCGCTTCCTGAAGAGGTAAAGGGACGCGCCGACGTGTCGTCGCTGCGGCACGTCATCCACAGCGCCGCGCCATGTCCCGTCGACGTGAAGCGGCGCATGCTCGATTGGTGGGGCGACGTGATCTACGAGTATTACGCCGCCTCCGAAGGCGGGGGCACCCTGGCCACGCCGCAGGATTGGCGCAAGCATCCCGGAACCGTGGGCAACGCCTGGCCGATCTCCAAGCTCAAAATCGTCAAAGACGACGGCAGCGATTGTGAACCCGGCGAGGTGGGCACCGTGTACATGAACATGGGCCAGCACAAGTTCGCCTACCACAAGGACAAGAAGAAGACGGAATCGAGCTTCAGGGACGACTACTTCACCGTGGGCGACGCCGGATTCCTCGACCCCGATGGTTTTCTTTTTCTCTGCGATCGCAAGAGCGACATGATCATTTCCGGGGGCGTCAACATCTACCCCGCCGAGATCGAGGCTGCCCTCGGTGACCACCCCCGCGTGCGCGACGTGGCGGTGTTCGGCATTCCCGACGACGATTGGGGGGAGCAGATCAAGGCCGTCGTCGAGCTCGAGCCGGGCGCGGCTCCCGGTCCGGCGCTCGCAGAAGAGTTGATGAAGCATTGCAAAGAGCGCCTCGCCGGGTTCAAGTGCCCGAAGTCGATCGACTTCACCGCCGCGCTGCCGCGCGATCCCAACGGCAAACTGTACAAGCGCAAACTGCGCGACCCTTACTGGGAAGGACGAGAGCGCGCGATCTGAACGATGTAAGATGCACCCCCCCGGCAAGACACCGGTCAACAGGAGGAATTGTCATGGCAGCAGTGGCGAGTGTGAAAGAGTACTTCGATACGTTGCATACGCGCTTCGTCGCGTCGGCCTCCAAAGGGCTTACCGCCGTGTTCCAGTTCGAGCTCTCGGGGGAGGGTGGCGGCTCGTACAACATCGCGGTGAACGACGGCACCATGGAGGTCAAGGAAGGCGCCTCCGCGACGCCTAGCGTCACCATCAAGATGTCGGCCGACGACTATCTCAAGCTGGTCAACGGTCAACTCAACGGGACGATGGCCTACATGAAAGGCCAGATGAAGGTCACCGGGAACTTGATGCTTGCGCAAAAGATGCAAGCCGTCTTTCCGGTCAGCAAGTGAGCTAGTGGTGCGCGCGAACGCGCGTGGCGAACGCGTCCGATTGGTGCAAGTCGGCTGGGACGCCGACTTGGTGCACGAGTTCTGCGATGACCCTCTGCCCTCGCTTTCGGGGGCGGAGGTGCTCGTCGAAGTCGAAGCGTGCGGCGTCTGTCATCGCGATCTCATCGATCGCGCGGGGCGCTGGCCCTTTCTGCGGGTGCCGATCACGCCCGGCCACGAGGCCGCGGGGCGGGTCGTTGCGGTGGGCCCGGCCGTCCAGCAATTTCGATCGGGCGATCGCGTTGCAACCATGCACCGCGATGCCTGCGGCGAATGCGCGGCGTGTCAGCGCGGCGAAACATCGCTCTGCGAAGGGGCGGCGTGGGTCTTCGGCATCATGGCCGATGGCGGGTACGCGCGGCACGTGATCGCGCCGGAATCGTCGCTCTATCGGCTGCCCCCGGCGATGCCCGCCACCGAAGCCGCGATCATGCATTGCACTTTCGGGACGGCGTACCGCGATCTCAAGACGCTCGGCAAAATCGCGGCTGGCGAGCGCGTGCTGGTCACGGGTGCGAACGGTGGCGTCGGCCTAGCCGCGGTTCAAATTGCCGCGCGACTCGGCGCGGAAGTCGTCGCAGTGGTGCGCTCCGCCGAGCACTCGGCGCTTCTCTCCCGCCTCGGTGCGCACCAGGTCATCGTCGACGCAGGATCGACTTTTCACGAGCAGAGCGCGGCGGCGGGGATCGACCTTGTCCTCGAGGCGGTCGGACACTCGACTTTCGCGTCGTCGCTGCGCACGCTGCGTCTCGGCGGGCGCATGGTCGTCGTGGGAAACATCGTGCCCGAGCGGGTCCTTCTCAACCTGGGCGCGCTCATCACGCGCGGGCTATCGCTCATTGGCGGTAGCGGCGCGACGCGAACGGACATGGCCGAGCTCTTGGCATTGCACGAGGCAAAGGCGTTCACTGTCGCCATCGATCGCGTTCTGCCGTTGTCGCAAGCCGACGCCGCGCAGCGCTTCGTGCGCGCGGGCGGGCTGAAAGGGCGTATCGTGCTCGTCCCGAGCGGCTGACGCTCGATTTTTCGGAGCCCGATCGGCTCGTTTCGTCGTTCACAAGTGAGGAGATTACGTCATGCGTCTCGGTCTGATGGTTGGCTACTCCGGAGCCCAGCTTTCTCTCGACATGGATCTCATCAAAGAGGCCGAGCGCCTTGGGTTCGATTCCGTGTGGAGCGCGGAGGCCTACGGCTCCGATGCCGTGACGCCCCTCGCTTACATCGCGGCGCAAACGACGAAGATCAAGCTCGGCACCGGAATCATGCAGCTGCCCGGGCGATCGCCGGCCAACACGGCCATGACGGCGATGACGCTCGACGCGCTTTCGGGCGGCCGGTTCATCCTCGGCCTCGGCACGTCCGGGCCCCAAGTCGTCGAAGGTTGGCACGGCGTGCCTTTCGACAAGCCGCTCGTCTGGATGAACGAGTATGTAGCCATCATTCGCGCCATTCTGGCGCGCGAGAAACCACTCGTCTTCGAGGGCATTCGCTATCAAATCCCCTACCGCGGTCCTGGCGCCAGCGGTCTCGGCAAGCCGCTGAAGAGCATCCTGCACGGCCGTAAGAACATGCCTATCTACATCGGCGCGATGGCGCCGAAGAGTCAGGCGCAGAGCGCGGAGATCGCCGACGGCATTTTGCTGACTTGTATGGATCCCGAGCGCTTCGACGTCATCGAGGAGCACCTGCAACCCGGATTCGCCAAGGCGGGTAACGGCAAGAGCCTCGCCAACTTCGACGTCGCGCCGACGGTGGCGTGCATTTTGGGGGACGACCTCGACGCTTGCCGCGCGCCGCTCAAATTCAGTCTGGCGCTCTACATCGGTGGGATGGGGGCGCGGAACAAGAACTTCTACAACGAATACATTCGCCGCATCGGGTACGAAAAAGAGGCGGCCGAAATTCAGAATCTCTACCTCGCCGGCAAGAAAGAGGAGGCGATGGCCGCCGTGCCGGATTCGCTCGTCGACAAGCTGCATTTGGTCGGCCCCGCAGCGCGCATCCGCGAGCGGTTCGCCGTGTGGAAGGCGTCGAAAGTGGGCACGCTCATCGTCGGAACGGCGCAACCGGAAGCAGTGCGACTTCTCGCTGAGCTCGCGTTCTCATGAAATCGGAACGCCGCGACGACGCCTCTCGGGAGAGCGAGGGTACGCGCGGCGATCGTGAATTCGGCACGATCCCTCGTCTCGTCCGCATTGCGCGCGAACGTCATGCGGCGCGCTCGGCCATCGAAGATGGCGAGACCACCCTCACCTACGCCGCCCTGGCGGAAGAGGTCGAGCGGGCATCGCGCGCGTTGATCGCACTCGGCGTCGAAAAAGGCGATCGCGTTGCGGTATGGGCTCCCAATCTGTGGGAGTGGATCGTCGCTGCCCTCGGCGCGCATGCCGCCGGGGGCGTCGTGGTTCCCATCAACACCCGCTTCAAGGGCAACGAAGCGGGCTATGTGCTGGCCAAGAGCGCGGCGCGGGTACTCTTTACCGTGAGCGGCTTCCTGGGCAATGACTACGTAACGATGCTTCGCGCCAGCGACGTCGCGGTTCCCGCGCTCGAGCACATCGTGCTGCTGCGTGGTGCGGGCTGCGAGGGCGCAACGACGTGGTCCGACTTCATGCGCCGCGGCGAGGCCGTTTCGGCGGCGCAGGCGACGGCACGCGCCGACAGCGTCGCGCCGCACGATCTTTCGGATCTCATTTTCACTTCGGGCACCACCGGGCATCCCAAAGGCGTCATGTGTACGCACGCGCAATCGCTGCGCGCGTTCCGCGACTGGAGCGACACGGTAGGGCTGCGCGAGGGGGACCGCTACCTCATCGTCCTGCCGTTCTTTCACACGTTTGGATACAAAGCGGGGTGGCTGGCTTCGCTCATGATGGGCGCCACCATTCTTCCCCAACCCGTTTTCGACGTGGGTGAGGTGCTGGCGCGCGTGGGCAAAGATCGCGTCACGGTGCTGCCCGGCTCGCCTGCGCTTTACCAGTCGTTTTTGGCGCGGCCCGATTTGAAGAGCTTCGATCTGTCGACACTGAGGCTCGCCGTCACGGGCGCGGCCGTCATTCCGGTCGAGCTCATTCACCGCATGCGGCGCGAGCTTCACATCGAAACGGTCGTCACCGGCTACGGGCTGACTGAAGGTACCGGTGTCTCCACGATGTGCCGCGTGGGTGACGATCCCGAGACCATCGCCACGACTTCAGGGCGCGCCATACCTGGCGTCGAAGTTCGCGTCGTCGACGACGCCGGCCACGAAGTCGCGCGCGGCGAGCCCGGAGAAGTCGTGGTGCGCGGCTACACCGTGATGCAAGGGTATTTCGGCGACCCCGCCGAAACGGCGGCGACTATCGACGCTGGTGGCTGGCTGCACACGGGGGACATCGGCATCATGGATACGCGCGGTTACCTACGCATCACCGACCGCAAGAAAGACATGTTCATCGTGGGAGGTTTCAACGCCTACCCGGCCGAGATCGAATCCGTGCTGCTCCAGCACCCGGCCATCGCGCAGGCGGCCGTGGTCGGCGCCCCGGACGAGCGGCTAGGTGAAGTGGGCATCGCCTTTTTGGTGCTGAAGAATGCAACGTCGCTCGATCCGGAAGAACTGATCGCTTGGAGCCGACAGCGAATGGCCAATTACAAAGTACCGCGGCGCGTTGTGGTGGTCGATGCACTGCCCATGAACGCAACCGGCAAAGTGCTGAAGTTTCGCCTTCGCGAGCAATTGCAAAGCACGCCCTAAACGCATGTTCGTTCCTGAAGCACTGCGGCAGATCGAAGAGGAGCTGCTCGCGCCCGGCGGCATGTTCGAGACGGTGCCCGGTGAAGTGCTTGGCGAGCGCATGAACGTTTTCAAGAACCGCGCACGGTCGCTGCGTGATTTCGTGGTCGCGTCGGAACGGCTCGGACAGGCGGAGCACCTCGTCTTCAGCGACGGCGTGACGGAGCGTCGTTTTACGTTTGCCGAGCACGCGTGTCTCGTCGCGCGAATGGCGTCGGTGCTGAGCAAACGGTACGGCGTCGGACCTGGCGATCGCGTCGCTATCCTCGCTGCCAACTGCCCGGAGTGGATCATCACCTTCTGGGCGACCATCAGCTTGGGAGCAGTTGCCGTGGGACTGAATGCCTGGTGGACAGGGCCCGAGATCAGCTTCGGCCTCGAGGACGCCGCTCCCAAGCTGCTCGTCGTCGACGAGAAACGGCGATCGCGACTGGAAGGCGCACCTGTCCTCGCCACGCTCGTCATCGAAGACGAGCTCGGGCCACTCCTTCGAAATTCCCGCGACGCGCCCTTTCCCTCGACGGCGATCGACGAAGACGATCCCGCGATCATCCTCTATACGAGCGGAACGACGGGCCGTCCCAAGGGTGCCGTTCATTCGCATCGCAATGTGATCGCGCTGGTCGGCCTCGGGTTTTTCAACGGAGCACGCATTCGCGCCACGCGTCCGCCCTCCCCTCATCCGCCGTGCGTATTCGTCACGAGTCCGCTCTTTCATGTCTCCGGTCTTCACAACGCGGCGGTGTCCTGTCTCGCTGGCGGCGTCAAAACGGTGTGGCTGCGCGGGAGATTCGACGCGGCGGTCGCGCTCGGTTTGATCGAGAAAGAGCGGGCGACTGGGTGGGCGTACACGGCGACGCTGCTTCATCGCGCTGTCCACCATCCCGGCGCCGAACGCTACGATGTCTCGTCGTTGTCGCAGCTCGGTGGCGGCGGTTCACCTATCTCCCGGGCGCTGCAATCGCGTGCGCGCGAAGTTTTCAAGAGCGCCGCCCAGACGCTGGGCGTCGGATACGGGCTCACCGAATGCACGTCACTCGCGACCATCAACGCGGGGGAGGAGCTCTTTCACTTTCCCGATTCGGTCGGCCGACCCATGCCGACCGTCGAGATCGAGATCCGCGACGAAAGCGGCGAGCCGCGCGTCGATGGCGAGCAAGGTGAGATCTACGTCCGCGGTCCGCTGGTGATGCTCGGATACTGGCGCAACGCGGCGGCTACGGCGGAGGTCATCCTCCCCGGACGCTGGCTGCGCACTGGCGACGTCGGGCGGATCGTGGACGGGCGGCTCTACCTTTCTTCGCGCCGGAGCGATCTCATCCTGCGCGGAGGGGAGAACATCTATCCGGCGGAGATCGAGCAGCGGCTCGAGCTTCACCCCGATGTCGCCGAGGCCGCCGTGATCGGCGTCGACCATCCCGAGCTCGGCCAAGAGGTCAAAGCGATCGTCGTCCCAAAATTGGGACGCGCCATCGATGTGAAAAGCTTGGCCTCTTGGGCAGAGGGAGCGCTCGCCTATTTCAAAGTTCCGTCGCACTGGGAGATTCGTGCCGAGCCGCTGCCCCGCAATGCCACCGGCAAAGTCTTGAAGCACGTGCTTCGCGAGCATGGAGCCAGTACATTCATCGACGAATGACCGACAAGAGCGCGCCTCCCGGTCCCGGCGCATCGCATGCGTTGCCTCCCGAGCTGCGCGCCAACTCGCGGACGCAGCTGCTGCTCATTTTCGCGGCGTGGACACTGATTGCGGCCTTCGATATCGGCAAACGCTTCGTGGAGAGCCGCATGTACGGGCGGACGCTCGACATGGGCGAAGTCCTTCTCAATCTCGAGAGCGCGTGGCTCTGGACGGCGTTCACGCCGCTCATCTTCTTTCTGGCGGAGCGGTACCCCATCGAGCGCGCCCACTGGGTGCGGCGACTTACGCTGCATTTTTTCTTCAGCGTGGCCATCGCCGCGCTCGACAGTGGTCTCGACCGCCTCATCTGTCCGCATCTCGCGGAGCGCAGCAACTGGTCGTTCGCGCGTCGGTTTTGGGGCGAGTCGTTCATCAACGTCTACAGTTACTTCGCGACGATGGCGGCCGGTCTCGCCCTTCGGTTCTATCGGCTCTACCACGACCGCCGGCTGCGGGTATCGAAGCTGGAGACGGAGCTCGCCGTCACCAAGCTGCGCGCCCTCGAAATGCGGCTTCGCCCGCATTTTCTCTACAACGCGCTGCACACCATCGGCGGATTGGTGCGCACCGACCAAGGCCCTGCCGCGGTACGCATGATCGCCGGGCTCGGCGATCTCCTGCGCCAATACGCTGCGCGATGACGCCGCCCAGGAAGTTCCCCTTTCGCGCGAGCTCGAGCTCACCTTCCGCTATCTCGACATCGAACAGGCCCGCTTCGGTGACAGGCTGCGCGTCGAGGTCGAAATCGCGCCCGAGACGGCGAATGCGCACGTGCCGAGCCTTTTGCTCCAACCTCTCGTCGAGAACGCGGTTCGTCACGGCGTGGAGTCGAGCAGCGGAGGAGGACAGGTGCTGCTGCGCGCTTACCGCGATGGTGACGCGCTCTGTCTCGACGTGCAGGACAACGGCAGCGGCCCTCGCGATGAACCGAGCGGGTGCGGTATCGGCTTGTCGACCACGCGGGCGCGTCTCGAGCAGCTCTACGGGCGTGAGCACAAGCTCGAGCTCGAGCGGGCGGCCAGTGGCGGCGCACTGGCTTCGGTCCGCATTCCCTTCCAT
>Ga0193706_1000496_pt1 | contig 22756 bp, 16 predicted proteins | sample U3c1metaG_FD_160130 | JGI IMG/M metagenome (GOLD analysis project Ga0193706, IMG submission 160130) | Soil microbial communities from a riparian zone of the East river system, Colorado, United States - U3c1 | ecosystem: Environmental > Terrestrial > Soil > Riparian zone | place: USA: East River... | reverse complement strand
TCGGGGTCCACCATGGGAACGCCTGCCTACATGGCGCCCGAGCAAGCCCGCGCGCGATGGGACGAGGTCGACGGGCGCACTGATCTCTGGTCGGTCGGCGCCACGATGTTCAAGCTGCTGACCGGTCGGGTGGTGCACGTGGCCGACACCATCAACGAGCAGCTTCTCTCCGCGATGACAAAGCCCGCGCCGCCGCTCGCCACGCTCGTTCCTACCGTTCCTATCCCGGTTCTGGAGGTGGTCGACAAGGCGCTGCAATACACGAAAGAGGAACGCTGGGCGGACGCGCGCGCGATGCAGCGCGCGATTCGCGACGCGTACCAAGCGATCACCGGCGTGTCGCCGACGTCGGTGCGCCTCGCCTTCGACGACACCGAAACGGTCGCCCACGCCGACACCGTGGTGTTGTCGACGAAGGTGCCGACATCGCTCACCGCGGCCCACGATTCTTCCGCGTTTCCCAAAAAGGGCGGAAAGCCTTGGGCGAAAATCGCGTGGATACTCACACTATGCGGCGTTGGGGTGGGAGGATATTCGTACCTCGCGCAACGAAACGCCGCCGGCGTAGATGCGCCTTTGGGAGAGGTCGATGGCGGTGCGCCCGCGGCGGGGCCCATCGATTTTACGAACCCGTTCGCTTCGCCCGATCCCAGCGCACTGCCCGGGTCTCCGTCGCTCGATCAGCCCTCGCGCGTCGAAACTCCACCCCTCGAACCCGAAACCATCGACCCTGCGGAGAACGCCCCGCCGCCGCCCGATTCGCCCGCGGCACCTTCGCGATCGGTGGATGAAGTTCCCCCACCGGCGCCGCGCGCCGCGATCTCAGCCGCTCCGGTCCATCCAGCCGCCGTCACGACGCCGCCCAAGCCAGTCACCACCGCGACGCACAAACCCGCTCCGCCCCCCCCCCGCCCCCCCCCACCGGTCAAGAAGCCCCCGCCTCCACCCCCTCCTCAACCCCAGCGCCCCTTCCGCCGGCCCTAAGCCCGAGGGCGCCCAACCGCCACGCGCCAGCTCGAAAGAGCTCCCGTGCACGCCAATGATGTCCTGATCCGCGCCGGAGGCGCGGCGGGGGTGGGCCCCTCTTCCGGCTCTACTCCGGCAGCGCGAGGGCAAAGCCCGCCGAGCAACCCACGAGATGAAGCCACCTTCCGGCTCGCCCCCCCCACGAACTTGCTTCGGCGGGTCGGGGGCAAAGCCCGCTTAACAGGAAGAGCACCAGACGGCTTCGCCGTCCGGTGCTCTTCCTGTTAAGCGAAATGACAATGCGCATGTCGCAGGGCGCGCTAATGCCAAAGGCGCGGCGCGGCGCGGCGCGGCGCGTGCGCGGTCGCGACTCAATAGCAATTGTGTGACGGATTTCAGGTTGTTCTCACAATCAGAGACGAGCACGAGAACACAATCAGAGACGAGCACGAGAAAGCGATGCGCGCGTGCGCATATTCGTGCTCCGTGCGGCGCTTTCGCCGCACTTTGGTTCCAATGATTCGAACCTGAAGACTGCCCAAAAAGGTGAGGTCCGACGACTCATTCGAAGGTGTCCCGCGGTGAGGTTGCGCGTCCGCGGGGCGAACACTGCGCGATTCGTCCGGTCGATACAGCGTTCCGCGCCTTGGCTTACGTCGCCGCCGCTTCTTCCCGAATCCGCTGGAGAGAATCATGAAAGCCGTTGGCATTCTGACGTGTGCGTTCCTGATGGTGTTCGTAACGGCCTGCGGACCAGGCGATCCCCCTGAATCCATACGGTATGGCCGCAAGGACACGGGCGCGGGAGGGGCGTCCAACGTCACATCGGGCACCGGCGGTTCGGGCGCCGCGGTGCCACCACCGAAGGGCGGCGCTGGTGCACCTCCGACTTCGCGTGAGGCCGGTGTCGAGGTCGGAAGTTATTCAGAGGAGCTCGTGGAGGCCGATCCCGCACCGCTCCCCATCGCCGGCGGCACGCTCGCGATCACGGCGCTGGGGACCAGAGCCGCCATCTCCGATCCCGACGGCGATCAGGTGGTGGTGGTTGATCTCGTCTCGATGAAAGTGGTCAACGTGGTTCCCCTTGCCATCGGCGACGACCCTGGCCGGCTCGTCGAAGACGCAGCGGGTCGCGTCCACGTTGCGCTGCGCGCAGGGCGCGGTGTCGCCGTGATCGATCCCACCGCCGGAGTTCCGGTCGGTCGCTTGCCGGTATGCCCACTTCCACGCGGGCTCGCGTACGACTATCCGTCCGATACCATTCACGTGGCGTGCGCCGGCGGCGAGCTGGTCAGCTACACGGCATCGAGCGGGAATCTGTTGCGCCGGTTGCGGCTCGACCGCGATTTGCGGGACGTCGTCGTCGATGGCGCGCGGCTGCTGGTCAGTCGCTTTCGATCGGCGGAGCTCTTGGTCGTCGAAGCGGACGGCACCATCTCCGATCGTCTAATTCCGCCCTCGACCACCGATCGCGCCTCTCTGATGAAGCCCGCCGTTGCTTGGCGCACCATCCCGGCGCCGGGCGGAGGCGCGTTCATGGTTCACCAGATGATGGCAATGTCCCCTATCAACACCAGCGGTGGCGGATACGGGGGGCAATGCCGCAAGATCGTGACGACGGCCGTTTCGTATCTGCGTACTGATCGCGGCGGCTGGATGGTCGACGGTATCCCCACGGTGTTGCCCATCGACGTTGCGGCTACTGCGAACGCGTTACGCGTCGCCGTCCCAGGGGCAGCGCGCACGGCAGAGCAGAATTTTGGCGGCAGCATGCAGTTCGTCGTGTTCGCGCCGCCGTCGGACAGTGCGCGTACGAACCTCTCGCCGTGCGGCGGAGCGGTCCCCATGCCGCCGTTCGTCGATGGCGAACCCCAACCGGTGGGGCGGGTCGTGGCCGTGGCATACGATCCGAGCGGGCGCTTGGCGCTGCAAACCCGCGTCCCGGCCATGTTCCATCTCGGGAGCCGCGCGGTCCTGCTCCCCGGGCGCGCGCGAAAGCACACCGGGCACGAGCTCTTTCATCTCGCGACTGCGGGCGGCATCGCATGCGCGTCGTGCCACCCCGAGGGCCGCGACGATGGGCAAGTCTGGAACTTCGCGGGCATGGGACCCCGGCGAACGCAGTCCCTCGCGGGCGGCATCGCTGGCACCGAGCCGCTCCACTGGGCCGGCGACATGACCTCCTTCGCTACGTTAGCCGCCGATGTTTTCGGCAGCCGCATGAGCGGTCCTCGCGTGTCCTTCGAACACACGAACAGTCTCAAAAACTGGATCGACAAGATCCCTCGCATGCAGGGTCCCGCGGCGGACGACGCCTCCGCCGCGGAGCGGGGACGCACGCTTTTCAACGACGCGGTCGTCGGTTGTGCGACCTGTCACTCCGGCGCGCGATTCACCAACAATCAGACGATGGCCGTCAATACCGGCGGGTCATTTCAAGTACCCTCGCTTCTCGGTCTTGCATGGCGCGCGCCCTACATGCACGAGGGTTGCGCAGCGACGCTCAGCGATCGCTTCGGCGCATGCGGGGGAGGCGATGCACACGGTCGGACGTCACAACTGACGGCCGAGCAGCGCACCGATCTCGTCGCCTACTTGGAGACCCTCTAAGTGTCGCGCCGCGCCCCGAGGCAGGAGGTTCATCGCGCGAGAGCGACGCGCGCTAGTGGAAGCTGCGAAACTCTTGCCACAGAAAGCGCGCGCGGTGCTGCACGATGTCCACCAAACGTTCGCAGCTCCGCTCTTCGATCTCTCCATTCGCCGCGATCGCGACGAGGAGGCGCGCTTGCTCGACGCTGCCGGGCCAATCCGGCGGCAGTTCTTGCCCCCTCCTCAAAAAGCTCTCATACACGAGCTCTGTCCAATGAAGCGCTTGAAAGTGGGCGAGCTGAAAGAGTTCGTCCATTGACGGTTTCAACTCATAACACGCGCGACTTTTTCGATGCCAGCTTTCGTTGCAGGTTGCGCGCCATTTTCGAAGCGCGACCCGACATGCCGCGCGTCCGTCGACGGATCGCGACAACCGTCTGCGTTATGTGTCAGGTGTGCCATGTATGCTCCGCCTGCCGCGTCGAGCACGCAGCGGTGCATTCGCGAATTATCCTTATGGAAACGCGGGGTCGCGGGCATCGGCCGATGCACCCAACCCCGGCATCCAAGTTGCTCTAATGCCGAAGCCACTGATCGAATGATCCGGCCGATGCGGCCATATTGGGAGAAGTCATGAACAGAGCGGCGATCCTAGGCTGGGTGACGTTGGGCGCGTTGGCGGCTGCTTGCAGCTCGCCGGTGAGCCGCGAGGATTCAATCGACTACGGCCCTGCGACGGGTTCGGGGGGAATGGGTGGAACGGGTGGCGTCGGAAGCACTACGACGGGCCCCGGCGGGTCCAACGTGCCGCCCTTACCTCCTGGCGGGACCGGTGGTGCCCCCGGCAAGGGGGGAAGCGCAGGTGCCGCCGGAGGCCCCACCAAAGCCGGCATCTATTCCGAGGCAGTCGTAGAAGCGGAAGATTCTCCGCCCCCCATCGCGGGGGGCACGCTCGCCATCATCGGCCAAGGGCACCGGGCGGCCGTCTCCGACCCCGATCACGATCAAGTCGTCGTCGTCGATCTCGATGCGATGACCATCGTGTCGACCATCGCCCTCGTGCGCGGGGACGAGCCGGGGCGCCTCGTCGAGGATGGCGGCGGCCGATTGCACGTAGCGCTGCGCGGAGGGCGGGCGGTGGCCGTGCTCGACCCATCGTCGGGAGCCGTCCTCGGACGGCTTCCAGTGTGCGTTCACCCGCGCGGCCTCGCGTTCGACGTAGCTTCCGACGCGATTCATGTTGCGTGCGCGGGCGGGGAGCTCGTCAGCTACACCGCTTCTTCGGGTGTTCTTTTGCGCAAGCTTCGTCTCGAGCGCGACCTTCGCGACGTCGTCGTTGACGCCAATCGGCTCCTCGTCAGCCGATTTCGTGCGGCCGAGCTGCTTGTCGTCGAATCGAACGGCACCGTTTCTGGCAAGCTGCGGCCCCCGCTACCCCCGCCTACTGCGTCCGCTTCGGGGCAGCCGCCCCTCTCGAAAATTGCCGCGGTGGCATGGCGCACGATCGCGTCCCCTGACGGCGGCGCGCTCATGGTCTACCAGCTGCTTGGAGCATCTTTGGTGCAGACCACGCCCGGTGGCTACGGTGGAGGGTGCGGCGGGATCATCAGCACCGCAGTGAGCGTGCTGCGCGTCGACGGCTCCGACGCGACCGTCGACACCATTTCCGCCGTGCTTCCGGTCGACATCGCCACCGTGGCGACCACCCGCGAAGTCGCGGTCGCGTCGGCTGCATGGGCGCCGGGAAGCACGAGCCCCTTTCTCACCCCCTTTACGACGCTCACCCCGCCTCTCCCTTCACTGTCGCACCCGCGTGCGGGGCTCGGATGTATCACCAAGGGGGCGCCGCCTCCTCCGTTGGCGGCGCCGAGCGACCTGACGTCCGAAGCGCAACCGCTGGGACGCGTCGTCGCCATCGGCTACGGGCCCGGGCAAAAGATCGTTCTTCAAACGCGCGAGCCCGCCACGCTCATGTTGGGCGACCAGACGATCGCGCTGCCGGGAAGGAGTCGCAAGCATACCGGCCACGAGCTCTTTCACCTGGGAACGCTGGGAGGTCTTGCCTGTGCGTCGTGTCACCCCGAGGGGCACGAAGACGGTCAGGTATGGAACTTCGCCCAGCTCGGCCCCCGCCGCACCCAATCGGTCAGCGGCGGCATTCGTGGCACCGAGCCGTTCCATTGGAGCGGCGACATGGGGACGTTTTCCACCCTGGCCCATGATGTCTTCAATAGCCGCATGACCGGGCCGCTTCTCGGCGATGACCACGTCGAATCCCTGTTTCGCTGGATCGACACCATCCCGAACATGGAACCGCCCGCCGCCGAGGATGCAGCCGCGACCGAACGCGGACGCGCGCTCTTCAACGATGCCAACGTCGGCTGCGTCACGTGCCATGCCGGCGCGAAGCTGACCAACAACGCTACCGTCGACGTCCAGACCGGTGGCGCGTTCCAGGTCCCCTCGCTGCGCGGTCTCGCCTGGCGAGCGCCGTACATGCATCAGGGCTGCGCTGCGACGCTCGCCAATCGATTCGAAACCTGCGGCGGCGGCGAGGCGCATGGCCACACATCGGGCCTCACGGCGGAGCAGCGCGCCGATCTGGTGACCTACCTCGACACGCTCTAGCCCAATCGAGCCTTGGCCTTCAGCTCGGTCGCGAACCGCTCGAGCCGACGGAGGTAAGGCGGGAGGGCAGGCGCGATGCGCGGGAGGAACTCTTTGTCGCCCTCTTCGATCATCCTGCATTCTCCATAGAGCGCCGCATCGGCGAGGGTAGGGAACGCACCGAACAGAAACGGGCTCTGCTCGAGCGTCGACAGCGTCGGCGCGAGCAGGTGCTGCGTGCGTCGCACCAGCTGCTCGGCGTCCTTCTGCCACGCATCGACGCATCCCGCTCCGAATTTGCGCTCCTTGACGAACACGTAAAGCGCCCGTTCGAAAGGGTTCGTCCAGGTATCGCGGATAGCCGGTGAGGCGAGCCGGAACATCACGTCCTCGAGAACGTTATCGGCAAAGTCGGCATAGGCCCAGATGGGGCCCTCGAGCGGGGCGGGGACGAGACGCTTTCCCGCGGGACCGGCGAGCAGCTTCTCGCAGATGGCGCGGGATTCGACGGTGACCGCTCCCGTGTCGTCAACCAGCACCGGCACCTGGATGTAGCCGCCAGTGAGCGCCGCCAGCTCGTCGCGCTTGCCGTACGGGACGTCGACGATCTCATAGTGCGCGGGGAGAAGATCGAGGACCATCTGCACTTTGACGGCATAGGGGCTGTAGCGTAGGCGGTAGAGTTTCATGGCCAATCGCTTACAACGAACAGGGCCGGGTCGCGAGCGATTCCTTCCCATGATACATGAGCTTTCCTCATGATGACCTTGTCAGTCGTTCCCCCCCGTCACCAACCCGTCCCGTTGCCGTCGCTCAATGCGCTTCTCGTATTGGAGACCGCCGCGCGCCATCAGAGCTTTACCCGCGCCGCCGCCGAGCTCGGTGTCACGCAGACCGCGGTGAGTCACCAGATCAAGGCGCTGGAAGGGGAGCTCGGGGTGACGCTTTTTCGCCGGTCGCCGCGGCGCCTCGTGTTGACGGCGGAGGGGCAGGCTTGGGCCGCCGAGCTCTATCGCATCTTTCATCGGCTGCGCGAAGCCAACGCCAAGCTGCGCGCGCCCGTCAATCGCGAGCGCCCGCTCGTGTCCGTCAGCATCATCCCCTCCTTCGCCGCACGCTGGCTCGTGCCCCGTCTCGGGCGCTTCTTCGAAGCGTACCCCAACATCGATCTTCGCCTCTCGACGAGCGCGCATGTCGTCGATTTCGATCTCGAACCATTCGATCTAGGAATTCGCTACGGATCGGGACGCTACCCCGGTCTCGTCTGTCAAAAGCTCGCCGACGACGCGTGGGTGGTCGTCGGCGCCCCCGCGCTGCTCGCACGAACCAAACTGCGACTCGCCTCCGATCTCGCGCATCAGACCCTACTCTACGACGACGATCCCGACGTGTGGTCGCGCTGGTTGCAAGCATCGGGCGTGCGCGACTTGACCGGCGCGCGCCGTCACGAGATCACCGATTCTGGCATGCTCGTCGAGGCAGCCATTCGCGGTCAGGGCATCGCGCTCGCACGGTGGGCGCTGGCATGTGACGACCTCGCGAGCGGCCGTCTCGCGCTCGCGTTCCCCAAATACCGGCCCTTGCCGACGGGACACGCCTATTACTTGGTGGGCACCCGCGAGACCGTCCGGCGCAAACCGGTGGCTGCGTTTCGGGCGTGGATCAGCGCACAGACCGCGTCGCTTCGGACGCCGTGAGGATGCGCGCGATTATTTTTTGGCGGTCACGTTGAGAAGGCCGCTCGCCAGCGTGTGCATCGTAATGATTGGCTCGGCCATCGTGCGGGACGACGTCGTCATTACACCCGGAAGAGCCGTGACGTCGACGGCACGCACGCTGAACTCGTAATTGTGGGTGCCGCTCGGCGGACACGGGCCCATATAGCCGTAGGTCGTATTGTCGTAAGCGCGCAGTTGCTTGGCGCCGGCCGGCGTCGTGGGATTGGCCAGCTTCTCGACGTTCATGGGCAGCGACATCACGCTCGAGGGAATGTCGTAGATAATGGAATGGATGAGAACACCGCCCGGAGTCCGGTCGGTGAGGATGAGCGCATAGCTCATGGTGCCCGACGGCCCAGCGGTCCACTGGAGCGGCGGCGACACATTCGTGCCCGTGCAGGTGAAGTCGGCGGGGAGCATGTCACCTTCGGCGAAGGCGGAACTCGTGAGAACCATGCTGGCTGCGCCGTCTCCCGCTGGACCGTCGGCTCGGGCGTCGGAAGGCGCGTCACCGCTCGAACCGTCGCTGGGCGGTAGCGAGTCGGGTTGACCGCCCTCGGGCGGTGAGCTCGTGTCCGTGGGAGAACCGTCGGGTATAGGCGTCGCGTCGCCGGTTCCGCTGTCGCTCCCGGGCGCATCGATCGTCGATGGTCGATCGGCTGCGGCGTCGTTGGTTCCGGTGGGCGTATCGGCGCGCGCGTCCATCGGCGCCGACCCATCACGCGACGTCGTACCGGCTTGACCGCCGCTACTTCCACCGCTTCCGGCGATGCCGCCGGTGCCCGCTGCTCCGCTGCTACCGCCTGTGCCGGAGCCGCCCCCGCTGCCACCGACCCCACCCGTTCCGGAGCCTCCCGTCGCGGTCGTCGAGTCGTCGCCGCCGCAAGCAACGAGTGAAAGGATTGAAGCCGTGACGAGAGCAAGCGCCGTTCCTCGCATGCGCGCTGTTTAACACGATCTCGCGGCCGCATGATCCGCAAGACGCCCCACATCTTTCCCTAGAAAGTTACAGGTCGATCAGGCCGATCTCATTGGCTGCGACGTTTGCACCGGTGCTTTTGCGTCGCCCCGCGGTCGATCATCGTTGCCGATCGGACAACGAACACCGCCATTCGACATGAGCGCACACGTTCGACGCAGCGCATCCTTTACGAAGCGCGCGTCATCAGCGTAGGGCGCGTGGAAAACTGCGCCTTGGGCTGAATGGCGTGATGAACGCATTCGGCGTTTGATGATAAGAGCCGCCGAAACGAATTGAGAAGGACGCTGCTATGCGCTACTGAACTCGATACTTCCAAGCGAACAGATTGGGAGCGGTTAGGCGCACAACTTAAGCGGACGATCCAGAAAGACGAAGCGATGAGAATGCTACGAAGGAAATGGGGCGCCTACGCTTCGGCTTTGGGATTGACGAGCGGATGCTTGGCGGCGATTACGGCGTGCAGCGATCAAGCGACGAGCGGCGACGGCGAGGAGCTCGGGACGACCGCCGACGGCGTCATCATCGGCAACAACGATCTCGTCAAAGTTCAGGCGGGCGGTGCCAACGTTCCCGCCAAGTACCAAGCTTACATCAACGCGTTCGGCAGACTCGCCAAGACCAGCAGCAGCACCAGCGGCTTCTGTACGGCGACGCATCTCGGCAATGGCATCGGGATTACGGCGGGACACTGCTTTAGCGCCGGCGCTACCCGGCAGAACGACATTTCCTGCACCAGCGGCAGTACGTGTATGGGAAACGTCGTTCAGTGGGGCAACACGAGCGGCGGCACGGCGAGCACCTCGACCCTCACGCGTATACGCGCCATGCAACAGACGACGGGGGCAAGCCGGCTCGACTACGCCATTTTCGAGGTGTCGCCCGTTCCCCCCGATTTCATACCGGTCGACTGGAGCGCCAAGGCGCCGTCGGGGGCGACACTCACGATTTTCAGCCACCCGGGGGGACGCCCCCTGGAATGGTCGACGACCTGCGCGGTGCAGAGCCCCAGCGCGACGCAATTCAGTTATCAATGCGACACCGAGCCGGGCAGCAGTGGCGCCACTGTGCTCAATGACACCGCGCTCAAAGTCACGGGTATTCATTGGGGTGGCGGCGGGAACGCGAACTCCGCGACGTACATTCTCTCGACGCCCATTGGCGAAATCCTCCAGCCTCCTGACGGCGGTACGGGCGGGGCGGGCGGCGCCGACGGCGGCAAGGCGGGCGCAGCGGGTTCGGGCGGCAAGGCCGGTGCGGCCGGCGCGGCCGGCGCAGCGGGCAAAGGCGGAGCGGACGGCGGTGACGCCGCGACGGGCGACGCATCTGAAGGCTCGTCCGATGCCCCGAGCGACGGAACGATTGACGGTGCCGCTGGAGCAGCGGGTGCCGCCGGAGCAGCAGGCGCGTCCGGAGCGGCGGGTAGCGGCGGCACCGGTGGCACCGGTGGCGCTGCTGGTGCCAGCGGGGGCGCGGGCAAGGGTGGTTCCGGTGGTTCGAGTGGCGCGAGTGGCTCGGGCGGTGCGGGAATGGGCGGCGCTGGAGCGGGTGGTGCAACCGGCGGCGCGAGCGGTACCGGAGGAGCAACCGGCGGATCCGGCGGCGCTGCAGGAGGCAGCGCGGGAACATCGTCCGGCGGCAAGGGAGGAACGGGCGGCAGCACGACCGGCGCCGGTGGCACGGGTGCTTCCGACGACGGAGGTTGCTCATGTCGCATCGGTGCATCGCCCACCGCGAGCAGCGGCGATCAGCTGCGCGGACTCTTGGCCGCGTTTGCTGTCGGGCTGGTCGGGTTGCGCCGCGGGCGGCGCAAGTCGACCCGCACGTTGCGCTGACTACCGAAAGACGAACCCGCCTCCACCGATGTTGACGCGCACGTACACACCATCGAGCGTGGCGCCTTCTTCATGCGTGAACTCGCTGCGTCCGGAAAGCCAGGGACCGTTGTTGAGGGACCGCAAGACGCCTGCCTCGAGCCCTGCGCTCATTCCCCCGTTGCGAGAGAAGAGCAAGCGCTGAAAGCGAAGCCCCGCTTCGATGGTTGCGAACCCGGCGGTGAATGTTTTGGAATCGCCGGCTGAGAGCGCGAACGCATTGAGAAGAGGCATCGCCTGCGCGGTGTTGTTCGTGACCTCGAGGTTGTAAGCAAAGCCCCCTAGCCCGAAGAAGGGAATAACGAGCATCTTGGGGCTCGTGCTGAGCACGTAGCCGAGCTCGAAGGCGCCGCCGCCCCCCGTCAACACGGCGTCGCCGCGCGCGTTGTGAAATGACGAAGTCAGAAGACCAAAGCCGTGGCCGCCCAACCAGAGATGACCAAAGAGCACAGCGCCGCCTCCGCCGCCGAGCAAGAACGCCCCGTCACCGACGCCGTAGCTTTCTCCGAGCGCTTCGGGAGCACGCAACCCCGATTCGAGCGCGCTCACTTGCCCGAAGAACGGAGCGATGGAAGCGTAGCCGAGCCCGCCGAACCAGGGGTGTCGCGGTTGTTCGGGCGGAGGAGGGGGCGGCGCGAGGTCGGCCGAGGTGGTCGATGCAGCGTTCGAGCTAGCGACACTGGGCGGCGAAGGCGTGTCCGGCCGCTCCTCGGGTGCGGCCGCCGACGCTATGCCCGACGTCGCCACCGCGAGCGCCACCGCCAAGGGGATCATGATTGCCATCGTTCGATGCGACGACGGTCGATGAATGAGCATAGGGGCAGCGTCCATGATCTCCGATCATCGAATTCGAGGACAGGCCCGTCAAGACGATTCGCCATTCGCGCGTCCGCTCAAGCGTCTCTTCCTCGAGGGTCAAACTAGACCCCGCGGTCGCGGCGTTTACGTAAGGGGCTTTTCGTAGACACGATAGGTCTTGTAGACGCGCGCGCCCATCGACCGGATACCGAGATTGATGGGCGCGTCGTCTTCGCGCGTCCATGACAGCTCGGCCCATTCATAACCTTTGGCGCGGCCTCGTTTGGCGACTTCGACGTACATCGCGGCGGAGAGAAATCCATAGCGCTTGACGTTGCGGCGAATGGCTTCGCGAACGCCGAGCAGAATGAGACGGGCCGAGTGTGGATGATTCACTTTGGTGCGCCAAAGGAGCTTGGCCCAGCCAAACGGAAAAAGCTTACCTTCGAGATCGGCGATGACTTCGTTGAGATTGGGGACGGTGATGCACATGCCTGCGGCTTTGCCGTCGATCTCCGCGATGAAGGCCATTTCGGGATCGAGCACGAGGGACATGTCGGACGCCATCTTGTCGAGCTCGGCGCTCGAGATGGGGACGTAGCCCCACTTTCCTGACCATGTCTCGTTGTAAATCTCCATGATGAGGTCGAGCTCGGCGCGCAGCTTGCGCAGATTGACGGAGCGAAGCCGCACCTCTTTCGTTTCGGCCAGGTGCTGCCACGCCTTTTCGGTGCGCGCATTGAAGCCTTGTTTCGTTTCGTAGCGCCAAGCAAAAAGGTCCTTCTCTTTGACGAGCCCCGCGGCTTCGGCGAGCGCGCCCTGGTAGCCGCGCGAATGGGCCATGTCGAGGACCGGAGGATGGTCGAAGCCATCGACGAGCAGCCCGACTTCTTGGTTGGCCGAAAGGGACATGGGACCGTTCATGCGCTTCATTCCGCGGTCCTTGAGCCATGCTTCGGCTTCGCCTAGCAGAGCGCGCGCCACCTCGACGTCGTCGATGGTGTCGAAATATCCGAAGTGCCCCGTCGCGTCCTTCCACGTATCGAGCCAGGCGCGATCGACAGTGGCCGACGTGCGCCCCACGAGGCGGCCGCCCTTCCACGCCGTGAACAGGACCACTTCCGCGTGCTGATGGAACGGTTCTTTCTTGGGATCGAGCCGATCGCCGATCATCATCTGCAACGGCGCTACCCACATCGGGTCGTCGCGAAAGATCTCGGCCCCGGCGCGAACGAAGTCGGCCGTGTCGCCCCCCGGCGTGTGTCGGCGGATTTCGACGGTCATGGTCGACCTCCTTAACACGAGCCGCGAAAAATGACCCTTCGCCGCCCCCGCGCCGCGCCAACGCTGGCTAGCGGCACTGGAGGGGCGGCGGCGGATCGGGCGCGGCAGGCGGCGGAAACCGGGGAGGAGGGCCTACAGTAGCGCGGTGCGCGAATCTTCAGAACGTCGTGCGCAGCCCAAATCGAAACACACGCGGCGCCAGGCCCGAAATGGTGCCATCGGGGTTGGCGGAGCCGCCCACGACCGGAAGCACGTCCGACGCCGTGTAGCGGTTGTCTTTCGTGCTGACGGCCTGAAGATTCAAGACATTGAAAATATCAATCGTCGCCTGAACCGTCTTGTCCTTGTCGATATTGAATCGGTATCCGATTTGAACGTCGGCTCCGAACTCCCAGGGCGTGCGCTCGCCCGACCCGCGCGGAAGGATGAACGTCTCGTCGAGCGTGTAGATGCGGTGAGAGCCCAAATACCCGGTTGGGGTCCCCGAGCGCCCCTTCAGCGACACGCCGGTGGTGATGTGGTGCTCGTTCGTGAGCAGCCAATCTTTGGCGCCGAAGAGCTTGACTTGGTGCGTGCGATCGCCGGGCAGCGGCCCGTCGCGGTTGGAAAGGAGCGAGCGCAGGTCGAAGTCCGAGTTGATGTTGGGATCGAGCTGCGCCGTTTCGGGGCGAAATAGGCCGGCGTAGTTGCCGCGCAAGTACGACACCGTGTAGCTCGCCTGGGCCAGCCAATCGTCGGCGAACACCTTGCTCAGGTAAAGCGTCACCGCGTCATAGTCGCGCCTTGGCTTGGGAAAGTCGCCGGCGATGCCGTGCCCGGGGTTGCCGAGGAAATACGTCTGCGCTTCGTCGCGGCTCATGTCCTCGATGACGTAGTTCATCCATCGCTTGGTGTAGCTGAGGCCGATGCGCGCATCGCGCATGAGCTCGTATTCCCCGCCGGCCACGATTTCGTCGGAGGACTGCGGCCTGATATCGGGATCGATGGGGATCGCCCCGGCGCCGCCTGCAGCGGCGAAGACGTCGTTCGGCGGGGTGCCCGTTCGGCGCTGTCGGTTGGCCGCGCCCACGCAAGGGCCGTTGGGCGAGATGTCGTTGCAACCCGAGTTTTGCACGGCGGTGATGCCGCTTTCGCCGGACAGCGCGCGGTCGGCCATGTCGAGGGGGACGCTCTCGTAGAAGCGGGCGAAGTTTCCGAAGAGCTTGGCGCGACCCGACTGGGTGGGATCGTAGATCACGCCCGCGCGAGGTGACCATTGGTTGGGGAGGCTGAGGCCGCGGTTGCCGTAGGTGTCGTAAAGGAACTGCGCGTCGTAACGTACGCCGAGGTTCAGCGTCACTTTGTCCATGACGCTCCAGCTGTCCTGGATGAAGCCGCCGGCAGTGAGCGATCGCGTGTTGTTCGTGACCTTGTCGAGTACGACGGCCCCGTCGGGACCCGACAAAAAGCCGTATCCGCGGTTCCACGCGAAGTTCGTGCCCCGCGTCGACTCGCGGTAGCGCACCGTGCCGGAATAGGCTTTGGTGTTGTGATATGCCATCGACTCGATATCGATACCGGCTTTGATGACGTGGTGCCCCGCGCCTTGCACAAGGTAGGTGAGGATGCTGCGCGCCTGAAGGCGATCCAAGCTCTGCCTGCGGATCAGGTCCGGCCCGCCGGTGTTGTAAGTAGTTACCGGGCAGGCAGCCGCCGTTTGGCAATAGCCGGCGGGAATGATGTCGGGTTCGAAATCGCTGATGTTGTGAAATCCCGGATTGATGTTACGGCGCCACACCACGCGCGAAACGCCGGCGAGACCATCCTGCGTTCCCGGTTCGGAGCCGTCCGACGGCAAGATGCCGCCCGTTTCGTGGTGCCAGCCGATGGTCGTATCGAGCAAGATGCGCTTGTTACTGAAGGCCGAGGTCCACTTGAGGCTCGTGTCGAGCGAGCTACCGAGCTGCTTGTGGGCCAGCGCGGCGTACGGTCCGTTGAGTCCAGCCGTCACGCGGGGGTCGGTCTCCGGCTGCCCGGTAGCCGGCGTGATGGAATATTTGCCGTTACCGCCGGTTTCGGTGGGCGTCGCGTAGATGGCGAGCGCCAGCTGGTTGTCCTGATTTAGCGCGTAGGTCAACTTGCCCATGGCCTGAATCTGCGTCGACTCGGCCACCCAGTTCGACTCCGTTCCGGGAATGTAGTCCTGGATCCCCTGGTTAGCGGCGTTGACGTCGACCGTCCCGTCGGCATTGAGTCGTGTCGCGTTGAGCGTGCGGCGCATATTGAACTTGGTCCGCGCAAAGTCGACGCCGGCGTAAAACCACAGTTTGTCTTTCGCGATAGGGCCGCCGATGTCGAGACCGATATCGCCAATGTATCCGAGCGACGTGTCGGTCCCCACCGTTTGTCCGGCGGCGCGCACGAGCGAACGCGTTCCCTCGAGGGCGCCCGGCGAGTAGTACCCGAAGACCCCGCCATGAAACTCGTTGGAGCCAGACTTGGTCACGACGTTCATCATGCCGCCGGTAGCGCGCCCGTACTCGGGCATGTAACCGCCGCTGATGACGTTCACCTCTTTGATGAACTCCATCGAGAGCGGGGTGCCGACCACGCCGAAAGCGGGGTTGTTGACGGACATCCCGTCGAGCACGTACTGGTTTTCGGGAGAAGTGGTCCCGTTGATCGACGTGCCGTAGGTGTCGGCGTTGGCCCCGGGCGTCGTTTCCGCGACGGCTTCGAAGGAGCGCGAGCCGCCACCTTTGCCGCCGGGAGCGCCGACAGGGATGCGCCGGGTGAAATCTTGCGAGATGTTCGCGCCGGTGGAGCTCGATCCGATATCGACCGAGGGCGGCCTGGCCACGACGGTGACTTCGTCGCCCTTCAGCGCTTCGGGAAGCATCTGCGCGTCAACGCGGAGTGTCGTGTCGGCGCGCAGCTGGATCTTGTCGCGCGAGAAAGGTCTGAACTGCTCCTTTTCGAGGCGAACGATGTACGTGCCAGGCGGCAGCGAGGGGATGCGATAAAGGCCCGACGAATCGGTGACGACCAGCTGCTCGCCTTGCAAACTCGGCGACGTAGCCGTCACGACCACGTCGGCCACCGGCTGCTTGGTCGACGCGTCGATGACGGTGCCGGTCAACGTGCCCATGCTCTGCTGCGCCCGCGAAGTTTTGGGCAAAAGGCACAAGGCGACGGCGAACGCACCCACCAACCATCGCCAGAATGTCCTCTTTAGCATTGTCTCCAATTCCTTTTGCGTGTTGATCGGCAAACGCAGTCGCGGCGTTCACCCTCGGCGGGGGTGAACGCGGATCCAGCGTCTCTTCGGACAAGACCATTCGCCGGCGCCGACGAGGTGTGCCCTGTCGTCAGCGCTTTCTTCTGATTCCGTTTGCGGCTAGCGAAGGGCCAATGCTGTCTTCAGACAAGCAGAGCGGACCCTTCCTGGGTTCGTCATACCGAGGAAGACCGGGTGAGCCCCGGAGTTTGTACAAGGGCGCACTCGAGCGCACGCGCCCTCGCGGCTGCGCGGGCAAGGCGCGCCGTCAGCCCGGTTCGCGGCGCTCGAAGACGGCGCTACCTGCAGACAGCCGGCCAGTCGGCCGGCGGAGCGTCGTCGGGATTGCGCGCACCGCGGCCTTCGTGGCAGAAGACGGTGTCGCAGAGCTTCGGGTCGGGCTCGCAATCCTTCCACGAATAAATGGTCTTTTGGGGATTGCACTGGATCTGCACGCTGCGACCCGCGACCGGCAGATCGAGCGGGCCCCCCTCGCCAGTCGAGTCACACGTCTGGGGGTTACAGATTTTTTTGCGAACCTCGGGGGCGTACCAGCCCGCCGTCTTGTCCGACCACTCATCCGATTTCTGTCGCGTCGTGCCCCAGAAGCCAAGGCAGGCGTATGCCTGAAGCTTCGGATCGTTGGTCATCGGGATGGTGAACAGCGAGTCGTTGGAGACGTCCTTGGCGGGCTCCTTGATTTTGGACGGCGGGCAGACCGGTCTCCACGACCCGCCCATGTCATGATCCGGCGCGCAGTCGCCCGGCTCGGGTGCGGCTTCGATAGGACCGTAGGTCACGCTCAAACCCGGTCGGACGGGCTTGTAGCCTCGCTTGTCGGCCGTGGCCGGTGAGCCGGCGGGAAGCCACCACACGCGCACGCCATCCGCTCGCCCCAGGATGAGGTCGCGCGACATCCGGTCGCGGGTCACGAGATCGAGCTCGCCATTGCCGTCGCGATCTTCGTAAAGAACGACCTCGGCCTGACCATAACGCATCATGTCCGCGCCCTCGATGGCGTCGGGCGGCGGCTGCTGCGAAATCTCGACCTCGAACTGCTTCGAGGCCCACTTGGGCTTTACGGTTTGGCTGACTTGGTATTTTTCCTGCGAAGGCGAAACGGGAAACCAGACGAGAGCAATATTCAAACAGCTAGAATCCGCGTCGATATCACCTACGATTTTGCCGCTCATCCTCGCGAGCGCGGGCGGTTGCCCCTCGATCGACGGGGGCACGTCGTAGTTGTAAGACGCGGCGCTGCCGCACGCGCTAAGGAATAACGCGAGTGCCGAGAGCAGTTCGGTTCCGCTTGTTTTCATCCGTCATCTCCCGCGACGGCGAATAAGGCTCAAGAAAACGCCCTTGGCCATTACTAGAAGGCATAACCGAACCCAACGTTTCCGGCAAGCACGGCATGAACCGCGATGGTGGCCGGCTTGTCCCTTTCGTGCTCACGCCGGAAGAGGGGGGTAAAAGCCGCCTCACCCGAGACGGTGATGTCATGACCGACGGGCATCCCGAACCTCAAGGCAGCCCGAGGACCGATCTCCGTAAACGTGTGGTCTTCATTCGCGATCCCCGTTCGCTCGTCCAGATGCTGCCACGATACGCGGACCTCGGGACCAATGCCGACGCTCATTCTGGCCCGGTCGCCCCACACGGTTCGAACGCCGACCATTGCCGATAGCCCAATGGCGCGGGCATCACCGAAGTAGTGCCCGACGGCGACGTTGCCGGCCACGAACCGGGCATCGAGGGCGTACTCGAGAGAGCCGAGATAAGAGAGGCGAAGGGCGGTGCTGAGCGCCGCCGTTTCTGCGCGCTGCGAGGCCCACTCGAAGCCCACGGCTTCTTCGATCTGCAGCGAACGGAGCGCGAGCCGGCCCCCCCGGGTGACGAGCTGCTCTCGCGCGACCGGCCGGAAATCCGCTTCGCCGAGCGTACGTGATCCACCCATGGTGAGGTCGGGCTCCGCCACCCGCGTGTCCTCGCCCTGGCGCCGCACCACCAAGAGGCGGCTCTGTGGTACCGCCAGCCGCGACGCGCCGATCCCGCTGAGCTCACCGACGACGCGCGAGCTGGGCATCGCGAAGATGAGGTAGCGACCGGGATTGGCTGGGACATCCAGCGTCGCCGAGGCAAGTTTCGGTCGCGTGAGGACCACTTCTCCGGCGCCGGACAGGTCGACGGCAAGCTCCGGATGCTGCAGCACCTGCGCGGTGCCGCTTCGGAGCAGCGTGCGCCGAAACGTATACGAATAGAGCTCGCTCAACGTAATGCCGCCGTCACCGTCGGTATCCGCTGCGCCACGCATGCCAGAGACGAGAAAGTGCGTGAAGATGGCGCCCTCGAGCTCCTCGGATTCTTGCGCGGCTTCCCCTTCCGACGAGGCGCGGAGCTCGACGGTGCCATGGGGCCCTTCGGGGCCGAGCGCAACCTGCACGGACGGGCCGCGCGTGACCCCTTTGACGCGGCCTCCGGTCCGGCATGCGTCGAGCATGGTGATCTGCAAACGCGCTGGCACGGCGGCGAGCTCACGCCGGAGATCGGAAAGGAGAATCAGCCCAGAGGGAAGGTGGAGCGCCTCGCCGTCGCCGTGGCCCGAGAAATAGAAGACGACGGTGGAGCTTCTTCCCATGCGCGAAAGCTCGGCCACGCGACCGCGCACCTCGCTGAGAACGCGCCATAGCCCTTCCGGCTTGCCCCCGAGCAGCAGAAAAGCGCGCTCCGCCGGCACACCGCCGAGCTCGACCAGCAGGTCGCGGAATCGTTCAGCGTCGCTTTCCGCATAGCGGAGCGGGTCGTCATTCGCCGTTCCCACGTTGGCACCGACGACAACGACGAAGCGGTTGTCGGCGAGGGATTCGGCCCCGGCATTCCTGACGACCAACGTGAGGATGATGAGCGCGCAGGTCAGTGCGAGCGCTTTCATTCGCACCGCAGCTGACGAGCCAAACACCCCTTCGGCACCCAATCATCGCCGGCGTTGCGAGGACCCGGGCCGAGTCGCTTCAGAGCTGCTTCGGCGCTCGACGCCGAAGCGGCCCCCACCCCGACCACGACCCACATATCGGAACATGGAGAATCGACCACGGCGCTGCCGGGCAGCGCCCGTTCACCCGTGCCGAGCGATGCTGGCCCGGTCGCTAGCAGCCGATCGACGCGGCCGGTCGCATCGACGAACCACACGTCCACGGGCTCCGGATGAGGCAGCGTGACGACGACGCGAAGGGCATCGCCCGCCCTGATGTGATCCCCGCTATCCATCAGCTTCGCCATACCATCGCGATTGCGATGAACCTGCAAGCCGGAACCACGCAGCGCGATCGCGTCGTCCGTGCGCGGCGCGATGATCAACGCCGCCGCAGCGGCCATGGCCGCAGCCACGCCCACGGCCGCCCATCGGCGAAATGCCGAGCTGCGGCGCTCTTCGCGACCCATACGCGCCGACAATTGGGTCACGAATTCACCGGGCGGAGCCAAGGCGAGATCGCGGTCCGCCTGCTCTTTCATGTCGCCGATTCGCACCTGGCACGACGGGCAGCTTTCCAGGTGAAACACGGTTTTGTCACGCTCGGCAGGCGAGAGATCGCCCACGCAATGGCGCTCTAGCATAAAGCGACTGGGGTGCTCGCTCATCGCGCTTCGACCGACAGTAGCCGCTCCGATCGAAAAGTCTCCACGCGCTGTTTGATTGCCGTAAGTCGGTTGACCACCGTTTGGCGCGAGCAGCCGACCGCTCGGGCAATCTCCTCTTGGCCCATCTCATCCATGTAATGCAGGACGGCGACTTGCCTCAGCTTGGCGTCGAGCCCTCCTAGAAATTTCAAGACGACATCGCGGTCCTCGGTTTGCATCGCCGAGCTCGGCTCCCAGGGGTCTCCCATGCGAAGCTCTTCGATCGGACGCGAAGCGCGCGTCGCTGGACGCGAGAGCTGATCGAAACAGCACCTCTCTGCCACCCGGTAAAGCCACGCCAGCTTGGATTCTGCGCCCGCGAACAGATCGGCACGCCGCACCAGGCGCATGAATGCCTCCTGCAGCGCATCTTGAGCGGCGGCCTCGCTACCCAAAATGCGCCGACACCGCCGCAAGACATAAGGCCCGTACTTCACGTACGCCTCGGTGATCTCCTCGGGTGCCATTGCGGCTCTACTTCTAGATAGACCCAACGACGTTCCCCAATTGTACAAGCGCCGAGCGATGCGGGGAGGGTTCGCGCGGACGACGTCCGGTGGTGGCGCCAAAAACCCTTGTGAGATCAAGGACTCGCTACGTCGAGACTTCTGCCGGGCGGGGGTGTCGTCACGTCGCGGGAGGGGGGGCTTGCTAGACAACGCTCGAGCGCCGCGCACGCGGGCGGCGGGAACCCCTGCGGGCATTGCGGCGCGCCCAACAAGCTCGAACCGACTCTCGACCAGGTAGCGCGTCCGGATCGAGCGAACGACATCCCGATGGTGCTGGCGCGCCCTTTGATCTGATCGAGGCGAACCCCTCCGCCGCGGCCGGCGAACCAGTAGCGTGAATCATGGCTGTGCTCGCGGTTATCACCGAGAACGAATACCTCTTGGTTGGGGACGGTATAGGGCCCCTCCGATTTGGCGCCGTGATGATGGCCCTCTGATCCTTCCTCGGATTCTTCCTTCGGTTGATCGTGGAACACGATGTAGGCAGTGTCGGCGAGCAGCTCGACCACCGCGATACCGGCGTGGTCTGCGTCGCCGACGTTCACTTCGCCGACCCCCATCACGCAGGTGGGAATTCTCCAGCCGTTGATGAAAACCGCCGCTTGCTCGACGCTGAGGGTGTCGCCCGGGAGGCCGATGACCCGGCCGATGTCGTCTTGCTCGGGATGTTCGGGGTTCGGGAAGACCACGACGTCGCCCCGGGCGGGAAGGCGGTGCTCGCGCGCCCCGTACGCGTCCTTGCGAACGACGATGTGGTCGCCGACGAGGAGGTTCGGCCCCATGCCGGGCGACGCGACCTTGAACGTCTCGACATAAAAGGCGCGCGCGACCCAAGCCAGACCCGCGAGGATCGTCAATCCGAGCGCGATCGACATTCCTACGGTACGAAGCCGTGAGCGTCGTGGCGGGGGCTCGATGGGCACCGGATCGGCGGGAGCGGTCATCGCGGCAGTTTCGGCGATCGCCGAGGCACGCACAACCCGAGAGCCTTCGAATGTAGGCCCGGCGCCCAGAGGGCCGCCTTGACGGCCGCCGTCCGATTTGTCATCGTCACACAAGATATGAATTCAAGTTCACAATTTGTACGCGGTACTCATCGACTGCGTGACCGGATCCGCAAGGAGACGGTTCGATCGGTGCTCGCCGCCGCCGAGGAAGTCTTCGCCGAGGAGGGGCTGCACGGCGCCTCCATGGCCCAGATCGCCGAGCGGACCGGGGTGGCGGTGGGAACGCTGTACAACCATTTCAAAGATCGCGACGCGTTGCTGAAGACGCTCATCGAGCAACGGCGCAACGAGATGTACGAGCGCATCGATCAGCGTCGAGCCGAAGTCGCGAAAGAACCTTTTCGCAAGCAGCTCGACGCATTCTTGACCGCGATCATCGACCACTTCGAAGAGCATCGATCATTTTTGGAGATCGTGTTCATGAGCGAGCACAAGAGTGGCGCCAAGCAAACCAACACCGTGAAGAAGCTCTACGACCTTCTCGAGGTGCTGCTCAAGGTCGGACATCGCGAGAAAGTCCTGCGGTCCGACCCCAATAACGCGTTTCCCGTCATGCTGCTTGGCGCGTTGCGCAGTACGCTCTTGCGCGACCTGTACGGCGCGCCGCCGATGTCGCCCGCCTCGCGCGTCGCCGCGCTGAGCGAGTTCTTCTTGCACGGGGCAGGGCGCTGATGACCACAGCCGCAGGGGTCGTGCGTGCACCCGTCAACAAATGGCTCGTCACGATTTCGGTGACGTTCGGCACACTGATGGGCACCATCGATTCGTCGATCGTGAACGTCGCTACGCCACATCTGCGCGGGGCCATGGGCGCCTCGGTCGAGGAGGTGACGTGGGTCACCACCGGGTTCGTGATTGCCAACGTGGTGATCATGCCGCTCACGGCTTTCGTCGGGCGTTTCTTCGGCCAAAAACGCGTCTACATGGCTGCGCTGGCGCTCTTCGTAGTGGGCTCGGCGCTCTGCGGCTTGGCGCGGACGTTGCCCATGCTGGTCGCCTTTCGGTTTTTGCAGGGGCTCGGCGCGGGCGCGCTCCAGCCGACCGAGCAGGCCATTTTGCGTCAGACATTCCCGCCCAAAGAGCAGGGAATGGCCATGGCGCTCTTCGGCGTGGCGGTCGTGCTCGGTCCCGCATTCGGTCCCACGCTCGGTGGGTACATCGTCGACAACTACAGCTGGGAGTGGATTTTTTACATCAATCTTCCGGTCGGCGCGCTCGCGCTCTTCATGGTGCAGCGCTTCGTGTACGAGCCCGAGGATATCCGCGCCGCCAACCTCGCCATGGCCGAGCAGCAACGGCGAAACATGGACTGGTCGGGCATTGCCCTGCTCGCGGTGGGATTGGCGACGCTGCAGTACGTTCTGGAAGAGGGGACGCGCAACGACTGGTTCGAGTCGAGGGCCATCACCATCAGCGCCTTGGTCTCGCTCGCCGCGCTGGCGGGCTTCGTGATGCGTGAGCTCACCGCACCGGTGCCGGCCGTCAAGCTCT
>Ga0193706_1000495_pt1 | contig 22768 bp, 23 predicted proteins | sample U3c1metaG_FD_160130 | JGI IMG/M metagenome (GOLD analysis project Ga0193706, IMG submission 160130) | Soil microbial communities from a riparian zone of the East river system, Colorado, United States - U3c1 | ecosystem: Environmental > Terrestrial > Soil > Riparian zone | place: USA: East River... | reverse complement strand
CCATCAGGCTTGCGGCGCGGGACGGCGAGTGTCGCCCCCGATAAATTAGAGCAAGCCGGCGAGGAGGGCTGCTTCGGCGATGCCGCCGCCGGTGGAGGAGTCGGCGTTCAGGCGATCGGTGGCGGCTTGCTTCACGTCTTCTGGGGCCTGGGCCATGACGAAGGAGCGACCGGCTGCTTCGAACATGGGGACGTCGTTGAACCAGTCTCCCACGGCGACGATTTCTTCGGGCTTGATGCCGTGGTGCTTGGCGAGCCAGAGGAGCGCGGTGCCCTTCGAATAACCGGCGGCGCGGACGATGATGGCCCACAGGCCGATTCGCTCTAGCCTTCGGACGGGGAACGCAGCGGTGTAAACAGTTTGGCCAAGTGCACGCTGAAGGTCCGTTTCCATGCCGCGGACCGCATCCTCGGTGCCGAGCGCGACGAGGGCGGTGATGCCGCGCGCGTGCTCCCAATGCGGATGGAGGGTGACGCGCTCGGTGAGGACATGGTCGAGCGACCAGGTGCGCACGTACGGCAGGTAGGATGCGCCCTCTTCGTCGTAGAGGATTTGATCGTTGGCAAACACGAAGGTGGTCAGGCGATGCCGGCCGATGAGCTCGCGCAAGGTGGCCGCACCTCCGGCTGTGATCGAGCCGTGAAGGAGGTCGGTGCCGGAGCCGGCTTCCACGACGTGACACCCGTCCACGCAGGCCACGGGGCCGAGGGTGCCGACGTCGATGGCGATCCGCCGCGTGCCAGAAAAGAGCCGACCCGTGATGATGGTCGTGGGGATCCCCTTGGCGGCGAGGGCGGCGATCGCTTCGCGATCGGGGGCGTGGACGGCTCCGGACGCGTCGACCAACGTGCCGTCGAGGTCAACTGCGAGAAGGCGAAAACTCATTCGTCGGAATTCGGTGCGGGATGGGATCGATAGAGCACGCGTCCAACGCGCTCGATGTGCTCCTCCCGCGGACGATATTCCATTTCGTCATAGCGCCGGACATCGAACAGATAAGGTGGGGGCAGCTCTTCAAGCTCGGCGTGCAAGCGGAGCACTTCCCGTGTATCGAGGTTTCCCCAGAGGGCAATGTCGATATCTGAGTTGGGCCGCTCGCGACCCATGGCTCGCGACCCAAAAATTTTTGCCTCGGCAACATCCGGATGTCGCTCGAGCGTGCCACGAATGAGCTCGACTTCGTGCGGAGTAAGTCCGAATTCAGTCATTGCGCTTGCCCTCGAGCCCTTGCCGCAACGTTTCGAGCGCAGGCAAGAATCGTTCGACGATTTCGGGCATGGCGGCCAGAAATCGGGTTTCGTCGTACTGATGAGACATCACGTTCCGCGACTCGAGCATGTCGATCCAAAGCTGGCCATCGGCAAGGAAACCAGCGCTCGCGTGTAGCTCTCGAATCTCTGTTTCCAGCGAATGTCGCTCACGCGGCAATCTAGCGCGCTACTGAGCATCCGAGCAAGGGACGCCAACTGCGCCGATCGGTCAACGCGCTCGACGGGAACGCTCGGTTGCTCTCAGGCGCTCGCGGTCGCCGGGTAGACGGAGACTTGGCGTTTCTTGTTCGTCTTCCACTCGTAGGAAACGACGCCATCGATGAGCGCAAAGAGGGTGAAGTCCTTACCCGTGCCGACGTTTTTGCCGGCGTGTAGGGACGAGCCCACCTGGCGCACGAGGATATTGCCGGCGCGCACCGGACTGCCTGCGTAGACTTTCACTCCGCGGCGTTGGGCATTGGAGCCTCGGCCGTTGCGCGTAGAACCTGCACCTTTTTTGTGGGCCATGGATCGCTCGCTAAACGGTGATGCCGGTAATTTTGAGCTCGGTGTACGGCTGTCGATGCCCCTGCTTGCGGCGGTAGTTCTTCCGTCGGCGGAGCTTGAAGACGACGATCTTCTTGGCGCGGTCCTGGCCTGTGATCTCGGCGCTCACGCTGGCACCGCTCACGAGGGGCTGCCCGAACTTCGGCGCATCGCCGCCCACCATCAGCACTTCGTCGAACTTGAGGGCGTCGCCGGGATTGCCGGGGAGCTTTTCGACGCACAGCCTTTGGCCTTCGCTGACCCGGTATTGCTTGCCGCCCGTTTTGATGACCGCGTACATTCGCTTCCTCTAATCAAGTTTCTACAGCGTGCTCACCGCCTCCGTCGGGCCAGCTCATAGCGCGTTGGCTAGAGTCCGGCGGCCGCAGGCCGCCATAACTGGAGAGCCCGCGAGCGACGAAGGGACGGGAGGGGTAGCCTGACCCCTCTTTTCTGTCAAGGGATCCGCGCGACGTACTTCACTCCTAGCCAGCTTTTGGGTAGCGTAGGGCGGCTTTTGCCATGAAGTGGTCGGTTTACTCGGTGTTTGCCCTGTGCGCTGCTATGGCCGTCGGGCCGAGCGTGGTTGCCGCGCCCGATTCGAACAGGGCCGATTCGAACGCGCCCAAGCGGCCCGAACGACTGGATCTGCCGCGCATGGGGCCTGCCTTCTATTACGCACCGGCCGGCGGAAGGGGGCTCAAACCCGTACTCGTCTACTTGCACGGGCGCGGCGGCAACCCCGAGGTCGACTGCGCCAAATGGGCTCCGGTGGCGCGCGACTTCGGCTGGATTCTCTGTCCGAGCGGCCCCGAGGACCGCGGCGGTGGATCGCGCGCGTGGGCCAACAACTGGATAGCGGCCAAGAACGTGGTCGACAGCGCGCTGGCTGCCCTGCGAGACAAGTTCGGTCACCGCGTTCAACTGCGCGGCAACACGCTCATCGGGTTCAGCGAGGGGGCGTTCGTAGCGATGAACATCGGGGTGCGCGAGCCCGAGGTCTATAACCGCTGGCTCATTCTGGCCGCCAACGACGGCTATTGGGGCGGCGAAGGGCAAGAAGAGCTCGAAAAACAGTACGCGCGCATCAAGCGGGTCTACCTCCTTACAGGCGAGCACGACGGCGTGGTCGACAATACGCGCCGCGTCTTCGACATCCTCGACCAGGCCGGAGTGCACGTCATCATGCGCACGCCCGAGGACCTTGCTCACGAAATCCCCGAAGATCGCATGCGGCGGCTCTACATCCGTCCGCTCCGGTGGTTGAACGACATACCTTGAGCGCGGGCGAGACCGACTGACAAGAGGTTGCCCGGCGCGCTATATGTCTACGTAATATGGGCGACCGTGCGCCGGGACCGCGAGACGCTCCGCCGGCGAATCCACGAGCGCCGCAGCGTGGGCTCGCCGATCGGCTGTTTGCCGAAGGGCGCATCACGCGCGACCAGTACGACTCGGCGATGTCGCACCAGCGCCGCACCTCGTGCCGCATCGAGGACGCGCTGGTCGAGTCCGACGCACTGAGCGAACAAGACTTGCTCAAGCTTTTGGCCGCGACCTATCAGGTGCGGTTCGTCTCCACCGAGAAGCTCGCCAAGGCCGACATCGACCGCGCCACGCTCGAGAAGGTGTCGCGCAAGCTCGCCGAGCGGCTCAATATCGTGCCGGTGGTCTTCGACGCGGCCAACAACGTGCTCTCCGTCATCACCGCCGACCCGCACAACGTCGACGCCCTCGATCAGATCCAGAAAGGCGCCGGAGCTCGCGAAGTAAAGCCCCTCGTTGCCCGCCCTGCCGCCATCGAAGCCGCCATCGCCAAGTTCTACCGCGGCGATCATTTCAGCTTCACCGCGCTCGATCCCAAGAATCAAGGCGGGATCAGCATTGGCGGCGGCTTCGCATCGCCCGGGTTTGCGCCGAGCATCGGCGGGCAGGACATGGGGAGCCCTTTTTCGATGGGCGGCATGCCGGCCGCGCCCGCCGCTGCTGCCGCCCCCGGTCCCACGTTCTCGCTGGGCGGGCTCCCCGTCGCCCGTGCCGCCGAAGAGAAGAAGGGGCTCAGCCTGCCCCCCATGGCGATGCCCGACGACCTGTGGAGCACTTCGCAGGCGTTCGTCGAGACGCTCAATGTGCTGATTACGCTGCTCGAGAACGCACGCGAGGGGCTTCGCGGACACTCGGCACATGTCGCGCGGCTCATGCGCAAAATGGGCGAGCGCATCGGTATCGCGCCCGCCGAGCTGAACGCGTTCGTCGTGGCGGGCTACCTGCACGATCTCGGCAAAATGAGCGGCTACCATCTGACCGCGCTCAACGTGGCGCAGTTCGAGGTGCCACGGGCCGCGGCCGAAAAGGCCTACGCGACGCCGGCGCGGCTGATGAACAGCGCCAAGCTCGTGTCCGTGACCGTGAATGCGCTCGAGCAGATGTACGAGCGTCACGACGGGACCGGCTTTCCGCGGCAGGCGAAGGCGAAGGAGATATCGCTCGGGGCGCGCCTTCTCGCGATCACGGACAGCTATTCCGATCTCACGGAAAATCCGGGCAATTCTTTCGGGAAAAAGCTGACGCCGGTGCGCGCGTGTGAGGCGCTCGGCAAATACAAGGGGACCATCTTCGATCCCCATCTGGTCGATCTGTTCAGCGCGGCGATGGCGGGGGAGGACATCCGGGCCCGCATCCTCGCCAATCGACACGTGGCGCTGCTCGTTGATCCCGATCCCGAAGAGACGACGGTGCTCGAGCTGAGGATGATCGAAGAGGGCTTCGAGGTACGCATTGCCCGCACCTTGGCCCAGGCGCGCGACATTCTGCAGAAGGGTGACATCGAGCTCGTCGTATCCGAGCTCGATCTGGCCGCCGAGGGCGCGACTGCGGGTGAAGTGGCCCCTGGCGATGGTCTCTCGTTACTCGTCGAGGCGCGTCGAGCGGCATGGGGCGCCGAACTGCCGTGGCTCATTCTCACGCGACGGCAGGCGCGTGACGACGCGCGGCAGAGCTTCGAGCTTGGCGCGATCGATTACGTCATCAAGCCGGCGGTTACTGAAGTGCTCGTGGCAAAGCTCAAGAAGGCCGTCGAGAAACGTTCGACCGCGACGCCGGCGCACGGTGTTTCGGGATCCCTTGCCGAGATGGCGCTCCCCGATCTGGTGCAGATTCTCTGGCACGGACGCAAATCAGGCGCGCTTCGCCTGCGCCGCGGCCCGGAATCGGGCGAAGTCCACTTTGCCGAGGGGATGGTGGTGAACGCCGTGTGGGGAAAGCTGCGCGGCGAGGACGCGTTTTACGCCATGCTGCGAATTGCGGACGGCGAATTCGCGTTCGATCCCAACTACAAGGCCGAAGAGGTGCTCATTCAGGCGTCACCCGAATCGCTGCTGCTCGAAGGGATGAGACGGCTCGACGAGGGCTGAAGCAGCGTGCTAAAAATGACACACCGCCACGTCGGATGCGGTGTCGCGAATGACGCAATCCCCGCTCCTCGGCTTCAATAACAACGTCAAGCACCGCGGCCGGCTGTTCCACATCCAGACCGAAGACTCCGGGGTGCGCCATCCGCACGTCATTACGCATCTTTTCATGGATGGCGGGCGCATTCTGAAGACGGTCAAGACCTCGTACGCCGAACACGTCGGCAGCGACAAGCTCGGCCAGGTGGTCCGCGATCTGATGAAGGAGCAGCACAAGATGATGTTCATCGCCTTGCGCGATGGGCAATTCGATCACGTGCTCGATTCCGTTCCGCCTCCTTCGATGACCGCTCCCCCCGTGCACCCACACGCGTCTTTGACCCCCGCCTCGACGCGAACCGTGCCCGGCACGACCACGCTGCCGCCGAACACCGTCGTGTCGACGAGCGTGCCGGCAGTGACGGCGAGTGTGCCCGTCGCGCGCGCCTCTTCGACGACGCCGCTGGCCGTCAAAACGCCGACGCTCACGGCGCCCGCGGCGCGGTCCTCCTCGACGACCACGCCAGCCGTCCAAGCACCGATGCCCCCCATCCCCGCCAAGACGCCATCGGGAACGATGCCTGCGCCTGGCTCTCCCGCCGCCCGCTCGGCTTCCGGCACGCTGCCGGCGGTGCGTCAGCCCGCTCTGCCGGCACCTGCTGCCGGGCCATCGACCGGCGTGCGCCCCGTCCCGCGGCGCGAGGCCCCCGAGCTCTTTGGCGCGCAGACGCCCGAAGCCGCGGTGGTGAACGTGGTGGGCGAAGAAGCGGCGGCTGCAGCCGGCGCGGCCAAAGACACGAAGAGCAAAGAGCAGCCCGGCTCGGGTCGGTACGCGGCGTCGCGACCGGCCGCCATCTTCGCCAACGCTCGCAATGCCGACGCGGGCGGCTCGATTTTCGGCGATGACCTCATCAGCGAAAAATCGCTCGACGAAGTGATCCTGAGCTATCTCTCGGACGATCTCGATTCATCGAGCTCCAAGAAATAAACGAACACGGGCCGTGCCCTCGGCGCCGCTCGTCATGGACGGTTTCCAGTGCACGACGCCGCGCTTTTCCGGAGCATTCCGATGTTCGAGGGTCTCGCCGACGACGACTTGCGGCTGCTCGCGGCCAGCGTGACGCCGAAGCCCTACGTCGCCGGTCAGATGATCTTCAATCAGGGTGACCCTGGCGGCGAGATGTACATCGTCGCCGAAGGGCACGTGAACATCCATCTGCCCGGGGACGGCTCGCGGCGGGTGTCCCTGAAGGACATCGCGCGCGGCGAATATTTCGGTGAGCTTGCACTGTTCGACGACAAACCGCGCTCGGCGAGCGCGCTCGCCACCACCAACGCCGTGCTGCTCGAGCTGTCGCGCGAGACACTCTCGAAGTACGTCGAGCGGCGGCCTCGCGCGGCCATGGCCATCCTGCGCACGATGGCGGAGCGGCTGCGCGAGACCAACGCCATGCTCTCCGAGCGCGCCGCCAAGAACGTCGTCAAAGAGATCGAGGCAAACCTCGACTGGCGCGCGCGCCTTGCCGATCGCGTGGCCGAGCTCAACGGAAGCTGGACCTTCATCCTCGGACTCTTGGGGCTGACCATCGGCTGGACGCTCGTCAACGTGCCGGGCGTGATCGCCGAGCCGTTCGATCGCTTTCCCTACACCTTTTTCAACCTGCTTTTGGCCATCTTGGTGGCGCTGCAAGGGCCGCTCATCGTCATGAGCCAGAATCGGCAGACATTGAAAGACCGCGCCCAAGCGGAGATGGACTTCAAGGTCAACCTCAAGAACGAGGTCAACATCGAAACCATTCTGCGCGAGCTCGGGGAATTTCGCGCCGAGTCGAACCGGCGGCTCGAAGACCTCGAGAAAAGCTGATCGATGGCGCCCACGGATCGCGCCGAGTACGACTACGTCATCGTCGGGGCCGGCTCCGCCGGCTGCACCTTGGCCGGTCGTCTCAGTGAGGACCCGCGCGTGCGCGTCCTTTTGCTCGAGGCCGGCACTGCCCGAGAGCCGCTCTTCGCGCGAATGCCGGCCGGCTTCTCCAAGCTCTTTCGCACGCGCCATGACTGGGCCTACGAGACGGAGCCGGAGCCCGAGCTCGGCGGTCGCCGTCTCTACATGCCGCGCGGAAAAATGCTGGGCGGCTCGAGCGCCATGAACGCCATGATCTACATCCGCGGCAACCCGCTCGACTATGACGGGTGGGCCGCTGCGGGCGCGCGCGGGTGGAGCTACGCCGAGGTGCTCCCTTTCTTTCTCATGGCGGAGGACCAGAGCCGAGGCAAAAGCCTGGCCCACGGCGTGGGGGGACCGCTGCGCGTCGAGGACCTTCGCACCGTGAATCCGATGTCACGCGCCTTCGTGGCCGCGTGCCAAGAAGTCGGGATAGCGAAGAACGACGACTTCAACAGCGGGTCGCAAGACGGAGCCGGACTCTACCAAGTGACGCAGCGCGGAGGGCGGCGCTGGAGCGCCGCCAACGCTTATCTTTTTCCGGCCATGCAGCGACCGAACTTGGTCGTCCTGCGCGGCGTGCTGGCAACGCGCATCGTGATCGAGAAGCAGCGCGCTCGCGCCGTCGAATTCATCGACGGCTCGCGCAAGAAAACGGCGACGGCGCGCCGAGAGATCGTGCTCGCCGCCGGGGCCATCGCTTCACCCCAGCTCTTGCAGCTGTCCGGGGTGGGTCCCGCCGACGAGCTTTCCCGGCTCGGAGTTGCCGTCATGGTCAAGTCGGAGGGCGTGGGGGCGAACCTGCAGGACCATCCGGTGATTGGCGTACTTTACGACAGCAAAGTGCCCATCAGTCTCAGCAAGGGGGAGAGCCTTTCGGGATTCATCGAGTACTTCGCGCGGCGCACCGGACCGCTTTCTTCGAACGTCGCCGAGGCCGGCGCCTTCGTGCGTTCGGAGTCGTCCCTGCCGGCGCCCGATATTCAATTCCATTTTGGGCCGATTTATCACGTCGACCATGGTTTCGTGCGGCCGCCCGGACATGGCTTTACGTTGGGACCAACGCTCGTGACACCGACGAGCCGCGGGCGGCTCACGATCCGATCGGCGGACCCCGCGGCGCCGCCGCGCATCTACGGCAACGTTCTGGGCCACGCGACCGAGATGAGAGCGCTCCTCTATGGTCTGAAGCTCGCCCGCGATATCGCGCGCTCGCGGGCGTTCGACACCTACCGCGGCGCGGAGTTCATGCCCGGCGAAGCGATCAAAACGGACGCGCAGCTCGAAGCGTACGTGCGCGCCAAAGTCGAGCTTCTCTATCACCCGTGCGCCACTTGCAAAATGGGCGAGGACGAGCTTTCCGTGGTCGATTCCGAGCTCCGCGTGCGCGGTGTGGCGGGGCTCCGCGTCGCGGACGCATCGGTGATGCCGATCGTGCCGCGCGGTAATACCAACGCGCCGACCATCATGATCGCCGAGCGATGTGCCGCCTTCATGAAAGCGGCGAACGCGTAGCGTCGCTACGCCGTGCTTTCGCGGACGGCGCTCAATCTTGGCCGAGCGCCGCCGGTAGCGCCGGATCGCCGGCCCACTCGCCCCACGAACCTTCGTAGAGCAGTGCACCTTCCAACCCCGCGACGGCGAGCGCCAAAAGATCGTGGCACGCGGTCACGCCCGATCCGCAGTACGCGATGACGGGGGTTTTTGCGCCGGCACCGAGCGCCGCGTAGTGACGCGCTAGCTCGTCGGGCGATCGGAAAGGACCGCCCGGACGCGTCAAGTTGGCGACGAAGGGAGCGCTCTGCGCGCCCGGGATATGGCCGGGGCGCGCGTCGACCGGTTCGACTTTACCTTCGAAGCGCTCGGAGGCGCGGGCATCGAGGAGGACGCCCTCGTGCCCTTCGATCGCGGCGCGGACGCGCGCCTTGTCGGCGACCATCTCCGGGTGCGCGACGAGCGCGAGGAGAGGCGCATTCAGGGCCGCGGCAGTCGAGGTCTCGAGGGGACGACCGCTGTCGGTCCATGCTTGAATTCCCCCCTCCAGCACGCGTCCGACGTCGTGACCGAAATATCGGAGCAGCCACCAAAGGCGCGCAGCTTGCGCGCCGCCCACGTCGTCGTAGGCGACCACCACGCTGCCGGCGACGACGCCGATCCTCGCCAGCACGTCACGGAACTGCTCGGCCGAAGGCAGCGGGTGACGGCCCGGTCGTCCGGGGCCGGGCAAGGAGGAAAGATCGCGATCGACGTCGAGAAAATGCGCTCTCGGCAAGTGGCCGGCGCGATACGCGTCGATGCCCCGCTTGGTGCCCTGCAGGTACCAGCGCACGTCGGCCACGACGGTGCGAGGGTCGTCGATGCGGGCAGCGAGCCAATCGGCCGTGACGAGCGGGCCCACGGCTATTGAATGACGACGGCGCTCTTGTACATCGCCATCCCGCACTGAAACGTGAGCGTACGCGCGTCGCCGGTGGGGATGTCGATGTTGACGGCCGTCCGCAAGGGGAGCTCTTTTTCGAGTTTGAGATCGGGGAAGACGACCTCTTTGGCGCAGGTGTCGTCGGTGGTCCGCACGAACACGAGCGACGCCGGTTTACCTTTTTGCACTTCGACGTGACTCGGCGTGAACCCCTTGTCGTCGACGATGACCTTGGTCTGCTGCACGCCGGGCGCGGCCGCCGGGATCGCCACCTCGGGCTCGGCCGGGGCTGCCTTGCCGCCTGATTTGGAGCAAGCCGCGATGAGCACGACGCCGAGGGCGGCCGCTCTTCTAGCGCATTGTAAAAAAGCATGTTCTTTCATGGCCGACCTCGAGGTGGACCTTTACCATGCATTGCCGCGGAAGCCATGGCCGGCTATGGGCATGGCGCGCCCGCGTCCAGCCGATGCCGCGCGCCATCCCCCGTGCCCCTCGTCCACCTTTTTCCGAGCTTCCCAGCGGAGCGGATCGTCTACGAAGACGAGGACGTCATCGTCATCGACAAGCCGGCCGACATGTCGACGCACGCCCCCGACGCTGGGCGCAGCGACGACGCGTTTTCGCGTCTGAGGCTCGCGCTCGGCGAACGCGATCGTGTTCCGTCGGATCGAGTGTACCTCGGCATTCATCAGCGGCTCGATCGCGACACGTCGGGGGTGCTTCTCTTCACGCGCCGCAAGAGCGCCAACGCGGGCGTCGCGGCGGAGTTCGAAGGGCGGCACGTGAAGAAGACGTACGTCGCCGTCGTCGCAGGGTGGCCGAAGCGGCTCGAAAAGGGCGTCTTGCGCGACGAGCTCATCCCCCTCGAAGGAGGCCGCATGCAAGTCGTGCCGTCCGAGCGCGCGGCCGAGCCGGCGCAAAAGCGCGGGGCGCGCGGACCTCGCGTCGAAACCTCGCGCCGCCAACCGCCGCGCCCGCCCAAGGGGCAGCTCGCCGTCACGCACTACCGCGTCCTACGGCGGCAGGGCGCGCGCGCACTCCTCGAGCTTTGCCCGGAGACAGGGCGAACTCATCAATTGCGGGTACAGCTAGCGGCGGCGGGTGGCGCCATCGCAGGCGACCGTCTCTACGACGGCGAACCTGCGGTGCGGCTGATGCTGCACGCGTCGCGTCTCGAGCTGCGCCATCCCGCGAGCGGCGGCCGCCTCGATGTGCGCGCACCGCTGCCCCCCGAGCTCGAACAGTGGTTCGTCAATCCTCGCCCGCTCGCGCACGCGGACGATCCTTTCTTTTCGACGCGTCTGCGCACGGCCGTCGACGCGCGCTGGGCACTCGGACGATCCAGTGAGACGACCGCGTTTCGTTTGGTCAATGCCGAGGGTGACGGGATCGATGGAATCGCCGTCGACGTTTACGGCGAGCACCTCGTCGTACATTTTTTCTCGAGCGAGGCACTGGCGCAAAAAGATGCGATCCTCGACGCGCTCGATGCCCTCGGCCCGACCGGCATCTATCTCAAGGTGCATCCCAAGCAGTCGAATACCTTGGTCGACCCGCGCACTCCGGAGCTCGCCCCGCCGACGCCGGTGCGCGGTGCACCAGCGGTCGACCCGCTCGTCATCCGCGAAGGGGGGCTCTCATTTCGCGTGCGTCTCGCCGATGGTCTCAAGACCGGCATCTTCCTCGATCAACGCGAGAACCGTAGGCGCGTGCGCGACATCGCCGGCGGTAAGCGCGTCCTGAATCTATTCGCCTACACCTGCGCGTTCACCGTCGCCGCCGCTGCGGGCCGAGCTCGGGCCAGCGTCAACGTCGACGCATCGAAGGGCGCACTCGAATGGGGCCAGGAAAACCTGCGCGAAAACGGTCTCCTGTCGGCTGCTCACGAAATGGTCGACGATGATGTCCTGCGTTGGCTGAAGCACGCCGCCAAGAGAGATCAGCGTTTCGATCTCATCGTGCTCGACCCGCCGAGCTACGCCACGACCAAGACGTCTCGCTTCTCTGCCGCTGACGACTACGCCGAGCTCGCAGCGAAGGCGCTCGCCGTGCTGGCACCGGGAGGCAGCATGATCGCCTGCACCAACCACCGCGGCATTTCGATGCGCAAGTTCCGAAAGCAACTGCACGAGGCTGGTCGCATCGCGGCAGCGGCGATCGCTCAATTGAAGGACCTACATTGCCCTCCCGACTTTCCCGCTGCGATGGGCGCGGAGCCGCACCTGAAGAGCCTGATTGTCACCGTGAAGTAACAAACTAACGTTGCAGCTACTCCGAAAGACGTGCATGATCCGCCGGTCGTCCGACGCGGTGAAGCCTAGAGGGGGGTAGTTCACGCTTGGCTCAGGCGCACGGAGGGAGTGCGATGGCAGCAACTGATGTAGTCGTTCCGTTTCCTCGCTCGCGATCCAAGCGAGCGAGCAATATGGGTCCACCTCTCGGAGCGTGGATTCCGCCTCATTCAGAGCGCGGCCGTATTTGGGCGCGCCTTTCGACCGCTCGTGACGTCGTGCGTGGCGTTGTCGAAACGCTTTCCTACTTGCGCGAAGCTCGCGTGCGCCCACCTGCGCCCGCATTGCCTGCCGCCGGACATTCCAAATAGGTTCGGCGTTCTAACGCAGTCGATAAGGCTCGCGTTCACCGAGCTTGACGTCTTCCGTCGCGGGAGGGTACGCGGGGAAGGTGGGCGTTCTTCGGTGATCGCGTGAGCCATCTCATCGCTGCGTTGCTCGGTTTCGTGGAAGGTGTGACCGAGTACCTTCCCGTGTCGTCGACCGGGCATCTCATTTTGGTCGGCCATTTCCTGGGGTCGGATGGGGAGGGCTCGAAGTCGTTCGACATCGTCATCCAACTCGGCGCCATTCTGGCCGTCCTCATCCATTACCGTGCGCTGCTGACGGAGCGCCTGAAGGGGCTTTTTGCGGGAAGGCGCGAAGCGACGAATCTTTTCGGCGCCTTGATGCTCGCGTTCGTTCCGACCGCCATCGCGGGTCTCGCATTTCGGCGCGTCATCCGCGAACGTCTCTTCGGCCCGATACCGGTGGCCATTGCGCTCGTCGTGGGCGGCGTCTTCATGATCATCGTCGAACGCATCCGCGCCCGACGCAACGTTGCCGGGGAAACCGGACTCGATCACGTCACTCCAGGGCGCGCTCTCGCGATCGGCATCGGGCAATGTTTTTCGCTGTGGCCCGGTGCATCACGGTCGATGTGCACCATCGTCGCCGGGCAGCTCACCGGGCTTTCGACGGCGACGGCCGCGGAGTTTTCGTTTTTGCTCGCGCTCCCCACGCTCGGCGCCGCCACGCTTTACGAGCTCTACAAAGGGCGCCACGACATCTTTGCCGTCGTCGGCGTTTCGCAGCTCGCCGTGGGCATGGTCGTCTCGTTCCTGGTCGCGTGGGCGGTGGTCGCATCGTTTCTGCACTACCTGCGCCGCCGCGGTCTCGAGCCGTTCGGGTACTATCGGATCGCCATGGGGCTCGCGGTGTTTTGGTTTTTACGCTGAGTGGGTGAGGGCTGCGTTCGGCCTATTGCCGTCGGTGCCCGTCAAAGCGTGACGTGTGTCGCGCGCTGTGGCGGCACGCACCCAAAGAGCGCGTGTATCGATGCCTGCATCATTGCGCAACTTGCCACCGAGCCGCGCAGTTGTGCGCACAAATGTAAGCGTGATGTTCCAGCATTGGATCACGTCAGAGCAGCGATGAGCGACAACCCGCCAAAGATCGCGCGACGCGCCGCTGTCTATCGTTGTTGAGTCCGCGGAGTCTCCGGGCATGTGCCTTGCTCAAGCGGTCCGTCGTTCGAGTCAATCGAACTGCAGTGACTTCGACGGAAAGGGACGTTTCCAATGCGCAACAGCAGATTGAAAGCCCAAATGCTCAAGGCGGTCTTTTGATGGGAGGAATGCTCATCGCGGTGACGAGCTTCGCGGGAAGTCGCAAGGTTTCCCCGACAGCTGGTGGCCCCGACGGTAACACGCCCTCGGTGCTCTCGACAAGGTGCCGCTTCCGCCGCTCCTCCAACTTCGCTCCGGCCTCCATCCATCGTCCAACCAGCCGCAGCAACGGCGAATGATGCGACTGTGCCGCCGATCGCCGCTCCTCGGGCCGCTATCGCCCGTCCCCCCACCGCCGTTAGCGTTAGCAACGGACCGGGGATGCTCGACCCGCGCGCGGAAGCGGAAGCGGCGTTCTTCACCGATTCAGCGCAGAAGGTGCGAGAGGCGCGCGACACGCGTCGGCTCATCGAGGACACCATCAGCAAGAGTCCGTACAAGAACGTTGCGGCACGCGTCAATTGTAAGGACGTGCTGTGCGAAATCGACGTCACCTGCCCGGAGATATCCACGTGCAACGACGAAATCCTGCGTCTCTTCGGTCCGCAGCACCAGGTGCAATTGGGAGGCGCGGTCATCGTTCCCACTAGGGAGCAATTAGGGGACGGCCGCTCCCGCGTCGTCGCCTACTTGGCGCGGAGTGGTGACCTCCCCTTCTGACGATCCCACATCGTTGGGCGGCGTGGAGGGCAAGCCCGATCGCCGCCCGTCGACGGACCTCTTTCGACAGGACCTCGAACCCGCGCAGCTGCCGACGACGTACGAGGGGGCAGCCTTCGAGTTCAGGGACTCGCGCCATGGCTTCTCGACCTGGCTTGCCTCGGCTGAGGTGGCAATCGAGCTACGCGACCGGCTGCTGGGGCATGCTGCGCGTTCGGTGAGTGAACGCCATTACACCGCCACGGACCCCGTCAGGCTAGGCGACGCCGTCAACGCGATCGGGCTTGACCTGATGGACAGGACGCGGCACGAATCGGGGCCCCAAGGGCACGACGAATCCTTCGAAAAGCAGGAAGAAAGACCTCCGACACAGCCCAAAGCTGGTAGATATCCAGCAATTCGGCGCGGTAGCCAAGTGGTTAGGCAACGGTTTGCAAAACCGTCATACATGGGTTCGAATCCCATCCGCGCCTCTGACGCCGACCGGTGAGCGAGCGCCCGGCTCTTCTGGCCCTTCCCACGCGCGGTCATCGCCGCCTGCGGCTTTGTGGGGCTTGCCGCGCCGCCCGAAGCACGTCAGATTTCGTCCGCCGCGGGCAGCTCGCCGAATCGCGAGCAGCTCGAATCGAAGCATTGGACAGTAACGCTGGAGGAAATCATGAACGAAGCGATCGAGCCGGTGCGTCTAGCGGGGTCCGTCCTCCGCCGTTCGCGCCACGTCTGTGCATTTTTCCACTCCAAGGAGGAGGAGTACCGCGTGCTGATGCCGTTCATCAAGGACGGGTTCGACAAGGGCGATCGGGCCTTTCACGTCGTTGATCCCAACCATCGTCCCGCCCACCTCCAGCGGCTCGAGCGGGAAGGCATCGATATCACGAAGGCCCAGGCGAGTGGGCAGCTCGAGGTGCGCCGATGGCAGGAGGCCTATATCAAGGACGATCACTTCGACCAGTACCGCATGATTGACACGATCAAGGAGGCGCTCGACCCGGCGAAGAAGCAGCCCGGAAGAGTCACTCGGCTCGTTGCCAACATGGAATGGGCCCTCGAGGACCTGCCCGGCGTGCACGACATCGTCGAGTATGAGACCCGGCTGAACCACGTCCTTCCCGACTACCACGACCCGGTCATCTGCACGTACGATCTGTCTCGGTTCGATGCCAGCGTGGCGATGGACATCATGCGCACCCATCCGATGGCCATCATTGGCGGCATCCTGCAGGAAAATCCGTTTTACGTGCCGCCCGACGAGATGCTGCGCGAGCTGAAGGAGCGGGCGGCGGACGCGGAATGAACGAAGGCGGCAACCCATCCCTGGAAGCAGCGTCACCGCACGCAGCCTCCGAGGAGAACGCGATCAAAGAGGTCCGCCGCCTGAGGCGGACCATGCGGGATTTGGTCGCCCTTTCGACCCTGCCTGCGATCTGGATCGGCCTCGACCCGAACGGGATCGCGGGCAGTCTCGCCGACGTCCTTCTGAACACACTGTCGCTCGACCTGGTCTACATTCGCTTGTCGGCCCGAGCCGGCGAAGGCGTGGTCGAAGTGTTCCGCAGCAAGCACCGGTACGAAGGTGCCGGTGACGACGCGGTGAGAACGTCCTTCGCTTCCCTTCTCCGGTTCGACGAAATCGAGCCGCCGGTCACCGTTCCCCATCCCTTTGGGGTCGGTACGCTGCACGTCGCCGTCACCCGCTTCGGCGTCGGCGAAAACCAGGGTGTTCTCGTGGCCGGCTCGCGCAACGCCGATTTTCCGAGCGAGCAAGATCGGTTGCTGCTCGGCGTCGGAGCCAACCAGACCGCCATCGTGGTCCAGCGGCGCCGGGCAGAGGAGCAGACGCACGAACAACGCGAGCGGCTGCGCGTCACGCTTGCCAGTATCGGCGATGCGGTCTTGACCACCGATACCGAGGGGCGAGTCACGTTCTTGAACCCGATTGCCGAGGCGTTGACCGGCTGGACGCTGGAAGAGGCGGCAGGGCGACCACTCGAAGCAATCTTCGAGATCATCAACGAGGCAAACCGTGCGCCGGTCGAGAACCCGGTCACGAAGGTCTTGCGCGAGGGCAAGGTGGTCGGGCTGGCGAACCACACGCTCCTCATCGCTAAAGACCGCACCGAGCGCCCTATTGACGACAGTGCCGCTCCCATCCGCGGCAAGGAAGGCGAGATCGTCGGCTGTGTGCTCGTCTTCCGCGACATCAGCGAGAAGAAGGACGCCGAACGTGAAGTCCGCCAAGCCGGGGAGCAGGCGCGCACGATCCTGGAGAGCATCACCGACGCGTTCTTCGCCCTCGACCAGGACTGGCGCTTCACGTACGTGAACCGGCAGGCCGAGAAGGTGCTCGACCGCGCCAAAGACGAGCTACTCGGTCGCGTTATCTGGGACGAATATCCTGGGATGCGCGCGAGCGAGTTCGAGCGCGCGTTCCAGCGGGCGGCCAAAGATCGCGTCGCTTGCTCCGTCACCTCGTATTACCCCGATCACGCCCGCTGGTACGAAATCCATGCGTACCCGGCGACGACCGGCGTTTCGATCTACTTTCGCGACGCAACCGAGCAAAAACAGGCCGAGAAAGACCGGACTGCGCTGCTGGCGGCGGCGCAAGCAGCGAACCGAGCAAAGGACGAGTTCATGGCTATCCTCGGCCACGAGCTCCGCAATCCCTTGTCGCCCATCATGACCGCGCTCCACGTTCTTCGCCTGCGGGGCGTGGAGGGCGGTGAACGCGAGCGCGCCGTGATCGAGCGACAGGTGCATCACCTTGTCCGTTTGATCGACGACCTTCTCGATGTGTCGCGTATCACGGGCGGCAAGATCGAGCTGAAAAAGGAGCGGCTCGAGGTGGCCGAGATCGTCGCCCGAGCCGTCGAAACTGCGAGCCCCTTGCTCGAGCAGAAGCAGCACCAACTCGTGGTCGACGTCCCCCGATCGGGTCTCACCGTGACCGGCGATCCCGCTCGCCTGGCGCAGGTCGTTTCCAACCTGCTCATCAACGCCGCCAAGTACACCGATGCCGCCGGGCGGATTCAAATTCAAGGCGCACGCCGGGGGCCCGATGTCGTGATCGACGTCACCGACAACGGCAGCGGCATCGCTCCCGAGCTTCTTCCGAGAGTCTTCGAGATGTTCGTGCAAGAGCACCAGGGCATCGATCGCTCCCAAGGCGGTCTCGGTCTCGGTCTGGCGATCGTTCGCAACATCGTTCTTCTGCATGGCGGCACGACCACGGCCGAGAGCGCCGGGCTCGGGCGCGGCAGCACATTTACGATCCGGCTTCCGGCCTGCACCGATGCACAGCCCACGGCCCTCGCCGTTCCGTCTTCGAGCCCGGAGTTGCCGGGATCGAAAGCCAGTTCCAATGGGCATCGTGGTCGCGTGCTGATCGTCGACGACAATGTGGACTCGGCCGAGATGATGGCCGAGGTCCTCGCCATTGCAGGCTACGAGGTGCAGACGGCGCACGACGGGCCCGAGGCGCTCACCTTGGTCGAAGACTTCGTTCCTGACATCGCTTTGCTCGATATCGGGCTTCCTTCAATGAGCGGTTACGAGCTTGCGCGGGGGATTCGCGACCAGGTACCTCGCGCCCGTCTCGTCGCCGTGACCGGATACGGTCAGGAAGCCGACCGCGTTCGAGCGCGGGCCGCCGGCTTCGACGCACACCTCGTCAAGCCTGTCGATTTGGCGCGGCTCGAGAAGATGATGAGCGATTTCGCGATCCCTGCCGCCAAGGCTGACAACGTAGCTACCGGCACGTAACCGATCGCTCGGTCGCGCCTCGCACCGCCGTCACAAACGAAAGCGATCTTTGATCGCGCTCGCCGGCATCGCTCCGCTCTGTCGCTCGGCTTCCCTCCCGTTACGAAACAAGATCATGGTGGGAATGCTGCGAATGTCGAAGCGGGCGGCGATGTCGGGAAGCGCCTCGGTATCCACCTTGGCGACGATGACTTGCCCGGCGCGCTCGGCGGCGACCTTCTCGAGCTCCGGCGCGACCATCCGACAAGGGGGACACCATTCCGCCCAGAAGTCGACGAGGACAGGCGCGGGTGCGTCGCGCACGAGCTCCTCGAAATCTTGGGTGCTGGTCAGCGCGAGAGGATGGGAAAGCGGAAGCAGCACGCCTTTGCAAGCGGCGCATTTGGCGTGGTCCCGGGCGCGTTTGGCGGGGAGGCGATTGGGTCGCGCGCACGATGAGCATTCGACGATCATGACCACCTCATCGATCCGTTCGTTGCCGACGGGAGGAAACCCAAGTTGGGGCCGGCCGCCATCGTGTCAACCCATCCCTTGCGGTACCGAGGCCCAGCTGGCACCCTCTCGTGAAAGGTCCCTCCTCGGGCCCTTAGGAGCAGCGGGGCCCATGTGTCGACGCGTGCAGTGCGAGAGTTGCGGTAAGCCCACCTACGCGGGCTGCGGTATGCACATCGAGCAAGTGCTGGCTGGCGTACCGGTCGAGGAGCGTTGCCATTGTCGTGACGCGAAGGACGATCCCAAGTCGGAAGAGAAGGCGGCGCCCTCGGTCATGCGGCGCATCTTCGGCGGCTGACGCTTACGCTACGCTCCCGTTCCATCGTGTCCTAAGTCGTGGCTCTACCGCTCTCCCTTCTCGATCTCGTTCCGCTCGGCCGTGGTGCTACCAGCCACGCAACGCTGCGCGATTCGGTCGAGCTCGCCTGCGCAGCGGAGCGCCTCGGCTACCGCCGCGTTTGGTACGCCGAGCATCACAACATGCCTGGTATTGCCACGACGACGCCCGAGATCCTGATCGCGCACGTGGGACAAGCGACGACGCGTATTCGGCTCGGTGCCGGGGGCGTCATGCTCCCCAATCACGCGCCGCTCAAGGTCGCCGAGTCGTATCGCCTGCTCGAAGCGCTGCACCCCGGCCGCATCGATCTCGGAATCGGACGCGCGCCGGGGACGGACATGGTCACGGCGCTCGCGCTGCGCCGGTCGCGCCGCGCGCTCGTCGCCGACGATTTCGTGGACCAGCTACGCGAGCTCATGGGCTACGACGACGGCACGCTGCCCGAGGGACACCCCTTCTCGAAAATCCGCGCCATGCCGGACGACGTGCGCTTGCCGCCGATTTGGCTGCTCGGTTCGAGCGACTACAGCGCCCATCTCGCGGCCGACCTCGGGCTCGGATTCGCCTTTGCCGGACACTTCAGTCCCGAGCCGCCCGAAGGCCCGATGCGAGCGTACCGTGAACGCTTTCGCCCGGGCCGGCTCGAGCAACCCCATGCCATCCTCGCGCTCTCCGTGTTTTGCGCCGACACGGGCGAAGCCGCGAAGCGGATGGCCTCCTCGGTGCTCGTCTCCATTGCCAAGCTTCGCGCCGGGCGCCCCGATCGCATGCCGCCCCCCGACGAAGCGCTGGCTTACGTCTTCACGCCGGAGGAAGAAATCGCCATCGCGGCGTTTCGGCGCGCCCAGATCGTGGGCACGCCTCCCGATGTGCGAAAGAGCATCGAGCATGCCGTCCAGCAGACGGCGGCCGACGAAGTGATGATCGCGTCGCACACGTTCGAACCCGCGGCGCGCCTGCGCTCGTACGAGCTCGTCGCGGGCGCGTGGACCTGACGTTCCGTGGCAATCGGCGGCGAGCGCGGTAGCATGCGGCGCATGTCGCATCGCACCGAAGTCGAACTATCCGACCCCTGCCAGCACGTTGCCGCTACCAAAATTCGCACCGTCGAGCGCCCCGCCAAGGGTTGCGAGGATTGCCTCAAGATGGGTGGACAATGGGTGCATCTGCGCGAGTGTCTCAGTTGCGGACACGTCGGGTGTTGCGACGCGTCACCCAACCGACACGCGACCGCCCACTTTCGCGCGACGACTCACCCCATCGTGTCGTCGGCTGAACCGGGTGAGACTTGGTGCTGGTGCTACCTCGACGATCGCCCTCTCGGCTGAGAGGCGGCCGAGTGGCCCTGCCCGCTCAGGCAGGCGCCGCGCGTCACCCGTAGGATGCGGTCGCGACGTAGTGCAGGACTCGCGAGCACTGCCCGGAGCCTTGCGAGCCATTGCAGATGTCTTCCCCTTCGAATTCCGTTTCCCCGGCGCGCAGCGAGCGCAAAATGAGATGGGTGACGTCGTGACCGCCGTCCTTACACCTGGCGTCGCCGCACGGAATGTAGAACAAAGCGGGAGCGTGCTCGACGACGATGCGACGCATGTGTTTCGGTTCGGCGACCGTGCTCCCCCCGCTTCGCTCTTCGATCTCGAGCTGTAGGGTCTTGAGCCGAGGTACTTCCGTGACCAGGCGGGGGGCTTCGTCTTCGCGCTTGCGTCGGTCGGCGAATCGTAGTGCCGCTTCGCTTTGTTTTCGGTGATAGTGCATGTCCTAACGCTCTTTAGCGAGGCTGTTCGAAGTCAGCGCCGCACGGGTGGCTCTGGTCGAGGGCGGTGTGGATTGGCGAGTCGCGCGTGCGTCGGGGAGGAGGAGGGAGAGGCCGGAGGTGGAGGCCTGTCGGTGGTGGTGGCGACTGACGCCAGCACGCCGATCGTCAGCGTAGCACAATCTCGCTTCTTTCGCCCCCAGGCGTGCGGCCTTCCTAGAACGAGAACTGGGCACGCGATCACCCCGTGTTTCGGACATCGTCAGGCGGCGGTCAAGACGCGCGGGCCGTCGTCGGTGATGGCAACGGTATGCTCGACGTGCGCGGAGAGGCTGCGATCGGCGGTGACGACCGTCCAGCCGTCGGAGAGAACACGCACGTCGGCGCGGCCCACGTTGACCATCGGCTCGATGGCGATGACCATACCTGGTTTGAGACGAAGACCGAGGCCCGGCGTGCCGTAATTGGGCACCGACGGAGCTTCGTGCATCGCGCGGCCAATCCCGTGTCCGACAAAATCGCGCACGATGGAGAAGCCGTGGCTTCTGGCACAAGACTCGATGGCGTGTCCGACGTCACCGAGGCGCTGACCGGGATGACATTCGCGGATGGCGCGTTCCAAACATTCGCGCGTGGCGGCGAGAAGGGCGCGCGCCGGTGCGCTGATGACGCCGACGGCGATCGTGCGCGCGGCATCGGCGCAGTAGTCGTCCTTGAAGCACGCGAAATCGACGCCGATGATGTCGCCTTCGCGCAGGATCTCGTCGGTGCGGGGGATACCGTGGACCACCGTCGCGTTGATCGATGTACAAAGCACTGCGGGGTAGGGTGGAACCCCGCCGGGCCGGTAACCGAGGAAAGCGGACCGCGCCTTGGCGCGCGCGATCTCCCGGGCCGCGATGCGGTTCAGCTCGGCGGTCGTCACGCCGGGGAGGCAAGCAGCCTCCACGGCATCGAGAACGGCGTGCACGATGCGCCCCGCGGCGCGCATCTTGTCGAGCTCCTGGCGATTCTTGAGGATGATGCCCATACGGCCATCTTAACTCTCGTTTGCCAGCGCGACGGCGGGAAATTAAGGTCGGTCCATGGCTAACCAAGCACGTCGAGAGCCGCGCCGGCTGGGAGCGACCGGTCCCACTGTTTTTCCGATTGCGCTCGGATGCATGGGGATGTCGGGCATGTACGGCCCGTCCGACGAAAAGGAGAGCATCGCCACGATCCACGCCGCCCTCGATGAGGGCGTCAACCTGATCGACACCGGCGATTTCTACGGTATGGGGCACAACGAGATGCTCATCGGGCGCGCCCTGCGTGATCGTCGCGACAAGGCGCTCATTTCCGTGAAATTCGGCGCCATGCGGGGGCCTGACGGAAGCTGGCTCGGCGTCGACACGCGTCCGGCGGCAGTGAAAAACTTTGCCGCGCACAGCTTGACCCGGCTCGGCGTCGATCACATCGACATCTACCGTCCCGCGCGCCTCGACCCCAATGTCCCCATCGAGGACACCGTCGGCGCCATCGCCGATCTCGTCAAAGCCGGCTACGTGCGCGCCATCGGTCTCTCCGAGGTCGGCGGGGAAAACGTGCGGCGCGCCCACGCCGTGCACCCCATCGTCGATCTGCAGATCGAGTATTCGCTCGTCACCCGCGGGCCGGAAGCGCGCATCTTTCCGACGCTGGAGAGTCTCGGCGTCGGCGTCACGGCCTACGGCGTTCTTTCCCGCGGCCTATTGAGCGGGTCGACCCCCGACAAGGCGGGCGACTATCGCAAGTTTTTGCCGCGGTTCAGCGGCCAGAACGCGGTAGAGAACGCAGACCTCGTCGCGACGCTCGGCAAGCTCGCGGCCGCAAAGAACACGACCCGTACCCGTCTCGCCATCGCGTGGGTGCTCGCGAAAAATGCCAAAGTCGTGCCGGTGATGGGCGCCCGCACGCGCGCGCAGCTGGGCGAGTCGCTGGGCGCCCTCGATGTCGAGCTAACGGCGGCCGATGTGGCGGAGATCGAACGCGCCATTCCTGCAATTGCGGGAACTCGCTACGACGAGCACCAGATGCGCATGCTGGACAGCGAGCGCTGACCGAAACGTCGTTCGCCCATGTCGATCCATTTCTCGCACACCATCGACGTGGGTCACGAACCCAAGAAGGTATTCGCCTTGCTCGACGACTTCTCCATGACGCCGCAGTGGCTCGAGCGCTGCACCGGCATCGAGAAACTCTCGAGCGGGCCGAACGCGGCTGGCACCAAGCTTCGCTACGCTTACCGGGAAGGGGGCCGCACCGGCACGATGGAAGGCGAGGTCGTTACGCGCAT